>Ga0302046_10003772_pt1 | contig 13612 bp, 11 predicted proteins | sample RVTome_11_FD_200261 | JGI IMG/M metagenome (GOLD analysis project Ga0302046, IMG submission 200261) | Soil microbial communities from uranium-contaminated site in the Upper Colorado River Basin, Wyoming, United States - RVT147D111 (version 2) ...
GGTGTGGAAGCATTGCACCTCTTTTCCGGCTATGACCGTGATAAGTTTGGCGGCGAGGGGCGCCAGTTCCTTCGTGCCGCCCTCGCCGTCTGAACTCACAATCCAGCAATAGTCCAGCGAAGGCCGATGATGCTCCACCGCCGCCGCGAAGGTGCCCCAACTGGTGGCGAAGACCTGAAAACGCAGATGCTGCCAGGCTCCGGCAGAAGGATTGGTAAGCAGGGTTTCAAGGTCTTCCTTGCTTTTCGGTACTTTAGCCTCGTCCAGCAACCTCGCTATTTCAGCTTCACTCAGCCGGGGATCATCCGGGTGGGCTCGGATCGCCAGCTTGTTCGGAGCGATGGCCGAATACCTGCTGAGCATCACAATAAGCCCCTTACGCGGATCGGGTACCCTCCAGTCCGCTGTTACGGTTTCGTTGGCGCCATAGAGATACGTCTTCCGGATCCACACCAGCAGCAACAGGAACAAGGCCCATGGAACGACGAAGTCCAGCCCGTCCACCCAGGTCGGCCATTCGGCGTCAGCAGGCCAGTCCAGGAACGGAAGCAGGGCGACGGCCCAGCCGACCGTATGGCTGACGGTGGTGAACACCGGTTCGAGGCTGAAGACCAGCCAGGCCGTTACCACGACAAGCAACAACAAGAGCAAGGTGGCGCGAACTTCGCGCGTGTAGCGCACCCGGTTGTAGGCTACAGCAAAGCTCCAGATGAATTCTTTCAAGCGAGGTCTGCGCTCTTTCTCTATTTGCTTCCGGCCCATGGCCGCCTCAGGCTATGCTGTTGAACTGAAACTGCCCAGGCCCATCGTCGTCTTGCTCTCCCCATGCAGGGGTTGCCCGGCAGCGGCATGCCCGGAGAGAACCGCACCACCGACCCCAACGTATGTACTTCTCGAACCAGGGTCAAATAGCGTTCGGGGTTTATGGAAACCGCAGCGACTGTTACACGCATCGCCGTACTGGCTGCCGCCGCACGGCGTCTGCGGCGGCACTACAAAAAACGGCTGGTGGCCCTCTACGCGCTGCCCGCCGACCCCTATGAGCCGGAAGAAGAGGCCGTCGAAGCCCTACATCTGGTGATCGTGCTCTACCCACCGGTGGGCGCACGACAAATTGCACCATTCAAATACATAATTTGTCATTGCGAGGAGCGAAGCGACGTGGCAATCTCGTTGGTTTAGCTCGACGTACGAGATTGCTTCGTCGCTTCGCTCCTCGCAATGACACCCCATTATTATGGCTTTGGTGCTTAGATCAGGTACTTATCCTTCCAGCCGGAGGGTTCGTGTCTCATACTGCCCCAGGCCCATCGTGGTCTTGCTCCCCACATGCACGAGCTGCCCGGCGGCCAGCAGCGGCCGCAGGGGCGCGAGGTCGCCTTCGCAGACGACGTGCCCGAGGAGCCCGTCCATAGGATGCTTTTGCTCCTGTAAGGCCGAGTGACGCTCCAGCGGCTCCCAGCGCAGCGCCCGCTCCGTCAACCGCACGGCTTCGCTCGCCTCAACGAGCGCGTCCGGATCTATCTCCGGCGGATGCGTCCCGTGGAACCGTGCCAGCACCTCGATGCGCCGCGCCAGCGCCCGGACGAGGTGGGGCAGTTCGAAGGCCTCCGTGCCCACCCATCGCCCGTCGTGCATGAGTCGCAGCGGCGTCACGAACCGCAGTTCCAGCCGCGTCGCCGACGACGTCGGAGTGAAAGCCAGACCCTCCAGCGCCCGGGACGGCGGGGCGGGACGGAGCGATCGACCGGCCCCGTCGAGCAGCCGCATGGTACCTTCCGGCTCCACCACGTCGACCGCCGTGAGCCGCACGCGCCCCTGCTGCTCCCGGCGCCGGTCGCCCAACCCGGATCGTTCCAGCCCGCGCAGAGCCTCAACCAGGTGGGGCAGATACCCCGTTGCCTCGCCCAGCAACACCACGTCGAAGCACAGCCGCTCTCCCCGCGAATAGCCCGACCGGACCCGGTCCGGGAAGTGCAGCACGAAGGGCCGCGGCGCATCCGTATACCCGGTCTGGTCGCCGGCGTCGCGTTGCACTACGGTCTGGAGGAGCCGGCCGTAGACGCACGCGGTGGGGAATGCACACTGGTTCTGACAGAAGGATCGCTCCCGGCGGCACGTCACGGGCCGCATCAGGCTCTTGAGCGCGCCGTAGAGGGTGATGCCGGGGAAGTGCTTCAGCTGGACTTCCGACAGGCAGTCGAACGTGAAACGGTAGCGTGCCGCCTGCAGCCCGGTGACGAGCGAGGACGCAGGAGAAACGATGGCCGGTGTGGGTTCGTCTTTCGTCATGGTTCCTTCAGGGCGTATTTAGAAGCGAGGATATAGCGGTGGTCGGTGATATTGAGGGAGAAGGCGTGAACATAAGATGCATGGCGTGAAACGTAAGGGTGCTATTAACTACCGATGCCATAATATGTTGGAAAAAGGCTGTCATTGCGAGCGAGCGTAGCGAGCGCGGCAATCTCGTTGAAATAGCTGAACGTATGAGATGGCTTCGTCGCCTTCGGCTCCTCGCAATGACACGCGATTCGTATGGCATCGGTACGTAGCAACCTCTCTACGAGAACCTTTACGTTTTACGCATCACTGCTCAAGACACCATCGATGTCATGGACCGGCGCTATAATCCCGGAAGCGCACGAAGCGGAAGGTGGTGATCTTGCGCCCCTCGGCGTCCGTCTCAACGAGGCGCTCCGTCGTCGAGGCCACGCACCGCACGCCGCGCACGTGCAACCGCTCGATGAGGGCGCACGTGAAGGTCATCTCGCCCATCACGTGCACAGCGCTGGGGTGGTCTTCGTGCAGCCTCAGCGTTTCCACGCAGCGCCCGGCATAGTCGTCGGCCAGCGCCGCCACCGGCGCTGCACCCCACTCCGGGTCGATGACCGGGAATGCCAGGTCTTCGACGCCGCCGAACTGCGCCGCTGCCGCTTCGCGCTGCGCCGTGCCCCAGCCGGTGGAGGGATGGTTGGAGAGGTTGAGGAGCATAAGCGTCAGGGATTATCATTCACATAATCGTGAGCACCGTAGTGCCGGAGGATCAGGTTCCCTTGCCAAGTGAGACAGCTTACACGGAGGCTCTGGGAGACACGGAAATGATCTATCGGAAGGTCTTCGTGGTATCTGTTCTTATAACGCTCATACTGCAAGCCCCCATCCTGCTTCAACAGGCGGGTGCTCCCCGATGCCTTCTCCAAAAGCGATGAAACCCTGGCGAGGGCCTCCTGAAGTTTGACCTTGTCAGCAGGTCGTGTCGTACGTTCAAAGTCTTCGTGGAAAGAGGGCTCGAAGGAAAGGCGAGGCAGATGATGAAGCCGCTCAGCCAGCAGGTCCTGTTTGACCTGATTCCAGACCAATTCGCCCCATACGGACAGGATCACCTCGTCTTCGATTACATCAAACAGTGCTTCCGGTGCGTCTTCAAAGTCAGGTTGAGGAGCCTGCTTGTTTTCTGAGAGCAGTAACATGTCGGCCACATGGCGCCGGAAGAAGTCCAGATCCAGGCGCACCGGCAGCCGTGGAATCTCTATCAACTCATCTCCGGATTCAAAGATATACACCATCCGATCAGCATAGAACATGCCGATTGTGTTGAGATATCCTTGCAAGCTCTTGAACCCGCCCGTCAGATTGAAAATCACTTCGTAGCCACTTTCCCGATAGGGGGGAATGGCTTCGTCGCACCATTTGAGTAAGGCTTTGATGCCATCGGAAAAAGCCTCTTTACTGCCCGTGGACAGGCGTCGGGGTGTATATACCTGTACTACACACTGCTGGCTCTCCAGAAAGTCTTTGACCAGAGTAGCTGTCGCTTCCCCTTGCGCCGTATCGGTGGCAATCAGAAAGTGAATATCACGCTCCCGGTCTTCCAGCCTGTTGTTATAGAGGCCGTAGATCCCGTTGAGTTCGGCGCTGGCATCGCGGATCAGCCTGGTATCTTGAGCGGATAACAACTGGTCTAATGCCTTGCCCTGGAGTTGGGAAATGACAGCTTTAACCGCCTCCGGGCATTCGTGTGTACTGACGTTGGCATATCGAATCAGCAAATCACGCTCCCGTGGGCTGGCCTGCCGGATTAGCAGGCTGGTACCAACGGTGGAGAGGATCAGCCCGTTCGTCATGGCTTCTCATCGGAGGTGTTCACTCAAGAGATTCGCCCACCAAAGGTTAGGAGGATCATCGGTTTAGGATGGATTGGGGGCTCTCACGGTTCTCGGTGCCCCTACCTGAGCAATCTTTTTTGACTTCTTAGACCAAGTTACCTGTACCATGAGGATTGTGCCCTCTACGAATGTACCTCCTCCAACCTCGAAACGCCGGCCTTCCTGATCTCTGACATAGAGCGTGACGATGTTCGTGCGCCCTTTGTGCCCTACTACCCTGGCGTATATCCCATCGGTCGTCTTGGTGATCGTCTCGATCCAGGTAACGGCTTGTTCGGCACGTTTTCGCTCTTCCTCGTCTTGTCGAGCCTTTTCCTCGGCTTTCAGGGCCTCTGCTTTCTGGCCAAGTTTCTCTTTTTCAGCCTCGCGCTCGTCCTGCGTCGAAAAATATCCGTACCCGGCTGCCGTCTTGCCGCCCGCGCCCAGTTTTTTCAGCCCGGCTTCGAGCCATTCGGCAGCCTGTTGGAGGCATTCGTCCGGGTTGGTTATTTCTGCGTCGCCGTGTGCGGCCAGGGAGAAACAGAACGGTTGTCCGTCGGCGACGGTGAGGAAGGAGACGGGTATGGGGCCATGCCAATCGCCTGGCGCAACCGTGCTTGTCTGATCCATGTAGTAATCCCCGAAATGGGGGGTCATTACGTCGAGGCTGAGTTCTGGGAAAGAGGTGGGCAAGGCATCGAAGAACCGTATGCAGCCGACACGGTATTCTTTGGCCTTGCCAGGATCTTTCTTGGGGCTTCCGAAGATCTTCCGGATCAGGTCAGTAGGGGCGTTTATTACGTGTTCGGCGTAGGCGCGGGCGATGCCTTTGACGGCGGTACCGGGCAGGTAAGGAAAGCCGTAGAGCGGGTGCAGCGTCAGGCCCACCTCCAGCGCACCCTTGTACCCCAGCCCGGCAATCAGCCTTGCGTCCGTGACGAGTTCCTTACTCCAGGGCTTCCAGCCGTCGTCTTCGAGCGCAGCGAGCAGGCGTTGCTGACGGGTGGCAAAGTGCTCGACTATATCACGCCACCCCCCGTTCTTGTTCCAGTGCTTTGCGAGTGCTTTCAGGTATTGCGCCTTGTGTTCACTGTATGCCCCGGAATCCGGCTCGCGCGGCACCAGACGATAGAATGCGAGGAAGAGATTTTCGACATCGTTTTCGATGGTGTAGGATAGGCTCTTGAGTTCATAGCCTTCCTGATTGCCTTGTTTCTTCGGTCGCCACTTCCAGCTTTCAGTTCGATATAAAAAGCCCAGATCGGCTACACCCCGGTGCAGAGGCACGGTAAATGCCTCGTACGCTTTGTCCTGAGCGTAAGAAGGGGCCGGGATTTCATCTCGGGATTCGCCGAGTCGAACTGTGAATTCCATAGGACGATGATTGGATGTGTGCTGCCTTTGCTGTCCTTGGCCTGCGTGTCCACCACGTTGCTTGCGCCGTTTAGCCATTTGCCTGCCCGGTAACGATTTCTTGCTGCTTGGCCTGCTGCTTGTTACTACCCTACTCCCGGGCTTTGGCAAAACGCTTGAGCCAGATCAGGTAGTCAAGCACCTCATCAGTGAGGGTGTGATAGCGGTCACGGTCCTCCCTCATGATCTCGGCAAGCAAATCAGTCCCTTTTTTCCCTTGCTTATTCTCCCCGTTTGGATCGTCCCCCTTATAGCCGATGATCAGCCAGGATGCGATGTTGGAAAGCAGGTCGAGGTAATACCGCTCCTTCTTGCCTTTGGCGAGATAGAATGCTGTGGTCTGGCCAAGGCCGCACATGAGAATTGTGGCCGGCATCCCTTCAGCCAGGGAAACGTACTCCTTTGAGGGGTTTTCAGGTGTCTGCGCCCAAGCCCAGGCGGCGCGGTGTTGGTCCATCGTTTTTTTCATGTCGTCACCTCCTGCTCTTAGTTTTCAGACCCGGTGGTGCCGTTCGTTGTCGTGCCGTTGCGGAGGAACTGCGCATAGACGTAGCCCTTGCCCGTCGTTTCGTCCCCGCCGATCTGCAAGCGATGGCCCCCGAGCTTTCTTGTGAACGTAAGCATGGCCTCCGCGCCGTCGTTCACACCCGCCTTGAGCGAGTCGGCGGCAAGGACGACGCTGTAGAGCACCGAGTCGGGCGGCAGGTTTTCCTGGTAAAACAGATTGCCCCCCTTCTTCGTGTCGGTGGACTTCCCTTCACCAAGCGCCACGCGCGCCTGCACCTCGGTGGCTGTTTTGACTAAGTGACGGAAGTCATCGTCGTGCAAAACGAGCAGGTGCGGTTTCTCGCTTTCGTCTGCAATGGGGCTGAGGCGTTTCTGCCAGAAGGTGTACTCGGGGGTATCCGGGAAGGTGTGACCACGCAGCCACGCGGCTGCCTTGCCGGCCTGTTTGTTCTTTTTATAGGTAAAAACCTCTTCTTCGAGCAGTACCTTGCTGTCCGTAGCCGTGCAGCCGTGCTGATTGGGTTCTACGCCACCGAGGGCATAGCTCTTATTATCATTCTTGGGCACCTCGAAATCCTGCCAGTCGGGGACGGCTGCCTGTGCGAGGCCGAGATCTCGTTTCAGCCGACCCAGCACGAACGGGCAGGTGATCCAGGCAAAGACACCCTTCATCGATCGCACAGGAAAGAGCAAAAGGCGGGCGTCGGTGAAGGCCACGGCACCGGCGTGCTCAGAAGCCCGCTGCGTGTTCGGCCCGAAGGCGGCCCATACCTGCTTTTGCTCCAGTGTAAACTGATCCGGATCAGGTTTCTCCGGCATGTCGTATTTCCGCTCAAACCAGTCGCGGACGGGGCCTTTGATGCCCTGCGCGGCCACGCACGGGAAGCCGGTGTAGCGTTCGCGCTGGATGGCCAGGTCGATGGCGCCGAGCGACTCGCCGCTGCCGGCGTGCAGGCTCGTCTCGGCGTAGAGGAACAAGGCGGTCGATTCTTTGAACATGGCAGGTCAGGTGGTTTCGGATGAAGGAGGCGGCGAGGCCGGGGTATCGGGCGGAAGGCGCGGCGGAGAGACCGAAGTGGGTGGCGCAGGGGGTTCCGGAGCCGTCATGGGAGGGGGTTTCGCGTCCAGCATCCGAAGCGCCCGCTCGGCCAGTTCGTCGGCGATGGGAGTGGCTTTGGCCTGGTCCAGCGTGGTCCAGGGAACGTAGCCTCCGTCGCGCCTGTGCTGGTACACCTTTACACTCACCCAGTTGTCGAAGATGGCGCCCACCGCCAACGCCAGGGCCACCGGGCCCTTCATAAAAAGATGCAGTTCGGTGACGCCTTCGGACTGATAGCTCTCCTTGATGCGGCGGATCTCTTCTTCGTGCTTGTGAATGTTCTCTGTCGTGATCTCGTCGGCCTGGTACTCATCCAGAGGAATGGAACGTTCGCCGTAGGTATGGATCAAGTAGTCCTGTGCGGCCTCCTTGATGCTGCCGCCGCCGAAAGAGAGGGCCAGTGCTTTCGGTTTTGAGGTGGTCCCGGCAACAGCGGCCAGCTTTTTCCGCTGGCGACGGTATCGAAAGACGTTGTACACAAAAGCTAAGATGGAAATCACCACGAAATAGCTGAGCAGGATGGAAAGCCGGTCCAGGCCGAGCCAGAATGCCGAGTCCGGATTCGATATGAGCCAGTCAAACATGGGGTGAGTCGTCTTGTGGATCCCAGGCGCCGAGGTAGGCCAGGCCGAGGCCCAGCTTTTTGTCGTTCTCGTCGTTCAGGATCGATGTACCGAAAACGCCGGTATGCTCGTCGAAGAGCGCATCAACGGCGGCTTTGTCCACGTCGTCGAAGAAGTAAACGCTGCCTGCCGGAACGGCGCGACGCGCCAGGCGCGGGCGGTTGCGGACGATATCCCAGCCGCCGAGCGTATCGAAGCGGCCCAGCGCAGCCCCCACCAGCCGCACGCTGCAATCGCCCAATCTGCTCGCGCCCTTGGGGTCAATGCCGTCCGGGAGCCAGCCGTTTTCGAATGGGGCGGGGGTGACAAGAACGAGCGTGCAGCGCCCTGTGGCTTTGATCCGTTGTTGAATGTCCTGCCTGCGCGGAAATATCGGCATCGTGCAGGATTCGTAGCGAGCGGCGCGGGCCTCCCCTCCCAGGCGTAGCCAGCCTTCCGAGGCGTCAAGCAGGGCAGCGTTTACGAGGCGTACGGCGAAGCCTACATCCTGGTTGGTGCGGGTGAATGCTACCGTGTAGAGCATGCCGTCTTCCGCTCGCTGCGTAGCATCGTCGATCTGCACGGATGTGCGCGGCTCGGTAACAAACGGCTTGCGCAACTGCTCGGCTTCCTCGCCCGTGCGACAGCCGGCAGCCGGATGTGCGAAGGGTGCGGGCGGGTTGCCAGTGGCAAGATAGTCGGCAAAGGCAACCAGGTCGATAAAGCCGGGGTCGTCCTCGTACCAGTCGCGCTCATCACGCCATTTCCAGAGCAGATGCAAGCTGGGATCCGGAAGGTTCGTTCGGGGCTTCACCCGCTGCGCTGTGCCGTTTGGGGCGTTTCTTTCAAAATCCGTCGGGACCATGCGATGCCAGGACGCCGGATCACTGCCCTTCCGCTTGAGTACGTCGGCAGGCATCGGAAAAAGCGGGGTGACAGACCGGCCGTGGGAACCATGGGCAAGGGCGAAGGAGGTAATCGCCATATCGCCCAGCGTATCCGCAGTGCCCAGTTCCTGCTTCAGCGCATCAGGGACGTCGAGCCGACCTCCGCGGAAGCGGACGCCGTGGCGGGCGAGCGCCGCGGTGCGGAGGGCGCCGTAGAAGGCCACCGGCGCGGGAGGAAACAGGCCCTCGGCGCGACCCCCTTCTTCGAAGGGCCGCCCATCGCGGAAGAGCAGCACATCGGCGGGGCGGATGAAGAGGTCTATATGATGGATGCCGATGCTCATCGGTCGCCTCCCTGGCCGAAAAACTGGGCCGCATCGAGCAGGGTGATCAGGCGGTCCAGCGGATTGTGGTCCAGGAGCGGCAGGACGGTAGCAGCGAAAGCGCGCGCGGGCCAGTCGGGCTTTGTGCTGTCAGGTTTCTCCGCCAGCCAGCTGGGGTCGGTGGCAGGCTGGGCTTCCCGGAGCCAGCGGGGCAGTTGCTCCACCTCGGGATGGCGCAGCGCTTCCGTGCGTCGCCGGAAAAGCTGGTAGGCTTCGCGCTGCACCGCTTCATGCGCATCGGAAAGGACACCGTTTTCGCCCGATTTTCGCGTTTTTTCAAAGACGGAAAGGCCTCGGGCTTCGATCTCCAGGTCGTACATGTAGCCGGAGGCCACCCAGCCGCCGCGCACCAGGTCGGCGTAGTGCTCCAGGGTTTCGGCCAGGTCGATGTCTACCCTTCGGTCTTTTCCTTTCTCGACGGTCGTGTGCCACTTCGTGCCCGTCTGGAAACGTTCGCCGCTTCGCTTGAGGACGGTGACCGCCAGGGCGTTGCGTTTCAATTCTTCTTTGGCGTAGTCCTCACACGCCTTGTGCGCCTCGCGGAAGACGTGTTGTAGGCTGTGCTTGTAGTGGGCGATGACGATCCCCGTGCTGGCCGTGGCTGTGTGGCCCATTGTGGGAAGGAGCTCGCCGTTCAGCCTGACGTAGCCCGTCGGTTCGCTCCAGGCCACGCCGATATGCCCAGCCGGCACGTTGTCGTCCAGCCTCTCTTCGCCCTGTGACGGTTCTTCACCTTCAGGGCGAATGCGCACCTGCCCGGAGAAGGCGGCGCGGAGGCGGCGGGCCAGCGGTAGGGCATCGCGGAAGCTGACGAAGGCCAGCACGTCGTCGCCCCCGCTGTAGATGCGCCGGGCCAGGTGTTCCTGCTCGGTGAGACGCGGCACGAGGTCGAGCGAGAAGACACCGAGGGCGCGGCTGATGGCGAGGTGGAGCGCCGGCGTGAGCGGACGGCGGGTATTGCCTGCAATGAGGTCTTTCCATTCGGCATTGGCGTTCTTCACGGCTGTAGCAAAATCGGGGTGGAGCATGTCGCCGAAGCGAGGCGCATTCTGGCCGGAGAGCCACTTGCCCATCTCGTCGCCGTCCATCTGGAGGACGGCATAATACTTCGAGGGCCGGTCGATGCCAGCGTCGGTGGCCGCGCTGAGGAAGGCGCCAAGGGCACGCTCTGCGTCCTCGACCTGACCCTTCGTGAACTCGGCTCTGCCGCTAGCACGGCGGAAAACACCGCTGTCCTTCTCGGTTTCGGAAAAACCGTACTCCTTTGCGATCTGCTTGGCATCGTAGCCGGTAAAGAGCCAGCCGCCGTCAAGCGCAGCAAACCAGGCAAGGTGTTTGTCGGTATTTTGGACAAGGGCCTCCCAATCTTCGTCATCAATATTCTCTGCTACACAGTACTGCAGTTTCGGCAGAGCGGTCTCGGTCAATTCGTTGAAAGCATTACTCAACGGTTGAAGCTTATTGCGGAGTTTGTCGAGCGCGTCTCTGAGCTTTTCAACCTTCCCTTCATCCGGCAACTGTTTCCCCGGCAGCGACTCCCCCTTAAGCACAGAGATCACGTCGGCCTTGAAGTCGGCCGTGGCGAAGGAGCCGGTGGAGGGGAAACGGGCGTCGAAGCTGATGCCCTGCTCCTCGCCGAGATAGTCGCCCACGAAGCGTTTGGCCAGGGCGACGGCGGAGAGTTGCTCGCGCTCGGCCACAAAGCCGCGCTCCATGCGCCGGGCCACGTGCTCCCAAAACCTGCGTTGATCGCTTGTGCTGGGGGTTTTGATCGCATCGGTATGCGTGTCGGATGAAGCGGCACACGGAGCCAGGGCAGGGAGCGACGGGATGAGCGAGCAGCGGTATCCATGCTCGGTCACGGGATCGAAGTTGCGCAGCGCCTTGCGGCTGCCCGTGAGCGCCTCGGTGAGCCGGTAAAGACGACCATAGACGGCACCCACGTTGGGTTGCTGCTTATGCATGGAAAACGCTTTGAGGATGGCATTGGCCTTTTCGTCGTCCCATTTAAGAAAGCCGGGATAGGCCTCCTGGAAGGCGTAGTAGAACCACTGGTCGACTGCCAGGGCCGGCTTGTGCTCGCCGAAGCGGTGGAGCGGCAGGATGGTCCAGTAGCATTCGAAGTAGTCGCGGACCTGCTTCTCATAGGCGTCCCAATCAACACGCTGCTGCCATGAGGCATTGATCTTCCCCTGGATCTTTTGAAGGGCGTAACTGCCGATACGGGCGAACTCACGTCGCACCGCACGCTCCGCACAGGCCGCAACGGGATCAGCTTCGCCGTCCGGCACGACGGCGAAGAAGCGGTTGGGGATGGTGGCGGAGCCGACTTCGGACGCCGAGCGAAGAGGCTCTACGTTTTTCGTCTTCAGCCAGCGATCCACGAGCGGCTGGCGGCGTAGATCGGGAAAAAGGATCGACTCCGGGCCGAACGCGTCAGCCACGACCTGGATAGCATGCCAAGTGAGGTAAGAGAGCAGATAGCTTCCGGCTTGGAGGTCGCGTGTCTTGCGCGCTGCGCCCACGAATCCCTGCACCGGCCCGATGGTGAAGAGCAACAGGCTCGCCGTGCTTGGCTGGTCGGTTCCTGCCTGCCAGTCTCCAGGATCGGTGCCGCTCCTCGGACCCAGCCCGGCCGTGGCGAGGGCCGCCGTCAGGCTCAGGTGCTCCCACACCGAATGGTCCGGGATGCGCGGATCGGCAGGCAGCAGAGGCCAGGGCGTGGCACGGTCATCTTCATTGAGTTGGTCCGACAGGTTGCGCCAGAGCCAGAGCGCGAGCTTCTCGTAATCACTCCCGGACGCCGCAGAGGCGGCGTTCAATGCAGTGTCCACGGCGCTGCGAAGCGTGGCATCGCCAGTCGAGGTGGCCTTGTAGGTGAACGTGGGCTGCCGTGCCTCGAGGTCCAGTGCGGCACCGGAGAGCGGATGGCGCAACACGGGTCGTCGGCCCCATTCGACGGGCGCAACGCCCTCCTGACTGCCAGGTTGCCTCTGTTTGGGAAAGCCGTACTCGTTGGATCCCGCCGCCACATGGTCGGCGGCATCCACCGCACTCTCGAATCGCGGAGACATCCCCACGATGCCCAGGTGCTCTCGGGCAGCCTTCCGCTCGGCTTTATCCTCGAAGCCTTCGGTCAGTGACCGTTCTGGCGGGTGATGCAGCAGCGCCTCGATACGGCGCAGGAGAGCGTCGCGGTCGGTCATGGAATGGCTACGGAAAGGAGCGAAGAGGAAACCTTTGCAGGCAAGTCCTTTATCTCATCGAAGTCGGTGCGGTTGCGGAATCGATTTTGTGTCTTACAGTAGAACTGCGTGTAAATAGGCACGATCTGACCACCTTTGACCTCTACGACGGAGACGATCAGGGTGCTGGCCTGCCGGGGCACACCGCTGCCGAGGACGCGCTCTGCTTTCTTCCGCTCGGCTTTTATGCACTGCTCCTGTTTCTTTTTATCAGTGATGTTAAGGCAAAACTGAGGAGGTTTCAGAAAATCATGAGTGGCTGTCATCAGCGCCTTGATAAATGAGTCCCAACCCCTTGCCTCTCCAACGCGGATATTGGCTACGTTCGGATGTAGAATCGGATAGTCGGCAACGGCATTCGCTGCGAACGTTGGCACGGTGGCAGGCGGATGGGCGTCGATGAATGCCTTGACCACCTTGCGCGCCGCCTCCACCTTCGCCTCAACATGCTCTTTGACAGCACCTGTGTTCTCAAACTTCCAATCGGTCGGCTGAAACGCGCCGAAGCCGCGCCGGGAGCGGCGGCCCAGCCCGCCAAGCGTGGCAGAGAGGTTGAAGAGAGTTTTTGCTGTTTTCAGAGCATCCGGAGCGGGATCGTAGGCCGATTCTTGCAGCGTGACCTTGAAGCACGTGCCCACCGGGATGCACCTCGTGTTGGCCCTCTGGTTTCCTTGCTTATGGGGCAACATGAACGCCATGGCTTCTTTGTCGAAAGCGGCGGCCCACACTCGCACAACGAGGGATGAGGCGCCAGCTTTGTCCGGATCGCCGAAGAGGCAACCCTCCAGGCGCTTCAATTCCGAAAGGTTGACGTAACCGCCCGCCACGGCACGGAACCACCAGCGGAGTGCACCGCGAATCGAAGGGGCCCGGAATTCCGGTACCTTCTGGACGCGGTTGTTCTCTACCTTCTCTTGCCCTCCGGCCAAAAACATCGGGGTGATGACCTTACAATACGTCGGATCCATGAGACCCTCGATTCACGTGGTGGCGCCAACAGCTTCGTCCTTCGGCCTGGTGGCTCGCTGTAAGATGCGACGTAAACGAGCCGGTAGCATACCTACGAAGCCGTTGAGTGATCTGCTTGCACGCATCTCCTTTTCTCTTGCACGTATCTCCTGCGTAGCCCTTTTCGACTTCAATAGAAGCTACCTGCACGTCCGGTGTCACTACTCGGAACCGTCCCTGCGGGCAGGAACGGCACACGCCGACGCGACAGCAGCAAGAGAATGATGGGGTGAGCGGTGAGGGTAACGAAGGCTTAGAGACTGTTTACATTCGCATTGTTGGGCTGCGCGAGCGATCTCGCCGTGTCTTGCGCCCCGATTTTT
>Ga0302046_10003774_pt1 | contig 13604 bp, 14 predicted proteins | sample RVTome_11_FD_200261 | JGI IMG/M metagenome (GOLD analysis project Ga0302046, IMG submission 200261) | Soil microbial communities from uranium-contaminated site in the Upper Colorado River Basin, Wyoming, United States - RVT147D111 (version 2) ...
AGGGCAGCGCTGAGGGAGTTTTTGGTTGATCCGTTGTTCGCCTCGGAGAGCGATTTCTTGGGGAGGGGTATTGTAGGAGAAACGGTCAGACTTGTGGGGGCATACAAATATCACTGTTTTGTGGGACTTGAGAAACTGGGGCTTGTGTGGGCGGGGCTCGTTGCTCGTCGTATGCGGATTCCAGTCGTTTATCAGAGCTATGAATTGTTTTCTGGGAACTATATTCTCGGGATTTCCCCGTTGAGATGGATTCGATTCCTAAGAACGAGAAAGCTTGAAAAACAATTTCATCGGACCACGGTGGCCACAATCATTCAGGACAAAGTGAGAGCGGATGTGCTGAGAAAAACTAATCGACACCCATTAATGAAATCCTTACTTGTTCCGATTGGATTGAAGGGGTCTTCCCACACCGTGAAGTCTCGTTTCTTGTCGAAAAGGTTTCCGCAACTGGATGGGCGAATCGTCGTTATGCAATTTGGTCTCATTGAAGCTCGACGGTTCTCAGTGGAGCTTATCCAGAGGGCCCAGGAGTTCCCCGCAAATTGGGCTCTTCTGCTCCACGGTCGATTCGAAGGAAGTGAAACAAGTGAAAGTCTTGCAAAGCTTGACAGGAACAAGAAAGTCGTGTTTTCGGATCACTTGGTCCCTGCCGGCGACCTTGATGATTTGATTTCCTCTTCCCACATCGGTCTCGGCTTCTACCCTGACAAGACATTGAATGAGTTTACGGCAGGTTTTTCTTCGGAAAAAATTGCCCGATATATGAAATGCGGAATCCCAGTCGTTGCCTTCAGCTATCCCACCTTTAGGGATTCAGTTGAACGGACGGGGGCAGGAGTCTGCATCTCTGATCTGGGGCAGTTATCTGTAGCCATTAACACCATTTATGGGGATTATGAGCGTTATCGTGCCAACGCTTATAAGGCTTATGAAAGATATTTCCGACTTGACACGCAATTTGAAAAAGTTGTTGATTTCATTGATCGCCTTGCTTAATTGCCTTAGTGCGATCGACATCAGTAGTTGCGGAAATACGCCGAGAATTGTATTGGCAAGTCAGGTTTCCCAGGGTTGATATGTGGCGATTGAGAAGAATGGAATCCAGGAGGAGTCGGTGGAGGAAGTTTAAGAGCTAAGATCAAACATGGTGACCACGTTGAAGAAAGTATTGAAGCGGTTTTTGCCGTATTCTGTTTATGCACCGGTGAGAGACGCGTGGAGGCACGCTGTCTCATACGGGTACGTTGGAAATGGGTACGAATGTCCATTCTGCAATGGCCGTTTTTCCAGGTTCCTGCCGGGGGGATATGATGTTCCCGTATTGAAAGAGAAGCAGGTTATTGGAGGAGGATACAGGGAAAATGCAATATGCCCCCGTTGTTTTTCAGATGATAGGGAACGTCAAGTATTTCTCTTCTTGAAAGAGTGTAAAAGTGAACTGTTTTCTCAAGACGTGAAGCTGTTGCATGTTGCGCCCGAAAAGAATCTTCGTCGCAAATTGAGATCCTATCCCAACATAGATTATCTTGCCGTCGATTTGGATTCTCCTTTGGCTGACAGACACATGGACATCACGAGAATTCCTCTGGATAGCGGTTCCTATGATGCTGTAATCTGCAACGCCGTTCTCGAGCATATTCAAGACGATAGCAAAGCTATGCGGGAACTCCATAGAGTCATGAAAAAGGGAGGATTTGCGGTTCTTCAAGTGCCGATATCGTTTTCAATTGAATCAACAATCGAAGATCCAACTATCAACACTCCTGATGACAGAGAGAGGGTCTTTGGCCAGAAGAATCATGTGCGGATTTATGGCAAAGATTATGTGTCAAGGCTCCGAAATGCTGGGTTTACCGTGGATGTCATAGATTGCAGTAAACTCTACGATCCGTCCCACTTTTCAAGATACGGGATGATCAGAGACGAGAAAATATTTCTCTGTACAAAATGAGTCTTGCGTCAATCCTTAGATTTACGACAATGCATAAATACGTTATCATCACGCCTGCGAAGAACGAGGAACAATATATCACTTTCATCCTGGATTCCGTCGTGAACCAGACAAGACGGCCTTTAGAATGGATCATTGTTGACGATGGCTCCTCGGACAATACTGCAGGAATAGTTGACGGCTATTCAGAGAAATACAGATGGATTCGGAGAATTACGAAAGACACTGTTTCAGAAAGAAGGGGCGGCGGCTCGAAGGTGGTAAGGGCCTTCATGACAGGGCTCAAAGAAATGGTGACTAAGGACTACGATTTCGTTGTGAAGCTCGATGCGGATTTGACATTGCCAAACAATTATTTTGAAGTAGTCGCAAATGGATTTGAGGAAAATGGGAAAATTGGCCTTTGCGGGGGTATTTGCGTTACGATGAAGAACGGCAAGGCAATACCAGAAAAGTCGGCAAGTTATCACCTTAGGGGTCCGATCAAGTCATACAGAAGCGAATGTTTTCGACAAATAGGAGGGCTGCGGGAAATCTTCAATTGGGATGGTGTCGATGAAATGCTGGCTATGTATCACGGCTGGCAAATCAAGATTTTAGATGTGCAGGTGATACACCACAGGCCGACATCCACGCTGATTAATAATGAATTTGCGGACTTTAACAGGGCGGGTGAAGAATATTACAAAGAAGGATATGATCTTGTACTCGCGCTCGTTAAGGCAGCGACCATGATAGTGAGGGGAGAAAATGTGATACGAGTGTTATTCTTTGCAAAAGGTTTTATATGGGCATTGTTCAAGAAAGAGAAGAGATATTTTGACGATCGTTACAATAAGTTCGCAAGAAGATTCCAGTACAACAGAATCAGGCAGTTGAAAATGTAGGCCCCGGTGGTCGCGCCATGAGCAGCTAAGAAAATGGTGGAGTACGGTTGACAAAGTCGGCGCTTCACGGGGTGGACTGAAAGTCGCCCGATTCGAATGAATCTTGCGGAGTTTCAATAACTACCGGAGGTATCATGAAGGCTCTGACGCAAGGCATTTTAAGAACATTTGGCTTCGAATTGAAAAGGATGCCGAGGATTGGACCCAGAGATAATACAAGCCTGGAGATTCTTGTATACGATGATTCTCCGGAACATTCTCACGATTGTGATATTTACCAGTATGCTAACCTGTGCAGTCCGCTCGTGCAGCAATTCAGAGACAAAATGGCAAAAGCGATTTACCGAATCGTCCCTCATAATTGCCCAATTTGTAGCTCCAGAGAATTCACCGTTATTGCTAGATCAAAGGAGGGATTTTCTTGGGGCGTCTGTAAGTCATGTGGTCTTTTTCAGATGAATCGTAGGTTCAAAAAAAACAATCTGGATGATTTCTACCAGAGTGGGGAGTATCATGTGATTTGCATGAATAGCCACAGCGACGAAAAAACCTTTGAACTTGAATATAGCGTCATGAGTTTGGTGATAATTGATGTTCTGAATCGTCTGGAAATGAATCCAGTCAATACGAATGTCGTAGAAATTGGCTGTGGCTCAGGAGGAATCCTACTAGCGCTGAAAGAATGGGGAGCAAAAAGAGTGAAGGGGTACGATATTGATGACAAAAGGCTTGACTTTGGACGCGAGAGAGTTCAAGAATTGATTTTCGCTGATGCGATGTCAAAAACATTTAGCATGGATGAAGACTTCGATGATCGTGGGCAGAACATAGTTACTATTGAGCAACGTTCTCGAACATTTGTATGATCCCCTTGAATTTCTGAAACACATATCATCGATTATCCATTCTGCTAACACCCTGATTGTTATTGATATCCCATGTGCCGACTTTTGCTTTCAATACTCCCCTATCTCTTTCACAAAATTCTTGCACATCGGCCATCTGTGGTATTTTGGTTCGATGACTATTGAAAGGCTTGTGAATGTCGCCGGGCTGAAAGTTGAACATGTCTTTCCAAGAGGAGCAGCATTCACAGTAGTATGCAAAAAGGCTCAGCGAAGGATAAACAATCGAAACAACGCGTATTGGAGTTCCATCGCGGCTATCAAATATGCGAGCTTTTGTTGCGCTGCGAGGAACATCAATGACAGCATTAAGGCGGCAATGCGGACGTTGAAATACAATTGAACACCATGATTGCCTCCTTCGTGCGGATTGAATCGACGGTGATGCGATGATTGCTATCATTGATTACGGTGTTGGAAATCTACGGTCGATACAGAACATGATCACCCGCGTTGGCGCCTCCGCTGTGATTACATCGATGCCGGAAGAAATCGAAAGGGCAGATAAACTTATACTCCCTGGCGTAGGTGCGTTCGGGAAAGGTATGAGGAATCTTACGGCTACTGGGCTCGTTCCTCTTTTGCGGGAGAAAGTGCTCGAGCAGAAGACTCCTATTCTTGGAATATGCTTGGGGATGCAACTATTTGGATTGTGGTCTGAAGAAAATGACATCAAAGGGCTATCATGGATCAGCGCAAAAACCGTACGGTTTAGATTTTCCGACAGCGGCTTAAAACGCCCTGTTCCACATATGGGGTGGAACTTCGTGCAAATGAAAAGCCCCGATTTAGCTGGTCTTATTATTGGCGAATCAGAGAATCCGCGGTTCTATTTTGTGCATTCATATCACCTGGAATGTGATGATGACCGCATTGTTATGGCAACAACGTCGTATGGTTACGATTTCCCGGCTATCATTAAGCAAGGAAATATCTTGGGTGTGCAATTTCACCCCGAAAAGAGTCACAAGCACGGTATGCAGGTTCTTACGAATTTTTCAAAGTTGTTGACGTGATGCAAGTCCCTAGAGTTATTCCCTGTCTTTTGCTGACAGACGAGGGATTAGTTAAAACCTTGAAATTCAGAAACCCTAGATACATAGGTGATCCAATCAATGCGGTAAAGATTTTCAATGAGAAAGAAGTTGATGAACTTATCCTCCTCGATATCGATGCAACCACAAATTCAAGGGGCCCCTTGTTCGAGGTGATTGAAGCAATAGCGGCTGAATGTTTCATGCCGTTGGCTTATGGTGGGGGAATCACCTCTGTCGACGAGGCACAGGAAGTGTTAAGAAGAGGTGCAGAGAAAGTTTGTTTAAACACCGTCACAGTGGAAAATCCCTCACTCGTATCTGATCTGGCCTCATCCTTTGGAAGCCAGAGTGTTTTAGTGTCTATTGACGTAAGAAAGAAATTACTCGGAGGCTACGAGGTGTTCGTTAAAGGAGGAAGGCACAAGACGGGAATTGACCCTCTTACACATGCCGTCAAGATGGAGGAACTCGGTGCCGGCGAGATTATGATAAATTCAATTGACAGGGATGGGACGGAGTCCGGGTATGACCTTGAATTAATCCGGCTGATTTCTTCGCAAGTCAATGTTCCAGTTGTCGCATGTGGAGGCGCGGGCTCAATGCATGACTTTTCCCGTGCCATTCATGATGGCGGGGCCTCTGCAGTGGCTGCCGGGAGTTTATTCGTTTATCATGGCCCTCGAAGAGCGGTCTTGATCAGCTACCCGAGTCAGAGAGAAATAAGGGAACTTTAACGATGAACTTCGATATCCACAACGGTGTCTTTGAAAACGGAATACGGACATGTAATCGGTGCATTATGAATTCATCTGTTGTCGGGATTGAGTTTGATGATGACGGTGTCTGTAATTTCTGCAACATGTACAATGAATTAGAGACGCAATATCCGCTGAATCATGCTGGAGAACAGCATCTTGAAGCCGTACTGCGGAAGATCCGACAGGATGGGCGTGAAAAGAATTACGACTGTATCATCGGAGTGAGCGGAGGAACTGACAGCACGTTTACGCTAGTGAGAGCAAGTGAGCTTGGGCTAAGGCCTCTTGCGGTGCATTTCGACAATGGATGGAATACGGAAATTGCAGTGAGGAATATTAAGAACGCCACAGACCGGCTTGGTGTTGATCTCTATACTTATGTGGTGAATTGGAATGAGTTTAGAGATCTCCAGCTTTCTTTCCTAAAGGCGTCTGTTCCCGAAGTTGAACTGCCTACTGATCTTGCAATTCGGTCGGTACTTTATCGTGCGGCCGCACGCGAGGGCATTAAATACATCATTGAGGGAACATCATTCCGAACAGAAGGCGTATTGCCGATTTCGTGGGGCTACAAGGATGCCCGCTATCTAAAAAGCATCCATAAAATGTTCGGGAAAGTGCGGCTTGTGACATTCCCTAACCTCACGCTGGGAGATTATTTCTATTTCAATTTTCTGAAACGCATTCAATTGATTCGGCTTCTCAATTATTTTCCCTATAGTAAAGAATCCGCCAAGGAATTCTTAGCCGACAAGGTTGGGTGGGTTGACTACGGAGGGCATCATCACGAATCCGTTTACACGAGGTTCTTTCAGTCATACCTGGCACCGCAGAAATTCAAGATGGATCGACGGCTTGTTAGCTACTCAGCACAGATTCATGCTGGACTGAAAACGAAAGAAACTGCACTAAGGGAAATTGCTTTGCCGATTTGCCCTCAGGACATAGTTGAAAAAGATAAAGCATACATTGCAAAAAAACTCGGTTTGTCCCTCGGAGAACTGGAGAACATTATTGCGAATCGTGTAAAGGTTTTCACTGATTATCCTTCATACTACCCTTTGATTCGGAGAGTAAGACCATTATTGAACATGTTGGCCACGCGGGGATGGCTTTCTGGATTCTTTCAGGGCGTGATGACAACGAAATCTGGGAATACTGGTAAGAAGACATAATGACAACGAAACCAGGAAAGAATATTCTGATGGTGGCATACTCGGAATATTTGAGCGATGCTCGAATTCGGAGGGCTGCTGAAACCCTTGCCTTGCGGGGTCACCACCTGGTCCTCATCAGTCTGAAGGATGGTATGCATCCTGCTTCTGCAATTGTGAATGATGTTGTTGTCCAACGTGTACCTTTCGCTCGCTATCGGGGGGGGTCAGCGTTTCTCTACATGTGTTCGTATTTTATGTTTGTTGCATATGTGTTTTTCCTTGTCGCTTGGAAGAGCCTGAAGCAACGTCCAGACGCAGTATATGTGCATACAATGCCAGATTTTGTTGTGTTGGTTTCGCTTATCCCACGTTTGCTGGGCTCGAGGATTATTATCGATTTTCATGATATGATGCCGGAGCTGTATATGGACAAGTTTCGCATATCCGAAAATCACGTCATAACGCGTTTTCTCAAGCTTCAGGAACGGGTTTGTGCTTCTTTGGCACACGCTGTTATTTGTGTCCATGAGCCACATAAGAGCGTTCTTATCGCGCGTGATGTAAGAAAAGAAAAAATATCAGTTGTTTTGAATGTCCCTGACCCTTCTCTTTTTGGCTTCGAAATGAAACGATGGATGCCCGTTGAGCAACTTCACGTTGTGTACCATGGAACGATCGTGAAACGTCTTGGCCTAGACATTGCAGTCAACGCTTTTGCTGACGTGGTTCCTGTAATACCAAATTCCAAGTTCTTCATCTTTGGGCGTGGAGACTATCTCGATCATCTGGAGGCGCTTGTGGAGACGAAGCATCTGCAGTCGTCCGTGCAGTTAAGTAGAGACTTTTTCAGTGTTGAACAAGTTCCAAGAATGTTGGCACATGCTGCTATGGGGTTGATTGCAAACAGACGAACCCCTGCAACGGAGTTTATGCTCCCCGTGAAATTAATGGAATATGTATACCTCGGCATACCTGTCATTGCACCACGATTAAAGACAATCTCGTATTATTTTCCTGATAATTCCCTCATGTATTATGAGCCTGAGAATTGCAAGGCCTTGGCAGGGGCCATTGTGAGCCTGTGGCACGATGAAGATCGTCGACACAGAATGACTGAACGCGCACAGGAGATCTTAAAAGGGTTTGAATGGGCAACCGTGCAACAAAACTTGCTGATTGCTATCGATTTAGTGAATGCAAAGGAGAAACACAATGTCGGTTCTTGAGAAGAAAACCACGTTAGTTCTTGGATTAGGCGAAATTGGCGGCCCTCTTTTTGAGATCCTAAAGAATCATCGGGAAGGTCAAGTGTTTGGAGCTGATGTTGAACCAATAGACGTGTCCGGCGATGTTGACATTCTGCACATATGTTATCCTTTTCTTGTAGAACCAGGATTCGTAGAGGTTTCGAAGCACTACGCAATAAAATATAGGCCTAAGATCATCGTTATCAACAGCACAGTGTCTGTGGGGACAACGGATATGTTGGAAAAAGAAACAGGAATACCGGCAGTGTTCAGCCCGGTTAGGGGAAAGCACACGCGAATGAAAGCGGATTTGAGGCACTACATTAAATTTGTTGCCGGGAAGGACGGTACAGCGGTTCAATCAGTTCGGAATCAGTTTGAACGGGCTGGAATCAAAACGGCTTCTCTTGCTTCATCGTCTTCCTTGGAGCTGGCGAAACTCTTGGAGACCTCTTATTTCGGCCTGCTGATCGGATGGGCGCAGGAAATGAACAGATTCTCCAATCAAATTAATGCCGATTATTACGATGTGACGACATTCTTCTCAGAAATAGGTTACCTGCCGCCTGTTATTTTTCGGCCCGGATTCATTGGAGGCCACTGCGTTATTCCAAATATTCAGCTGTTGAAGGAGACCTATCAATCGGAATTTCTGAATGCGATTGAGAATTCGAACAAACGGCGGGGGATCGAGCTCGGATCGGCCGACCAAGCCGCGACAGAGAGAATTCAGCCGCTTCCGATAGCCAAATCAAGTTCTTGATTATACATATTCGGATGAATCGGACGTGAACCCATGAACATACCTTTTCTCGATCTTCGAAGCCAATTTCTGCAAATAAAGCCGGAAATTCTTGACGCCATAGAGGGTGTTCTCGATAGCAGTTCATTCATTCTCGGCAAGAAAGTTACAGAATTCGAGCAGGCTTTTGCCGAGGCACATGAGGTTGAACATTGCGTGGGGGTAAGTTCTGGCACGGATGGGAATCACCTTGCTTTGTGGGCTTTGGGGATCCAGCCTGACTCCGAGGTCATTATTCCGGCGAACACATTCATCGCAACGGCTTGGGGTGCCACGCTGTGCGGCGCAAAACCGGTCTTTGTAGACTGTAACCCCGAGAGCTATAACATAGATCCATTAAAAATCGAAGGGGCAATATCGCCTGCTACGAAAGCTATTGTGGCTGTTCATCTTTATGGCCAGAGCGCTGACATGGATCCGTTACACAAAATTGCGACCGCACACGGGCTCCATTTGGTTGAAGATTGTGCACAGGCACATTTAACGACCTATAAAGGAAAGAAGGTCGGAGGGTTCGGCGTTTTGTCCTCATTTAGTTTCTATCCCGGCAAGAACCTTGGGGCTTACGGTGAAGCGGGAGCTGTGACGACAAACGACTCGAAATTGACTCGGAACATCAAAATGCTCCGTGACCACGGGTCAGAAAGGAAATATTATCATGAGATGTATGGCCATAATTATAGGATGGAAGCAATTCAAGGTGCAGTCCTTGGCGTAAAGTTGAAATACCTTGATAAATGGACCAACCGGAGACATGCGATTGCGGCAAGGTACACCTCGTTATTGTCGGGAGTAGGTGATATTGTTGCACCGAAAGAAATGTCCTATGGAAAACACGTTTATCATTTGTATGTTATCCAAACCGGCAGTCGCGACAAACTGCAGAAACATTTATCAGAAAAGGGCGTGTCAACGGGGCTTCATTATCCCGTTCCGCTACATCTCCAGAAGTGTTTCGCTCATCTGGGGTATAAGAAAGGGGATTTCCCGGCAACAGAACAGCTTGCTGAACGATGTCTCTCGTTACCGATGTATCCCGAACTTAAGGATGACCAGATAGAATATGTTGTGGATTGCGTAAAGGGTTTCTTCGTTTGAGGCATCCTGGTTATAAATACATACTTGCATTTTTAGATTGGGTTACGATTAATCTGTCTTTTGTCTTAACCCTTTTTGTTGTGGGGAGGACCCCATTTGCGCTTTCCGATCAAACCTACGTCATCGTGTTGCCTGAGTTATTGTCTTTCGCAGTCTACGCGATTGCAGTAATAGGGATGTTCCAACATCAAAATCTTTATAAGATCAATGTGTTTCTTTCGCGGGCAGACCAAATTGTCAAGATTACTGTTGCGCTTATTTATTCGGTCGTTGGGCTTGTACTCCTTTCGTTCTTTACTAAATCTTCCTTTGTTACCGAGAGCCGATTGATTGTATCGCTCTATCTTGGTGTAGCACTCGTACTACTAGTGGTAGTTCGCGTTATTGTGTTTCGAAGTGTTTTCAAGCTTGTGTCCCGGACTTCACTCTACCGACGGAATATTCTCATTGTAGGTGCCGGCCAGACGGCAAAAATGCTTGCCGCAAACCTTAATCTGAATGATTCGTATGGAATCCGGATTGTTGGGTTTGTAGACAATGAACTACCTCGTGAAACCGTTGCTTTTATGGGCTCCAGGGTTATTGGTGAACTTGACGATATTCACACAATTGTGAAAAAACACAGAATTGCGGAAGTATTCATCGCGTTGGACAATGTTACACACGATCGCCTGCTGGAAATCACTGATATGTTTAAGAATCGAAGGCCGCATGTGAAGATAGTCTCATCGTTATACGATATTATCCCAGCAAGGCTTTTCACAGAGCGCTATGGTGACGTTCCAGTCACCAGCATCCTAAGCCACAACGGCACCTTGACACAATATTATGTAAAGCGAGTCTTTGATGTTCTACTTACCTTGTGTGGCCTTATAGCATTGGCGCCTGTGTTGTTGCTTGTCGCAATAGCAATCAAATTGGATTCGAAGGGTCCCATTCTGTTTCGACAAACTCGAATCGGTAAGAAGGGCAAGCCCTTCAAATTCTTCAAATTCAGATCAATGTATAGTGGCAGCGAACGGGACGAAGAGAGGGAAAATAAGGTGGCGAAATTTATTCGTCGGAAATCAGTAATTGGACGGTCAACAAAAATCGTTGAGGAAGAAAGCATAACAAGGGTGGGCCGCTTTATTCGCGGGACAAGTATCGATGAACTTCCGCAACTGTTCAATGTACTAAAAGGCGACATGAGCCTCGTAGGGCCTCGTCCATGTTTGCCTTATGAATGGGAAAATTATGAAAATTGGCATAAAAGGCGACTGAGTGTGATTCCCGGGTGTACCGGCCTTTGGCAGGTGAACGGTCGGAGTGAGGTTGGATTTGAAGATATGGTGATTTTAGACTTATATTATATCAACAACCGTTCTTTTCTGTTGGATCTCCAAATCATACTTAAGACATTTCCCGTCATGATATTTGCACGCGGCGCAAAATGAATAAAGGGGGTAGGTAATGAAAATAGGAGTGGTTGGTTTGGGCTACTGGGGCCCCAACCTTGTTAGAAATTTTCTTGGAACCGAGGGAGTCAATGCGGTTGTGTGTTGTGACATTCAAAAGAAGAAACTTGACCGCATTAAACAGAAATTCCCTATGGTTGAAATCACATCTAATCTAGACAGCTTGTTGAAGAGAGACGATATTGATGCTGTGGCCGTGGTGACGCCGGTTTCAACACATTTTCCAGTGGGAATGAAGGTTCTGAAGGCTGGGAAACACCTACTTCTTGAAAAGCCAATGACTTCTTCAGTAGGAGAGGCAGAGCAGTTGCTTGAAGAGGCGTCCAGGCGGAACCTCGTCTTGATGGTCGATCGCACTTTTATCTATACGGGCGCTGTCCAAAAAATTCGGGAAATAATTGAGAAAGGAGATCTGGGGGAAGTTCTTTATTTCGATTCTGTGAGAGTGAATTTGGGGCTATTTCAACACGACACCAATGTCCTCTGGGATCTTGCCCCACACGATCTGTCCATCATGAGTTATCTGATAGATGTGGAGCCAGTTAGCGTCTCCGCCATTGGGATCAATCACTTCAACGGTGTGGAGGACATGGCTTATCTTGCCGTGCGATTTCCGAGGAACATTATAGCGCATTTCCACGTCAATTGGCTTTCCCCTGTCAAGATCCGAAGAATTCTTATCGGGGGCACCAAGCACATGGTTGTTTACGACGATATGGAGCCGAGCGAGAAAGTAAAAGTGTACGATAAGGGTATAAACCTAACAAGTGAAGAATCAGTTTATAAGACCTTGGTCCAATATCGCATGGGAGACATGTATGCTCCCCAGATTGAGCAAAGCGAAGCGCTGGGTCTCCTAACCGCAGAATTCATCTCTTGTGTCAAATCCCAGAAACCACCGACTTCCGATGGTGTACTGGGTTTGGGGGTCGTGAGGATTCTGGAGGCAGCTGAGAGATCTCTTCGAGCCGGCGGAGGAGCCGTTAATCTTGAAAAAGCATTTTCACTAGTATAACTATGGAGTTATATCAAAGAATTGCATCTGATGTTAAGTTGGGTAAGGACGTAAAAGTATTTGCCTTCGTGAATCTGTACGGTTGTGAAATTGGTGACAACTCTAAGATTGGAGCCTTCGTGGAGATTCAGAAAAAGGCGGTGATCGGTAAGAATGTCAAGGTGTCAAGCCATACCTTCATTTGTGAAGGAGTCACAATAGAGGACGATGTCTTCATTGGTCACAATGTCTCTTTCATTAACGACAAATATCCTCGTTCAACGAATCAGGCCGGGAACATGCAGACTGAAGCAGATTGGAAGATAGTTCCTACTATTGTTAAGAGGGGGGCCTCAATTGGAACAAGCTCAACGATCCTCTGCGGCATTAAGATAGGTGAGAACGCGATTGTTGGTGCTGGCAGCGTTGTTACAAAGGATGTCCCTCCTAATACCACAGTAGTTGGTGTTCCGGCAAAACAACTCGCCAGAAGTAAGCCATAACTTCGTTCCCTAGTCCTCATGATCGTTGAATAGGAATCATGCTGCGTTTGAAAGTTGACAGGCAAATCTCCGGCAGAAGCAATGTGGGATTCAAGGAGATGGTTCTGCTGGATCTTTACTACGTGGAGAATCAGTCGCTGCTGTTTGATCTGGAGATATTGTTCGCGACAATCCCGGTCGCGTTGTTTGGAAAGGGAGCGTACTAGCAAGAAAAGGACCAATGGGGGGATGGAGGGGGGAGGATGGATGATGGTGTCAAACTGGTAATATCATCATCCAATATCCGCCATCCATCATCCTGAAACGCACATCCGCATTACGACTGTTTCTCACCAGCCATGGGGGGCTTATGTGCTGCACTTCTCGCCTTAACATCAATCGCGGCTTCATGAAACTGGATGTATGGAAAGAAGCGATGCAGCTTCTTCCCCGAAGGGGATTGATACTTTAGCCGGGGGTGTAACCCCCGGTCGGATACCAACCAAAACCAATTGTTACCCCGAAGGGGTTACATACTTCATGTCAAAATACAATGGGGGGCATATGCCACAATCATTTGCGAGGGTACTCGTACAGATTGTCTTTTCGACAAAAAACCGGTTTCCCTTTTTGGCCGATAGAGACATTCGAGAGGAACTACATGCGTATTTGGGTGGGACGTGCAACAATCTCGGTTGTTCGATTTTGAAAACCGGCGGAGTTGAGGATCATGTGCATTTATTGTGCGGGTTATCCAGAATTCTCTCAATTGCAGACACAATTGCAGAAATCAAGCGAGAGTCTTCAAAGTGGATAAAGACCAAGG
>Ga0302046_10003775_pt1 | contig 13601 bp, 11 predicted proteins | sample RVTome_11_FD_200261 | JGI IMG/M metagenome (GOLD analysis project Ga0302046, IMG submission 200261) | Soil microbial communities from uranium-contaminated site in the Upper Colorado River Basin, Wyoming, United States - RVT147D111 (version 2) ...
GACGCCCGACCCCATTACAGATCCGTCATCACGCCCGAATCAGCGGATGGCGTCGAGCAGGTACGCGCGCCGGCCGTCGACGAAGCGCTTCACGCTGGCCGGGCCGGAAACGAACTCCTGGGTGCTGTAGATCTTGCGCGTATCGAGCGCCATCTCCTCGCCGATGAGCTCGTGGTACCGGGCCACGAGCGGCTCGAGGCGCGGCCAGTCGAGCCACGTCTCGGCGATCTCCCGGACGTAGCCCAGGTAGCGCTCCCGCAGCGCCGGCACCTGGAGGAGCCGCGAGCGCAGCGGCTTGGTGGGATCGCGCACGGCCACCAGCGGATCGAGCGTCACTCCCCCTCCGCCACCGAAGCCGCCGAACCCCCCGCCGCCCTCGGACATCCCCTCGTTGAAGTCGTGCGGCAGGATGTGGAAGCGACGGTCCTCGTCCTGGTAGAGGCTGTAGTCGCTGGCGCGCGTCCAGTAGCCGTCGGAGTTGACGAGCACCACCTCGACTGCCAGGAACCGCAGCACGCCGTCGATGTCGAGCATCGGCTCGAGCGCCGCCTCGAGCTCGTCGAGCGGCGTCTCGTTCAGCACGCGACACAGGCGGATCAGGTCGACCCAGGCGCGCGCATCGTCGTCGGTCTTGATCTCGTACAGCCGCCGGTACGGCGCGGCGCTCTCGCCCAGGTACTCCAGGCCGGCCCGTCCTCGCGGACTGCCTGGCACCTTCCACCGTGCGCCGTCGCGCGAGTCGAACCAGTCGCGCGTGAAGTCCGAATTGAACTGCTGGGCGTTGAGGTAGGTGCCCCAGCTCTCGCCGTTGACGACCGCACGCACGTAGTTCACCTTCGGCGTCGGCAGGAACTGACCGGCGATGTGCCCGTACAGCACCGTGCGCAGGAAGCTCGGGTCGCCGTTGCCGTTCAGCAGGTTGAGCGTCCGGTACCCCAGCAGCCGCTGGTCGTCGTCGACGAAGTTGAACGACAGGTTCAGCGACTTCTTGACCGAGTCGGCCACCATCCGGTACGAGGAGGCGCCCCGGAAATGCACGCCGACGTTCGAGTACGTCCGGCCGTCCACGACCACGGTGGCGGGCACCTCGACGTCGGTGCTGTAGAAGGCGGCCAGCTCGTCGGCCCAGTCGTCGCTCTCGAACGTGAGAAACAGCGTCCGCAGCGCGCCCGGGTCGTACAGCGGAACGTCGCGATCGTAGGTCCGCACCTCGGCCGGCGTCAGAGGCCGCCCCGGCGACGCCGTGCCGCCCCGGGCGAACCCGCGTCGCCCGAAGCCACCCCGGCGGTCGGAGCGATTCTGCCCCAGCCACGCGCGAGCCTGCTGGCGCTCGGCCGCGTCGAGGCGCCCGTTGCCGTCGGCGTCGAAGCGATCGACGACTTCCAGGTCGGGCTCGTTCCCGAAGCCGCCCTGCGCCGCGGCTCCCTGCTGGAAGGCCATCGCGCCGGCGGTGATCATGGTCGCAGCCATCGCGAGCGTTCGCATCGGCCAGCTCCTTCCCCTCATCATACCGGCGTTCGATCCTCGCGGCCGTTCCCGACGCCCGAGGCTCCGGCGGCGCGCTTCACGTCGACGCTCAGCACCCCCTCGACCTGGTTGAGCGCGGCCACGAGCTCGTGTACGGAGTCCTCCCGTCGGAGCGTCCCGAGGTACGACACCTCGGTGGCGGTGCCCTGCTTGACCGTGGAGGCGCCCACCACGCGCCAGGCGACGAAATGAGCGTCGAGAGACGGCCTCAGCAGCACGTTGGCGTCGAGCCCGAGGCCCATGCGCACCTCGAGACGGAATGGAAGGCGCTCGTGGAGCTCCTCCTCCGAGACCGGCTCGCGCTTGAGCGCGAAGGCGCCCACGCTGACGACCACGAATCCCGCCACGGCCACCCAGAGATTGCTGGCGCCGACGGCCATGCCGACCGCCACGGCGAAGATCACGTACGCCGTGTCCTGCGTATCGCGCACGACGGTGCGGAACCGGACGATCGACAGCGCGCCGACGAGGCTGAAGGCACGCGCCACGTTGTCGCCGATCACCTGCGTGACCATCGCGATCAGCACCGACAGCAGCACGAGCGTGGCGGTGAACGACGACGGCGGCTCGGAACGCGCCCGGCAGTAGACCCACGCGATGGCCGCGCCGAGCAGCAGCGCGGCCACGAGCCGCACCACGATGTCGACCAGCGAGGCGGGCACGTCGGCCGGCGGGGTCAGGAAGTCAGGCACGGGCGCCGCCGCCGACGAGTGCCGGCGGCTCGTCGTCCGCGCCGGCCAGTCCGAGGACGGAGACGCCGGCGCGGTACTTCGACAGCGTCTCGGGCCGCAGGACGAGATCGCTCATCAGGCGCTTGAAGATCGCCGGCACGGCTCCCCTGAACTTGAGCTCGAGCACCTGGTCGTCACCGAGCACGGGCACGCCGGCCTCGCCGTCGAACCGGATGTCGTCGACTCCAGAGGCCCGAATCACCGCGTCGACCGTGAGTCGTGGCGCCGCGGGATCGCCAGGCAGCGATCGCGCCGTCCGGCCATAGGAGAGCCGGCACACCGGACCGAGCCCGCGGGCACGCAGCCGCCGGGCGAACCAGCGGGCGTCAGCGGCGCCCGATCCGTTGACCCCCGTCAGCTCCTCGAGGGCCGCCACGGGTACCGGCGTCCGCCGCTTGACCAGCATCCCGGGACGCCGCAGCTTCCGCTCGAGAAACACGACGTCGGCCTCGGCATAGCGTCGGATACGGAACTTCGCCCGGCCGAACGACCCGCGCTGGTAGAAGACGTCGAGATCGTCGGTATCGAAGTACACCGTCGCCGTCTCGTACTGGTCGCCGAAGGGCCCTGAACCGTGCGGATCGGCCTGCATGTGTGCCCGGGCCCACTGCCGAATCTGGTCGGCTGCGGCGGCGCCGACCCGGAACTTGATCTCGGCCGCGTGTACCCGGGACTCCCGACTGTCGATCATCCTCGATCGCAGGATACGTCAAACGTCATATTCCCGATACATGTACGTTACCGGAAGCGGGAGCGTAACCGCCCTTTTACGAATTCTTTACGTGCAGGGAGGCGCTGCAGGGAGGGCCTTGGCCCCAGGACCAGCGAGGCCCGGCCTCAGACCGTCGAGCATGTATGGATCCGAGGCCGGGCCTCGCCAGCGCAGTGACGCTTCGCGTCACTGCTAAGAGTTGGCTCAGCCCTGCGGAACGCGGCCATGCGGGCTGGACCTGCTCGAGCGGCACATCCTCGTCCCGCCCGTCCCGAACGCGCCTCGGCGGCCATCCTGAGCGTGCCACGCGTCCCGTGGGCCATGGTCATGCGATCCCTCGTGCGGGCCTTTCCCGTGTCACGCCTGCAGCGCCAGCCCCGACAGCCGCAGCGAGCCGCGGCGCCACGCCCGCACCTTCAGCACGTAGAACATCGCCGGCAGGTTGATCAGGACGTGGACGGTCGAGGTCACCATGCCGCCCAGGATCGGCGCCGCGATCGGCCGCATCATGTCCGAGCCGACACCGGAGCTCCACATGATGGGCAGCAGCGCCGCGATCGTGACGGCCACCGTCATCAGCTTCGGACGGAGCCGCAGCACCGATCCCTCCACGGTGGCATCCCAGATGTCCTGCTGCGTCAGCCCGACCCCGCTCCGGAGCCGCCGGTCGAGCGCCTCGTGCAGGTAGATCATCATGATCACGCCGGTCTGGACGGCGATGCCGTAGAGCGCGATGTAGCCGACCCAGACGGCGACCGAGAAGTTGTAGCCGAGCCACCACTGCAGCGCGATACCGCCCGTCATCGCGAAGCCCACCGAGAGCAGCACGAGGAGCGCCTCGCCGGCTGAGTGGAAGGCCAGGAAGAGCAGGACGAAGATCGCGAAGAGGACGACCGGAATCAGGATCTGCAGCCGCTCGCGGGCGCGCACCTGGAACTCGTACTGCCCGGTCCAGAGCAGGGTGTAGCCGGGCGGCAGCGCGACCGCCGACTCGACCGCCGCGCGGGCCCGCTCCACGTAGCCGCCCACGTCGCGAACGGCCGGCTCCACGAAGACGTACCCGGCCAGTTGGCCGTCCTCGTCCCGGATCATGGCCGGACCCGGCGTCAGGGTGATCGTGGCAAGCTGGCCGAGCGGCACCTGCGCGCCGGCCGGCGACCTGACCAGCACGCGCCCGAGCGCGGGGACATCCTCGCGGAAGTCCCGGCTGTACCGGACGTTGACGGGATATCGCTCGCGACCCTCGATCGTCCGCGTGACGTTCTGGCCGCCGACGGCGGCCTGGATGACGTCCTGCACGTCCTCGACCGTCAGCCCGTGGCGGGCGATCGCGTGGCGGTCGATCTGGATGTCGGTGAAGTACCCCTGGGCGACGCGCTCCGCATAGACGCTGGCCGTCCCCTCGACGCCGTGCAGAACGCCCTCGAGCCTGGTGCTGATCTGCTGGATCCCGTCGAGGTCCGGCCCGAACACCTTGATGCCCACCCCCGTGCGGATGCCGGTCAGCAGCATGTCGAGCCGGTTGCGGATCGGCTGCGTCCAGATGTTGGGCCAGCCCGGCACCTGCAACGCCGCGTCCATCTCGGCCCTGAGGCGCTCGATGGTCATGCCCGGCCGCCACTGCTCGCGCGGCTTGAGCGTCACCGTCGTGTTCGCCATGCCCATCGGCGAGTTGTCGGTCGGCGTCGTGGCGCGCCCGACGGTGCCGAACACGCGCTCGACCTCCGGGAACTGCCGCAGGACCCGATCCTGGACCTGCAGCACCCGTGTCGCCTCGCCGACCGACATCCCCGGGTTCGCCGTGGGCATGTACAGGAACGACCCTTCGTAGAGCGGCGGCATGAACTCGCTGCCGAGCCCCAGGCCCAGCGGCACGGTCAGGGCGACGACGGCCACGTTGACCGCCACGAGGACCCAGCGCCAGCGCAGTGCCAGGCGCAGGATCGGCCCATAGAGCCACATGAAGAACGTCGAGAGCGGATTGCTCGATTCCGGCCGCAGGCGGCGGCCGCGCATGAAGATCGTCATCAGCACGGGCACGAGCGTGATCGAGAGAATCGACGCGAAGACCATCGCGAACGTCTTGGTCAGGGCGAGCGGCCGGAACATCCGCCCTTCCTGCGCTTCCAGCAGGAAGACGGGCACGAACGAGACGACGATGATCACCAGCGAGACGAAGATCGCAGGCGCCACCTGCCTGGCCGCCCGCAGCACGACACGCGGCTGCTCCGCGTACGCCGGCACGCCGGGCGACGCCGGGTCGTCGCCCGGCTCCGACAGATGCCGGTAGGCGTTCTCCACCATCACGATGGAGGCATCCACCAGCACGCCGATCGCCAGCGCGATGCCGCCGAGCGACATGATGTTGGCGGTCGTGCCCAGGTAGTACATCGGGATGAACGACGCCACGACGGCGATGGGAAGCGCGAGGATGGGCACGAGCGCCGATCGGAAGTGGAACAGAAAGACGATGATGACGAGCGAGACGACGATGGCCTCCTCGATGAGCGTGTCCCGGAGCGTGGCGATCGATTCCTCGATGAGCGTCGACCGGTCGTAGGTCGGCACGATCCGGACCCCTGGCGGCAGCGCGTCTGCCACCTCGTCGAGCTTGGCCTTCACCCGGTCGATGACGTCCAGCGCATTCTCGCCGAAGCGCATGACGACGATGCCCCCGACGACCTCGCCCCGGCCGTCCAGCTCGGCGACCCCGCGCCGGATGTCCGGCCCGACGCGGACCTGTGCCACGTCGGAGACGCGGATCGGCGTGCCGGCGGAGGTCGCGCCGAGCGAGACGTTCTCGATGTCCTCGGCCGACTGCAGGTAGCCGCGCCCGCGCACCATGAACTCACGGCCGGCGAACTCCAGCAGCCGGCCCTCGACGTCGTTGTTGCTCGCCCGGACGGCCGAGACGACGTCCTTGACGCCGAGGTCGTAGGCGGCGAGCCTGTTCGGGTCCAGGTTCACCTGGTACTGCTTGACGAAGCCGCCGATGCTCGCCACCTCGGCCACGCCGGGCACGGCGGCGAGCCAGTAGCGCAAGTACCAGTCCTGGAAGCCGCGCAGGTCCGCCAGCGTCTGCTGCCCCGTCTCGTCGACCAGGGCGTACTGGAACACCCAGCCCACCCCGGTCGCGTCGGGGCCGATCACAGGGTTTACGCCGTCCGGCAGCTGGCCGCGGATGCCCTGCAGGTACTCGACGACGCGGCTGCGGGCCCAGTACATGTCCGTGCCGTCCTCGAAGACGACGAACACGTACGAGTCGCCGAAGAAGCTGACGCCGCGGACGGTCCGGACCCGGGGCGCCGACACCAGCGCCGAGACGATCGGATAGGTGACCTGATCCTCGATGAGGTCTGGGCTCCGTCCCGTCCACTCGGTGGAGACGATCACCTGCACGTCGGAGATGTCCGGCACGGCATCGACCGGCGTGGCCGTCATGGCCCAGAGGCCCCAGCACGTGAGGACGGCGGTGCCGATGAAGACCAGGAACCGGTTCCCGGCGCACCAGTCGAGCACGCGGACGATCATGCCAGCCTGCTCTCTACTGCGCCGCCGTGACCGTCAACTGGCGGCGGCCGATCTCGTCGCCCCCGCGGCTGGCCGTCACCGTCACCTCCCAGTCGCCGGCCATCACGACCTGGCCGGGTCCCTGGTACCGGCCCTCGCCCTGGTGGGTGAGCGTCGCGGAGCTCCGCATCTCCGGCATCTTCACCTCCGGCATGGCCGCCATGAAGAGCTCGACGGAGACCTCGGCATCGGTCACCGGCTGCCCGTTCGCGTCCACGACCGTCACGTCGAAGGTGTTCCCGCCCATCCTGGGCGGCGCTGGCGTGCTCGTGAAGGTGAGCTCGACACCGTCGGCGACCGCCGCCGGCGCCCCGGCGGGAGCCGTCCCGGCCGGAGGCGCCCCCTCCTCGCCGCCGCACGCGGCAACGCCCGCGCCCAGCATGCCGGCGAGCACCATCATTCCCGCGGGGCTCACTCTCGTTCGCGTCATCGGATCCCCCTTCTCACTGCGCCAACCACCGTCTCACTGCGCCACCACGCCGAACTGTCGCGAGCCGAGCCGCTGGCCGTCGCGGCTCACCTCGACGGTCACGTCCCAGCGCCCGCCCATGATCACCTGGCCCTGACCCCGATACGTGCCCTCTCCGACGGCCGGCAGCGTGGCCTGCGTGCGCATGGCCGGCATGTTCATCGACGGCATCGCCGCCATGAAGAACGTGACCGACACGTCGGCGCCGCTCACGGGCTGCCCCTCCGCGTCGCGGACGACGACCTCGAAGGCGTTGTCGCCGGTCCGCGGCGGATCGGGGCTCGGCCGGAACGTGATGTCGAGCCGCTCGCCGCTTCTCGCCCCCGCCATCTCCGGGGCCGGCTCGAAGGCCTGCACCGAGGCACGGAGCTGGCTCTCCGAATCCAGGAAGAACGTCGCGCTGCTCGCGACGCGCTCGCCTTCCTCCAGCCCCTCGAGGATCTGCACGCGGTCGCCGAGCCGCAGCCCGACGCGCACGTCGCGCGGCTGGAAGTAGCCGTCCCCCTCGGCCACGAAGACGAGCCGCCGCGATCCGGAGTCGAGCAGAGCATTGACCGGAATGGTGGTGCTCATGCCGACGGGCGCCTCTAGGGTGACGTTCGCGTACATCCCCGGCTTCAGCCGGCCGTCCCGGTTGGGCAGCTCGAGCCGGACGCGGACGGTCCGCGTGTTGGCCTCGACGAAGGGGTAGACGTACACGATCCGGCCCGTGAACTGCTCGCCGGGGTAGGCGTCGAGCGTGACGACCGCCGACAGGCCTGGCCGCACGAGCGGGATCTCCTGCTCGTAGACGTCGGCCTCGACCCAGACGCGCGAGAGGTCCGCGATGCGGAAGAGCGTCTGCCCCGGCCGGACCTGCATCCCCTCGAGCGCGTGCTTCTCGATGACGTAGCCGCTCACCGGCGACCGGAAGGTGACCGCCGGCGGCGCCTCGCCCGACTCCTCCAGCGCGCGGATCTGGTCGGCGGGCAGGTCCCAGAGCTCGATCCGCTGGCGGGTCGCGCGCACCAGGCGGTCGGCATACTCCCGCGCGTCGGAGATCTGCGACTCGTCCGCCCGCTCCCGCGTCTGGACGGCCAGCAGGTATTCCTGCATCGTCGTCAGCAGCTCCGGGCTGTACAGCGTGAACAGTGGATCCCCGGCCTGGACCGCCTTGCCCGTGTAGTCCACGTACAGCTCGCGTATCCACCCTTCGATCTTCAGATTCACGTCGGCCATCCGGGTCTCGTCGTACATCACCGTGCCGACCGTCCGGACCATCCGCGATGCCGGCCCGCGCTCGACGAGGGCCGTCCGGACGCCGATGAGCTGCTGCCGGCGGGGATCCAGATCGAGCGCAGCGCGCGGGTCGGCCATCGCCGCGCCGCGATCCTCGGCCGTCGCGGCCAGGTCCGTGCCGTGTGCGGCGTGCGCCTCATCAGCCGGACCGCCGCCCGTGGCCGCCGCCATCACCGGGCCCAGCACCGGCACGTTCGACAACCGGTCCCGGACGCCGTAGAGCACACCGGCCAGGACGACCACGCCCGCGAGGGTGGCCCCCACGGCTGACAGGGTCTTGCGTCTGCTGCTGGTCATCATGGGGATCCTCGGTTTCGTGGCTACTCGTTCGCGACACGCACGGCCGCGATCATCGCGGGGTCGAGATCGGCGCCCACGGCCCGCTCGAGATCGGCCATGGCCTGCTCGAGGTCGCTCAGGGCCCCGTAGTAGTCGAGCCGGGCGTCGAGCAGCACGCGCTGGTTGTCGATGAGGGCGAGAAACGCGACGCGATCGGCCTGGTAGGCGACGCGCGAGACCTCGAGCGTCTGCTCGGACTGCGGCAGGATGCTCGTCCGCAGCAGGGCCGCGCGCCGCGCCGCCGACTGCACGCGGACGTAGGCATCCTGGACCGCCAGCCGGATGGCGCTCTCGATCGCCCGCTGACGGGCCGCGGCCGCGTCGACCTCGGCACGCGCTTCGGCGACCTGGGCGTCGATCCGGCCGCGCGACCACGGCGCCCGCGGCCAGGTGATCCCGACGCTCGCCGACCAGGCATCCCCGTTGCGCGGCATCAGCATGTATCCGCCGCCCACGAAGAAGTCCGGCTTCGAGGCCAGCTCGCCGACCACCACCGCGGCCTCGGCCCGCTCGCGCTCGAGCACGGCACGACGGATCTCGGGGTGCCCGTCGAGCGCCATCCGCTGCAGGGCCGCCGACGCCGGCAGGACGACGCGCTCGGTCGGCTCCGCCAGCGGGCCGACGGCCACCTCGGGAGCACGGTCGAGCAGCGTGTTGAGCCGCGCCTCCGCCAGGCGGGCGCGCTGGTCGGTCAGGACGAGGCCATCGTGCAGCGTCGACAGCTCCACGACGGCCTTGAGCACGTCCTGCTGCGAGATGCCGCCGGTCGCGTACCTGGCGGCCGAGACGTCGGCGAGCTGCCGCACGAGATCGATGCTCTCGAGACGCACGTCGATGGCCTTCCTCGCCAGGAACAGTTCGGCGTAGGCCCGCTTCACCTCGTCGACCACCTCGCGCGCCCGGATGCCGATCGCGCTCTCGGCCACGGCCGCGTCGGCCTCGAGCAGGGCTGCCCGCGCGTCGCGCTTGCCGCGACCGGGGATTTCCTGGCGGACCATGAACATGTACATGTTGGTGTCCGCCGGATCGATCGTGGCGATCGGCCACTGCCAGATCTGCGCCTCGAAAGTCGGCGCCATGAGGTACCGCGCCTGCGGCGGTCGCAGCCTCGCGACGTCGAACTGCCGGCGCAGCGCCACGAGCGTCGGGTTGCGCGCGAGCGCCTCGTCGAGCGCCGCATCGAGCGTGAGCATCGGCCCCTCCGGGCGGCGCGGCTCGAACGCGCCAGGCTGCTCTGGCTGCGCACTGACGCCGACGCCCGACTGCGCCACGACCGGCGCCGCCAGGCACGCTACGAGCGATAGCACGACACACACCCGTCCGGTCATCACACACCTCATCTCACATCACAGCGCTGCGGCCGACCGGCCCCGACCCGGCCTCACTTCGCCGCCAGACGCACCTCCTTCGCGGCGTTCTTCACCTGGGCGTGCGTGTCCACGATCACGACGACGCGCTCTCCGTTCGCGATGCCGGCATCCGCGTAGGCCACCGTTCGCTCTCCGCGCTGCACTGTCGTCTCCGCGGTAACGCCGAACCACCGGTCCTCCCCGGGCTTCCCCTCGTCGTCGATCGTCCGGACGTGCCGCCGATCGGCCTCCACCTCGATGACGGTCCCGCGATGCCGTTCGTCGTGGGCACGCGCCACCGATGCCATCGCGAGGGTCGCGATCAGCACGACGCCTGCCACGAGACTCTTGTTCGTCTGCCCGATGCGCATGTGTCTCCCCTTTCGTGCTCCCGTGCTCGCCCCGGGACGAACCCGCGGGCGCCGCCGGCTGCCTAAGGACCTTGGGAACCCTTACGGGCCGCCGCGCAGAAAGTCCTCGATCTCGCGCTCCCGCTCCATGTCCGTGGCGCTCCTCGGATTGAGCGCCTCCATCTCCTCGATCTCCTCGGGCGTCAGCACCGGCAGATGGCGAATGAAGCTCACCAGCTCCCACGACTGCCGCTCGCCGTCGGCCGTGCCGGTCGTCCAGGCGGGCATCCCGGTCCACGGTACGCCCTCCTCGATCGCGTAGAAGAGCGCGCCGTCGCTCCGGCCCTGCACAACGTCCGACCGCATGTCGGGCGCCGGTGGAAACAGGCTCTGCCCCATGGCCACGTTCCCGCGCCCGTCGTTGCCGTGGCAGACGGCACAGTGATCCGCCCAGTGCACCATGCCGGCCCTGACCGCCGCCGATGAACCCTCAAACGGGTTCGTCATCGTTCGATACGGGGCCGGCAGCGCCCAGTCCCGTGCGAGCATGGCGAGCACTCCCTCGCCTGGCCAGGGATCGCGACGGGCGCTCAGGCCCGCACCGCGGGTGTACCAGCCGGCGGCCAGAAGCAGCAAGCCGACGATGGCGACGAGCGCTACGCGACCGCGCGTCATTGATCCGCTCCACCTGGTCACCGGGCGATGCCCTCCCACACTCCGTCCCCGTCTACCGGTCGTGCCGGCCTGACGATCGGCCGGGTGCCGACCGACGGGAGCCGCCCGCGGGCGGGACGGGCGTCACTGATTCGAACCACTCGAACCCGAATGGATGGATGTCCGCGCCGCTGGACGAGACACGGCCATTGCGGCCGCGGGCGCGGAACGGGCTATCTCAGATGCGAAGGACGGAGGCGAGGACGAGACGGGAGGCGACGGCCTCCCCCGGTGGGTACCGATCGTACGCCCCGCCGTGCCAGATGCGCCGGACGTGCCGGGACACCGCAGGCGGCACCGAGCCCGGGGCTGCGGTCAGAGGGGCGAGCCGCTCGTGAGGGGTCGGGACGAACGCACGCACGCCGTCTGGCGAGTGGGTGCAGCCGTGCCGGCTCTCGGCCCGCGGCCTGGCATCGTCATTGTCGTGGCACCCGTCCGCCTGGTGCGTCATCATGGCGCCGCACCAGAGCTCGCAGGCGGCGCTCGCCGCGGGTACGCCCGCGATGCTCAAAGCGACGACCAGCGCGGATGCCCGGATCACCTGGGAAGACACGACGATCACAGTATAGCCTCGAAGTCTTCGACCCGGGTCGCATCGCATGGGAACGGCGGCAGCCGCTCCGCGGGTGAACCTGAGGGCCTCCGGACCTCCCGGTCGTCGGGCCCCCTCGCGCACGGGAGCGAACAGCCCGTCCCGGAAACGAACACCACGCCGGGGCAGGTGGCCGGTGACCCTGATCCTAACCCGTAGCGGACGCGCGACTTCGCGATTTCCGCACGGTGGCATACGCTTTGACATCAGAACAGGTCACGCATGCCCGACATCGCACGAGACCCGGCCATCCTGCGACGCAAGAAGATTCGCCACGCCGGCTACGCCGTCGTCGCGGTGATCCTGTTGATTGCCGTCTCGGTGGTGCTGGCCCGCATGGATCCGGCCGCCCCGTCGGTGGACCGGGACACGTTGCTCTTCGACACCGTCAAGCGCGGCCCCCTCGTCCGGCAGGTGCGCGGCCTGGGAACGCTCGTGCCCGAGGACACCCGCTGGATTCCCTCCCAGACCGGGGGCCGGGTGGAGCGCATCCTCCTGCAGCCGGGCGCGGTGGTCGATCCCGATTCCGTGATCCTCGAGCTGAGCAACCCCGAGCTCGAGCAGCAGGCGGTCAACGGGCGCCTCACCCTCGAATCGGCCCAGGCCACGCTCGACAACCTGCGCGCGCAGCTCCGGACCGAGCTGATCAGCCAGCAGGCGACGGCGGCCTCGCTCGAGGCCGAGCTCGAGCTGGCCCGCGTCCAGCTCGAGGCGGACGAAGAGCAGGCCGCGCTCGGCTTGCTTTCCGAGCTGGATCTCAAGCGGTCCCGGGTCAACGCGGCCACACTCGAGAAGCGGGTGTCCCTCGAATCGCAGCGCCTGGCGGCGGTCAAGGATTCCAACGACGCGCGCGTCCGCGTCCAGGAGTCCGCCGTGAACCAGACGCGCGCCGCCTACGAGCTGCTGGCCAGCCAGCTCGCCGCGCTCAAAGTCCGTCCGGGCTTCACCGGCGTCCTTCAGGTGGTGGAGCCCGAGGTGGGCGCGCGGGTGGGCGCCGGCGCGAACCTGGCCCGGGTGGCCAACCCGAGCCGCCTCAAGGCCGAGCTTCGCATCGCGGAGACCCAGGCGCGGGACGTCGAGGTGGGCCTTCCGGCCGAGATCGACACCCGCAACGGCATCATCCAGGGCGTGGTCAGCCGGAAGGATCCGGGCGCGACGAACGGAACGGTGACGATCGACGTCTCATTGACGAGCGAGCTGCCACGGGGGGCCGTGGCCAACCTGAGCGTGGACGGCACGATCCAGCTCGAGCGCCTCGACGACATCCTCTACGTGGGCCGGGCCTCACTCAGCCAGGAGAACAGCACGGTGGGGCTGTTCAAGGTCGTGGACGACGCGGGCAACGCCGAGCGCGTGCAGGTGCAGCTCGGCGCCAGCAGCGTGAACAACATCGAAGTGCGCGGTGGACTCCTTGAAGGCGACGAGATCGTCCTGTCGGACATGTCCGCCTGGGACGACTACGATCGCGTGAGGTTGCGATAGGTCATGAGCGAGCCACTCATCACGATGGACGGCGTGCGGAAGGTGTTCTACACGGACGAGGTGGAGACCCACGCCCTGGACAACATCAACATCCAGATCGAAAGGGGCGAATACGTGTCGATAGCCGGGCCATCTGGCTGCGGCAAGTCCACGCTGCTCTCGATCCTGGGCTTGCTCGACACGCCGACCGAGGGGACCTACGTCCTCAACAGCCGGGCGGCGACCGACCTGTCGCTCGCCGAGCGCGCGCGCGTCCGCAACCGCGAGGTCGGCTTCATCTTCCAGAGCTTCAACCTGATCGGCGACCTCACGGTCTTCGAGAACGTGGAGCTGCCCCTGACCTACCGGGGGATGCGACCCGCCGAGCGGCGGGAGCGCGTGACCGCCGCGCTCGAGCGCGTGGGCATGGCCCATCGCGCCAAGCACCTGCCCAGCCAGCTCTCGGGCGGCCAGCAGCAGCGCGTCGCCGTGGCGCGTGCCGTGTGCGG
>Ga0302046_10003776_pt1 | contig 13600 bp, 11 predicted proteins | sample RVTome_11_FD_200261 | JGI IMG/M metagenome (GOLD analysis project Ga0302046, IMG submission 200261) | Soil microbial communities from uranium-contaminated site in the Upper Colorado River Basin, Wyoming, United States - RVT147D111 (version 2) ...
CGCTCAACCTCCGGCGCCACCGCAAGCCCTGGCCGCTGCTGGCTTCGGTGCTCGGCGCCGGGGCCGTCGTCTACGTCATGTTCGGCAGCTACCACGCCCTGGTCGAGGGCGCGGGCTTCGCCCTGCTCACGGCGGCGGTGGCTCTGGACCTCTACCTCCTCTACCGGGCCGAGCTCTGCCCGTGAGGCGGCCGCACCGGCTTCAACCGGGGATGACGCCGGTGCCCGGCGCGCGGTGCCCGCGGTCCGGGCCGCGACCGCGATCCCGCAAGCCGCGGAGGGCCGTCCCCGCGGAGAACACCAGCCCCGCGCAGGCAACGTGATGCGGGCTTGTGCGGGCTGAGTTTCAGCTCGCGATGGGATGGATACTGCGTGGCCTGCTCCGCGACTCCGCGCCCGCGCTCCAGCCGTGCGGTGCCCGGACGGGTGCGGATTCCCTTCGGCTACAGCTCCCCCAGGTAGTGCACTCGCTTTCGTCGTTTCGTTTGCGGAGCTCCACGGCCAGGTTGCGCTCGGCGGTCACGAAGGCGGCGCCGAGCGCCTCGGCGAGCGCCACGTAGCAGGCATCGTAGGGCGTGAGGAACGCCCGCATTCTCCAGGCGTCCGGCATCAGGGCGGCCGTGCCCGTCGCGATGATCGGGAGGTGGGACAGGTGGTCGACCGCGGCCTTGGCGGGGGCTTCGGCGAGCGCCCCGAGCCGCACCAGCTTGCGCAGAGCGGAAACGGATTCCGAGTAGACGAGATCGGGTGCCCAGAGCTCCACGCGGCCATCGGCGGCGCGGTGGAGGAGCCGGGTCGCCGCGTCCGTGAGCGTGAGCACCACGAGGTACTCGACCACGGTCGAGGCGTCGATCACCACCGGCCCTGCGAGCGGCGCCGGCGGGGCGTCAGCGCTCATCGCGATCTCGACGGATCAGCTCCGCCGCGCCGGGCGCACCCCGACCTGCCTCGACACGAGACGCCTCGATCTGGGCCAGGAGCTCGTTGACGCGGGTGCGATCCGTCCTCAGGCCGCGCTCGATGAGGCGAACAGCCTCGGCCGAGATGGTCGTACGATGCTCGGTCGCCCGCTCACGCAGCGCCTCGTAGGTGGCATCGGGGACATGGCGAACGTGCAAGGTGGCCACGGGAGAATGCTGGCAGCGCTGCTTGCATCACGCAACACAGCGGGCACGCCTGGGTCGGCGAGCGTCCGCGGCGTTCCCTCCGCCAGACCGAAGAAGGTCGCGAACTGGTAGGCGACCTCGGGTACCGGGAGCGTCGACGTTGAAGAAGGTGTTGTAGGTCATGATCCGGATGCCGGGGGCGGGCTCGCCGGGGCAGACGAGCAGCGCCGGCGGATCGGGAGGCTCCGGCGGCGGCTGGCAGGCGGTGATCAGCAGCAGGGCGACCTGGGCGAAGCCGAGGCCGCCACGTCGAGCGGCGCCGGCGCTGCCTCGATGGCGCGCGGTCCCCGGCCGCCGGTCCCACCCGCGGGATCGGTTTGCCGCTAGCGGAAGTACCGGACCCACGGGGCGCCCGGCGCGATCGCCGCCCGAGACTGCTCCCGCCCGCTCGCGCGGGCTCGCAGGAGGCTCTGGTCAGCCGGGCGAGACCTGCACTTCGATCCCGTCCGGATCCGGGAAGTAGACCCGGTCGCCGCGTCGGTCGGGGGCCAGCCCGGCGGCGCGCAGCTTCTCGACGGCGCGGCCCGGATCGTAGCCCGCGATGGCGAAGGCGTAGTGATCGAGCCCCGGACGATCGCCGCGGAAGAGCGCCAGGAAGTCGGAGCCGCAGCTGAGGAAGCACGAGCTCCGGGAGCACCGCGTCGGCTCGAGACCGAGGTGTCGGCGGTAGAAGTCGCGCGAACGTCCCACGTCCGTCACCCGCAGCGCCACATGGTCGACCCCGGTGGCCGAGAAGGTCGGCCTCTCCGCCGCCGCCGCCGCGGCCGCCGGGACGCCGGCGGCGGCCAGCGCAGCGAACGAAGCGAGGTGGCGAACCAGGTCACGACGCGACAGCCGTCCCCGCTCGTAGTCGTCGACCAGCCTCTCGATGCCCTCCCGCATGGTTCTCCTCCTGACGCCTTGCTCCTTGCTCCCACCTCCTCGATGATCGCGAGGATCACCGTAGCACGCAGGTTGACCATTCGGGCGGCCGGTCTTCCGCCCGGAGCCGATCAGCTTCATCGGCAAGATCAAGCGTGCAGCGGGCCGACGATGCGCCAGCTATAGAGGCCGTCGTCGGCGAACTGCCGCGCGTTGGCGAGCAGCTCGAGGGTGGAGATCAGCGCGCCGATCGAGATCAGGCGCGTCGTCCAGGCGATGGCGTCCGCCGCCGTCAGGGTCACTGCCGGCATGGTACCGCCGCGGCCGCAGCGGGCTCACCTCGAGCGGCGCCGAGATCGCCTCACGGAGTCAGCTCCTCACCTGGCAGACCAACGAGCCGTCGTCGGGCAGATAGATGGTCACCAGCTTGGGCGCCTCCTTCCACGTCACCTCCCTCTCCGTGAAGCCGCCTGCCGTGATCGCCAGGTTGAACCGGTCGCCTCTGAGCTGGGTGAGGAGCGCCATCCTGACGCATTCATCGACCTGATCGAACAGCCGTGTCGGGACAGTCGGCCTCAGCTTGATCCAGATCTTGCCCACCAGGTTCTCCGGACTGGGAGGTATCCACCAGCCCTCCCCCTCGACCGCCGGTCGAGGGGTTTCGAGGATGACCTGGAGCAACGCTGGCGCCTGCTCGTCCGAGCTTCGTCCGGCGCGCTTGATGTCGGTGGCGACGACCTGCATCTGGAGGGTCTGCGCGGAGGCGACCCCTCCGACGGCGCCGATCGCCAGTGCGGTCACCACAATCTTCCACGGATGACGGGAGGTGGACCGTTGTCGTTTCATCGTCCTCTCCTCCGCTCGGCCTGGCTAGGTGCTTCCCAGCGACACGTTGCCGAGCCTGCACCATCCGCTGGTCGGGTCGAGCTCCGGGTTGAAGCCGATCCGCTTACCCAGAGTCTGGGAGGCCAGCAGTACCTTGTACTTCTCGTCGCGCGATGGGTCGTCGACGGCGATGAACAACGCTCTCTCCGCCCCACCTACCCAGATGTTCCTCAAGATGCAGCCGCCCGGAGGCGTCTCTGTCAGTGCTTCGAGCGCCTCCGAGTCGTCGACCACGAACCAGATCTTGCCGTCGTCGCTGACCTTGATGACCTCCACGAGCCCGTTCCAGCACCCCGAAGCGTTGCATGCGGTGGCGAAGACGGGGTGGGGCTGCAGCAGGACGACGGCGAGAGCGAGCCACAAAGCGAAAGAGACTCTCCTCTTCATGGTCCTTCTCCTCGTTGTTTCAAGAATCGTGGGCGTCAATCGAACCGGGGGTCGTCGGCCGACCTCTCATGATGGCTCGCCTTTTCATGATAGCTTCCTTTCTTCCGATGGTCCCAACCTAGCTCGTTCCGATCTGCACCTGGCCCAGCCTGCACCATCCGCTGGCCGGGTCCAGGGCTGGCCCGAAGCTGATCCTCTGACTCAAAGTTCGCGAGTCCAGCAGGACCTTGTACTTCTCGATTCGCGAGGGATCGTCGGTGGAGATGAACAGCGCCTTCTCCGCCTGTCCCGTCCAGATGCTCCTCACAGTGCAGTCTGCAGGGGCTAGGATCTCGAGGGCCTCCGAGTCGTCCACCACGAACCAGATCTTGCCGTCGTCGCTGACCCTGATGACTTCCACGAGCGCTGACCAGCACCCTGAAGCGTTGCACGCGGTCGCGAAGGCGGGGTGGGGCAGCAGCATGAAAGCTGCGACCGCAAGCCAGAAGACGAAAGAGACTCTGCTCTTCATCGGACTCCTCCTTCGGTTTCTTGAAGCTCCTCTAGTCGAGGATCAGCAGGAGGACGACCGCCGGATCCACGACGTCGACGGTCGCCGAGGTCGAGGCCTCGGAGCCCGTGACGTGGGCGAGGTCGAGGGTTACGGTGTAGGTCCCGCCGCTCGAATAGCGATGGGTTGCCACCGCGCCGGTGCCACCCGTGCCGTCGCCGAAGCTCCACGTGTAGCTGGCGTCGGCTGGCGCCACCGAGGCGCTGGCGTCGAACGTGCAATTGAGGCCGCTGCAGCTCGTCGCGAAGCTCGGCTCGAGCCGAGCGCGGACGGTGATCGTCACCGTGGCCGGAAGAGACTCCGCCAGCTGACTGTCCTGAATCGTGTAGACGAAGCTATCGGGGCCAAAGTAACCCGGCGCCGGAGTATAGGTGCAGAGCGGGAAGCAGTCTGCGAGATTCCCGTGTGCCGGGTTCGAGTGCCAATAGAACCCGAACGGATCTCCGTCGGGATCGTAGTCGTTGCTATCGAGCAGCACTGAGGTCAGGAATCCCAGTGGGGTGTCCTGTTCGGCGATGAGCTGATCGTCGACCGCGACCGGCGGCGAGTTCGGCGCCGTGGGCGGCGTCACAGTGACTGTCACCGTGGCCGGCTGGGACTCTGCGTCGCCGTCCGTGATCCGGTAGGTGAAGGTGACAGGTCCTACACAGTCCGCCGCCGGTGTGTAGTGGAACCTGGAGAGGAACGGATTCAAGCTCAGAGTGCCACATTCAAGATTCCGGTAGCTGGAGACCGCCAGCGGCTCTGGCCCCCGGTCCGGATCTTCGTCGTTTCTGAAGAGGTCTGAGTGGAGGATGTGGAGAATGCTGCCCACTTCCACGGTGAACAGATGGGCGTCGACGGGATCAGGGTCGTCGCGCGCGATCGGCGGCTGGTTGGTCCCGTCGGGCGTGATCGTGATCGTCACCCTCGCCGGAGCCGACGGGGGCCCGGAACCCTCTCTCACGGTATAGTAAAAGGAATCGCTTTCGACGAACTCGGATGGAGGCGTGTAGATGCCTTCTCCGTTCCCTGGGCTGACGGAGCCGCCGTTTACGGGCTGCGTGTAGGAGGCGACCTCCAGCGTAGCGGGATTCGGCAGGTCGTTGGCTTTCAGTAGCTCGAAGAGGTCGAAGATCGGCTGACCGTCCTCGGTGGTGAGCGGGTCGTCCACCGCGATCGGCGTCTGGGAGCCGCTCCCGGCCTCCACCCGAACCGTCACGGTCGCCTGGGGGTTGTGCCCCCTCCCGTCGCTCAGGACGTAGTCGAAGGTGAACTCGCCGAGCGGGTGCTGAGAGGAGGCGCTGTAGGTGAACGATCCGTCGCCGTGATTCGTCAACGCCGCCGGGGAAGGGAGGCCGCTGGAGGCTACGGTTACGGTGAGCAAGTCACCGTCGCGGTCGGAGTCGTTGGCCAGGACGTCGATGAGGACGGCGGTTCCCCGAGGCATGGTCACACTGTCCTCGACGGCCACCGGAGCCTGGTTCTGAGCGATAGCGCTACCAGTCGACATGACAGCTGCTGCTAGCCACGCGACGCTTTGAAAGCCAGCTCTCATGGTGTCCCCAACCTCCTTCCAGCCGCCCCTGGTTCCGCCTTGCGCGAGTTGACCACCGGCCTCTCCACGTGATTCGATGCCGCAGCGGCGTGATCCGCGGAGAGCGCGGATGGACGGCGATGACCCTAGTCGACGTCCTCCCGGTATACCAGGCTCCTCAAGAGCCTCCGCAGCTCTTTTTGGCGTCTCTTTTGCTCCTTGATTATCCGCTGACGAAGAGCGATAGCATCGCGAATCTCTCGCATCTCCGCCGACGAGAGAGCGGGATTCTGTAGATCATAACGATCGCTCGAGTTGAGTCTTCCAAGCGTGAAAATGTAGCTCTCGACAGAGGCGAGCTCTTTGCTGTGTCTATCGTAAAAAGCCTTATTCACCTCGTTGACGATGGCGCCGATGTCCTCCGAGAGTCGCTGATTGAGGTTTTCCGACTTCTGTATGGCGTATTCCCCGATCGTGAGGGTAGCCAAACCCCAATGCGCGCCCCGGGCAATGGGCGTTTCGGTCAGATCTCCAAGGAACCGACCAACCTTGGACACGTCATCGACGAACATCTCCATCCCAATCTCCACAGATGAAACTGCGATGTACTCCTTCAGGAGGTGCTCTAGAGGTTCCTCTTCTTCGGAGCGTCCGTCGGGATCCGAGTAGCGCATCGGGTTGCCGAGCGCATAGGCATACCGATTCCAGCTCTGCGGAGTTCCCCGCTCCCCGAGAAGCGCATCCATGCTCAGGAAGCGCCCGAACCGTGGCGCGTAGTGCCGCGCCAGCATGTAGTCGAGGTCGTCGTTCTCCGGGACCTCGCCGTCAGTGCGGTTGAAGTCGCGCTCGTGACCGGTGAAGAGGAGCCGGTCGTCGGCAGTGGCGGACACCAGCTCGCCGAAGGGGTAGTAGGTGTACTCGGCGATCATCTCTCCGGAAGAACCGGTCACGAGGCGGGTGCTGCCGAGGTGGTCGAGGTGGTAGTGCCGGACGTCGGCGCCGTCGAAGGAGGCGAGGAGTGAATCGCCACGGTAGACGTACTCGCGCCCGAGGACGACGTCGTCTTCGTCCCAGTCGATCGTGAAGTCGGCCAGGACGTTCTCGCCTCGGTCGCGGACCGTCCAGCGGGTCTCTTCCGCCAGGTAGTCGAGCGTCGCCACCCGGTTGTCGTCGGCGTCGTAGAGGTAGGCCTGATTGACGCCTTGAGCCGTCAGCTCGGTCATCCGGTTGAACGGGTCGTAGACCGCGTCGGCGATGCCGCTGTGGTTCGTGAGGTTGCCGGAGCTGTCGTAGGCGACCCCCGCCATGCTGAGACGGTTGGTCGCAGGGTCGACTTCGAGGTTGGCGTCGCGGCCTTCGGTCACCAGGCTGGTGATGTTGCCGTAGGGGTCGTAGGCGACACCCTGCGTCTTGCCCTGAACGAAGCCTCTCGTCAGCCGCCCAACCCTGTCGTAGTCGTAGCTGTCGCTCCCGATGGTGGTAACGTTACCGGCACCGTCGTAGACGAAGGGACCCGCGCTCCACAGCGTCGACCCGCCGCCCTCGGATTGCATCAGCGCCGGGCGCGCCATCCCCGTCTCGTCCTGGTCCAGGGAGTCGATTACTCCATTGCCGTGGTTGACTTCGTGAACCGAGCCCGTGGGGTGATAGGTGAGACTGCCGAGCGACGGGACGGTTCCGTTGTTGCTGATCGCGGTGACCAGCCCTTGCGCGAAGGTCTGCCGGATCTGACGTCCCGAGCCCACCTCGGAGGTACACGGCGGCCGATTGCAGATCGGCAGGTCGAGTTGCTCGAGCCCGATCGGGTTGTACTGATACCGATGCTCGAAATGCGGGCCGCGGTTCGAGCGGATCCCGATCTCGGAGAGCTGCCCGTCGAGGCCCTCGTAGCGGAAGGTCTCGGTAACGACGACGTCGGTCTCGAGACCGGTGTCCGGGTGGGCGACGTAGTTGTGGCGCTTGGCCATCGCCAGCTTGCCCGCCCGCCGATTGGAGCTGCCGTCGTTGGTGTGGGCGTAGAAGAACTCCTTGAGCAGGCGGCCCGAGTCGTCGAGCACCTGGGTGGGCCGTCCGGCGAGGTCGTAGACGTAATCGAGCGTGGGGCCGTCTTCCACCGTGCGGCGGCCGACGTTTCCGATGGCGTCGTAGTCCGACAGCAGCACGTGTCTTCGGGCTCCACCGCCGCGCCGGCCGAGCTCGGGATGGCTCTCCGTGCGCAGGAAACCCAGCCGGTCGTATACGAAGGTCCGCTGCTGCGCACCGCCGTTCATCGACACCGAGGTCAGCCGGTCGGCGAAGTCGTAGCCGTAGGCGGTGGCGACATCCACCGCCTGACCTCCGGCGCCGACACCGGACGGCTCGGACACCTCGATCAGACGGCCGTGGAGGTCATAGGTCTCGGTGGTGGTCGACGGGCTCCCGTCGATCGAGACCGTGTGCTCCACGATGCGCTCGCCGGTGTAGTCGGTGGTCGCGACGCTGCCGTCCGGCGCCGTCGTCTTGGTCACCCGCCCCAGGGCGTCGTATTCGAAGGTCGTCCAGTGCTCCGGCATGTCGATCGGCAGCGGTTTCCCGCTGTAGGTCAGCGCCACGGTCACCGACTCCTCCGTCTTCAAGCCGAGGCCGTCGTAGCGAAACTCGGTATCGCTCCACCCCGTGCCGCCCCCCGGTTTCGGGACCTTCCGTTGGTCCCGGATCAGGCGGCCGAGACCGTCGTATTCCAACCGTCGTTCGGTGAAAACCCCTGCACGCCTGCCCTTGATCACCAGACGCGGTGGGTCGGCCGTGGCCTGGTAGTCATAGGTCGTCCACGCCGTAGCGGGAGGCCTTTCGGCCGTCAGCCGCCCCATGGTGTCGTACTCGAGAATCGTCGCGACCCCGTTGGGCTCCCGGCGCGCCTTCGCCAAGCCGGTGCTGGCGTCGATCGTGCGATCCAGCGTCTGCAGCACCACCTCCTGCGGGTTCGCCGGCTCGACGAACCGCGAGTTCGCGCGGATGCCATTCTGGTAGCCGTGCCCTTGCCGGAAGGCCGGAAGGGCCGACGGTTCAACCACCGAGCAGTCTCCCGACGACGACGAGCGCTCGAAGACTCCTGTCGGAGCGTCGTGCACGTCGCCGCCGTAGTGGCGCTCGGTTACGAGGTTGCCGCCGACGTAGCTGAAGAGGGTGAGCAGGTCGTCCGGGTCCGGGGTCGCGGCAGGCGGGCCGGATCCCGGCGTGACCTGCTGGTAGCGTCTCTGCCCGAGCAGCAGACCGGTGTCGAGATCGAAGCAGCTGCGGGTAAAGGCGCGCTCTCCCGCCTCCTCCACCCACTGTTCATCGAAGGTGTCGAGAATCCACCGTTCGTTCGCTCCCGGCGGGACGAAGGACCCCGTCGATCCCCGCCCGGGGTTGAAGTTGGTGTAGGTGACACGCTCGGTGCTCCCTTCGGGGAAGTTCCCGGAGACCCTCTGCCGCCGGTAGTGGCCGAGACCGTCGAAGTCCGAGTAGTCGACCGAGGTCCAGCAGGTGAGGCCGCCGCAGCCCTGGTCGTCATGGACGAACGTCAGCGTACCGGCGAGGCGTTGGAGGACGTCCTTTGCGGTGGGGTTCGCGGACGTTTCGTACTCGTACTTGACGAAAGTGCTGCGCACGGGCTGCGACGCACCGGGGAGGAAGGTCTCCGTCGACAGCAGCTTGTCCCCATGGGTGACGTTGTGCGTCAGCGGCAGCCCGTACTCCGCCGGATGCCACGGCGGGTCCCCCGGCGACTTCGCCATCGAGAAGTAGTGCTTGGTGCGAAAGCCCGGCGGTGACGAGCCAGCGACGTGGTTCGTGAACTCGACCGTCGTCACCGACTGCTTGGGCTGCACAGGGTCATAGCAGGTGCCGCCCGGGCCGTCCGGCTGCTGGGAGTACGTCCAGGTGCCGAGTAGGTCGCCGGTGCGATCGAAAACGCGACGCTCGCCGACCCCCCCGCTCTGGCCGAGGAAGCCGATGCAGGGAGGTCCCGGGACGCCGGGCGGGTTGTAGAGGACCCCGGGGAACCGATAGGCCCGGTAGTCCCACTCGATCCGCCCACGAGTGGGAAGTGTCAGCTTGCGGAGCAACCCCGTGGAGTTGCAGCCACCAGCGCCGACCTGGTACGACCCATCGGAGAGCGGCATCGAGTAGCGCGAGCCGTCGGGCATCGTCACCCCGGTGAGGAAGGGCGCCCAGACCATGCCGTCACGGTCGTCGTCGACCTGGTTCGGGCAGCCAACGAAGGTCTCCGCAACCACGTAGGTGAGGTCGTACTGCGCCGTCTGGCCGTCGAAGGTCTCGAGCGATACGCGCGAGACGACGTTGGCCACGCGCTCGTAGGCTCCCGTCTGGCGAATAAAGTCGACGATGTGCTCGCGCCCGTAGTCGTCGTTCAACCTCCACTGGTCTTGCTCGTAGGTGACCGTGACCCCGTTGAAGTGCGGGTCGAGGATCTCCTTCACCCGGTGTTTGGTGATGGCGGTGCCGCCGTCGTTGTACGACCAGGACTCGAAGCGGTGGATCATGCCGTCGGGGAAGTGGATCTCGTGGTGTGGCGGCACGGTTTGGTCGAGGACGAGTCGCAGGTAGGTTCCATCCCGCGTGTGGCTCACGTTGGCCGGACCAGGATCGCCTCCCGGGTGGAGGGGGCCGCGGAAACTGCTCACGGCGCCGTCCGGAGCGTGGTAGGCCCAACCGTAGCCGAGACCGTCCGGCCCGCTGTTGTCGGGATCGCCGGGCTCCAGGAGCTCTCCGAGGCTGAGACGCCAACCGATTCCGGCGTTAAAGTGCGGGCTCGGCAGGGTGCGCTCCTGCATGCAGCCCCTGGGATCGCCGGGCGGGTTGCCACACTGCTGAGGGGTCGCCTCGACCAGGTCGTGCTTCCAGAGCTTGGACTGATAAGTCAGTGTCAGGCCGTAGGACGAGCCGCTCCCGAGCGGGTAGCTCTGGCCGATGGGCAGGACAATCATCAGGTTGCCATTGAACAGGTTGACCGCGTCCGGGTCACCGAAGGCATACGCCCTGCCGGGGTGGAAGCCGCGGGCGACGTTGTGCTCCTCGACGCCTCCAAGGACAGGGCGAGCGGCGAGTGAAGCGACGAGGATGAACAAAAGGGTTGGCTTGAATCGCATCTCGAGATCCCTCGCTACCGATTCCGGAACCCGGCGAGTGCCACGATGCACCTCATCGCAAGGTCCTTGTCATCTTGGTTCCCGGTCTGGCCTTTCCCTCCATACGCCATTCCGGCCGGAAACCGGATCACGCTCGTACACGCTCTTTGCCGCCCGGTGGGCCTGGGGTCGGCGGCGGACCGCCGCGAGGCGAGGTCGCAGAACTCGGCACTCTCATCGAAGCGCGGCTCCCACCGGATGCAGCGGCGGGCTGTCCTGTCGCCCGACTCGGCAGCCGGCTCGGCCGCCGAGTCGACAGGCCACGTCGACCGCCTTCACGGGACGTAGAGCAGACGGTTCGGGGTCGTTTCGTTAATCGGGTCTTCGCACTCCATCTCGTCGTCGCACAGCACATCGATGCTGGAATCTCCGATCAGCAGGTTGCGAAGGTGGCTCGGAGTCAGTCCGGGACTGGAGTCGAGATAGAGGGCCAGTGCCCCGCTGACGTGAGGAGCTGCCATCGAGGTTCCGCTCATGCTGCAGAACTCGGCGCCGAGCCAGTCGCCGTTGCCGACCGGCGTGAACCTGGCCGAGTTGATTTCGTCGCCAGGTGCGAAGATGTCGATGCAGCGACCACGATTGGAGGTGGCGCTCTGCTCGTCGTCTGAATTGCTGCTGGCCACCACCAGTGCATCGGTAGTATCGCCCAAGCTGGAGACGCACGCATTGAGGCCCTCGTTCCCCGCCGACTGGACCAACTGCACGCCGCTGGCGATGAGGTTGGCCGCGCACAGCTGGAACGCCATCGTCCGATTGAGCTCCAGGCCGTTCCCGCCGCTGAGATTGGCCACGGCGGGCCACTGGTGCTGCCCGACGCTCTGGCGCACGAAATCGAGTGCGCTGATCAGCCACGAGTCCATGCTGTTGGGAGTGGTGCAGAGCGTGCCGACTTTCACAGGGTGCAGGATGGCGTCTTTGGCCACGCCGTACGTCCGCCCGGCGGCGATCCCGGCTACATGCGTGCCGTGACCGGTACAGTCATAGGTATCGAGGTCGTTCGTGAAGTTGGCGGCGTTGGTGCGATCGACGCGGCTCAGGCCGAGATGGTCCCGGAACTCACGATGCTCGTCGATTCCGGAGTCGATGATGTAAATGTGCACTGCGTAGCCGTTCTCGCCCCAGGCGTACGAACCGTCTCTCGTTCCGTCTCGCTGGTTGATCCGGTCGAGACCCCAGTTGTCGACACAGTAGGCGCCTCCCGGGTTGCCGCAGATGATGAGTTGCGAGCCGTTCGACTGGCTGGAAGGCAGTGTTCGTCGATCGGTCCGGAACGGTCCCTCCTCCTCGCAACCGATGGCCAGCGGAGGCGGCGACCGCCACTGGTTGTCGGGCTCGACGGCCAAGACGAACGGGTTGCGGGCAAGGTGCTTCGCCATGTCCTTGTCGAGTCCCTCGACCACGAAGCCGTTCAGCGCATCGCCCCAGGTCCGCTCCACGCGTCCGTCATAGATCCGCGCCAGGTCCTCGGCCAGGGACCGCACCGCGGACGGTGCGCTGGGATCGCCAGCGACGACGCCGACGGCGGCGTCCGAGAGGGTGACGATGTAGCGGCCCGGGACCGGACCCACGAACACCGGATCCAGGTCGTTAGCTGTAGCGAGCGGGACGAGAGCGACGGAAAGCAATGAGACCGTCATGAGTCTCTTCATGGATGTTGGTCCTCCTTCTCGCGGTGCCCGGGATCTGGCCGGCCAGCAAACCCGAGGGTTGAGGCGCCCTGAAGGCGGCCACGTCAGGTCTTTCCCCCCATACGTCATTCCGCCGGCAGACCGGATCATCCGCCTGCAACTCCTCGCCTCCACCGCTTGGCCGACGCCCGTGAACCCCGCCGCGAGCCGAGGCGTTCCCCGGAGCCACAACCCCCCGCGGCCCGTTTCTGCTAGGCTTTGAACTAATAGGAAGAGTTGACTATCTCCGATCGCTGCCCGAGAGCGAACGACCGGTCCATCGAATGCCGACCTCGAACCGCCGGAGGGGAGCGGCCTTGGATTCCGCGTCCCGCCAGGAAAAAGAGCCTCCCGCCCGTGACCGTGACCTCACCCACCTGCTTCGGGCCTGGGCCGCCGGCGACCGGCGGGCGGAGGAGGCGGTGCTGCCGCTGGTCTACGGCGAGCTGCGGCGGATCGCGGCGAGCGCCTTCCGCGGCCGGCCCGAGGACACCTTCCAGCCCACGGCGCTGGTCCACGAGGCGTACCTGCACTTCGTCGAAGGCCACGGGGTGGAGTGGGCGAACCGGGCGCACTTCTTCGGCTCCGCCGCGCGCGCCATGCGGCAGATCCTGGTCGACCACTACCGTTGCAAGCGGCGGAAGAAGCGGGGCGGAGGCGCGAGCGCCGTACCGCTGTGCGACGAGCTGTTGCCGGCGCTCGAGCGCGCGCCCGACCTGGAGCGCCTCGACGACGCCCTGCGGTCGCTGGAGGCGACGGCGCCCGAGCTCGCCGCCGTGGTCGAGGTGCGCTACTTCGGGGGCCTGACCCTCGACGAGGCGGCCGACTACCTGGAGGTCTCACGCCCGACGGTGGCACGCCGCTGGCGCCGGGCGCGGGCCTGGCTCTACGACGAGCTGCGCCGATGAGTCTTGACACCCCGCGATTCCGCGAGATCGACGCGCTGTTCCGGGAGGCGCTCGAGGTCCCGACGGAGAAGCGGCGCCGTTGGCTCGACGAGGCGACCGAGGACCCCGAGCTGCGCGCAGGCGTGCTGCGGTTGCTCGAGGCCGACCAAGCCGCGGGGGCCTTCCTCCAAGAGCCGCTCGACGACGAGCCGGGAGCGCCGCCGCCGTCGCGGCTCGGCCCCTACCGCATCGTCGAGAGGATCGGCCGTGGCGGGATGGGGGAGGTCTACCTCGCCGAGCGGGCGGACGCGACCTTCGAACGGCGGGTGGCGATCAAGGTGCTGCGCAGCGACCTGCTCGGTCCCGAACCTCTGAAGCGGATGCGGAGGGAGCGCCGGACGCTGGCGCGCCTCGAGCACCCGTCGATCGCCCGCCTCTACGACGCGGGCACCGCTCCGGACGGCCGACCGTACCTGGTGCTCGAGTACGTCGAGGGACTGCCGATCGACCG
>Ga0302046_10003777_pt1 | contig 13592 bp, 11 predicted proteins | sample RVTome_11_FD_200261 | JGI IMG/M metagenome (GOLD analysis project Ga0302046, IMG submission 200261) | Soil microbial communities from uranium-contaminated site in the Upper Colorado River Basin, Wyoming, United States - RVT147D111 (version 2) ...
GATCGACGTCAAGCCGAACGGCACGCTCACGCTGGAGGCCACCAAGACGATCAAGGTGGACGAGGACACGCAGACCATGACGCTCACCGGCGTCTGCCGCAGCGACGACGTCACGGCCGACAACACGGTGCTGAGCACGCAGCTCGCGAACGTCTCGATCAAGACCTCGCACACCGGCCCGGCGCGCGACGCCGCGCGGCGCGGCTGGCTGATGCGTCTGTTCGACGTGGCGCGGCCCCTGTGACGGGGAGCGCCGGCGCGGGCGCCGGCGCGAGACGGGGAGCGTCGGCGCGGGCGCCGGCGCGAGATGGGAGGACGCCGATGGAGCGGCGCGCAAGGTCGCGAATGCGAATCGCCGGCGTCGCCGCCGGACTGGCGGCGCTGCTGGCCGGGCCGTCCCCGGCGGACGTGCGCGTGCAGGACGTGGCGCGCCTTCAGGGCCAGCGCGTCAACAAGCTCTTCGGCTTCGGCCTCGTGGTCGGGCTGGACGGCGGCGGCGACGGCGGCAAGAACACCCGCGCCAAGCGCGCCCTGATGGCCCTGCACGGCAACTTCCACCAGCCCGTGCTCGACATCGACGAGCTCGGCGGCCTCAACAACGTCACCATCGTCGCGGTGGAGGCCGACGTGCCCGATTTCGGAGCGCGCGAGGGCGAGCGCGTCGACGTGGTCGTCTCCGCGGTCGGAGAGGTCAAGAGCCTCGGCGGCGGCCGGCTGCTGACGACGCCCCTGCAATACGCTGCGCTCGATCCGCAGGATCCGACCACGCAGGACATCTTCGCGCTGGCGGGGGGGCGGATCGACCTGGTCGACCCGCAGACGCCGACGCGCGGCGTGGTGCGCGGCGGGGCGACGCTGGAGGCGGATTTCTTCTACAGCTTCATCGACGACCGCTACATCTGGCTCGTGCTCGACGACGCCAAGGCCGGCTGGCAATGGGCCGACACCGTGGCGCGCATGATCAATTACGAGCTGCTCGGCGCAGGCGCCGCCGCCCAGAGCGCGGCGCGCGTCGAGGCGTCGCAGACGCCGGCGGTCGCCGTCGGCCCGAAGAACGTCCGCGTCGAGATTCCGCCGTACGAGCTGGCGCGCCCCGCGGGCTTCATCCACCGCGTGCTGGCGGCGCCGATCTTCGAGACCCCGGCGCAGAGCGCCCGCGTGGTCATCAACCGCGTGACGAACAACATCGCCTTCACCGGCGCCGTCACGATCTCGCCCACCGTGCTGCAAATCCCCGGCCTCGGAACGGTCAGCGTGGGCGGCGGCGCGGCTTCCGGCGCCAGCGGAGTGCTCGGACTGGACACCGAGAACAGCGGCGGCGTCGCGTTCCAGGAGCTGCTCCAGACGCTGGCGCGCTTGCAGGTTCCGCCGGAGCAGATGGTCGCAGCGGTGGAGCATCTGCAGCGCACGGGAACGCTCAACGCGCAATTGGTTTACACGGAGTGAGAGCGCGCGACATGCGGATTGAAGCGACAACGCCGAGCACGACGACCTACGAAGCCCTGGCGAAGCCCGGGCCAGCTCCGGCGAGCGGCCAGCGGCCCGGCCGCGCGGATTCCGCGCCGCCGGGCGCGAACCATCGCTGGATCGACGCCTTGCGGGCGGCCGGGCGGCCGACGGACGCGCACGATCCGCGCCAGGCCGAGCGCGCCGCCGCGGACCTGCTCTCGCAGCTCTTTTTCGTTCCCCTGCTGGCCGAGATGCGCGCGTTCTCCATCGGAGGGCGCTTTGCGAACGGCGGCCGGGCCGAGGCCGTCTTCGGGGAGCAACTGGACCTGCGCGTCGCGGACAGCGTGGCGCGCTCCGATCCGGGCGGCATGGTCTCCCAGCTCGCGGCGCGGCTGCGCCCGGCGGCCTCGGATTCCGAGCGCGGCGCGGCTTCAGCGCCGCCGCGATCCCAACCGGACATTCCAAGGAGCGAGGAACTTGGCGCTCACACTTAGCCAACCGACGGGCCTCGCGCCCGACCTGCACGACGACGCGGCCGGGCTGGTCGACTCGCTGGCGACCCTGCACGCCGCGCTGGGCCGGCTGCACGCCGTCTCGGTGGAGAAGCTGGCGGCGATGCGGCGGGCCGACGTGGCCGGCCTGGCGCGGCTGGCGGTCGAGGAGAGCGCGCCGCTGGGGGCGGCGCTGCAAGCGCGGGACGCGCAGCGCGCCATCCTTGCGCGGCTGGCGCAGCGCTTGCGGCCCACGGGCGCGCCGCCTGCGGGCGTCGCGGAGATGGTCGACTTTTTTCCAGAGCCGAGAGCATCGCAAATTCGGGCTCGAATCGCCGGTTTGCAGGAAACGGCCGGGAAACTCTCGAAACAGAACGCGCTGGTCGCGTCCGTGGCACGCGGCATGCAAACGCACATCGCGGCCGTGCTGGAGGAGATCGCGAATGCGAACTGCCAGCCGGTCGGATACGGACCGAATGGCAGAGTCGAACAACAAGTGACGCGCAACTGGATCGACGCGGTAGGGTGACTCGTGGCATTGCTCGGAGCGGCATTTCAGATCGGACGCAGCGCCCTGGCGGCTTACCAGTCCGCCGTCGCCGTGACCGGCCAGAACATCGCCAACGTCGGCAACCCCGACTTCACGCGCCAGACCGGCCGGCTGACGGCGCTGCACGGCGGCCCGACGCTGGGCGGGGCGCGGCCGGGCGCGGGCGTGGCGCTGTCGCAGATCCGCAGGCACGCCGACGAGGCGCTCGAGGCGCGGCTGCGCGACCAGCTCGGGGCGCGTTCCAGCGCCGCGGCGCTGTACGGGTCGCTGAGCCGCACGGAGTCGCTCTACAACGAGCTGACCGGCCAGGACCTTTCCTCGCTGCTCAGCGAGTTCTTCGCGACCGTCAGCGCGTTGCAGACGAGCCCGAGCGACAGCACGGCGCGCGACCTGGTCGTCGCCAGCGCGGACAGCCTGACGGACACGCTGGCGCGCATCCGTGAGGGGCTGACGCGGCAGGCGCGCGACTTGAACGACGAGGTCGCCGCCGGCGCCGACCAGGTGACCGCCCTCGGCGCGGAGATCGCGTCGCTGAACGTCGAGGTCGTGCGGCTCGAATCCGACGGGGTCACCGTCGCAGGCGCCTTGCGCGACCGGCGCGACGCGCTGCTGCGCGACCTGAGCGAGCTGGTCGACATCCAGACGCGCGAGCGCGACAACGGCGCGGTCAATGTCTACCTGGGAAGCGAGCCGCTGGTGCAGTTCGACCGTTCGCGCGGCCTTGCGATCGAGCGCACGCTGGTCGACGGGCTCGAGACTTCCGCGCTGCGCTTCGCCGACAACGGCGCCAGCGTCCTCCTGCGCGGCGGGCAGCTCCACGGCGTGGTCGAAGCGCGCGACGTCCAACTGCGCGACCAGTTGAACCGCCTGGATCAACTGGCCGGCGCGCTCATTTACGAGGTCAACCGGATCCACGCGGACGGCGTGGGCCTGGTGGGCTATTCCGCGTCGCTGGGCGCCTATTCCGTCGTCGATCCCGACGCGGCCCTGAACAGCGCCCAGGCCGACCTGAATTTCCCCGTGCAGAACGGCTCGTTCATCGTCCGCGTGCGCGACCGCAACTCGGGCCAGGTGACCTCGCGGCTGATCGAGGTCGATCTCGACGGATTGGGCGCCGACATGTCGCTGAACGACCTGGCCGACGCGCTCAACGGCGTGCCCGGGCTCCGCGCCGAGGTGACCGCGGACAACCGGCTCAAGCTCGACGCCGATCAAGGCGCCGAGTTCTGGTTCAACGAGGACAGCTCGGGAGCGATCGCCGCGCTGGGCGCGGCGCCGTTCTTCACCGGCGTGAACGCGAGCGACATCGAGGTCGCCGGAACCCTGCGGAATGACCGCCGCCTGATCGCGGCCTCGCTGAGCGGCGAGACGTTCGACGGCGGCAACGCGGGGCGGCTGGCCGACCTGGCCAGCACGCGGGCCGGCAGCGCGCTGCTCAGCGGGCGTTCGATCGGCGACTTCCACGCCGCCATGATCACCGATCTCGCCGTGCGGACCGCGTCCGCCGAGCACAGCGCCGAGGCGGCGGACGCGGTGTTCCAGAGTCTGTACGCGCAGCGCGAGGCGATCAGCGGCGTGAACCTGGATGAAGAGGCGATCAACCTGACGAAGTTCGAGCGCGCCTATCAGGGCGCCGCGCGTTACCTGACGGTCCTCGACGACCTGAGCAACGAGGTGCTGGCGCTCGTGTAGCGCCGCGGATTCAACGCAATGGCGATCAACCCGATCAACCTGGGCCGCGTCAGCCAGAACCTGAAGGCGTTCACTCTGTTGAACACCATGCGGTCGAACCAGCTCGGTCTGTACAACGTGCAGAACCAGATCGCCACCGGCTCGCGCTTCCAGCGCCCGAGCCAGGAGCCGCTGGCCGCGGGCGCCGCCGGCCGGCTGGACCGCAAGCTGGAGTCGCTGGCCCAGGTGCAGAAGAACCTGCGCGACGCCAACGCCTTCCTGGCCGAGGGCGAGTCCGCCATGCAGGACGCCATCAACCTCGCCATCGAGGCCAACACGCTGGCGATCGAAGCGGCCAGCGACGGCCTCACGCCCGACGAGCGCTCCTCGCTGGCAGTGGTGATCGACTCGATCCTCGAACAGCTCGTCTCGATCGGCAACCGCGAGCACCTCGGCACGCCGCTCTTCAGCGGGCACTACGGCGACAGCGCGCCCTTCGAGCAGCTCGCCGACGGGGTGCTCTTCCGCGGGGACGCGGGCCGGCTCAAGACGATCCTCGACACCAACCTGGCGCAGGACACCTTCTCGATCTCCGGGCTCGAGTTCTTCCAGACCGAGTCCGCGGCGGTGGTGGGCTTCGCCGACCTCGATCCGCGGCTGACGCTCGACACGCGCATCGCCGATCTCGACGGCGCGCTGGGCCAGGGCGTCGGGCTGGGGCGCATCGCGGTGTCCGACGGAGCCACGACCGTCGACATCGACCTGACCGGCGTCGACACGATCGGCGACCTGCTCGACCGCCTCAACGCGAACATGCCGGACACGCTGGTGGCGATCGCGGACGCGGATGCGATCCGCATCCAGTCGGCCGGGGCGGCGCCCGTCCGCGTCACGATCACCGACACGGCCGGCGGGACGACCGCGGTCGACCTGGGCATCTTCACGAACCAGCCGCTCGCGGCGATCGCCGGGCTGGACCTGAACGCGCGGCTGACGGAGCGCACGCGGATCAGCGACTTTTACCTCGGCGCCGGCGTGGACCTGACGAACGGCTTCACGATCACCAATGGGGCCGAGACGGCCCGGCTGGACTTCGCCGGCGCCGCAACGCTCGAGGACCTGCTGAACCGGATCAACCAGACCGACATCGGCGTCACGGCCCGCATCGCCGCGGACGGGAGCCGGATCGAGATCCGCAACCGCGTCTCGGGCCGCGCGCTGCGCATCAGCGAGAACGGCGGGCTGGTGGCGACGGCGCTCGGCGTCCGTTCGCTGCACGCGGGCGTCCCGCTGAGCGCGCTGCGGCAAGGGCTGGGCGTGGATTCGGTCGACGGCGACGACTTCCGCGTCACGACCGAAGACGGCACGACGATCGACGTCGACATCAACGACCTGGACCTCGGCTCGGCGACCGTTCAGGACGTGCTGAACCTGCTCAACACGCGCGGCGGCGGCGCGCTTACGGCGACGCTCTCCCAGGCCGGCGCGGGCATCGTCATCACCGACAACACCGACGGGGCGGGGGCGCTGCGCATCGAGCGGCTCAACGTCTCGCCGACGATTGATTCGCTCGGGCTCAACGTCGCGGCCACCGGCGGCCAACTGGTCGGCGGCGATGTGAATCCGATCGTGGTCGACGGCCCGTTCACGGCGCTGCTGGAGCTGCGGACCGCGATGCGCGCCGACGACGCGAAGGCGGTGACGGCCGCGGGCCAGCGGCTGCAGCGCACGCTGTCCGAAATGCAGCGCGTGCAGGGCGAACTGGCGGCCAGGGCGCGCGTGATGCTGGAGCGCGAGACGCGCGTCGAGGCCGAAACGGTGGGGACGCGCCTGCTGCTGAGCGAGGCGCGCGACACGGACTTGACGGAAGCGGTCGTCCGCTTCCAGCAGGCGCAGACCGCCTTGCAGGCCAATCTGGCGGTCTCGTCGACGGTTTTTGATCTGTCGCTGCTGGACTATCTGCGCTAGGGCGCGGGCCGGCGGCGGGAGCGCGGGGGAGCAGGAAGTGGTCGCTGCGGCCGTGGCCCGGTCCGTAGCGGCACGGGCGCGCGTAGGACGCGCGCGCAGCGTCCGGAGGACGCTACGGCGCAGACGGGCGAAGAGGAACGCCGCTCCGCGCGGAGCGGACCGGCTGCGCCGCCGCCGGCGAGGCGACGGGCTCAATGGGAGCAGGCAGATGCTCATTCGGACGAATCGGTTCGGGATGGTCGACGTGGATGCGGAGCGCATCATCGAGTTCGAGGGCGGCATCCTGGGCTTTCCAGAGCAGCGCCGCTACGCGCTGATCCAGACCAACGACGATCCGGTCTTCTTCTGGCTCCAGGCGGTCGACGAGCCGTCGCTGGCGTTCGTGGTCTGCGATCCGCACGCGTTCGTGCCGGATTACCAGGCCCCGATCCGCCGCGACGACGTGGCGCAGCTTGGGATCGACGATCTGGGCGACGCGCAGGTGCTGGTGATCGTCAACAAGGCGCCGGGCGGCCTGGCGGTCAACCTGCTGGGTCCGCTGGTGGTGGGCGCCAGCTCGCGGCGCGGCAAGCAGTTGGTGCTGTCCAGCAAGCGCTACAGCACCCGTCATCCGCTGCCGGACTTCGCGCCGCGCGCGGTTTCGAAGACGGCGTAGCGGCGGCCATGAGCAACTGGCATACGGAACGGAAGGTTCATATAATGACGCAGGTTTGGTTTCGACGAGTAGCATGGACGGGGCGCCCTGGCCCCGGCGACCGGCGGAGCGAAAGGTCGAAGCCCATCTGGGGCCTGTCCGGACCGAAAACAGCCTGTCACACGCGCATCGGCAACACCCAGGAAGGAGCCGCGGATGTTGGTGCTCTCAAGGCAACGGGACGAGTCGATCATGATCGGCGACGACGTGCGGATCACGGTGGTCGACATCCGGGGCGACAAGGTGCGGTTGGGCATTGTCGCTCCCAACTCGATCTCGGTGCACCGCATGGAAGTGTACGACGCGATTCAACGCGAGAACCGCGAGGCGGCCGGCGTCACGAAGAAGGACCTCGAGCGCCGCTCGGACTCGCACAATCAGGCCGGGGCGCAGGGCTGACGTCGCGCGACGTCCGCCGGCCTCGAGTTCGTTTTTTCCCCCCCTGCTACGCAGCCACAAACCGTTCAAGGAGGATGGCTAATGGCACGCATTAACACCAATGTCGGGTCGGTCGTGGCCCAACGGCACCTGGGAACGGCCTATCGAGGCCTCAACAGCACCATCCAACGCCTCGCCAGCGGTCTGCGCATCACGCGCGGCGCGGACGACCCCGCCGGCCTGATCGCGTCCGAGCGGCTGCGCTCCGAGGTGCAGGCGGTCAGCCAGGCCATGCAGAACACGCAGCGCGCCAGCCTGATCATCGCGACCGCGGAAGGCGCGCTGGACGAGGTGGCGCACCTGCTGACCGACATCCAGGACCTGATCGTCGAGGGCGCCAACGAGGGCGCGCTCTCCGAGGACGAGATCCGCGCCAATCAGCTCCAGATCGACTCGGCCATCGAGAGCATTACGCGCGTCGCCAACAGCACGACGTTCGCCGGCCGGCAGCTCATCAACGGCTCGCTCGATTACGTGACCAGCGGCGTCGACAACACGGTCATCGAGACGCTGAAGATCCACGGGGCGAATTTCGGCACGCGCAGCTACATCCCCGTGAACGTCGAGGTCACGCAGTCGGCCCAGCCGGCGACGCTCTTCTATGAGCAGGGCTCGCTGCCCAGCAGCGTGACGATCGAGATCCTGGGGCCCAAGGGCGCCACCACGCTGCCCTTCACTTCGGGCACGACCGCCTCCGCCGTCGTCGAAGCCATCAATACGGTCACCGACGCGACCGGCGTCGAGGCCGTGCTTTCCGCAACGGCCGCTTCGGGCTTCACGCTGCGCACCACCGGGCTCGGCAGCCGCCAGTTCGTTTCCGTGCGGGTGCTGCCGGGCGGCGGCTCGTTCCCGGTGGTCGACGAGAACGGCGTGACGACGCCGCGCGACGCGGGCCGCGACGCGGTCGGGCTGATCAACGGCGCCACGTCGCTGGGGGACGGCAACCACCTGACGCTCAAGACCGCGACGCTCGACATGGAGCTGACCCTTCCGCTCACCTTTGGAACGGGCACGACCTCGTTTGTGATCACGGACGGCGGGGCGCTGTTCCAGGTCGGTCCGGAGGTGAACAGCAACCTGCAAGTGAACCTCGGGATTCAATCCGTCGTCGCCTCCCGCCTGGGGAACGGCGCGGTGGGGTTCCTGGCGCAGATCCAGTCCGGCGGGAGCGCGACGCTCATCGCCGGGCACGCCGACCTGGCGCAGCAGATCGTGAAAGAGGCGATCAACCAGGTTTCGGTGCTGCGCGGCCGGCTGGGGGCGTTCGAGAAGAACACGCTCGACACCAACTTCAACCAGCTTGGCATCACCATGGAGAACCTGATGGCGGCCGAGTCGTCGATCCGCGACGCCGACTTCGCCCACGAAACGTCCGAGCTGTCGCGCAACCAGATTCTGGTCAGCGCCGGGACCTCCGTGCTGGGGGTGGCCCAGCAGACGCCCCAGTCGGTGCTGGCGTTGCTCGGATAATCGGACGCGCGGCGCGCCCCGGGACCGGCAGGCGCCACCGATCGGCCCCCCGCGCCGCGCGCCGCACGCGGAGAATTAAAGGCCTCCCGGCTACGAGACGATCCAACCTGCGAACCCGCAAGGCGTCCGAGACGCGGCGCGGGCGAACAACGGACCGGTCGCGCCGACCGGACCCTCGTAACCGCCCCTGGAGGCAGTCGGCATGAGTCGCATCAATACCAACATCCCCTCGTTGGTCGCTCAACGAATCCTCAACGGCCAAAACATGCGGCTGAACGAGTCGCTGGTTCGCCTCAGCACCGGCCTGAGAATCAACACCGGCAAGGACGATCCCGCCGGCCTGATCGCCTCCGAGGCGCTGCGCGCCGAACGCGTGGCGATCGGCGCCGCGATGACCAACGTCACGCGCGCCAACAACGTCGTCGCCACGGCCGAGGGCGGCCTGGACGAGATCAACGCGCTGCTGACCGAGCTGGAAGACCTGCTCGACCGCAGCTCGAACGAGGCCGGCATCAGCTCGGACGAGCGCGACGCGAACCAGCTTCAGATGGACGCGATCCTCGACTCCATCAACCGCATCGCCAACTCCACCGAGTTCCAGGGCAAGCGGCTGCTCGACGGCACGCTCGGCTACACCACCTCCGGACTCTCGACCACCAACTTCACCGACAGCAACATCAAGGCCGCGCGCATCCCCAACGGCGGATCGCGAGCCGTGGTGGTCGAAGTGACGCAATCGGCCCAGACGGCCCTGCTCAACTACTCCGGATCGGCCACCGGCGCGGGCACGACCTCGATCGAGATCAAGGGCAACATCGGCTCGGAAGTGTTCAGCTTCGCCTCGCAGACCACGGTCTCCGCCGTGGCCGCCGCCATCAACCAGAGCACCGGCCTGGTGGGCGTGTCGGCGGTCGCCTCGGCCGGCGGCCTCCAGATCAGCAGCACGGGATACGGCTCGGAACAGTTCGTTTCCATCAGTGTCCTGGCGGGCGCCTTCGCGATCGTCGGCGGCAACACCGACGACTTCGGCCAGGACGCCGGCGTCACGATCAACGGCGTGGCCGCCAACGTCGATGGACTGACGGCGGAGATTCAAACGACCGCGCTCGCGCTCGAGCTCGACCTTTCCACGACCTTCGCAACGACCGTCGGAAGCTCGAGCACGTTCCACATCACCGGCGGCGGGGCGGACTTCATGATCTCGCCCACCGTTTCGCTGGCCGGGCTGGCAAGCCTGGGCGTGCAATCGCTCACAACCGGCTCGCTCGGCGGCTCGGAGGGCGCCCTCTCCACGCTGGCCAGCGGACAGGCGAACCAGTTGCGCAGCGGCAATTACGCCATCGGGCAGCGCATCATCCGCGACGCGCAGACCAAGGTGTCCCAGCTCCGCGGGCGGCTGGGCGCGTTCCAGCGAAACACGCTCGAGACGACCCGAAACGCGCTGGCGATCACGCTCGAGAACACGACCGCGGCCGAGAGCGTGATCCGCGACACCGATTTTGCGGGCGAGACCAGCCAGCTCACGCGGCAGCAGATCCTGGCCCTGGCCGCCACCTCGATGCTGCGGCTCGCCAATCAGCAGCCGCAGCAGGCCCTGGCGCTGCTCAGCTAGCGCCGCCGGCGGCGACGAATCAGCGCGAGGCGGATCGGGCGCAAGCGGCCCGCTCCGCCTCGTACTTTTCTCGATCCGTGTGGTCCAGGCCAATGGCCTGGGCCGGACCGGCCTTTGAGCGCCGCGCGGTTGAGCGGCGCGCCGGGGGTCGATATAAGAGCCCGTCTCAACGTGTGGTCCAAGCCAATGGCCTGGGCCGGACCGGCCATTGGCCGGTCCCACACAACCCCCTCCTGAGAGAGGGTCTGAGAACGCCGGGAGCCGCGCCGCGCCGTGGAGGGGACATGGAGTCGACCCGCCGCAAGGTCATCATCCTCGGCGCCGCAGGGCGCGACTTCCACGACTTCAACGTCTATTGGCGTGAGCGCGCCGAGTTCGAAGTCGTCGCGTTCACGGCGACACAGATCCCGGACATCGAGGGGCGCGTCTATCCGCCCGAACTGAGCGGGCCGCGCTATCCGGCGGGCGTTCCGATTCACGCCGAGGAGGAGTTGCCCGACCTCATCCGCGAGCACGAAATCGACCTTTGCGCCCTGGCGTATTCCGACCTGGCCCACGAAACGGTCATGCACAAGGCGTCGCTCGTCATGGCGTGCGGCGCGGACTTCGTGCTGCTCGGGCCGCGCGCGACGATGCTCGAGAGCGCCCGGCCGCTGATCGCCGTGGGCGCCGTGCGGACGGGCAGCGGCAAAAGCCAGACCTCGCGGGCGGTCGCGCGGATTCTGAGATCGCTCGGAAAGAAGGTCGCCGCCATCCGCCACCCGATGCCCTACGGAGATCTCCGCAAGCAGATCTGCCAGCGCTTCGCGACGCTCGCAGACCTCGACCAGCACGACTGCACGATCGAGGAGCGCGAGGAGTACGAGCCGCACATCCAGGCCGGCAATCTCGTCTTCGCCGGCATCGACTACGCCAGGATTCTCGCCGCCGCCGAGCAGGAAGCCGAGGTCATCCTCTGGGACGGCGGCAACAACGACATGCCGTTCTACCGGCCCGACCTGTTTCTGTGCGTCGCCGACCCGCACCGCCCAGGACACGAGCTGCGCTATCATCCCGGCGAGACCAACCTGCGCATGGCGAACCTGGTCGTGCTCAACAAAATGGACACCGCCGACCCGGCGGACGTCGAGACCGTGCGCCGTAACATCGCCATGGCCAATCCCGGCGCCCTCATCGTCGAGTGCGATTCTCCGCTGACGATCGAGGATGCCGGCGGCGCCGCCGCAGAGAATGCGATCCGCGGCCAGCGCGTGCTGTGCGTCGAGGACGGCCCGACGGTGACGCACGGCGAGATGCCCTACGGCGCGGCGCACGTCGCCGCCCGCCGGCATGGCGCCGCCTTGATCGCCGATCCGCGCCCGCACGCGGCGGGGTCGATCCGAGCGACCTTCGAGAAATACCCGCACTGCCGCGAAGTGCTGCCGGCGATGGGCTATGGCGAGGCGCAGATGCGAGAGCTGGAGCGGACGATCGACGCCGTCGATTGCGACCTGGTGCTGGTCGGCACGCCCATCGACCTGGCCCGCACGCTGAAGATCAACAAGCCCGCGCTGCGCGTGCGCTACGAGCTGCGCGAGCGCGAGCCGGGGCAGATCGAAACCGCCATCCGGCGCGTATTGACGTGACGCGGCGCCAAGCGCATCCGAGCCGCGACCGTAAGGGAGCGACCGGCCGGAGCAGCGCCGGTCTCCGCCTCGGATCGTGGCAGGTTGGGACCTGCCCCACGAGCAGGTTGGACCCTGCCAAAAAGCAGGCGAGGACGCCTGCGGTCCACCAACGGAGCAAACGGTGACGAGACGCCGAGCAAACGCCCTATGGGGCCCCATTCCCACCGCGCTGTCGGCGGCGCTGCTCGTCGCGGGCGGCTGCGCCTCCGCGCCCCGTTCGCCGCGGGCGCCCACGCCAGAAACCGTGTCGCTGCTCGGACGGCCGTTGTACGCCCTGTCCGAGGGCGAGCATCCCGACCTGGTTGAGAACCTCGCGCGCGCCCGCCGCGCGCTGGCGGCGGCGCCGGACGACGAGAACGCGTGCATCTGGCACGGGCGGCGGCTGGGCTATCTGTGGAAGATCCACGAGGCGATCGCGGCCTTCTCAAAGGGTATCGAACGGCGCCCTGGCTCGCCGAGGCTGCTGCGCCACCGCGGACACCGCTATATCACGCTGCGGCAGTTCGAAGCCGCCATCGCCGACCTGGAGCGGGCCGCGGAGTTGTCGCGGCAGGTCGCCGACGAGGTCGAGCCGGATGGCGCGCCCAACGAGCGCGGAATCCCGCTCACGACGACCGGCTTCAACATCTGGTATCACCTGGCGCTGGCGCGCTACCTCGAGGGAGACTACGAGGGCGCGCTTCGGGCGTGGCGCGCCACCACGCCGTACGCGCAGCGCTACGACGACAATCGCGTCGCCGTGGCGTACTGGACCTGCCTGACGCTCTGGAAGCTGGGCCGCGACGCGGAGGCGCGCGAGCAATACATGTGGGTCCGGCCCGACCTGGACATGATCGAGAACCACGCCTATCACCGCCTGCTGCTGTTGTTCAGAGGCGACCTTTCGGTCGAACAGGTCCTCCCGCCCGACGCCAAGCCGCTGGACGTCGCCACGACCGGCTATGGCGTGGCCGGCTGGCGCCGTCAGCAAGGCGACCAGGCCCGAGCGGTCGAAGCGCTCGAACGGGTCGTGCAGACGGACTCCTGGCCGGCGTTCGGCTTCATCGCCGCCGAGGTCGAGCTGGCGCGCCGCGCGGACTAGCACAAGAGTCGGTGGACGTCGGTAGAAGTCGGTTGGCCCTGCGGCGCGCAACCTTCGGTTCCCATCCAGGTCGCCCGTTCAGCGTCCGAGCCCGAAGCGCCAGCGAGGGTCATTCTCGCGCCGACACACGGACGCTCGCGGGCGCTCCTGGCGCGGCCTGCGTCAGGCGCACGCCATCGGCTCGAAGACCTCCGCGCGGACCCGACCGGGCGCAAGCTCGGGCGCGAAGCGCAGAAATCGCGCCGCGTCCAGCGACAAGTCCGCCGGCCGCGGCTCGGGCGCTTCCACGTCCAGCCGGGAGATCGGGACCAGGTTCGGACGGCTGATCCCCAGCACGCGCGCGCACTGCTCGATCAGCTCGAAGCGCGACAGCCGCTGCGGCCCGGCCAGGTGAATCAATCCGGCAAGGTCGCTCGCGCACAGCGCCAGCAGCGCGCGGGCCGCGTCGGCCAGCCACAGCGGCGTGCGGAACTCGTCCGTGAAAAGCGTGAGCGGGGCGCC
>Ga0302046_10003778_pt1 | contig 13586 bp, 12 predicted proteins | sample RVTome_11_FD_200261 | JGI IMG/M metagenome (GOLD analysis project Ga0302046, IMG submission 200261) | Soil microbial communities from uranium-contaminated site in the Upper Colorado River Basin, Wyoming, United States - RVT147D111 (version 2) ...
GTTAAGCGCGGATCATCGCGATGTTTTTTTGCAAGCGGTGAAATTTCCGCCGGAAAATCCGCTACGAAAGTAGGTTGAACCAACAATGGTTCGACTTTGGCGGCCCAGACCGCTTCAATGACTTTGCCGCGGTTGATCAATTCTTCGTCATCTACTCCCAATTTTTTGGCGGCGCTTTTGGCTTCGTCGAATGACATCTCGGTAAAATCGGTTCCGGTTTTTTCATTTATGGAGCCGATCATAGTCACCCATTTGAATTTCGGTTCGAAATCAATTTCGTGTTTGTCGTAAGTTATTTTGTATTTGCCGTGTACTTTTAGAACCGCATGGCGAATGAGTTCCTCGTAAAGTCCCGCCATATCCTTGTAGTCCGCATATGCCCAATATAGCTCAATCATCGAAAATTCCGGATTATGCATCCGGCTTAAACCTTCGTTTCGAAAATCCTTGCAGTACTCCCAGACTTTTTCGAATCCGCCGACAATCAATCTTTTTAGATAGAGTTCATCGGCGATGCGCAGGTACATCGTCCGGTCAAGTTTTTCATGGAGCGTAACAAACGGCCGGGCCATGGCGCCGCCGTAAAGCGGCTGAAGAATCGGCGTTTCGACTTCGAGAAATCCTTTTTCATTCAGAAACTCGCGGATGAGCTGGACAATTCTTGTCCGAAGCTTAAAAACCTCGCGCACTTCGGGATTGATTATCAAATCGGCATAACGTCTTCGGTAGCGAGTTTCGACATCGGTTAAACCGGAATGTTTGTCGGGCAAAGGATGAAGAGACTTACAGAGAATTTCGAATTTGGAAACCTTGACAGTCTTCTCGCCGGTTTTGGTGGTGAACAAAATCCCTTCACAGCCAACTATGTCGCCAAGATCGAGTTCCTCGAACTGCCCGAAACTGCTTTCACCGATATTATCGAGTTTAAGATAAATCTGGATTCTGCCACTTTGGTCGCGAATATCGGCAAAGATGGATTTGCCCATTTTGCGTTTGAGCATAATCCGCCCGGCCATATTTACTCTGGTTTCGTTTTTAGATAATTCATCGAAATTATCCAATAACTGTTTGGTAGAATGGGTGCGGGTGTATTTATAGGGATAGACGTTTAGTCCCTGCTTCTGAAAATTCAATACTTTGTCGCGCCGGATTTTGACCAGATCGGCCAGAGGCAGGTGAACTTCGTTCTCCGGATTTTCGGAATTATTTTTTGGCGCTTGTTGTTCTTTGGACATTTTATTTTTTCTTTTTGGTTTTCACTTTTTGTTTGAACATTTCGACGACGTGCGACGGCACCAGCTCGCTGACATCGCCGCCGTTTCGAGCGACATCTTTGACCAATGTCGATGACAAATAAACCCACGACAATGACGGCATCATAAAGACAGTTTCCACATCGCGGGCCAGTTTACGATTCATTAGCGCCATCTGAAATTCATATTCGAAATCGGTCAGCGCTCGAAGCCCCCGGATAATTGCCACTGATTTTTCTTTTTTAGCCAATTCGGCCAATAACCCATCGAAACCGATAACTTGAATTTTACAGGCAAACTTGTTTGTTTTGATAGATTCTTTGAGCATTCTCAGCCGTTCATCGTATTCAAACATCGGGGCCTTGCTCGCGTTGGTGGCTACTGCTACTATCAGTTCATCGAATAAATGACAGGCCCGTTCCATCAGTGATAAATGCCCGTTGGTGACCGGGTCGAATGTGCCCGGATAGATGGCTCTTTTTGGCTTTGTTTTGGTGCTCATAAATACATTTTGGACAATAATTTGCGCCGCAAACTATTGGGGCAAAATATCAAAACCGGATGTGGCTGGCAAGTTTATTCGACTGTCAGTCCCAGAGGCACCAGGAAATCTGATAGGGAAATGTTTGACTCAATTAGCGGCTTATCGGTTAAAACCCGGTCAAAAATCGGCTCTTCTAATTGAACTTCGAGCCGGACTGCGATCGCTTCCTTTTGCATCCTGTCTAATACGGAACCGGTGATAATCAGCCGGGCTAAAGATAAATTTACGCCTTTGTTATTGAGTTCGTTTAATTTGAAATTGATGATAGTCTTGAGTTCGGCGGTGAGTTTGGCGAAGCCGGATTCCGAAGAAGCATCGAATTGTGTCCGGTCAAAATTGGCGGTGGCTATAATGCGGTTTCCGAGGACAAAAGTAAGCGCTGCTCTTTTGGTTCCTAAATCAACCAGTCCCACCAGACGTTCGGTATCATTGGAACAGAACTGAATAAAGCCGCGCCCCAATGCAATCGAACGAGCCACGAATCCGGCCGGCTCAATTTTTGTATCCTCGCCGATTTGAATCACGCATGAGTTTGCTTCAAGTTTTTCTCTTCTGGCAATGATTGTCATTATCTGCGAACTTTCGGTTGTTTCGACCATATCGTAGCAAAATCCGGCCGGTTCATCCAGAAGAGCATTTTGTAGTTCAAATCTGACGGCATCACTGCGGCGATTGTGATATTTTTGAGGTATGGTCAGATTTTTAATTGTCACTTCATTGTCCGGAACCGACAGGACAATTTCGCCGTTGTCCGAAAGAAGCGAGCGGGAAATTTCCCCGGCGGCAATTTTAGACAGCGCCAATACTCTGACAATTGAATCGGATTTCTCAACCTGCGCGGTCAGGTAATCCGCGCCGACTGCGTCTATTCCGGTTGTGATAACGGGCTGGTCGACCATTTTTTAATTTTCAGATACGGTTTAAGTTTTTCGTACATTTTGGGACCGATGCCTTTAACGTCCGTAATATCCACTTCCTTCTCAAATCTATTATAACGCCGGTATTCCACTATTCTGTCGGCCAGCACTTTGCCGATTCCCGGCAACAGTTCCAAAGAATCGGCCGGAGCGGTGTTGGGGTCAAGAACAAAAATGCCGGTAAATACCGGCTCGTTATCGCCAATAAATACCTGAAGATTCGGTGAATCGACAGTCGGTACGGCATACGAGCGCACAAACAGATAGCCGCCCATTATCAGGGCGGTAGTAGTCAATACTCCTAAAAATTTTATCTGCCGGGGTGTAAAATCAAAATATTGGTTCATAGTAAATATGAAGAACGATTTTTATAAAAATAAGCCAAAGTCCAAAAAATGGCAACCGGTTAAGCCTATTTCGGATGACTTGATCAGACTAGTTATTTGTGAGAAAGATTATTCGGAGGACTCGTCTTCGTCATAGACAGTACCAGAAACTTGATTGAGAATCTTGATTCTGGTGAGACCCGGGTCGGCTTCCATACCCCAACCGGTTATAACATCATCTTTTTTGGTGATACGGACAAAGGCATCTGTCCGGATTTTGTCGGTGCCGGTATTCCAGTAGAGGTAGTCGGTTTCGAGCCGGGACATGTCATCGGTCACAACCACAACATTGCCAAAAACATGCAGCTGGTTGGTGGTTTCCCGAATTACGCCCGAATCAGCAACCAATTCGGTGGTAATATGACCGGTGGAATCAAAGAAGTCGATATCGAGAATATAGGCCATAGTCGAGTCGATGGCTTCGAATTTTAACAGCCTCTGGGCGTGGACCTCGGTCGTAACTTTCTCTTTCTCATATAGATAAATGGTGGCGCCGCGAAGTTCGCTGTCCGGTATCTGGATTGTCGATTCAACCTGATCGGCATCCGATGAGACCTTTTCCCGGCTCGAACAGCTGGTCAAAGCCAGGGGCAGGATAAATAGCAGTCCAATTATATGTCTTAGTTTCACAGTCATTCTAATCTCGTTTCCCCTTACAGGGGGCGGGCAATGTCGCCAATTTAGAGAATTTGTCAAGCCGATTTTTGTTCCGGAGGAGTTTTCCAGCGGTTGTGCATCCATATCCATTGCTCGGGGTATTCACGTATTAAATCTTCGAGATTTCGGGTAGTAAGTTCCGTAATTCGATAGATGTCCTTCCGGGGGTCCCTACTATCAATTATCGGAATTTCCGGCTTAATTATCACTTTATATCTATTTTTTGAAGTTCGAATGCAGGCCATCGGTATCATCGCCGCCCCCAGTCTCTGTGCTATAATCGATTGTCCCACAGGAACTTTGGCCATTCTTTGGAATACCGGAATAAACTCCCCTTTGGCTCTTTTAGAGTCTGTATCTAGAAGCACTCCAACGGCTCCGCCCGATTTCAGCCAGCGCACAACTCCAATCGGGTTTTCGGAGGCATAAAAGTTGGTAATACCCATTTTTTCACGATTTTTAACCAGAAAGTCGTTTAACTTATTGTCCGCCAACGGCCTGCTTATTACGCCAATTTTGTAGCCCATTTTTGAAAAAAAAACAGCCAAAAGCTCAAAATTTCCCAAATGAGCGGTTACTCCAAAAACCCCTTTTCCCCGTTTGTATGCCTGGTCAAAATATTCCAATCCTTCGCAATCGATAAAATCAGGGATGCCGATTTTGAACTCACTTTCAAAACGAACCATGTCGGCGATATTTTTTCCGCTGTTGATAAAAAAGCTCCGGCCGAGATTTACTTTTGCCTGCGGTGAAAGATTCCCGTCGTAACAAATGGTAAGATGCCGGTAAATCGACTGGCGGTCTTTTGAAATTATTTTCCAAGCCAACAGCCCAATCCAGCTGCCTATAAAAACTGCCATGGGCCGCGGGATAATATTAAACGCCCTATTGAAAAACCGGGCCGCGGCATAAACTACCGTCCGGCGAATTTTTTGAGTCAGTCTCATTTTCGATTTATAGTTACGCCAACAAATATCAGAAATGAATTAAATATAAAAGTCAGACCAGTTTTGATTTCAAGATATCGTGCAAATGGATCACGCCGGAGAGTCGTCCTTCCTTATCAACGGTCGGAACCTGTGAGATTGAGTGTTTTTCCATAAGGGCCAGCGCGGCGTCCAGTATGGCGGATTCGGAAATCGTTTTGGGATTTTTAATCATGGCATCTTTGGCTTTGAATTTGAAAATATTTTCGGAATGGTCGGCTAATCTACGGAAATCACCATCGGTAAAAATCCCCCCGACTTTGCCGTTATCATCTTTCATCACCACGCAGCCGAGGCGCTTCGAGGTCATCTCCAAAATCATCTCTTTCATTGTGGCGTCGCTTGTTACGAGCGGGATTTCTTTACCTTGGTGATGAATTTCGCTGATCCGTTTTAGTAAACGTCGTCCTATGAATCCGCCCGGATGAAGCGCTGCGAAATCCTCGGTGGAAAAATTCCGCGCCTTTAATAGGACCATCGCCAGCGCATCCCCCATAACCAATGCCGCGGTGGAAGACGATGTCGGGACCAGATTGTTGGGGCAGGCCTCTTTTGAGACGGAGCAATCGATCGGAATGTCAGCACGCTGGAACAGCTCCGATTCGACCGTGCCGCATAGCGCGATGATAGGAATATTCAGTCTCCGGGCGGCTGACACCAGCAGTTCGGATTCTCCGAGTTGTCCTGATTTGGAAATAATGAATAGAATATCGTCGGGAGTTATGACACCCAGGTCGCCGTGAAGAGCTTCGGCCGGGTGCAAAAAAAACGACGGTATCCCGGTAGAATTTAAAGTCGCTGCAATCTTTTGACTGATAAGTCCCGACTTGCCCATTCCGGCAACGATAACTCTGCCTTTACATCCAAGAATAGTCTCGACTGCTTTGACAAAATTATTGTCGAGCCGGTCGCACAATGCCGCCGCCGATTCGGCTTCGATGCGAATGACTTCTTTGGCTTGTTCGATAAAATCTTTCATCGTAAATAACTCTTGGGGTCCTTGACTACCGCTTCAAAATAGTATTCCAAAACTTCCCGCACAGCGCCGCCACCGCCCGGTTTCTTAGTAACAAAATCGGCCGCTTTAAGCAGCTCTTTGGATGAATCAGCCACTGCAATTCCCAATCCTGCATTTTCGACCAGACCTATATCCATTATTTCATTCCCTATAAATGCAATTTCATTAAATTTGAGATTTAGTTTCTGCAAGAGCGGTGATATTAATTTGACTTTATCCAAATGATCCTGCAAAACATGGTTGACTCCCAAATCGTTCATTCTGGTAGTTGTAGCAGGCGACGGACGCCTTGATACAATGGCTATCTCAAGTCCGGCGCGCATGGCCAAGACGATAAACAATCCGTCGGCAACGTTGAACTTTTTCATCTCGAAACCATTGGGGCCGAAATAAATGCTGTCATCGGTCAAGACACCGTCGACATCAAGAGCCAGCAATTTAATTGCTTTGAGTTTTTTCTTTAACTGTGTTACGGTTAATCGTGGCATGATGATTAGTTCTATTTCACAGCCCTAACTTTAAGAACTGACTCAATCAGCTCCGGCATTTTGTTGAGCGGCAGCATCGCGCCGGCGTCGGATTTGGCTTCTTTGGGATTGGGATGCGTTTCAACAAAGAGGCCGTTTATTCCCATAGTCATTGCGGCTTTGGCCATGGGAATAGTGAACTCCGGCTGTCCGCTCGATGATGTCCCGCTCGCTCCCGGCAGCTGTAGTGAATGGGTGGCATCGAAAATGACAGGATAACCGAATTTTTTCATAATCAATAAAGACCGAAAATCTACGACCAGATTTCGGTATCCGAAAGTTGTACCGCGCTCAGTCAGCATAACTTTTTTTGTGCCGGCTTTTTCGGCCAGCAGTTTCATGTCCTCGGGCGCCAAAAACTGCCCCTTTTTAATATTGAGCCATCGTCCGGTTGAAGCCGCTTTTTGAATCAGTGCCGTCTGGCGACACAAGAATGCCGGGATCTGAATGATGTCGGCGACTTCGGAGACGGCGTCGACTTCAACCGTTTCGTGAACATCGGTCAGAATCGGCAAATCAAATTCCTTTTTTACTTTGGCCAGGACTTTTAGTCCTTTTCCCAAACCCGGACCGGAGAAGGATTTTCCGGATAAGCGATTGGCTTTTGCATATGATGATTTGAAGATATATATCAGTTTATGTTTTTGACATAACTTGGCCATCTTTTCGGCCACAGATAAGGAAAGTTTTTCGGACTCAATAACGCAGGGTCCGGCAATCAGAAAAAACTCCCCTTTTTCGATTTTTTTGAAAATATCTCGCGGCATCGTTCGGAATATAGCGGAACAGTACTACAAAAGCAGTTATTAATACCGAAACGTCTGTCAGCGTGAGATAAGTCGGTAATGCCAGACCACCCGGTCGCCGGGGCCGATTTTTCGCTTATTACTGGCCACATTCCCCATCGTGTCATTTACTGCATATATCCAGAAATAATCATTGCCCTGTTCAACCCTGTTAACGGAAAAAACAAAATAGTCGGAGCCGACTTTGTCGTATTCGACCATATAATTTTTGACAGTTAAATCAAAAACAGTGGTGGAATCTTCAGAAGCCATGCCGTAAAAAATGCTGTCACGTTCGGTGGCAGTGGCCGGAGGGGGAATGTTTGATTTGGCATTGTTGTTTGGCACATTTTGAGTGTCATTGGCGCAGCCGGCAATTGACATTAAGACAAAAACTCCGATTACGACAGAACGAATGATCGCTTCTTTGTTCGTGGTCATATCTCTCCTAAATAACTTTTCTTTCTAATGATTTGAAAATCAAGAGAGCATTTTGTCATAGCATTTGTCAATAATTTCCTTGAGGTTTTTTAAGTTGCGCCGAAAACAGGCATTTAAATAGATTCTTGATAATTGTAAGGAATAAAATTCAGATATGAATTTTGGGAAAATAGTCGAAGACTCCTTTTCATTTGCCTGGCGCTATAAGTCGCTGTGGGTGTTTGGGTTGTTTGCCGGAGGCGGCAGTAATTTCAATCTCGATTTGGGAATGGGTGACTTTGGTGAAACGGATTCATTTCCATTTAGCTCGTTTAATGAGGCCTGGGCGCTGATTCTGCCGGTTCTGGCCGCGATTTTAATTCTTGGCATGATTTTATTCGCGCTGCATTTAATTTGTTCACCGGCGCTGGTTGACGGCATAAACAAAGTCGCGCGCGGTGGAACATATAGATTCTCCGAATCTTATTCCCGCGGCGTTGATTTTTTCTTTCGCAAACTTGGATTGACTGTGATTTTTATTGGGGCAATTATCGGAGTAGCGTTGCTGTCATTTTTACCGGTGGTGGCATTGAGTTTTCTCGGACTTCTATTGCTTTTTCCGATTTTCATTGCCGGACTGTTTTTTGCCATTACAATCTATTCGCTGGCCGAACGGGCGATGGTGGTGCGGGACTCATCGATAGGGGATGCTATCGATGAAGCATATGTTTTGATGAAACAGAATTTCAGCAAATGCCTTTTAATTGCGCTGATTTTTATCGGATTAAGTTTTGGCGTGGCCCTGCTGTTATTTTCACTGGCGGCGGTGCTTTACCTCCCGGTCAATATGATTGTCAAGTCGATTACAGAAAATCGCTCGTTGGTGCTGATTCTGGGAGTAATACTTGGTCTGCCGATCGGGCTGGTTGTCGGCGGGTTCACCGGCACGTTTTTCCATAGTTTGTACACTCTCTTTTACTTCGGCCTGGTCGATCCGACATCTCCATATGCAAAAACGACTTCACCTGCCCCGGTACCGGCCCCGTCGCAATAATTTATCTTGTTTGTCAGAATCCACTCCCGTAATTTTTGGAAAATGAAAAAATTATCGATAACCGCGATTTTAGTTTTAATGGCTGTAACTGCCCTGACACAGCAGACCTATTACACACTCTTTAAGTACAATAGCTACATTCCGGTGGTTACGATAAACGACCGCGCCGTGGCGCTTCAGCAGGCAGTTTACGATGACCTCTACAAGTCCCGCTCCGCCGAAAAAGATCTGGAATGGGTCGCCCAAAGCGATACTGACTTCGTTCGTTTCTGGAATCAAAAAGGGGACACACTTCTTTACATCTTGACCGAGCTGGCCGGAATTCAATGGCGCGAGGCGGAGTTCGATATTTATCTGGTCAGGCATTTTCCGACAATCGGCTCCCCCGATCCGGTTGTAATTCCGTTCGGCGGCATCGGGCCAAAAGAGCTTCTTGAGGAAATCCCCAAAGACAACCGGATGATTTTGAATATTGCCTTCCAATTAGCCCGGCGACTGTTGGCGCAAACCGACCGCTCCGATGACCCGACTTCATATGCACTGACACACCATCCTCTGATGCGTCAGACTCCCCATCGCCGCGACAATTTGGCTATGCTGTTGGCGTTGGTAACCTGTCAGAATATGTTGGGATATGACAAAGCCAATGAGGCCTTTGAATCCGATTTTTGGGACAGGCATTTTCCTTCCAAATTGATTTTTGAAAAATACATTATGAACAAATGGGTAGTCAGGCCTGAAAAAAATCTGGCCGAGCTAATCTTGAATGAGCCGCGCAATTCCGAACTGGTGCAGGCCACCCGCCCGCCCATTCCGCGGCGCGCGGCATCGGGGGATGGCCAGCCAATCTCGCAAATAGCGGGAATTTCTCCGACCGGGAAGCTTGGTTTTTCAATCAGATATGAATCGGGGAATGCGTTGGTGATTGACACAATCGACGCTAATCGTTTGGCTTACGCCAACGGACTTCGAAGCGGCGATCAAATACGGCGTGTCGGCGGCAAGACGGTACGCTCTTATCGCGATTTGATCGAGAAACTTTTGAGCGGTTTGGAACGAGGCAGCACGCCGGTAGAGTTTGTTCGCGACAACAAAGTTAACATGCTGACATTCCAGCCGATTCTTCTGCCGATTTACGAAGAGAATGATTTATATTTCGAGGAAATGGAAGAAGATTCAGCTGCCTTGGGCGAAATGGGGCCGGAATAAATCAAGCTCTCGATTGACTCATCCGAATTTTCTAACTTAGTTCACCAACTCTTAAACTCAATCCCGTCCGAAGTAATCACGTTCACCTCCACCACATTTCCCTGATTGGCGTAGAGAGTAACGAGTGAATGAAGTGCCGCTGTGTCGCCGGCATAGGTGTGAACATAGGGAATGGTAAGCGCGCTTGGAATCGTCGTGCCCAATTCAAGTATCGAATCAGGATTTCCCGAGCCATCAAACCAGAAATAACCGTAACTTCCGCCGGTTAACATCAGCGGCGCCGCTCCGATGTTTAATAGCGAATCCAAATATGATATGGCGCTGTCGTAGGCGGCCACCGACGGATAACCGATCTGCCCCCAGATGGTGTTGGCGGGGATGCGTCGCAGAGTCGGCCTCGTGAAATTGGTCCAGGTGCTGTCACCGCCGGTGATTTCGAAAGTGGAATCGGTGACAGTCAACACGGCTGTCGCAACAATGTTATTTACCGTGACCGGCAGTTGATAAGTGCCGTTTGTCAATTCACCCAAATTCACTAACGCGAAGGCTTCTTTATCGGGCGGAACACAGAAAGCCGGGCGAAACAATTCGTTAAAATTTAGTTTGAACGTATCGCCCGCGGTAACGAGTTCAAAATCTATACTATAATTTGAGCAGTCGTAGATGGAGTCGGTCAAACAGCGAAACTCAAATCTCCGTCCTGCCGGATCAACCCTCTCAAACGACAACAGATTTATGGCCGAATTGATGCTGGCCTGTACGGGCCCGACAATAACTTCCTCGGTATTATTGCACCCGGCTGAAAAAAATAACCAAATAATTGACGCAGCTGTGAATATCAGAATTCTTCGCATAGGATGTATAAAAATAGCCGAACCACATATCAATCACAACAAAAGCTTTGACGAAACCGCCCCCTAATTCGTCCGAATAATCAGGATAAATTGCCGTTGGCAGACCCTGTCTGAAAAGCTATAATAAAGACCAATAATATTCGATTTTAGAGATTCGAATTTCAATGCAATCGCAAATAAGGAATAACAAAAATGCTTAAGAAAACAACCGTCCTGATGTCGGTGTGCTTGGTCGGATTGCTTATCGTCAGCGTAGCCGGAGCGGCCACACTCGAGGAATTAACCCCGAACCAAAAAATCGCCTCGTTTGAAACTGAAGCCGTCTATTTGAATCAAAACGGCAAAAGAATCGGCGCCCGGTTTCGCCATGTGCCGAGCAAATTCGTGCTCGATGTTCTTCGCATTCAGTCGATTCCACAGGCATTCATGTGGGTCAATACCCCTCCTCCGACCGACCAGGGAGAGCCGCACACTCTTGAGCATTTACTTTTGGGTAAAGGCACAAAGGGCCGCTATGTGGCCAGTCTGGAAGATATGTGTCTTGGACAGAGTTCCGCCTATACCGAACAAGCCCGCACTTGCTACCATTACAACACTGCCGCCGGGCCGGAAACATTTTTCAATTTGTTCGAGGCCAAACTCGACGCCATGATTCATCCCAATTATTCCGATGAAGAAATCCGCCGCGAAGTATGCAATATGGGCATTACGGTAAATCCTGAAACCGGGGTCAAGAGTTTGGAAGAAAAAGGTACTGTTTACAACGAAATGGTCAGGGCATTTGAAAGTCCCTGGGGAAACATGTTTTACGCTTTGCTAAAAAAGATTTACGGTGATGACCACCCGTTGGCTAATGAAGCGGGCGGACTTCCCGATGCCATACGCACTATGGGGCCGAAAGACATTCGCGAATTTCAGGAAGCCTATTATCATATCAATAATATGGGCGCAGTGGTCTCAATCGGCGATGAGATCGCGCTAGACCAATGTTTGTTAAAGCTCTCTCAAATACTCGAAAAAATCGAACCAAACTCAAAACCGGCCATCGACCCGGCCGGATACGCAAATAGTCTCCCGCCGGCGTCTCCGACAAATATCGGCTCGACCGAGGTGGCCGGATTTCCCAGCCAGAATGAAAATGCACCCGGCTTAATGCTATTGGCCTGGCCGCCGGAAAGAAATTTCACTCCGAAAGAGCATTTGCTGTTTGAACTGTTCGTCAGCAATCTGGCTTCGGGCGAAACATCAAATTTGTACAAAAAATTCATCGACTCGCAAACACGCCTGTTAGACATCGGCGCCAGCTCGACATTCACCTGGTTCAACGATGACAACGGCCACGCCTTGTTTATCGGCTTTGACAATGTCACACCGTCGGCGACGACCGAAAAGATGATTGATTCAGTGCGCGCGATTGTGATGGGTGAAATAAGAGCTTTGGCGGTCGCGGCGGACAACTCCGATGTGGTCAATGAATTTAATGAGCGCTTGCGCAGTCGCGTAATATCAAGCGCCCGCGAGATAAAGCAGTTTTTAAACTCGCCGCCAAGATTCGGTTATCGCCGCGGCGGAGGCTCGCGCTGGATTGATCATCTGCAGATTTTAAACAAGGCCGGCGGATTTGAGCGGCATCTGGCGAAACAAAGCGAATTGAAATTCGTTGAAGATCTGCTCAACTCCAATAAGAATTTCTGGAAAGAATATATTGCCCAATGGAAACTTCTCGATACCAGACCTTACGGGATGGCCGCCCGCCCCGATCCGCAGTTGTTGAGTTCGACCGAAGAAGCCCGGCAGGGACGGGTGGACAAGTTCGTAAAAGACCTTCAGGCCCAGTTCAAAGTCGAGAATCGGGAATTGGCAATAGATGCTTACGAAAAAACTTATGGTGAGAATACCAAAGTGATAGACGCCGGAGCGGCGACAATCAAAATGCCATCGTTTATAAAAAATCCGCCGTTGACGCAGGACGACCAATTGAAATTCACAGTGGAGAATCTGCCGGGCGGCGGCCAGTCCGTCTTCTCGCAGTTTGATAATATCACCAGCACCACCACCGGCCTGGCTTTGAATCTTTACGCACTGCCGGAATCAATGATGGTCTATGTGCCGGTTTTGCCGATGGTCTTGACGGATATCGGCGTAATTCGCGGCGGCAATCCTGTTTCGTACGATGAAATGAGCGAATCAATCAGACGCGAGATTCTTGAGCTGACATCATATTTCAGCACCAATTTCCGTACTGAACGTGCCGAGCTCATCGTTCGCGCTTCCGGCAGCGACCGTGCCGAGTCGGAAAAAGCGCTGGGCTGGATGAGCGATGCTTTGTTTTCCCCTGACTTAAGAGTCGAAAATCTACCGCGCATCAAAGATGCACTTGATCAGAACCTGAAATGGCAGCGCGACAGAATGCGCAATTCCGAAGAGACCTGGGTCGATGAGCCGTCGAACGGCTACTGGCGACAGCACAATCCGCTGCTTTTGAGCGCCGGATGTTTTCTGACCAAAACTCACTCGATGCACCGCCTGCGCTGGATGCTCCACGACGCCGGTACCGAAAGCAATGCGGCATTTTTTGAAAAGTATTTGAGTCTGCTGGCAAAGGATCTATCCAAACTTGACCGCGCCGGAGTGGAGAAATCACTTAATGAACTGATTTCATCGACAGAAAGTTTTGACCCGGCCAATCCGCTGGCGGCAATGCTGAACGGCGCGCCGTCGGATGTAAAAGCGCTGGTTTTGGATGCCATAAAAGATTTGCAGCTGACTTTGACAGATATTCCCGACAATAGTCTTGGCACAGATATAACATATCTTTGCAATGAAATGACCAAAGACCTGAAAGTTAAGCCGCAAACGGCGCTGGCATCGATTGACAGAGCCTTGAACATGCTGCGCCATCAGGACAATGTGCGGGCATTCGTAATTTCAAGCAAAGTCGATAAAGATGCGCTGACGCCGAAAATAAACGCCATG
>Ga0302046_10003779_pt1 | contig 13585 bp, 10 predicted proteins | sample RVTome_11_FD_200261 | JGI IMG/M metagenome (GOLD analysis project Ga0302046, IMG submission 200261) | Soil microbial communities from uranium-contaminated site in the Upper Colorado River Basin, Wyoming, United States - RVT147D111 (version 2) ...
GACCGACGCTTCGGCCAGTGGCACGACGTACTGCGGGTAGCGGCGCCAGTCCGCATACGCCCGCTGTACGGCCACCTTGCCCTTGATAATGTCGCTGTTGAGGAGGTTCTTGAGCTCCTTCGTGATGTCACTGCGGATGCCCATCGTCACGTTGTCGAAATCGATGAGCAGCGCTGCGTGAGGAGCGTGTTGTGGCGGACCGGTGGGCTTGCCCTGCTGGGGTACCCTGGTGAACTGCATTGTCATGTGCCTCGTCGTGTTCAGTTGGACTTCACGCGAGGCCCCTTCCTCTCTTCGCGCCGCGGGAACCGGAGCCGTCGGCGGGCATGGCGCCCGGCGACCGTGCATGCTCCGTTTCGCGCTTCGCGCGAGACGAGTGAAGGAGTCCCGCTATTCGTTCACGCCCGGCGGCTCGATTCCTCGGCGCTGACCATGCGCGCCAGCTCGATGCGCCGGATCTTTCCGCTGCCGGTGAGCGGAAAGGCATCGAAGAACCGGACCAGATCGGGGACCTTGTAGTCCGCGAGCGTGTTCCGGCACCAATCCTTGATTTCGTCGCCGGTGATGATCGCGCCTTCGACCGGCATGATGCAGGCGCAGACGCGTTCACCGAGCACATCGTCAGGTACACCGACGACCACGGCCTCCAGCACAGCGGGGTGCGCCTGCAGCCGATCTTCCACTTCACGCGGGTAGACGTTGTACCCACCGCGGATGATCAACTCCTTGCGACGGCCGACGATGTGAACGTAGCCCTGTTCATCGATCATGCCGAGATCGCCCGTGAGCAGGAACCCGTCGGCATCGAAGGCGTGCGCCGTTTCGCCCGGCTGCCGGTAATACCCCTTCATCACGCTCGGCCCCCGGACTGCCAGCTCACCCAGGCTCTCTTCCGGCAGAACAGTGCCATCCAGATCCAGCGTGCGGATCTCCGTGCCGGCGAACGGCCGGCCCACCGTGTACAGCTGCTTCTCCGACGGATCGTCGGGCCGCGTCATGGCGACGGCCGAGGCGGTCTCCGTCAGCGAGTACGCGACGCACAAGTTGGGACACAGCTCCTGGCGGATGCGTCGCACCAGATCGTCACTGATCGGCGCACCCGCGACGATCCCCGCCCGCAGTGAAGACAGATCGCGTGGCGCGCGTTGCGCGGCGCGGATCTCGGTCACGTACGCGGTCGGCACACCATAGTGAACGGTCACGCCATGCCGCTCGATCAACTCCAGAGCTTCGGCCGGATTCGGCTGCTCCTGCAGCACGAGCGATGCGCCGGCCAGCATTGTCCCCAGAATGCCCGGTCCGAGCCCGAACACGTTGAACACGGTCGCAATCCCGAAGACGACGTCGTCGGAGGTCAGCCCGATGGTTTCCACGGAGGACGCCGCGGCGCTCAGCAGATTGCGGTGGGTCAGCTCGACGCCCTTCGGCTTGCCGGTCGTTCCGGACGTGTAGAGAATCGCGAACACGTCGACCGCCGGTTCGATGTCGACGCGCGGCAATTCGCGGCCTTCACCGCTCGACAGCAGGTCCTCGAACTGATAGATGCGGTCGTCGTACCAGAGATCCTCTTCGCCCACCGTCACGACGTACTGGAGATCGGGCAGCGAGGTGAGCAGGCCTTCGAAGAGCTGCAGGTAGTCGGTCCCGCCGAAATTCTCCGCACCGATCACGACGGCCGCCTCGGAGTGGCGCAGCATGTACTGCAGCTCGGGAACGGTGTAGCGCGGATTGAGCGGAACCATGATGGCGCCCAGCCGGGCGCACGCACACATCGAGATGATGAACTCGGGCCAGTTGGGAAGATCGATGGCAATGCGGTCGCCGCGGCCAATGCCCAGCTCGTGGAGCGCGGCAGCGAGGGAACCGGCTTTCTGATCGAGCTGGGCGTACGTCAGACGGCGGTCGCTGTAGACGAGGAAGGTGCGTTCCCCGCCCGCTTCGGTCCTGGCGCGAAGAACATCCGCCACGGACTGGCCGGCCACGCGCTCGCTCAGCGTCATTCCGACGGTGCTCCCGATCCGTACGGTGGGCATGGCCGGCGGACCCTCGAAGTTGCGCGTCGGTCGCGGTTCACGGGGAGGCAAGATAGCGGAGCTGCCGATTTCCGTCAAATGTCTGTCTCGTCACGAGATATGGTCGTGCTGCCAAGTTTCGCTGCTCGCAGCACATCGGCATCGGCGACCGCAATGGTCCAATCGCCGTCCGCTGATCGGGCCGGCCGGCCCGACTCGGCAATCAGAGCATAGCGCACCCGCGACGCTCTGACTTTCTTGTCCGACCGCGTTGCTTCGAGAAGATCACCGGTTTCACCGTAGCGACCCGGCAGTGTTGTGGGCAAGCCGACCGCCTCGAGGGCCGCGCACAGCCGGTCGGCCGTCCCACCCCGAGTGACCCCGATCATTTCTCCGATCCTCGCCTCCACCACCATGCCCATGGCCACTGCCTGGCCGTGGGGCACCACGAAACCGGAGACGCGCTCGATGGCGTGGGCGATCGTATGCCCGAAGTTGAGCAGCGCGCGCGGTCCCGCTTCAGCCGCGTCCGCGGCGACCATGCCTGCCTTGATCTCGATCGAGCGCCGGATCAGACCGGCAACGGCGTCGGCGTCGCGGGCGAGGATCGCCTGGCGCTGTTCGACCATCCAATCGAGGTACGATGCATCCGCGATCGCGCCGTGCTTCACCGCCTCCGCCAGGCCATTGCGGAACTCCACGTCGGGAAGGGTAGCGAGCACGTCCGGATCGACCAGAACGAGGCGTGGCTGACGGATCACACCGACCAGGTTCTTGCCTGCGGGCACGTCAATTCCGGTCTTGCCTCCAATCGCGGCATCGATCATCGCCAGCAGCGTGGTGGGGATCTGGACGCAGGGCACGCCACGCAGGAACGTCGCAGCGAGAAAGCCGCCCAGATCGCCCACCACACCGCCGCCCAGTGTGACGACGGCGCTGTCACGGCCGTAACCGCGCTCGAGCAGCTCATCCGTGAGCACGGCCCACGTCGCGCGTGTCTTCTGCGCTTCACCCGGCGGAAACGCGAACAGCTGCGTTTCCAGACCGGCCTCGCGCATCGCATCGAGCAGGCGCTCGCCGTGCAGGCGAGCTACGGTGTGGTCAGCGACGACGGCCCAGCGGTGCGCGGCAACGGACTGCTGCACGACCGCCGGCAACGAACCGAGAATGCCTTGCCGCAGCAGTACCGGGTAGGGACCGCCGGTTTCAGGCGACGCGTCGACGTCGATCCGGAACGCGTTTTCCGCGCTCACCGTCACGGCATCCCGCAGGGCACGCGGACGCCGGCTTCATCCGCACAGAAGACCTCGGGCAGGGGTGTGTCCGAGGCATCGAGGACGGCGGGTTCGGCAATCAGGATGCGCACGGCCGGTCGACCCTCGAGTGGGAATCGCTCGACGCGACCGCGTCCGGCCATTGGCGGTGCGCCCATCGCGAATGACGCCATGCGGCCGAAGCTGTCGGCCTGCGTCGCGGCGTCCCAGACGGACACCCAGACGAGCAGCCGATCGCCTGCCATCGACTCGAGCAGAACGTAGCGGTCACCATCCCACCCTGCGGCAGCCAGCGGCATCGGTCCGGCGTGCTCCTCGAGGAAGAGTCGCGTCTCGAACTGGCCGAGCGTGTTCTCGAAGATCGCGCGCCATTCAGCGGCAGCCTCGAATCGAAGCTCGGTCGGCGCGTCGGGTTCGGGAAGGAAACGCGCCGGGTCGAGCACCTGCTCGGTCGATTGCGGGAGCAGTGAACCGAACGGCGCGGCCGGCCCGTTGTCAGGCCCGCGCTGGCGCCAGAGCGCCTGCACGAACGCGGCGCCGTCCGCATACGGAAACAGCATGGTCTCGCGGATCACGCGCGGCGCACGGCCGAACACCGGAAACTCCGTGATCTGGGTCTCGAATGCGGACCGGATCTGCGCCGCGAAGTCCGGCATGGCCGCAGGATCGATCGGCTGGCCGGTCGATTCTTCCGCGAGCAGGGCGAACATGGTGAGCGTCGCATGGCCTTCGATGGCGGCCTGGGCCGCCGTCTGCCGGTCATTGCCGCGCGTGCGCGCGATCAGTGAATCGAGATTCGTGTGCTGGTCCTGGATGGCATGCACCAGCTCGTGCGCGAGCACCGGCCGCAGACCCGCCGGTGTGCCCTCCACGACATAGAGCGTCTTCGTTTCCGGATCGTAGTAGCCGGCGATCTGCTCGGCGTACAACTCGCGCAGCAACGCCCGCAGGTCGAGCGTGTCGGGGAGCAGCCCCAGCATCGCGTAGACGCTGCGGATGCCTTCGATCTCCCGCTCCGGCAGCTGCTGCATGAGGCGACGGTCGACGTAGTCGGCGACGTCCTCGGGCCGCTGCGTCGCCGTCCGAATCGGCGCCAGCACCTCGAGCCCGGAAATGCGCTCGAGCGCCGGAAGCAGCGAATCGACAAGCATGGCGAACGGACGAACATCGCGCGGACCTGATTCGCAGCCGGCAAGTGCCATCGCAATGGCGACCGACCGGCCGATGGCACGTCCGGTCCGGCCGGTCGCGCCCATCATGCGCGCCACGGCAGCCGCGCAGCGCATCAGGGTCGCCATTGCGACGTGCAGCAGGCGAGCAGCATTGGACGGGATCATGACACGCGGGGCAGGAGTTCGGTGCCCGCCAGGATGCGACGAATGCGCTCGAAGCTGCCCACCGCGAGCCGGTCCGCTGCCCGCTCGCCCGTGACCGGATGCACGAAGGATGGCTCCAGCTCGAGCAACGGACGCAGCACGAATGCACGCTGCATCATGCGCGGGTGCGGAATCTCGACCGCTGTCGATGTCTGCGTCGTCGCACCATGTGTCAGGATGTCGATGTCGATCACGCGCGGTCCCTGCGGGTATGTGGGTGTGCGGCCCACCCGTGCTTCGATCGTCTTGATGGCCGCCAGCAGTGCATCCGCTGAAAGTGATGTTCGCAAGCGAACGACCATGTTCCAGTAGTCCGGTTGATCGGGCGGGCCCACTGGCGCGGACTCCCAGACTGAGGACACGCCATCGATGCGGCCGAGGTTCATGAGCTCGCCGAGTGCGGCCGCCAGACTGGCACGGCGATCGCCCAGGTTGCTGCCCAGGCCGAGGTGGACGACAACATCATCCCCCTCACGCGCGGCCGTAGCGATCCTCCAGCCGGATCACATCATCGAGGTCGGGCGTGGACGCCTCCAGAATGTCCACATCCGTGACGGCTTCCATGCGGTGCACCGTGCCGGGCGTCACGTGGAAGCTCTCGCCGGCACGCAGCGGAACCTCGTTCACCTGCTCGGCTGACGGGCCCGCAAAGAAACGCATGGTGCCGTTCAGCAGGTGGATCGTCTCATCCTTCCGCTGATGGTATTGCAGTGACAGCGAATGGCCGGCCCGTACATGCAGGATCTTGCCCACGTAGCGGTCCGTCTCGGCCCAGATCAGCTCGTAACCCCAGGGCTTGTCGACGCGTCTTGGCGTCACTCTCGGCTCCCGTCCCGTGCCACACCAGGGCGCAGCGCGCCATGCGGCCGTGCGCCGGACGCACGAGTGTACCCCGGTCGTTGCGGTTCGGCCAGTCGCGGATGCGGGGCACGCGAATGGGGCCGCCGACCGGCGACCCCATTCGCAACCTGCAGCCGGAACGGACTGCGGCGAGTTGCGGGTCGCCGCGCCCTCGCCGCCAACGCCGCCGCACGTGTAGTTCGGCAACTGCAGCGTTTCCAGCTCCACGGCGGGAATCGGAAGGTGGTAGGGCGTGCCCTCGGTTCGGATTGAAGCCGAGCTGCGTCAGCCGGACGTACTGGTAGCGTTTGTGACCGTAGCGCGAGAAGTGATACGTGCCGCGATCCGCACGGAAGTTCTGCGGCGCCTGGTAATACACGTCGGTGCCGTCCTCGGTCGGTGAGTCACCCGTGATACGCCGGTCGGGCGTCGTGATGTCGAACGGCATCCGGTCCGCGACCGGTGTGGCCAGCCACGCCTGATAGTTGCCCGACTGGTCCGCCAGCCCGAGCAGGTTGATGTCCAGCCGGAACCAGGTCGAATTCGAGTACCGCTCTTTGAAGAGGGATTCCCACACCTGATCATCCAGGAAGGGCCGAAATCCTCCGTGACGCCCTTCTCGATGCGGTTGATGACTTCCAGTCAGTTGACCGCCGCACGCCCGGCCGGCGTACGTGCGACCGACGCCAGATAGCGAGCGGCATGCGAATTGACGATGCGCACCAGATCGGCGCTCGTGTAATCCTGCCCGTTGATCCACGTGGAAGGCAGTGTGAACGACTGCGACGATGCGGTGGCAATCGCATCATCGAACTTGCCGATGGCCGCCGTCATGATCTCACTGTAACCCTGCAGCTGAAAACCGGTGGTCTCCAGTTCCATTTCCTCGGTATAAACAAGGAAAGGCCCGGTCGAACTGCAGGGCGAGATAGCCGTGAGCGAGTCCCTGCGTGAACCTGGCGAAGGCAATGGCGCGCGGATTGTGCTCACCGCCATCGCCGATCTCGATGCCCTCGTTGATGGCTCGGAGTCCGTCGTTGACGGCCGAGATGATGTCGTACATGGCATACCACGGCGTCTGGACAACGCCACGGTAGCCGTACGCCGTGGTGTTGGGGAACGGCGTGCGCGGTTCGCACGAGATGTCCTGCATGCCGCAATTGCCCCAGGATGAGGTGCCCTCGTCTGCGGCCACGCCCAGTCCCCATGACGGATGGCAGCTCTCCTCCATGGCGTTGAAGAAGTTGTAGAAGCTGATGGAAATCAGGGACTGGATGTCGTCCGCCGACGTGATGGCGCGGGACTCGTCCGGGGCGTTCAGGTTTCCACGTCCAGATCCTGGCAGGCGCTGAACGCGACGGCCAGGGCGATCACTGCAGCGCCTTTGAGATATCGCATGATCGATCTCCCGTTTCAGTGCCTCGTTCGCGTCCCCTGGAACTGGACGTCCGCCTTGATCGTGAACGTACGGAAGTTCGGATGGTCGAACCCGTCGATCGTTGGTGGTCAGGGCCCGGGCGTCGGTCCGATCGGACCGGTATCGGGGGGAGCAGGGCCGTTCGAGAACAGAGCCGGGCGACCGCACCAGGCATCTGAATGACGGCATACGTCCACCAACCACCCAGGCCCGTGGCCCGGGCCCGCTTCACAATCAGTTCCGCTCGATGCCCGCCCGTAGTGCTCCCGCCGTTCTCCGCGCATCGCGCGAGCCCGCACCCGCCCCCGCCGTTGCTCGGCCCGCCGTTCAATCAGTGCGAGCGGCGACGCGGACGTATTGCCTCTTGCCGCGGCGCAGCATGCGAATTGCGCCGTCGTCGAGTGCGATGGTGGCATTGCGATCGTCGATGCGCTGGCCGTCGACGGCGATGGCTCCCTGCTCGATGAGTCGGACAGCTTCCGCGTTGGAAGCGGCGAGGGCGGTGCTGACGAGGAGCGGGGCGAGTCGGACGCCGCGTTCGGGGTCGTAGCGGAGTGGGGGATCAAGCAGGTCGACGTGCACGAGGGGGACGTCGTCGGGTGCGGCGTGGTCGCGGAAGAGGCGGTCGAAGTGGGCTTCGGCGGCTGCGGCGGCGTTGTCCCCATGAAAGAGGGAGACAATACGGCGGGCGAGCGCGCGTTTGGCCTGATAGGGATCGGTGGCGGCGTTACGAATGGCGGTTTCGAGGGTTTCGCCGGACCAGTCGGTGGCCAGGCGGATCCATTCGTCGAGCAGCGCGTCGGGAATGGACATGGTGCGACCGAACTGTTCTTCGGGTGCTTGTGCAATGCCGACGTAGTTGTCGTACGACTTGGACATTTTCTGTTCGCCGTCGGTGCCGCGCAGCAGTGGCATGATGAGGCAGACCTGTGGCGGCTGGCCGTAGCGTTCCTGCACGGTGCGTGCGACGAGCAGGTTGAATTTCTGGTCCGTGCCGCCGAGCTCGACATCCGCGTGCAGTGCGACGGAGTCGTATGCCTGCATGAGCGGGTACAGGAACTCCATGACGGAGATGGGGCGGTTGTCGGCGTAGCGCTGAGCGAAGTCATCGCGCTCGAGCATGCGCGCGACAGTGTAAGTAGCGGTCAGCTCGAGGATATTGGCGAGGTCGAGCGGTGCGAGCCACTGCGAGTTATACTCGATGCGCACCTTCGCCACGTCGAGGATATGGCCGACCTGGTCGGCGTAGGTACGCGCGTTGGCCTCGATCTCATCGGGCGAGAGTCGGGGCCGGGTTTCGCTGCGGCCGCTGGGATCGCCGACGCGTGCAGTGTAATCGCCGACCACGAAGACGACCTGATGTCCCAGCTCCTGGAAGTCGCGCAGCTTGCGCATCGATACGGCGTGTCCGATGTGCAGGTCGGGTCGTGTCGGATCGAAGCCCTGCTTGATGATGAGCGGTGTCGCAGTGCTGGCGGCGTGCTCGAGCTTGCGCACCAGCTCAGCTTCGGGAATGACCTCCAGCGCGCCGCGCCGGATCACGTCCATCTGCTCGTTCGGACTGGCGAATGGCGTCATGCCCGTGAACCTAGCTGGCGTGCCGGGCGCGAGCGAGACGGACGGCACCACGCGCACCGTCGATGTCACGTTCGAGGAGATCGATGGGCGGACGACCGGGCGTATGACGGAGCCGCTCCGCGACGGCGTCACGAAGCGGGCGTCCGCGCGCGATCAGGCCGCCTGCGAACGCGACGGGTACGGCGTCGGGCCATGGTCCGAGTCGATCGACGAGTGCCTGCACGAGCGCCGCGAGCGCGACGGTCGCATCCTTCGCAATCGCGCCGGCCACGGCATCGATCGGAGCGAGCGCGAGCACTGGCGGCGCGATGGCGGCGATGGCGGCGCGGTCTGCGACGTCGGTCCAGCGGACGAGCCGCGCGACATCGTCGACCCGCGTTGCGTGAGCGACTTCGTCGGCGAGCGCTGTTCGTGGACCGGTGCCATCCTCGGCGTGGACGACGGCGCGCAGTGCGGCCATGCCGATGGCCCATGCACTGCCTTCGTCACCCAGTCGTGGACCCCAGCCGCCGGCACGGCCGCTGGCCCGTTGCGGTCCGCGTCCCCATGCGATCGAACCGGTCCCGGCGACGAGAACGATGCCCGGTCCATCACCGAACGCATCGGCGAGGGCTGCTTCCACGTCGGTCGTGACGAGCAGGCGATCGGCGATCGCGAAGGTTGCGAGCGCGCGCTCCACGCTCATCCGTTCGTCGTCGCGGCCGACACCGGTGAGTGCACAGCAGAGGCAGGCAGGCTTCGTGGTGACCGGTAGTCCGGCCTCGGCGATTGCGAGCTGCACGAGCTCGGCGAGGCTGGCGGCGACGCGTTCGGGCGATTGTGTCCGGATCACGGCCGGCGGCCCTTCGAGCCGGGCCAGCTCATCGCCCGCCTCTCTGGCAATCAGCGCGACAGCGCGTGTGGCGCCGCCATCCACACCCACGAAGACGTTCACGTGCTGCGCAGCCGCGCCGAGGCCATGCCGATGGCGACCGCGAGCAGCGAGCCGATCAGCGCGAACCACAGCGTGTCGACCACGCGTGGAATCGCGCCGAACTGCTGACTCGCCCAGAGCGTGCCCATGATCACGAGCGCGCATGCCATGCCGAGGATCGCATCGCGCTCGCGTGCGCGCGAGGACAGCACACCGAGCAGGAACCCGCCGAGCAGGCCGCCATAGGTGAATGACGCGATCTGCAGTGCGACGACGACGACGGGCGTGCCCTGCTGCAGGAACTGGAACAGCGAAGCGCCGCCCACCAGCACGGCGGCCCAGAACAGAGTGAACCGGCGCCCGAGGCGGAGCAGGTACGCGTCGTCATGCTGACGACGGGCGAGCGGGGCCCACACATCGTTGGCGAGCGCGCTGGAGAGCGAATTGAGCGACGACGAAACGGTCGACATCATGGCGGCGAGAATGCCGGCGACAATGAGACCGGACAGGCCGGGCGGAAACGATTCGAGAATGAAACGCGGGAAGATCTCGTCGGGCGTCGCGAAGCTGCGGCCGCCATAGTGCACGAAGAGGGCCGCGCCGACGACGAGGAACAGAGTGAACTGCAGGAAGACGAGGATACCGCTGCCGACAATGGCACGCTGTGCGTCACGCAGCCCGCGCGCGGCGAGCAGTCGCTGCACGATCAGGTGATCGACACCATGTGATGCCATGGAAAGGAATGCGCCTCCGACCAGCCCGGTCAGCAGCCAGCGCGCGTCGGCAAAGCCGCCGCTCAGATGAAGCACCTGGAATCTGCCGGCGTCAGCTGCAACGCTGACAATGCCGTCCCAGCCATCCGGCACCAGCTGCACGAGCAGCACGAGCGCAATGATGCCGCCCACCGCGTAGACGACCATCTGCACGACATCGACCCAGACCACGGCCTTCAATCCACCCACGTATGTGTACGCCACTGTTACGACGCCGGTCACCAGCGTCGCCGCCCAGTAGGGTATGCCCGTGATGAGCTTGATGGGAATGACCGCCGCGAACATGCGGACACTGTCCGCCAGCACGCGTGTGACCATGAAGATGATCGATGCGAACCGGCGTGTCAGCGGACCGAACCGCTCTTCGAGCAGCGCATAGGCGGTGACCAGCTCGCCCCTGAAATAGCGAGGCAGCAGCACTACGGCGACCACGGTCCGGCCGACCAGGTAGCCGAGCGCGAGCTGCAGAAACCAGAAGTCGCTGGTGTAGGCCGTGGCCGGCAGGCTGATGACCGTGAGCGCACTGGTCTCGGTCGCGACCACGGAAAAGCAGATGGCCCACCACGGCAGGCCGCGACCGCCCAGGAAGTAATCCCGTGCGGTTCGCTGCCGTCCCGCCAGCGCCGCACCCATGGCCGTGACCAGCGCGATGTAGGCGAGGATGACGATGAGATCGAGGGTGCGCACTCAGGTGCCCGGCCCGGTCACCGCCGTCCGACCTCCACGTCCTGCACGCTCTGCTGCACGACATCGGCGAGGACACGCCGCAACGCGACGTGTCGCTGGTTGTCGCGGGTGGGGTTCACGCGGTTCGTCAGCACGACCAGGAAGACGTCGCGCTCGGGATCGATCCAGAGGCTGGTGCCGGTGTAACCGGTGTGACCGAACGACCGGGCCGAGAACCAGTCACCGGCGGACGAGTTGCCGGATGGCGTATCCCAGCCGAGCGCGCGGCTGCTCGCCTCCGACTGACGGCGGGTGAACGCACGAACGGTCTGCTCCTGCACGATGCGCGTGCCGCCGTAGACACCGCCGTCGAGCAGCATCTGCCCGAGTACGGCGACATCCCGTGCCGAAGCGAAGAGGCCGGCGTGGCCGGCGACCCCGCCGAGCGCGTACGCGTTCTCGTCGTGAACCCTGCCGCGCACGTGTGTCATACGGAACAGCGTGTCGACTTCGGTCGGCGCAATGCGATCCTGTACCGACTCGCCCGCTTCATCCCACTGCAACGGGTTGAAACCGGTTTCCTGCAAGCCGAGCGGCATCGCGACGCGCGCACGGAAGAAGGCGTCGAGTGACATGCCGCTTACGCGTTCGACCATGAAGCCGAGCAGGATGGCGCCGTAATCGCTGTACACGGTCCGGCTGCCCGGCTCGTACTCGAGCGGCTCGGCAGCAATGAAGGCGAGCACGGCGTCGCGGCCGCGCAGTATACGCCAGAGCGGGCCGAAAGCGGGCAGTCCGCCGTCGTGGCGGAGCAGGTGGCGTACGGTGACGCGTGCCTTCAACGCATCGCCGGTCCATTCGGGCAGGTATCGCGAGACCGGCGCATCGATGTCGATGCGGCCTTCGTCGACGAGGATCATGATGGCGGTCGTGGTGGCCAGCACCTTGGTCAGTGATGCCATGTCCCATATCGTCGATGCCGTGACTGCAGGCGCCTGCGCGGGGACATCGATGCGGCCGTATCCCCTGCTGTGGACGAGCCGTCCATGGCGGCCGACGGCGACGGCGACACCGGGTGCGACTGCTTCGGCGAGTGCGGCTGCGACAATGCTGTCAATGCGCGAGCCGAGCGCCGCGTCCATGCCCGCATCCTGCGGCCTGGCCTCCGCAATCCCACGCGCTGCGCTGCCCGCCGCCGCAGGCACGATGCTCGTGTCCATTGCCGAGAACCCGGTTGTAATGCCCTCGCCCGGTGCGTGGAAGGGCGGGATCGGGATGGGCAGCCGGCCCGTGATCGCGGTCTCACCGAGCAGTGCGCGCGCGGCTGCCACCTGCGGCTCGTTCCACTGGCCCCATGCGAGCAGGTACGTACCGATGTCCGGGAACTGGCCGAGCACGTACGGGCTGCCGAACGACACGACAATGACCGGTCGCTCGCGGGCGAGTTCCTGCACGAACGCGGCGACATCGGCTGCGATCGCGAGATTGCCGCGGAACGCGCCGACGCGGACGAACGGTGCGAAGATGACGAGATCCGCGTCGCGTGCGCGACGGCGAACCACGTCAATGTCATCGGCACCGGCACCGGGCCGCAACGAGGTCGTGACGAGATCGGGCAGCGTCTGCGCGAGCGTGGAATGGAAGGCGCGGCCGGCGAGCGGCTCGACGTCGTCGCGATAGACAATGCTGAGTACACGCCCGCCGCGCACGGGGAGCAGCACCTGACGGTCGCGCACCAGCGTGATGGCGCGTTCGGTCGCTGCGCGGGCGATGGCCGCGTGCCCGGGTGAGCCGACGACGTGGGGCACATTCATGATGTCGACACTCCGCTCGCGGTGCAGGCCGAGTGCGGCCTTGGCCTCGAGGATTCGACGGACCGACCGGTCCATGCGCGCCTCGGAAATACGACCGGCGAGGACGGCGGCGACGAGCGCATCGACGACGGCAACGACGTCGTCAGGCGGAATCTGCAGCAGCAGGTCCGCGCCGGCTTGCAGTGCGAGGAGCGGTGCTTCGGTCGCACCCCAGCCCCGCACGATCGCGCCCATGTCGAGCGCGTCGGTCACGACCAGGCCGCGGAACCCGAGCGAGTCACGCAGCAGGTCGGATAGGATCGGCCGGTTCAATGTCGCGGGCGTGCTGTCACCGGTGAGTGCGGGAAAGGCAATGTGCGCCGTCATCACGGCGGCGACATCGGCGCCGATCGCGGCGCGGTAGGGTGGCAGCTCGATCGAGTCGGCGCGGACCGGCGTCACCGTGATCACGGGCAGCTCGATGTGCGAGTCCGTTTCCGTGTCACCGTGTCCGGGAAAGTGTTTTCCCGTCGCCAGCATGCCGTTCTCCTGCATGCCGCGGATCATGGCGACGGCCATGCGCGAGACGAGCGCAGGGTCGGCGCCGAAGCTGCGCGTGTTGATGATCGGGTTGGCGGGATTGTTGTTGACGTCGAGGACGGGCGCGAAGTTCAGGTGGACACCGATCGCGCGGCCCTCGATCGCCGTGATGCGGCCCAGCTCGTACGCCAGTCGCGCGTCACCGGTCGCACCGAGGCCCATGGCCGGCGGGAACCGGACGCCACCACCGTTCTCGAGGCCGTAAGGCAGGACCACGCCACCGTTCAGCAACTGGCCCGGCCCGTGCTCCATGTCGGCCGTGACCAGGAGGGGGACAGCGGCCAGGTCCTGCAGCATGTTGAGTTTGACGGCGGCTTCGAGCGGGGGGCCCAGCGTCTCGATC
>Ga0302046_10003780_pt1 | contig 13579 bp, 13 predicted proteins | sample RVTome_11_FD_200261 | JGI IMG/M metagenome (GOLD analysis project Ga0302046, IMG submission 200261) | Soil microbial communities from uranium-contaminated site in the Upper Colorado River Basin, Wyoming, United States - RVT147D111 (version 2) ...
CAAGATCGAGCCCGGCAACGACGACCAGCGGGTCGGCATCGACATCGTCCGCAAGGCGCTCAAGATCCCGGCGCGCCAGATCGCCGAGAACGCCGGCGAGGACGGCTCGATCGTGGTCGGCAAGATCCTGGAATCGAAGGAGGCGAACTTCGGCTTCGACGCCGCCGACGACACCTACAAGGACCTCGTCAAGGCGGGCATCATCGATCCGACCAAGGTGGTGCGCACGGCGCTGCAGGACGCGGCTTCGGTCGCCGGCCTGCTGGTGACCACCGAGGCGATGGTCGCCGAGAAACCGCAGGACGACGCCCACGCGATGCCCGGCGGCCACGACCACGGCATGGGCGGCATGGGCTTCTAATCCCGCTCAAACCGCGAAGACGATTAGGGCCGGTCCCTGGTAGAGGGGCCGGCCCTTTTCGTTGCGGGTTCCAGTCGATCGCCGCCGCGCGGCATGGTCGCTTCACCATCGCCAGGCCCGCCGCGGCCCTCGGGGCCGCCGCGCAGACCAGGAACGTCTCTGCCTCTGGGAGCAGGAGTTGCTCCTCCCTTCGGAACCCGGGCGCTTCGGCCCTTCGGACTGGGGGCGGCTCTGCCGTTCCGACCAGGCGCGGCTTTGACCTCCGGAACCGAGGCGGATTTGCCTCTTGGGGCGGGGGCGGCTTTGCCCTTCGGAACTGCGGCGGCTCTGCCTCTGGCACCGGGTATCACGCCGCTTCGGCGCTCGCCGAACGGCGGTCGGGAGGACCCTCGTCGCAGGCCTCCGGGCGCGCCGGCTTGCTTCCGTCCTTACTTCGCGTCGAGGAACGCGCGAGCGTGGGCGAGCACTGGGCGCTCGCCGTCGCCTTTCGCGGCGAGCTCGAGCAGCCGCCGGTAATAGGTCTGCGCCTTTGGCTTGTCGCCGGCCCGCTCGGCCGCGCGCGCCGCACCCGCGATGCCGCGGAAGCGGTTGGGCTCCATCCGCATCGAATGCTCGAAGGCGGCGAGTGCCTCCTTGGGCTTTCCGGCCTCCAACAGCATGTCGCCAAGAAGCTCGCGCGCGGGGATGATCGGCCCGGGCGTCACGGGGTGCTTCTCGGTCTTGTCCTCGCGCTCGGCGGCGGCGCGCATGGCAACAAGGCCCTCATCGGTCTTTCCCGCCGAGAACTTCGTCCACGCATTCACCACGGCGGACTGGATCGCCACCTGGTTGGCCCAGTAGACCTGCTTCGTCGCCTGGAGCGCATCGCGCAACTTGCCGAGTTCGGCCATGGCGCGCTCCGCTGCCGCGATGTCTTTGGCTCGCGCGGCACCCAGGCCGCGCCCGAAAACGACGATCGCGACGGCCTGCGGGAACTGGTTCCACGGCAAGTCGATCGCGGGCAGCTCGAGTTTGGCCGCATCAGACCATCTCTCGCGCTCCAGCACATAGCGCACCGGAATGGCGGCAATGGCGTAAGGCGCCGCGATCGCGGCGCCCGCACCGGCGAACTCGATCTTGCGGATCTCGAGGATCTTCTCCGCCACCCCCATTGCGGCCGCGTCCTGAGCGAGCTGCAGGTGGCCATAGGTCATGTAGTCGTAGGCGTGATAGGCGTTGGCCAGCGGATTGCCCGAGGGCTTCGCCGCGTATTCGCGCATCGCGACCAGGGCCGCGGCGCGATTCGACTGGATCGATTCGTCCCAATGGCCGACCCTGGTGAAGATGTGCGACGGCATGTGGAGCGCATGCGGTGCATCGGGCGCTATCTTGGCATAGCGCTTGGCCGCATCGAGACCTTTGGCCGCGATCGGCGGGAAGTCGTAGCTGTGGATGATGTAGTGAGCGATGCCCGGATGCTGCTGCTGTGTTGCAAACAACTGCTCGAGGATACCGGCGGCCTTGAGCTGATTCTTGTAGGACTTGTCCCCCGGATCGAACGTCATGTTGAGCGATAATGCGTGGAAGATCTTGGCCTCGCTGTCGGACGGGTACTTCACCGCCAATCGCTCCATTGCCTTCTCATAGGCCAGGGCGCGCTCGCGATGCGGAACCTTGTCGCCGTCGCGATAGAAGGCGGCGATCGCATCGATGTAGTCGCGCTCGCGCTCGGTCTTGGCGCCCGCGGCCTTCGACTTTACGACGGCATCCCAGCCCGCCTTGAGCGCTTGCGGCGAGGGCTTACCGGCGAGCGGATTGCCGAGCGACACCATGGCAACACCCCACCACGCCATGCCGCATTGCGGGTCCTTGGCCGCTATTTCGCGGAACGCTGCGTCGGCAGGTGGAAACCAAAAGGAGTGCAGCATCGCCACGGCGCGGCTGAACTCTTGTTGCGCCGTGCAGGAAACGGCGAAATTCACGTCGCCAAGACGTTCGGCCGGAGCGCCCGGCGGCGTATCGGCTTGCGCGAAGGTGAGCGGTAGCGCCATCACGGCGGCCGCCAACGACAGGGTGATACGAGACATGTAAGTTCCTATAATGAGGTGTGAATCTCGGAGTCCGGTCGAAACGAATCAAAGGGTCGACAGACGCGACTGTGGCCCAGCCCTAAAGCAGCGTCGCTTGAAGGTTTAGACTAATTGATTGGCGGCAGCCGGCGCTGCTCCAAGTTAGCCTGCAAACGCGTCGTGGCATCGAGCGTAGTCGAACGTACCCCGGTCATCCGAATGTGAGGTTCCCGCAGCCGCGGCCAGGCGCGGATGACAGCGGCGCCACTTCGATGCGATGTCACGCATGCCTCGCTCGATGGACGTGCGCGCACGGAAAAATCGTGCGTGGCGCTAAACCATGAGGGCAACGCCGCGATCGGGACCTGCCAGCCTGCCGGTATAGCGTTGAAACGCGCTGCGCCAGCCGTAGCGCTTCCCTCGCACATCGAAGCGGCGCCGCGACCGCCGCGCTGCGACGCCGTGTCGGTGTCCAACAACTTGGCTGACTACAAGCGCCTCGCGTGATCGTTCGGGGCAATGACGAATGAACGGTGAACATGAGGTTTTGCGATGCGGAAATCATAGACGGCCATTCACGGCTGGTGTCCCGTCCGCGAAGAATCGCAAAATGAGCTAATCCATGTTGGCGATGTCCCTGGTTGCGACTGTCAAGTTGCATGTGGAACGGCTTGTCCGTGGGTTATGCGCAGTTTCTTACCGAGCGACCTCGTTCCTTCGGTCCCATGCCCACGGAGTTGCACTCGGCAAACAGCGATCGGAGATACTTATGGTCCTTTCCAAAATCGGGCTCGCCCTGCTAGGCGGCGCGGGTGTTATCGCGGCCAGCGGCTGCGTCTATGACGATGGCATGAGACACAACCAACGCTCCGAGGCGTACCAGGTTCGGCCGGCGCCGCCGGCGTACTCGCACTATCGGCAACACGACAGTGCCGACTTTGGCCGCGTCTATCTGAACGCGAGCGGCCGGGCGCTCTACGTTCACCAGATCGATCGTATGAACCGGTCCGCTTGCTACGGGAGCTGCGCCCGGCAGTGGCCGCCCTATCTTGCGCAAAACAACGCCAGGTCAAACGGCGAGTGGTCCATCATCATTCGCCGCGACGGCGCGCGGCAGTGGGCCCACAGGGGCCGCCCGGTCTACATGTGGTCCGGCGACCGGCGGCAAGGCGAAATCAACGGCCACCGCCGCAACAACAGATGGTCGGTGCTGCGGGCCGCACAGTACTAAGCCGCGGGACCGCTTGCCGGCGCAAGGGTCCGGCACTCGGCTTGTGGCGTTACGCAGTAGCGAGGTCCGGAGCCGGATCTCGCTACTATTTCGATCGCATGGGACGCGGCACCGCAATTTCGGGATCTGCCGCCGATTCGATAAGGTCGATCGGAGTTACGGCCTCGGTTCCGAAGGCCGTGGTGCGACGCGGAGGTAACTCGATGCTGAGAATGATTGTAGGAATCTACACGCTGGGGATCGTAGTTGTCTTTCTCCTGCTTTTGATTCTACGGCCGGCGATACCGCTTTTGGACGCCGTATTGACGGCGCTGGTGTGGCCCTACGGCGTCTATCTTATGATCGTAAGCAAGGGTGCGGACGCAACGCTCAAGTCCGGGATGCTGCCGGTCTTTCTGGTCGGCGCCGACTCGATGCGGGCCGGATACCGGTGCGCGCGCCGGCGGGTGGTGGCGACGACGAGCCTGTCCTCTCGTTAGCCGGAAGCATTGCCCCGGCTCGAGGGTGGATGACCTTGCCGCGCGACGATGGGCGACCGGCCGGCTGAAGAAGAGCTCGCTTGATCGGTGGTGCAAACTGGTGGTTCGGCAAGACAGGCGTTGCGCGCGATCCGAAAATGAACGCGCGGCAGCGAACACAATTATCCGCCTTTGGTGGGACCCATCCGGCGTATGCGCCGGGGCGCCCCGATCACATAGCGTTCTTGGTCTTCTGCGCGCCCCTCTCGATTGCCTTGCCGCCGGCCTGAACGTCTTCGCCGAAGCCTTTGACCGTGTTGCAGGCCGCGGTCGTCCCCGCGGCGCCAAGCAGCAGCAAGGCCAGCGCGAGGTTCACGACGATGTTCGTACGCATGACTTGAAGCTTTCGCTAATGGTGAAAGCGCGCGGCCAAGGCCCGAACGGCCGTGCGGAGAAATTGGCGGCGTTCATCACGACTTTAGGGTCGGATCGAGCGGCGCACGTTGATCTACGTTAGCGAAAACCCGGCCAAGGATAATAATTGTCGAAAAACACACCGGTGAATCGCTGAACCGCACTATCGACGCGCGTTCGAAATATGTCGATTATGGCTGATGCAGGTTAGCGTGCGCTGTCCCAATCGCCCTTATGTTGCGGATATTGAAACGCCGGAATGGCAGCGAACAGCTCCCCCAATCCCGCTGCGGCGTTGCTATCTGGCGCATTCAGTAACCTTCTCTCTATTAACCCCCAAGTTCTCGGGCCGGCTCTGCCGGCCCTCTTTTTGTCAGGCGCAGCGGCGCCATCCACCGGTTGGGCGGATGCTGGTTCCGTCCGGCGGCTCTAGAGCATATTCCGCTCACGCGGAATCGGCGCCGGCCCTCATGAGCTTGTCGAATGGCCCCCACCCGGCCACCCAATGGCAGTATCCTGTGGGTGGCCGGGTGGGGGAGCGGGCCGGTGATGCCAAACGATCGGAAAATGCTCTAGTCCCGCTCAAACCGCGAAGACGATTTGGGCCGGCTCCTGGCAGAGGGGCCGGCCCTTTTCTTTGCCGGTTCCAGTCGGTCGCCGAAGTGCCAAGCCTCACCGGCCGCGCACCACGCCGACACACGGATGATGACCGTCGCTGCCGTCATATCGTCGACGACCATGGGCTACGAGACGGAAATGATGGTCAAGCTGCCGGCCGCGCGGATAGTGCGTCAGCCTCCGCCCGGCGCTCGACATCGACCATATAGTCGCGCGTCGTCGGCACGGCATCGAGACTGTGAGTGAGCTGCATCTGGAAGACCATGTTCGTGCGCCGCCGGAAGCCGATCTCGCAGAGCACTAGGTAATACTCCCACATGCGGAAAAACCGCCGACCGTAGAGTGCCTTAACTTGCTCGGCTCGGGCCATGAAGTGCTCGCGCCAGTGCCGCAGCGTTTCGGCATAGTGCAGCCGCAGGATCTCAACATCGGTCACCCAGAGGCCCACCGGTTCAACTGCCGCGAAGACCTCCGACAGCGACGGAAGATCCGCGCCGGGGAATATGTACTTGCGTATGAACGGATTGATCGGTGCGGGGGCGCTGGCGTAGCCAATCGAATGGATTAGCGCGACGCCGTCGTCGCTCAGAAGCGCGCGAATGCGGGTGAAGAACTCGGTGTAGTTTCTCTTTCCGACGTGTTCGAACATCCCCACCGATACGATCCTGTCGAACGGGCCGTCCAGTTCACGGTAGTCCCGCAGTTCGAAATGCACGCGCGCGCCGGCAGGTGATTGCGCAGCCCGCTGTGTGCTGAAGCTGTGCTGTTCGCGGCTCAGCGTGATGCCGGTGACCTCGGCACCGAAGGTCTCGGCCAGATACAGGGCCAGGCCGCCCCAGCCGGACCCGATGTCCAGCACCTTCAACCCAGGCCGGTCCAGGCACAGCTTCGCGGCGATATGGCGCTTTTTGTTCTCCTGCGCCGCATCCAGGGTATCGTCCGCGCTCTTGAAGTAGGCGCAGGAATACTGGCGGTCGCGGTCAAGAAACATGTCGTAGAGCGCGGACGAGAGGTCATAGTGATGCGCCACGTTGCGCCGCGCCCGGCCGATCGGATTGCACTGTTTCAGCCCGCTGCCGAGCCGTTCGAGGAAAGCCAACCACGGGCTGTGGCCGATGGTGCCATAGTTGCGCGCTACCACGTCGAGAAAGTCGTATAGGCGGCCCTCCTCGATGACCAGTCGGCCGTCCATGTAGGCTTCGCCGACCGACATCGCCGGATTGAGGGCCAAGCTGTAATCGCTCGCCCTCGAGGTCAGCCGCAGCGTGGCTTGGGGGCGAGAGCCGTCGCCGATTGTCTGCCGGCGGCCGGCCGAATCGATCACGCAGAGGCTGCCGCTCCGGACGATTGATTTGAGAATCGCTGTGAATGTCATGCTAGCTGTCCGAACTCATACATTAAGGAACTAGACACCTCGGCATAGGTCGGGGCGCATAAAATATGATAACACTGTGCCACCGGGTGCACATCGACCACGCGCAAGCGGATTGACGATCGGGTGTTTGCGCCAGTCGGTGTGCACCACACAACGGGGCGGCGGACCGACCTTCGACCGCGAGGCAGGCCCGGCGTAACCTATGCCGGGCCGCACCCCATGATCGCAACGTTCGACCCCCGAACGTTGCTGCTGTCACTTTCGTCAGCGCTCGCCGCGACGGCCACCTCCACCCCCGCGCTGCATGGTCGCTCCACCATCGTTTGGCCCGCTGCGCCCCTCGGTGTCGCCGCGCGAACGGGTATCCGCTCCGCCATTGGGACCCGCCGCGGCTCCACCCTTCTGAACCGGGGCAGCTCTGCCTTTGGCAACCGACGGGGCGCCGCCCTTCGGACCAGGCACGGCTCGCCGATCCGGACCGGGGGCGGCTCTGACCTTCGGCACCGAGGCGGATTTGCCTCTTGGGGCGGGGACTGCTCCGCGGGCCGGGCCAGGGGCGGCCGTACCGTTCGAACCGGGGGCGTCTTTGCCCTTCGGAACCGTGGCGGATTTGCCTCTTGGGGCGGGGACTGCTCCGCGGGCCGGGCCAGGGGCGGCCGTACCGTTCGAACCGGGGGCGCCTTTGCCCTTCGGAACCGTGGCGGATTTGCCTCTTGGGGCGGGGGCGGCTCTGCCGTTCCGACCAGGGGCGGCTCCACCCTTCGGAACCGTGGCGGATTTGCCTCTTGGCGCAGGGGCAGCTCTGCCGTCCCGACCGGGGGCGTCTTTGCCCTTCGGAACTGCGGCGGCTCCGCCTCTGGCACCTGGTTTCACGCCGCTTCGGCGCTCGACGACCGGCGGCCGGAAGATCCGCACGTCACGACTTCCCGGGGTCGGCCGACGCCAATCACTGCGCCCGGTCACCACGCGCGGCTTTATCGCGACGACCCGCTTGCCGGTGACACGGCCGATGTAGCGCCTGTCGATGCCGCGGTTGACGACGCGGTTGTTGACCCAGCCGTAATTCGTGCTCCGTCGGGTCTTTCCGATGAAGCGGGCATGGTCCTGTGTCCGAACCAATACGCTCGAGATCCGGATCGACAGGAAGTGGCGCTCGGGCACGAACACCCAACGCGGATTGTAGGAGGCGCCGTAGATGCCTGTTCCGCTGTAGACGATGCCCACGCCGGGCCGCCACACCGCTTCGGGCGGCAGAGGGTACCAGCCGATGAAGCCGTCTCCGTGCCGCCAGGCAACCCAGGCCGGCGCCCACTCGTAGCCCGGCACCCAGTACCACCTGTTTTGGGGATCATAGACCCAGCGACCATAGTGAAATGGCGCCCAGCCCCAATCGTAGTAGGAGGCCCACGTCCAGCCGTACTCTTCGGTCCACTCCCAACGGCCGTTGGTGTAGGGCCGCCAGCCCGCGGCGACGCCGTGGGGCCGCCATGACCGGCCATAGCGGGGATGGGAGAACCAGCGCCCGTGCGGCGACAGGTTCGATTGGAAATAGGAGAACGAGACCGAAACCCCGGTCTCGGCCTGGGCGGCGATGGGCGAGAGGAGCCCGTTCGCCGCGATCACGGCTGCGACAGCAGCCGCGCGAGTAAATCGGTACATACAAACCTCATCTGGTAAAGTTATGAATGGCTGCGGCGTGGGACATTTCGGCCCGGGTTCGCGTGCCACTTCATCAACGATGCATGTTTAAGGGTAATTCGAACGGCCAGCGCTAACGCACGTTAGCAAGAGCCTGCATGAATAAGCTGATTTAGAATTTTACTGACGCCCGGCTTGTTCGTCGTGTTGGTGCGCCTTTGCGATGCACGTGCTTCCTAATCCATGTTGTCGGGCCTCGTCTCCCCCGGTGCTACTAGGTGGGCCATCAAAGTAGCCTTGACCTCACCCGGGAGGGATCAAATGACCATCCCACGCTTACTATTTGCCGTCGCCACGATCGCCGTCCTCGCAACAGCGGGTGGACAGGCCGGTCACGCTCGCAGCGGCGTCAAGATCGGCCTCCTCAATTGCAATGTGAAAGGTGGCGCCAGCTTTATCTTCGGCTCGTCGCGGGACATCAATTGCGTCTATACGCCAGCGGGCAAGGGCCGCCCGGAGCATTACACCGGCGAGATCAACCGTTGGGGAATTGACATCGGCTATGTTTCGAAAGGCAAGATGGTATGGGCGGTGTTCGCGCCAACCAGCAACGTCCGTCGCGGCGCACTTGCCGGCAATTATGGTGGTGTAACGGCCTCGGTTGCGGCCGGCTACGGCGTCGGCGCGAACGCGCTGATCGGCGGTTTCGACAAAAGCGTTGGCTTGCAGCCGCTCAGTGTCGAGGGCGTCAAGGGCTTGAACCTCGCAGCCGGCGTCGCCCAGTTGAAGTTGCGCGCCAATCGGTAGCGTCTCGATCTGGCTCGATGTAGTCATCGTCTCGGCCGCTAAAGCCTCGAACCCGACCGCGCGACCTGGCCGCCGCTGGGCGCGTGTCGCCGCCCGTTACGCCGCGCGATCCTTGGCGTAGCGTGTATCAGCTCCTGACCACCGTCATTCCCCTGGCGATACTCTGGACTGCGATGGTCCTCGCCGTGGGAGACACCTATTGGGTATCGCTGTTGCTGTCCGTGCCAACTGCCGCATTCGTGGTGCGACTGTTCATGATCCAGCACGATTGCGGCCACCGGTAGTTCTTCCGGTCGCCACGCCTCAACGATCTGTTGGGTCACGCGATTGGCGTGCTGACGTTGACCCCCCATGGTTATCGGCGGACGGCCCACAACATTCATCACGCGACGTCGGGGAAATTGGATAGCCGCGGAACCGGCGACGTGCGTGTTCTGACAGTGTGCGAGCATTTGGCGCTGCCGCGCCCCAACGGCCACGGCCGGACCCTACCGCACCGACCCCGGCAGCATGTTCTCGAAGAAGGTCTTCACGCCGCTGATCGGCCCGTCGCCCTGTTTGGTCTGCGTCTGGCGCCGCTGCTCGGCCCGGCGCGCTTCCTCGGCCTGGCGCGCTTCCTCGGCCCGGCGCTGCTCGCGCACCTGGCGGATCCAGGCGGTCCGGCGCGCGGCCAGGAGCGCGCGCTCCTCGGCGAGCTCGGCGGCGCGCTCGAAGCGCGCGAATTCGCGCCGGCGCGTGGCCTCGGCCCGGGCGTTCGCGACCACGATCTGCGCGCGCTTCTCCGCCGCGGCGGCGAGGCGCTCGGCCTCGGCCTCCTGGTACTTCATCCAGCCGAAGGCGCCGCCCCCGGCCAGCAGCACGACGACCGAAGCAGCGATCGCGACCGGCCGCCACCTGCGGGTCGCGGCGCTGCCGCGCGCCGGCGCGCGGGAGCGGCGGGCTGGCACTGGCATGGCCGCCGCGCCGCTGCGCGCGAGGCCGGCGCCGGGCAGGATCGTGTGCGGCGCGCTCGGCGCGCTCTCCAGGCCGGCGCGCCCGTCGATCAGCAGGCAAAGATCGGCGATGTCCTGCGGCCGGACCTCGGGCCGCACCGCGAGCGCCCGGTCGATCGCCTCGAGCAGCGAGGCCGGATAGTCGGACTTGATGCGCTCGTCGACTTCGCCCGCCGGCACGTAGTCGTCGTCGAGCATGCGGTCGGGCGCCTCGGGCGGATCGATGCCCGTCACCGACGCGTACATCGTGGCGCCCAGCGAGTAGATGTCGGTCCACGGCCCCTGCTTGCCGCGCGAGGAATACTGCTCGCTGGGCGCGTAGCCCGGGGTGAGCGCGACGGTGAGGCTCCGCGCCTTGGCGCCCAGGGCCTCGCGCGAATTGCCGAAATCGAGCAGCACCGGCGAGCCGTCGGCGCGGATGTGGATGTTCGCGGGCTTGATGTCGCGGTGGAGGATGCCGTTGGCGTGCACCTCGGCCAGCGCCGCCAGGATCGGATCGAAGACGGCGCGGAAGGCCGTCTCGTCGAGCGTGCCCACACGTGCCAGATGCTGGTGCAGGCTTTCGCCCTCGACGTATTCCATCACCATGTAGGCGGTGCCGTTCTCCTCGAAGATGTCGGTCACCGGCACGATGCCCGGATGCTTGAACTTGGCGAGCGTGCGCGCCTCCTCGGCGAAGCGGCGCAGGCCGTGCTTATAGTCGTCGCCGGCGTCGACGCGCGGGCGCACGGTCGCGCGGTCGGCCTCGCGGACCGCGAACTGGTCGGGCATGTATTCCTTGATTGCCACCTTCTGCTCGAGCCCGGTGTGGCTGCCGAGATAGGTGATCGCGAATCCGCCCGAGCCCAGGACGCTCTCGATGCGGTAGCTGTCCCGCAGCACGGTTCCCTGCGGCAATGCGTGCTTGCGCTCTGTCTGCGACACCCCTGCCTCACTTGATCGCCGTACACGATCGCGAGCGGCCGATATCGCGTATACAAGCGGTCTGTGCCGATGCCCTATGACGGAGATGCGCTGCCGACCCGTGAACCAGCGGGCCGCCTTGATCGCATTGGCTACCTGCTCTGTTTCGCCAGGATGCGCCGCCAAGTAGTCGAAAACCAGCTTGGCCCGATCCTCACCGGCGCTTCCAATTATTAATGCTTTGATGTCGTCTCTGGTCATGACGTCAACAATCACCGCATAGTGCCGAACGGCAGTGCACGCATTCGGCTTCGTGCCGGCCACGGTTCGCCTCGAGTTCCCCGGCCACTATTACGAACCGCTCAATAAGACCGGGCAGTGGCGCCAGTGGATATCTTCCGCTCCGGATCCCCGTGCCTTGCGGGTCGGTCGTCCGCGCGTTGCCGTGCGAGCTGCCGGGCTACATGTGGCCGGTCAGAAACAGCACGGCCACGACGACCAAGGCGATGCCGATCAGGCCGCTGGGGCCGTATCCCCAGCTGCGGCTATGGCCCCATGACGGGAAGGCCCCGATCAGGATCAGGACCAGGACGATTATCAGGATTGTTCCGATTGTCATTGACGTATCTTTCTCCGGATCGGGCCGCTCGCTGCGGATCGCATCGACGCGCAGGGCCGGGCATGGTGACTGTTCGTGGCAATCGCTGCGGGAGGTTCAGAACTTCCGCACCGAATTCTTGCCGTCGATGATGCGATCGATCAGGTCCGCGACGGCAAGGTGCTCCGCGGAACCCGACGCCTCGATCGTGGCAGCGTGCCGATGTGTTGCCGCGGCGTCCACGAGGACCGCACGCGCTTCCTTGTGGTCGAAGACCTTGAGGTCGCTTAGGGCGATGAGCAGAGACTCGCAGATCGAAAGCGCGGCGCTCCCGGCCGTCGATGTTTTCGTGATATGCCTGCTTGACATTGCCAATGCTTCCGAATCAACCGTTGGCGCCCGCGGCGCAAAATAGAATTGAACAACTACAGGAAAAAACCGGCGCACAAACTAACGTGGGATAGTCTTTTGAAACTTTTGTCGTCGGGACGATTCAAGCCCCGATCGTTTCGGTGATGGCGGGAACTCGAAGACCCCGGCCAGGGGGGCGGCCGGGGTCCTCGGTGGATCGCCGCGCGGCTTGGCCGACGTGGCGATCCCGGTGCGCCGATCTAGTAGTTTCTGTGGTGGCGCCCGCCGTACCGATTATTCTGGTTCTGGTCGTAGATCAGGCCGCCGACGGCGCCAACCGCGCCGCCAACAATGGCGCCAGTCACCAGCGAGCCGCCGGTCACGGCGCCAATCGCGGCGCCGGTTCCGGCGCCTATGGCGGCGCCACCGACCGTTCGTTCGGTGGTCGAGTTACAGCCGGCGACCGCAAGGGCGGCTGCCAGGGCGGCTGGAAGGACAAGTTTGTTCAGCACGGGATGGTCTCCTTTCGAATACAAGAGTTAAAGGCAGGTGTCGGACGATTTTGGTCAGCGATGCTGCCGTTTGGCTTCGACCTGTCTTATCGTCACGGCCGCTTCTGGCCGATGTTTCTTGATCGACTGGGGGCCTACCCGGCACAACTGAACAGGAACAGTACGGGAAAAGGCCGATGCGCGAGCTAACGTGGGCTAGCATTTTTGATGTTTCGACATATTTTTATCGATATATTTTTTGCCCCGGCACGGTGCCGACGCTGCGCCAATCGAGGGATCGCGCCGGGGCGGTCCCGAAGCCAAGGATCCACCCAGCGGGCGCATTGGGTGGACAACCGAGTTCCGGCCGATGCCACATTCCGAGAACGCACTGGTCAGGAAGCTGAGCAACTTCGTACGGCTGTCGCCGGACGAGCTGGATTGTCTCATGGAGCTGCAATCCAATCGCCAAAACATCGCTCGATCGACCGATGTCGTCCACGAAGGCCAAACCGGCCACGACGCCTACATCCTGCAGCAGGGCTGGGCCTACAGTTACAAATTGCTCCCGGACGGCGGGCGTCAGGTCATCAACTTCTCGGTGCCGGGCGATTTCATGGGCCTGCGGAGCGTATTGCTGCGGACGTCGGATCATTCCTTCGCATCCATCGACGACGCCGTGGTCAGCCGGTTCTCGGTGAAACGCATGATCTCGGTGTTCAGTCAGTTCCCGCGCGTGGGCGCGGGGGTCCTCTGGGCGGTCTCGCGCGACGAGGCGATGCTCGTCGAGCATCTCGTCGGCGTCGGGCGGCGCAGCGCCATCGAGCGCGTGGCGCATTTCTTCCTGGAGCTGGGCGACCGCCTACAGTTGGTGGGCATGGCGAGCGAAACCCATTTCGAGTGCCCGCTCAACCAGTACCTGCTGGCCGACGCACTTGGGCTCACCGCCATACATATCAATCGCGTGCTTCGGCAGCTGCGCGAACAAGGTCTGATCACGCTGAAGCAGCATCACGTCGTAATCACCGATGTGAAGGGCCTCAAGGAACTGGCCGGATACGAAAGCGACTATCTCGATCAGCCGCTTCCCTGGGCCAAGATCGACGACTGATCCGAGCGCTGCCGCCGAACCCCCGGCGGCCTGCGCCTTGCACCTCTGTCATCTTCGGAGAAACAGCTAGAGCATTTTCCGATCGTTTGGCATCGCCGGCCCTCATGAGCTTGTCGAATGGCCCCCACCCGGCCACCCAATGGCAGTATCCTGTGGGTGGCCGGGTGGGGGCCATTCGACAAG
>Ga0302046_10003782_pt1 | contig 13574 bp, 10 predicted proteins | sample RVTome_11_FD_200261 | JGI IMG/M metagenome (GOLD analysis project Ga0302046, IMG submission 200261) | Soil microbial communities from uranium-contaminated site in the Upper Colorado River Basin, Wyoming, United States - RVT147D111 (version 2) ...
TGGCATCGTGGCGGGCGTGGAACTGTTCCGGGGCTCGCGCCAGCGCGGCGACATGGATGTCGGCGGGCAATGCGTCGTTAATCGCCCGGCGGAACGGTTCGGGGACGACCTCCGCCCTGAGCCTGAGGTGGGCGACCTGGCCAAGCGCGTGCACGCCGGCGTCCGTGCGGCCCGCACCTCCGAGCTGGAGGATCCCGCCCCCGGCCGCCACGATCGCACGCCGCAGCTCTGCGGCGACCGTGCGCGCGTTCTTCTGCTCCTGCCAGCCGCGGTAGCGCGTCCCCTCGTACTCGAGCGTCAGCCTGTATGTCGGCATCGGCTGATTATGGAACAGATCGCGCGTGGTAGTGTTGTGGGCGATGCCTGATTCGAGCCGCCGTCCTGCCATCGTCAACCGCGTGATCGCCGTCGAAGGGGCGCTGATCCTTCTCGCCTGGGGGGTGGCGCGGTTTCTCGACCGGCCGCTGTTCGAGTTGATCGTATTCGACCGGGCGGGGATCGCCGCTGGCCTGCTCGCCACCGTGCCGCCCTGCGCGGCGATGGTGTGGAGCACCCGCACGACGATGCCCCCCTTTCCAGGGGTGCGACGCGACGTCGAGAGGCTGATCGTGCCGCTGTTCCGCGGCGTGTCGTGGTGGGATATGGCGATCATCGCACTGCTCGCCGGGGTGGGGGAGGAGATCTTCTTCCGCGGTCTGCTGCAGACCGGACTGGCCGGTTGGGCCGGTCTCTGGCCGGCGCTGCTCCTGACCAGCATCCTGTTCGGCGCGCTGCACTGGGTCACGCCGATCTATGCGCTGCTGGCCGGGCTGATCGGGCTCTACCTGGGCGCCTTCATGGCGGTGTCGGGCAATCTGATCGTGCCGATCCTGGTGCACGTGCTGTACGACTTCTTCGCATTGCGCTACCTGGCCGGCCGCGGCCGCGCGCTCGCGGCAGGGAGCTCCACGACGGCGGCGGAGCACGGGGGCGACGCCGCCGCGGCCGGGCCGCCGCAACCCCGGACAGGATCCTAGCTCGAGGCGCGCGAGTAGGTGAGCTTCATGAAGGTGAACCAGTTCTCGCCGCCGTCCCTCGACCGCGCGTGCTCCACCTTGAACCCGTCCGCCGTGACGTCGAACAGGGAGACCTGGTGGTGGAACTGCATCTCGCCGCCGAAGGCGTACTGCTTGACGCCCGTTTCGAGATTGGTGGCGACGATGCGGCCATCCTGTTTCGCCCCCTCGCACACGTCGAGCTGGGTGGAGCGGCCGTTGATCATGGTGATGCGGTAGGTGTTCTCGAAACGATCGTAGGTGAAGGTCCGCACCACCTCGTCCCCGTCCTCCGTTGTGAAACGCTCCTGCAGCAGGCCGCCATTCAGCTGTGATTCGATGCTCGCCCTGCGGCTGCTCTCCTCCCAGTCGGCGCCGGGGTACTGAGTCTGCTCGACCTTGACGTCCCAGGTGCCGACGAGCGGCAGCAGCTCGCTCATCCCGGGGGGGGGCGGCATCGCGAATATGGTCTCGTCGACGCCGGCGTTCAGTTCGACCTTCTCCACCAGCAGGATGCGGTCGCGCGTGTACCACTGCCATTCCTGCACGAAGGGGATCACGACGCCGTCGACCCGGCGGTAGTCATCATAGTAGGTGCGCTGCTCCATTGGCGTGCCGAAATCGGAGCCGGGTGAGATGCGGCCGATCTCGAGGTAGGTCTCGCGGTCGAGGTGCCAGGTCTCGACCGATGCATCGGGGCGGGTCAGCTCGATGGCGATCGACGGCATCCCTTCGAACTCCGCCTCGCCGATCAGCTTCGCCTTGTACCCTTTCTCCCGGTAATCGAACAGCGCGCTGGGGAAATCGACCTCCTGCATCAGCACGCCGAGGTCGACGCCGGTAATCGTCTGCGCCCCCGGCATCATCCACGCGTGATCCCACCAGGCGACCTTGCCGTCGTAGCCGATGATCACCCGCTTGTCGTCGAGAATGTGGTCGAAGTAGTACCGGTCATCGCTGGTGCGCTGCATCTTGAACGGCGCCGTCTTGCTGAACGCAGTGAACTCGCCGCTCATGGCGATCGATTCGACCTTGCTCCAGTTGGCGGCGCCGCCGCGCGCCTCGATGTTCTTGGCAATGACCTCGTCGACGGTCATCGCCGCGGCCGGCGCCACGCCCGCTAACGCCGCCGCGAGAATCAACCCGCCCAGCCTCATCGCATGCATGGATCGACCCTCCTCAACCGTTGAGGTCGTAGCCGACCATTTCGGTATGATTGCGGAGATAGAGCCTGCCGTCGGACAAGGTCGGCGCCGTCCAGCAGCGCCCCTCGAGCGCCTGCACGGTTCCCTTCTCGACGTACTTGCCGGGGGTCGCCTCGACCAGCAGCAGCTTACCCTGGTCGGATAGCACCAGGAGGTGGCCGTCGGCGAGCATCAGCGAGCCCTTTCCCAGACCCCGTTTGGCCCAGGCCAGCTTGGCGTCGGCCACGGCGATCGCCTTGAGGGTGGCGTTGTCGAAGCCGAACAGATGGCCGCCGTGGACCACCGAAGAGCTGAAGTGATTGCGCATGAAGGGGGTCTTCCACAGCTCGGTCGCTGCGTAGGTTTCGCCGTCGAACGTGATCCGGACCAGTGTGCCGCCGACCCCCTCGGCGCCGGAAGCGAAGATCCTGTCGGGCGCGATAAATACCGGCGAGGCGTGCGTCTCGCCCTCCGGCCAGTCGTACGACCAGAGCTCTTTGCCCAGGGCGTTGATGCCGCGCAGCTTTTTGGTCGTCACCGAAACGAACTGCCGTTGGCCGCCGACATCGATGGCGATCGCCGAGCTGTAGCTCGGCTCGGTGGCGCCGTCGCCGGCCGACCAGTTCACCTCGCCCGTCACCTTGTCCAGCCCGCTGAACAGCTTACCCTCGGGGCCGCCGGTTTCGACCAGCAGCTGTCCGTTGTCGAGGATCGCCGAGGAGGAAAAGCCGAAGTACGGCTGGCCGGCGCCGAACTTCTCCATGATGCTCAGCTTCCAGACGACGGCGCCGTCGGACTTCTTCAGCGCGGCGAAATCGCCCCGCGATCCCATCACATAGACCAGGTCTCCGTCGATCAGCGGGGTGGCGCGCGGGCCGGTGCCGAACTGGGTCTCGTGTTTCAAACCGATCTTCGTCCGCCACACCTCCTTGCCGGTTCCGGCGTCGAAGGCGGCGGCGAACTCGACATCCTCAGCGCCGTCTTTCCCCCCGTACATGGTGTACAGCCGGTCGCCGACGATGGTGATGGCCGAGTATCCCTCGCCGATCGGGACGCGCCACACCTCTTTCGGGCCGCTCTCCGGCCAGCTGTTCAGCAGACCGGTCTCCGGCGAGACGCCGTCGCGGTTGACGCCGCGGAACTGCGGCCAGTCGTGATTGTCAGAGGATGCCGCGTTGATGTCACCGAGTCCGGCCAGCAGGACGACGGCCAGCACGGCGCACACCGATAGAACTATCTGCCTTCCACTCATGAGTCCCCTCCAAAACAGTGATTGCTCTGCGGACCGCAAATCATACAGCGTCTCGCCTGCGGCCGTAGCAGGAAAAAAGAGCGTGGATGTAAACGATTGATTTTTCTGTGTTTATGAGGTGGTGCGCGGTGATGGAGGTTGACACTCATGAGGGCGATCGTCACCGGCGGCGGATGCCGACGCAGCCGCGTCGAATCCGACCCCGCACACGGCGAGAATTGCTTAGAATGGACGAACTGAATTCCGGTCGCCGAGATCCTGGTCGGGAGATCCGGACGATGTCCTCGGATCACAAGCTCATGCATGGGGTCGCGCTCGGCGGGCTGCTGGTTGTCTGCTCCCTCACCGCCATGGCCCGGGAAGGCACCGGCTCGCACGGGTCGCTTCTCAGGGCGTTCTACCGCGTCGGCGTCGCTCCGGACGAGGTTTACAGCGTCTCCGATCTCACTCTGCAAAAAGACAACATGCGGCTGCAGCTCAAAAACGGCATCGTCTTCCTGGTCGAGCCGCTCGACGGCGAGGTCACGGGCGCGGTCTTCATCGGCTCGGGGCTCGCGTCGATGCAGCCGGTCAACGGGCCGGGGCGCTACATGCTGGCGAAGTACTACGGCAGGGAGGAGCTGGCCGAGCCGTTCGATCGGCTCTACCTGCGCTTCTCCGACGGGACCGAGAAACGGATCAGCGACGCAGGCGTGCCCCACGCGCCGGCCGGGGACGAGCTGGAACAGGCAGGCAGGCTCCTGCGGGAGAGAAACGGCTGGCTCGACGGCTCACGCGCCTTCGCCCTGGAGGTCACCTATCTGGAGAGCCGCCTCTCCCGACTCGAGGGCAGCGACTTCTTCCTGGCGGCCTTCCACTCCGCGCAACACGACTGGCTGACCTTCGTGCACGACTCGACCGCCATCCAGGAGAACTCCCTGTTCGCCTACGGCTCGCTGGGCAGCAAATCGCGCGCCTACCGCATCCCGTGGACGGTCTGGCACACGACGCGGGACTATAGTCCGCAGGGGCACTACCTGAGGAACCCCGACAACGACGGTCCCCGCCTGCTGCGCATCAAGCACAATGAGATGGAGATCGATCTCCGCGACACCCAGGCGGTGCGCTGGAGCTCCCGCCTGCTCGTCGAGCCGCTGGTGTCGAATATGAACACCCTGACCTTCGATCTGGCGAACAACGGCGATTACGGGAGCCACTGGTACGACCAGGCGTTCAACCCGGTGCAGGTGGAGGAGGTGACCGACGTCTCCGGCCAGGCACTGCGCTACATCCATCACAGAGACAGGCTGATGGTCTTCCTGCCACGCCCGACCGAGGCCGCGACGCCTGTCACCCTCGAGGTGCGCGGCCGGGCCGAAGTGGTCTATCAGCTGACGGCGGAATCGTTCGGGCTCCTGCAGGTACCCTGGTACCCGCAGTACGGCTACCTGGGCGGCCGCTCGTCGTTCGACTGGACCGTCCGCGTGCCGCGCCCCTACCTGATTTCCGGCTCGGGGACGATCACAAGGGAATACGAGGACAAGGAGAACAATCAGAACGTCGCCCGGCTGCAGAGCGATATCCCGGTTACGTTTCCCTGGGTCATATTCGGACGCTTCGTGAAGGCCGAGGACCAGTTCGTCAGCCAGGAGAGCGGGCGCACGATCCCGATCACGATGCATTCGTTTCCGACCATGACGGTCCCGATCACCGAGCCATGGCTGCTCGAATGGCTGGGCCAGCCGGCGCCGATCACGCTCAGTTTCTCCGCGCCCCGCAGCAAAGTCGAGCAGTTCTTCCACGAGGGGAAGGAGGCTCTCAAGCTGTACGAGAAGATCTACGGCGCATTCCCTTACGAACAGCTGCACCTTGCCCAGATGGCGCCGCAGCTCACGTTCGGCCAGGCTCCCCCCGGGTTCGTGCAACTGTCGGGGCTCTTTTTCTTCTCCCAGGCGAAGCTGTCGGATTACACCCAGAGGCAGACCGACTTCGTGCACGGCCTGTTCGCGCACGAGATCGCCCACCAGTGGTGGGGCAATCAGATCGGCTGGGCTTCGGGGGACGACGAATGGCTCAGCGAATCGTTTGCCGAGTACGCTTCCGGTATCTTCGTCAACGAATATCAGGGGGCGAAGCGGTTTCAGGATACGCTCAAGGTCTGGCGCGAGAAGGCGGCGAATGCCGATCGGGAAGCACCGATCGTGGCGGCCGACACTTTGCGCGGCCCGAACGCGCAGCGCCACCGGACCGAGCTGCTCTACAGCAAGGGTCCGTACGTCCTCCACATGCTTCGCATCCAGCTGGACGATGAGAAGTACATGAAGGTGATGCGGTCGGTGCAGGAAAAGTACCGGCACCGCAGCATCTCCACCGAGCAGCTTCTGGCCGAGATCAACCGGGTCTCCGGTACCAACTACACCTACTTTTTCGACCAGTGGTTCTGGGACGTCGGCATTCCGAAGTTCCGCTACAGCTGGCGGTCCGAGGAACAGCCGGACGGCAGGTTCCTGATCACGGTACACGTGTCCCAGGAGGACAAGGAACACCTGAAGCAGGTGTTAATGCCGATCCACATCCATTTCAAGAAACAGACCGTCCTGCGGTATATGCCGGTGGTGGAAGCGGAACAGGACCTGCGCATCTTCAGCCCGCTGCAGCCGGAGGACGTCACCCTGGACGACGAGCGCACGCTGCTGGCCGAGTTCCAGAAGCAGGGTTAGGAGGCACCGGGCGAACGGTGTACCGTCCGGCCCGTGACCGGATCAGAACAGCGGCATCACCACGTCGGCCCCCCGGGCATCGCGCGGCGGGGGAATGCGCACGCCGACGATCCGCTTCGCCGCGGGGATGTAGTCGACCACCACACGTCGCCCGATCGGGGCGGCGTTCCCATGGCGACGGTGCGATAAAGCAGGGGCAGGTCGACCCCGGCCCGCAACGTCACCCTCCCGGGGGTCGTTTGCCCCGCCGGTTCCGGAGACCCATATTGGACGGCAGGGAGCGCTGTCTCCCGCGGGGCGAACGGCGATGCGGCTCGGCGATTATCTTCTCCACCATGGGTTCATTACCCGGGAAGAGCTGGACGAGGCTCTGCAGACGCAGCTGCAGCAGGGGGGGCATCTCGGGACCTGCCTGATGGAGCTGGGACACCTCGGCGAGGAAGGCCTCGGCGAGGCCCTCGCCGCCATCTCGGCCTGTCCCTACATCTCGATCCAGCAGCTGCGCAACGTCCGCTCGTCGGTCATCGAGCGGCTGCCGGCGCGGGTGGCCGAGACCTACCATGCGGTGCCGGTCGCCATCGAGGATCAGGCGCTGCGGGTGGCGATGATCGATCCGAACAACCTGCCCGCCCAGGACGCCATCTCGTTCGCCACCGGTCTTGACACCCGCCCCGGCGTGGCGCCCGAAGCCCGCATCATGCAGGCGCTGGAGCGCTTCTACGAGATCCCGAGACGACACCGCTACGTTCACCTCTGCCGGCGGCTCGACAGCGAGCGGATCCAGCGCACGCTCCGCCCGGGGCTCGGGTCGCGCATCGTGGTGGATGCCGCGGCGGGCGCCGGCGTCGATGATGCTCCGTCGACCGGCGCGCTCACCGCGTCCGCCGTCGCGGCGGGCGCGCTCGACCTCGGGGGGCCGCCGCCGGCGGCCCCGCAGGCCGTGCGCCCGTCGCTGCGGTTGGTCACCCGGGACGACCTGGAAGACCATCTTTCCGAACCGCTGTGCCGCGCCGGGACGGTGCAGGAAGTCGCCGACGTCGTACTGGATGAGGCGGCACGCGGCATGGCGCACACCATCCTCTTCATGGTGAAAGGCGGCCAGGCGACCATCGGACGGTCACGCGGCCTCGCCCTCAACGAGGAGCGCGCCGGCGGTCTGTCGTTTTCGATCGCCGCCGAGCCGGTCTTCTCGCTCTTCCTCGGCGAGGGTTTCTTCCGCGGCCCCCTCCCGGAGGATCCCCGCTACCGCGGTTTCTTCGCCACGCTCGCGCTGCCGATTCCGACCGAACTCGTGGTGCTGCCGGTGCATGTCGATGATCGTCTCGTCGCCCTGTTTTACGGAGACCACGGCCGCAGCACCGGCATTCAGGGCGACACGTCGCACTACAGGATGCTGGTCAGCAAGCTGGCCCTCGGGCTGCATCTGGTCGCCATCAAGGCGAAGATCCGCGGCTTCTAGAACTTTTCCGCAACACCGCGCGATTCACTTATGATCGGCCTGCAACGGAGGGGATCCTGTACCCTGTGCCTCCGGTCCTGCCGATTGTTCGCGGAGCGACGCCGTGAGCGAGTCGAACCCAAAAGAGCTGCTCGGCCCGCGCGCCTACCTGCTGCTGTTCGCGACGGTGAAAGTGCTCATTCACCTGGGGGTGGGGAACGGCTACGGTTATTTCCGCGACGAGTTCTATTATCTGGCCTGCAGCGAGCATCTCGCCTGGGGCTACGTCGACCAGCCGCCGCTGTCGATCCTGATCCTCTGGAGCGGGCGCCATGTCCTGGGCGATTCGGTGGTCGCCATCCGATGTCTGGCGGCGCTGGCGGGGGGAGCGACCGTCTACCTCGTCGGGTGGATGGCCGGCCGTCTCGGCGGCGGCCGCTTCGCCCAGGGTCTGGCGATGACGGCGGCGATCGTGGCGCCTTTGTACCTCGGCCTGAATGGCTTCTACTCCATGAACGCCTTCGACCTGCTGCTCTGGGCCGCCGCCGCGGCCGTACTGATCCGCATTCTGCAGGGGGCGGGCGAGCGGGCCGCCGGCACGGTCGACACCCGTCTCTGGCTCCTTCTCGGCCTCGTCCTCGGCCTCGGCCTGATGAACAAGATCTCGGTGCTGTGGCTCGGCTTCGGTCTTTTCATCGGGCTGGTGCTGACGCCGGCGCGCCGCTTCCTGCTGACGCGCGGCCCGTGGCTGGCCGGCATCCTCGCGCTCGTCATCTTCCTGCCGCATATCCTCTGGCAGGTGGCCAATGACTGGCCGACGCTGGAGTTCATCCGCAACGCCACCGGGAACAAGATGCGCTCCGTGGCGCTGCTCGATTTCTTCTCCGCGCAGTTCCTGAGCATGCATCCTCTCAATGCGCCGATCTGGATCGCCGGTCTGATCTACCTGCTCGTCCTGAAGGGCGGCCGCCGGTTCCGGTCGCTCGGCTGGATCTACCTGGCGGTCATGATCCTGCTGCTGCTCAACCGGACGAGCCGTCCCGGCTATCTGAGCCCCGCCTACACCATGCTGTTCGCGGCGGGCGGCGTGGCGATCGAAGGGTGGCTTGCCAGGCTGCGCCGGCGACTGGTCGCGCAGGCGGCGATTCTGTCGCTGCTGGCGCTCGGCGGGAGCGCCCTCGCCCCTTTGGCCCTGCCGGTCCTCGATATCGATGACTACATCGGTTACGCGCGGAGCATCGGGGTCGCTCCATCGACCAGCGAGCGCAAGGAGCTGCGCGAGCTGCCGCAGCACTACGCCGACATGTTCGGCTGGCAGGAGCTGGTGGCGACCCTGGCCGGCATCTACCACACGCTGCCGGACGGGGACCGTGAGCGGGCGGCGTTCTTCGTCGGCAACTACGGCGAGGCGGGGGCCATCGATCATCTCGGCCGCCGGTACGACCTGCCGAAGGCGACCAGCGGGCACAACAACTACTGGCTGTGGGGGCCGCGCGGCTACTCCGGCGAGGTGATGATCATCGTCGGCGGGTCGCGTGACGAGCACCTCGGGGTGTTCGAGCAGGTCGAGCAGGCCGGCACCACCGACTGCCATTACTGTATGCCGTACGAGGACGACCAGCCGATCTTCGTCTGCCGTGGGCTGAAGGTTCCGCTCGCGAAGATCTGGCCGCGACTGAAGCACTTCGACTGAGGGACGGGTGAACGCGGGGCCGCCGGGGTTGCACATCGGCCGCGCCGGCACAATCGTTAGCGCGGAGGAGAGCGATCGTGCGCATCCTGGTCAAGTGTCATGCCTGCAACCGGCAGTCCGAAGCGGGGGATCTCGAGGTCGGGCGCAGATTTCACTGCCTCTGCGGCGAGGTCCTCGCAGTGCCGCGGGTCAAGGCGAAGGACGCGGCGGTCGTCCGTTGCTCGTCGTGTGGGGGGCCGCGCCAGAGCGCAGCCGAGACATGCACCTTCTGCGGCGCCGATTTCACCGTGCACGAGCGCGACCTGCACACCATCTGCCCGGGCTGCATGGCGCGCATCATGGACCGGGCGAAGTTCTGCCACGACTGCGGCATCCGCATCGCCGTGCAGGGGAAGAGCGGCGCTCCGACCGAGCATCCCTGCCCGGCGTGCGGCGCCGAGCGGCATCTCGACAGCCGCACCCTCGGCGAGCCGCCGATCGGCATCCTGGAGTGCCGGGTCTGCGGCGGCCTCTGGATCGGATCGGAGGTGTTCGAGATGATCACCGAGCGGATGAAGGGGGAGGCGGCCGATCCCGTCGCCGGCATGCCGGCCGCCCCGAAGCGCCCGTCGCGGACCGTCGGCAGCCGGCAGCGCGGCCCGCTTTACCGCCGCTGTCCGCGGTGCGCGACCATGATGGCGCGCCTCAACTATGCGCGCCGCAGCGGCGTCATCGTCGACTCCTGCCGCCAGCACGGCATCTGGTTCGATGCCGGGGAGCTGGACTCCCTGCTGCAATGGATCCGCCGGGGCGGACTGAAAAAGGCCGAGCAGCTGGAAAAGCAGGAGGCCGAGGCCGCCGCCCGGCGGGCCCGCCGCGGGCCGAGCCGGCTCGACCGCATGGCGGGGCAGGCCGGGGTCGGGGGATTCTCCGTCGGGGCCCGGATCGGCGGCGGCGCGGCGGGGGAGTCGAACCTGCTGGCCGACCTTATCGGGGCGCTGTTCGGCGCGCGCTGATCGGCCGGCCGGCGACCGATCCGCCCGGGCACACCTCACCGCCCCCCGTGGCGGCGCAGCGGATCGAGGTGCAACGAATCCCCGCCGTGATTCTCAGTTCGCCAGGTATGTATCCAGCGCCGCCCGGCGGATGCGCCAGTTGTCCCCGATCTTCTTCGCCTGCAGATCGCCCGCCTCGAGCAGACCGACCACGTCCGGCTCGGCGACCTTCAGGATCGCTGCGACCTGGGCCGGGGTCAGGATGTCGTGCGGGGATCCCGCCGCCGCAGCGGCGGTCGCCGCTCCGCCGGCGCCGGCCGGCGGCACTCCGGGGCCGCCGAGAAGCTGGCCGCCGTGCTGCTGCATCATCTGCTGGGCGATGGCGAGTCCCATCGCCATCTCGCTCGCCATTCCGCCGGATCCGCCGGCGCCGATCCCCATCCCCTGGCCCATCTGGTACTTGACGAAGTCGTTCAGGTTGCCGATGGTGGTCATGCTGGCGCGCTTGTCGATCGCCTCCTCGACCTCCGGCGGGACCGACACGTTCTCCAGCACGAAGCTGGTGATCTCGATTCCGTACCTGGCGGTGATGACCGGATTGATCAGCGGCAGGAGCGCTTCACCCAGCTCGTCGTAGCGCCTGGCGGCGTCGAGCAGCGGGATGTTGGAGGTCGCCAGGGCGTCGCTGAACACGCTGACCACGCGCGATCGCATGGTGCCGTCGAACTCGCCCAGCTTGAAGTCGTGATCGGAACCGGCCACCTCGCGCAGGAAGATCTTCGCATCGACGATACGGAAGTCGTAGACGCCGAACGCCCGGGCGCGCACGATGCCGAAGTCGGCGTCGCGCAGCATGATCGGGTTCGATGTGCCCCACTTGTTGCCGGTGAACAGCCGCGTATTGACGAAGTAGACGTCGGCCTTGAACGGCGACTCGAGGCCGTATTTCCACGACTTGAGCCGGGTCAGGACCGGAATGTTGTCGGTCGTCAGACGATGCTTGCCGGGGCCGAACGTGTCGCCGAACGCGCCCAGGTAGACGAACTGCACCGTCTGCGACTCGCGCACGATCAGCTGCGCGCCCCGCTTGATCGCCCTGTCCTCGTCCGGGAAGCGGAACGACAGCGTGTCGCGCGTCGCGTCGGTCCACTCGATGATGTCAAGCAGCTCGCCCTTGATGAATGTCTTCATCCCCATCGCGCTCATCTCCTCGGGTGGTGGTCCGGCCGTTTCTCCGCGGCCGCGCGCCGGCCCATGCAGACACCCCCCCTGCAACGTCGTCCTTCCGGCGACCGGTGTCAAGTCGGGGGGGGGCTGGGATAAGATTCATCGCGGTGGGGCGCCGGCGCCCGGGCGGCGGCGCGGGAATCGTCCCCGGCCGGAACGGAGCGGCATTGAGCCTCCTGCATGTTCGAACACCGGCGCTGATCCTCGATCGCGTCGTCCTGGAGCGCAACCTCGATCGGATGGCGGCGCGCGCCGCGCGGCTCGGGGTGGCGCTGCGCCCGCACGTCAAGACCCACAAGTGCGTCGAGGTGGCGGCGCTGCAGAAGGAGCGGGGCGCGCATGGATTCACGGTGTCGACCCTGCCGGAGGCGGAGGCGATGTTCGCCGCCGGCTTCGACGACCTGACGTGGGCTCTGCCGCTCTCGCCGCAGGCGATCGATCCGGCCCTCGACCTGGGAAGGCGGGGAACGCTGCGGCTGCTGGTCGATGACGCCGCCACCTTCGGCGCTCTGGAGACGGCGGCCGGGACACGGGGCGCGCGCCCGCACGCCTGGTTGAAGGTCGACTGCGGCTACCACCGGGCCGGCGTCGACCCGGCCTCGCCCGAAGCGCTCGAGCTGGCGGGACGCATGGCGTCGTCGCGCGGCATCGTTTTTGATGGTCTGCTGACCCACGCCGGGCATTCCTACTACGCCTACGAGCGGGCGCGGCGCCTGGCGATCGCCGAACAGGAGCGGGATGTCATGGTCGGATTCGCCGCGCGCCTGCGGGCGGCCGGCCACCAGGTTCCCGGCATCAGCATCGGCTCGACCCCGACCCTGAGCATCGTCGAGGATCTCGCCGGCGTCAGCGAGGCGAGGCCCGGTAACTACGCCTTCCTCGATCTGGCCCAGGTCGGTCTCGGCGTCTGCGGCGTGGAGGAGATCGCCGTCTCGATCCTGGCGACCGTCGTTTCCCACCCGCCGGGGGCTGAACGGGCGGTTATCGACGCCGGCGCCCTAGCGCTCTCCAAGGACCACGGTCCGGAGCAGGGTGAGTGGAGCGGCACGATGGGCGCCGTCTGTCCCGACCCGGCCGCGACCGTCCCCGATGCGGCGCTTCGTCTCGCATCGATCTCCCAGGAGCACGGCGTGATCCGGCCGTCGCGGCCCGGCGGTCTGCGGGGACGGCTGCCGGTCGGGGCGCGCGTGCGGGTTCTCCCGAACCATTCCTGCCTGGCGACCGCCTGCTTCGATCGCCTGCACGTGCTCGAGGGTGATCGCGTTACCGGCAGCTGGACGATCCACCGGGGGCGCTAGGAGCCTGTCCGAGTCAGAAATGCGTTGCTGATTTCGGCGAGCCATGAGCGTCGCCGGCAAGGCGCTCTATCCCCGATTGATGTAGAAGAACGGACCTGTCGGGAGTAGACTCTTCGACGCCGGGATCAACGGGGGGCGGGACGTCAGGCGCGGCTCGGTCCGCGCAGCAGGCGGGCCGGCAGCATCACGACGGCGCGCAGGAACTGGAACGCCCCGTCGACCGCGACCCCGATGAGCCGGAAGGGGAGAAGCAGGAGCCAGACCAGAGGGTAGAGAAGCAGGGCCAGCAGGGCGAGCGGCCAGCAGAGCACGAACAGGACGCACCAGACCACGAAGGTCAGCATCGCTGTTACCTTACCATAAGGTGGCCGGCCGGAGGGAGATCATGTCGGAACCGAAGACGCGGTCCCGCACCGTGCGCAGGGCGGCGCCAGGCATTCTGCACTGGACGCTGCTCGACGACCGCATCAAGGTTCGCAGCGATGCCCACGCGGTGGTGACGAATGGGAGGACGGTGCTCATCGATCCGCTGCCGCTGGTCGAGCGGGCCCTGCCGAGACTCGGCGCGGTCGAGGCGATCTGCCTCACCGGGTCGTGCCATCAGCGATCCGCGTGGCGCTATAGGGACCTGTTCGGCGTCAAGGTCCACGCGCCCCGCGGCGCGCAGAACCTGGAGGAACGACCGGACGTCTGGTACGCGCGGGGGGATCGGCTGCCCGGTGGCCTGCGCGCCGTCCATGCCCCCGGCCCGACCGACGCCCACTATGCCTTTCAT
>Ga0302046_10003784_pt1 | contig 13565 bp, 8 predicted proteins | sample RVTome_11_FD_200261 | JGI IMG/M metagenome (GOLD analysis project Ga0302046, IMG submission 200261) | Soil microbial communities from uranium-contaminated site in the Upper Colorado River Basin, Wyoming, United States - RVT147D111 (version 2) ...
GGCCAGCAGGTCCGTCGTGGACGCGCCGTTCTCGTACGCCGGTGCCGAGACGATGCTGACCCGGGGTGTCGCCTCCTCCGGGTACGGGAAGTCCGCCGCCTGCACGTTCGTCCATTCGCCGCCGTTGCGCCGGTATTGCAGGCGGAATTGCCGCGGCGCGCTCGCGCCGCCCGTGCGCTCGAGCTCGAGGCGCAATCGGAACGGCTGCTCGGCGGCCACGGTCGCGTTCTCGTTCAGACCGGCGGCCCAGCCTTCGTCGGCATTGAGCCCGGCGCCAGGATCGGCGCGCACGCGGAACGCCGTCTGCCGCTCGGCTCCGGCCTCGGGGTCGCCGGCCGCGGGGTCCGGCGGGCCGCAGCCCGCGGCCGCGAGACCGAGGCCCAGAACGACGAGCACGCGGGTCATTCGGGCCGTGCAGCCATCGCAACGTTCCATGAGCCTCGACTCTTCATTGAGGTCCCCTGTGACGCTCGGCGATGAGTATGTCATTAGCGTGGCAGTTGGATTACCCGTTGGTTAAGGCCGCGAGACCGTTCGCGGCCGCCAGTACTTCCGCGCCGCCCTCGTAGATCATCCGCGCTGCGACGTAGAAGACCAGCGCAAGACCTACATAGGCGATCCAGTGATATCGCGCGAGCAGCCGCGCCACGAACACGGCTGCAAACGCCATCAGGGCCACCGACAGCACGAGCCCCACGACCAGCACCCAGGAGTGCCCCCTCGCGACGCCGGCAACGGCGAGCACGTTGTCGAGCGACATCGAGACGTCGGCAATGATGATCTGCGTGGCCGCCTGCCGCATCGTTTTCGTTCCGGAGGCCGGATGCCTGCGCCCGGCAGGCTCCTCGCCCGGACCCGGCGCTTCGCGGGCGGCAAGGCGCTCGTAACGCGCCGCCTGAATCTCCCGCCAGAGCTTCCACGAGACCCAAAGCAGCAGCACGCCGCCGGCGAGCAAGAGCCCGATGATCTGGAGCAGCTGAACCGTGATCGACGCGAACGCGATACGCATCACGGTCGCGACGGCGATCCCCATGAGCATCGCACGCGCCCGCTGCTCGCGCGGCAGGCCCGCGACTGCCATGCCGATCACGACCGCATTGTCCCCGGCGAGCACGAGATCGACCACGATGACCTGGGCGAGCGCGGCAAGCGCCGCGAGCGACGGAATCTCCATATCCGGTATTTGATAGCCATGCCGATCCCGCGTGCAACAGGACGCACTCAGGTTCGGGCGGGACGGCTCTGACCTTGCCGGCATCGGCCCGGCAAGGTGCGCCCGCCGGACGCAACCGGCGCCGCTGTTGCGTGAGGACTGACGTCGCCACTAAAGCCCGTATCGCGCACGACTGGCCATTCATTCTACTTCGCTGAGCAGACGCTCAACATCTCCGACGCTGGTGCGCATCTCGGCAAGGTCTCGTGCTATACGCTCCTGCGCTTCTGCCAGTTTCTCCTCTGCGACAACTGCTCTTTGTGCAAGACTGCGATAGTCTTTGAGGCGAGCTGCGTCTCCACGGTTCGCGAGCCAGACCTGAAATGTCCTGAAGATCTGCCAGACCAGTACGGCGGCGAGCACGGCCACAGCTAAAGTTCCGGCAATGATTGCACCTTCCAAAGGCTCCAGAGCTTCCAATACCTCGCCGTTCATGAGCGCTTACTCCTTCTATTTTTGAATCTGGCATCGTCGGTTGTATTCTTTAGCGTCTGCGCAGCGCGGGAAATGGCCTCCGGAGTCAACGTCAAGGTGAATGGCGTAACCGCGAAATACTTCATCGCCTTTCCATCTTCCGATAGCTCCAACGTACCCTCGACCAAACCTGCCTCCTCCAGCTTCTTCAGGTGCAAGTGCAGCAAGGGCCTGCTGATCTGTAGCTCGCGTGCCAACTGGCTTACGTAGTTGCGCCCATTCGCCAACGCCGCAATGATTCGCAGGCGGTGGGGATTCGCCAGTGCCGTGAGCGCTTGCAACATTTCGTCGCCTGACAACAGATTGTCCTGCCTGTCATTTATATATACCACCTGTCAGTATATTCTTACAGGTAGACGCGGCCAGAGTCAAGCTCGCCCGCATACGGCTGCGACGAGCGCTGGTTCGACTGGATTGACTTTCGCCGGACCTGGACGTAGTTTGTTGTCGAGTGACAAGGTATTGCTGTTCGACAATAAAGATACGAGGCAGCCCCATGATGAAGACACGGTCGGATCTCCTGCAGGGCACTCTCGATCTTCTCATTCTGAAGGCACTGACGCTCGGGCCATTGCATGGCTGGGGCGTGTCGAAGCGAATTCGCCAGATGTCCAGGGAGGTACTCGAGGTGAATCAGGGTTCCCTGTACCCGGCGCTGCACCGCCTGGAGGACAGGGGCATGATCACCGCCGAGTGGAAAACCTCGGACGAGGGGCGCCGGGCGAAATTCTATCGCCTGACGAAGGAGGGGCGAAGCCAGTTCGCCGACGAGAAGGAACGCTGGGAGCTGTTCTCAACAGCCGTTCGCAACACCCTGAGAGCGACTTCCTGAATTGTCGACGTAGGGCGCGCCTGTGAACCTCCGGGATTGGTTGAAGCGCAGATTTCGCATCCTGTTTCGCGAAAAGGACGTGGAGTCGGAGCTCTCCGACGAGATTCGTCTTCATCTGGATATGGAGACTGAGGAGTTGGTGCGGCAGGGCCGAACGAGAGCTCAGGCCCGCCGCGAAGCGCGCATCTTGCTCGGCGGCGTAGAGCAAACCAAGCAGGCGGTACGTGATACCCGACCTCTGCATTGGCTGGATGGGATCGCGCTCGACCTCAAACTCGGCCTCCGCATGCTGCGCAAGTCCTGGAGTCTGACCCTGATCGGCGGAATTGCCATCACCATCGCCACGGCCATCGGCGTCGGTGCTTCCGAGTTCGTGCGGGACCTCGTTGCACCGAGTCTGCCGCTCGAGAGCGGCCACCGGATCGTCCGGCTCGACCACATCGACTCTGAATCCGGAGGGTCGGCTCCGGCATCCGTCTACGACCTGCGGGTCTGGCGCGAATCGGTCTCGTCGCTCGAGCACCTCGGCGCCTATACGACGATGGAGCAAGGACTCGTGAGCGATCGCGGGGAGACAGGCACGGTGAACGTCGCCCGCATCAGCGCGTCCGCGTTCGAGCTGACGCGGGTCCCGCCGCTTCTGGGGCGATTCCTCATCGAAGCCGACGAGCGGCCGGGAGCGCTGTCCGTGGTGGTGCTGGGCTACGACGTATGGCAGACACTCCTCGGCGGCGATCCGGACCCGATCGGACGGACAGTCCAGCTTGCGGGGGCACCGGCCACTGTGGTCGGGATCATGCCGGAGAGGTACGGGTTCCCGCAGGCGCAGAACGCCTGGGTGCCTCTCCAGATCGACGCGGCCGACCTCGAGCCCGGATCCGCGCCGCGCGCCAACCTGTTCGGGCGCCTCGCCCCGGGCGCGACTCTGGAGTCGGCCCGGTCCGAGCTCGGGCTCGTGGGCCGACGCGCCGCCGCCGACTTCCCTGACCTGTACCGGCGCTTGAGCCCCGCGGTGAACCGCTTCGCCGGCGGCCCGGCAGGCACCGTAGCGTTAATCCTTTCCGGCGTGAGGCTCGTGCTCGTTCTGCTGCTGGTCGTTGTCTGTGCGAACGTGGCAACGCTCGTGTTCGCGCGCACCGTCACACGCGAGGACGAGATCGCCGTGCGAACGGCGCTCGGGGCCACGCGGCGGCGCATCGCGCTTCAGCTCGTAGCCGAGGCGCTGGTGCTCGTCGGCGGAGCGACTGTGCTGGGGTTGCTGCTCGCGAGGTTCGTACTCGGCCACGCCAGCCGTCTCTTCTTCGTCATCCAGCAGGAGACCCGGCCGCCCTTCTGGTGGAATGACGCGCTTTCGCCTTCAACCATTGTGTATGCGCTCGTCCTTGCGGTGGTCGCGGCGCTGATGATCGGGGTCGTGCCCGCACTCAAGGCAACGGGAGGCGCCGTGCATGCCCGACTCGTCCGGCACTCGGCCGGCGGCGGCGGTCCTCGCTTCGGCGGCATGTGGACGGTCATGATCGTGTTCCAGATCGCTCTGTCGGTCGCGTTGCTGCCCCTCGCAGTTTCCGAGAACCTTGCTCTTGGCGCCATGCGGGTACACACGTTTCCAATCTCGGCGGATAGCACCTTCTCCGCTGACGAATACGTCACCGCCCAGCTCGGGCGGGACGCCTCCGTGCTGCCGCGGACGCCCGAGGAGCAGGCGGCGTTCTTCGAGAGCTCGCGCCGGCTGTTCGACGAAGTGAGAGGCAGACTTGCCACCGACCCGGCCGTTCGCAGCGTGGCGCTCGCGAGCGGGCTTTCCGCGATGAACCACGTCATCGGCGGAGCCGTGTTCGTGCAGGATCGCTCGGGTCCACCTGTCGTCGTCGGTGCACGTATCCTTCTGGTCGACCGGTCATATCTCGACCTGATGGGAGCAACCCTCGTTGCGGGCCGGTTTCTCTCGCCGGCCGATTTCACGCCGCTGTCCCGTTCCGTCGTCGTGAACGAGGCGTTCGTCAGCATGCTGGACGGACGGAACGCCGTGGGCGGCCTGCTCCGCTTCCCCGAGCGCCGCGGGGAAGCATCGAACGTCGAGATCCCGCCTGCCGGAACCACCGCAGACATCGTCGGCGTCGTGCGCAACCCCGGCATCGAGGCGTTCGGGCCCGGGCCTCATCCCGTCATCTACGCGCCCCTCGATCTGGCACCAGTCACGCCCCGTGCCGTCGGCCTCGTCGGTATGCCGCAGCCCCCGGTCACACAACTCTTCGTCCGACTGCGGCCCGACGCGGGCCCTCTTGACGGTCGCCTCTACGAGATCGTCGCGGCCGTGGATCCGACTCTTCGCCTGTCGCAGGTCGGAACCGCTGCGGACGTGTGGGGGCCCGTGCACAAGGGTAAGCGGCTGGGCGCATGGGTCTTCATGGCCGTCGCCGCAATCGTCCTGCTGCTCTCGGTCGCGGGCGTCTCCGCACTCATGTCCTTCACCGTCTCGCGCCGGGCCCGCGAGATTGCGATCAGAAGCGCAATGGGAGCTCGACGCCGACAGATCGTGACCTTCGTCTTTCGGAAAGTATCCACCCAGCTCCTGGCCGGCGTTACGCTCGGCAGTCTGATTGCACTGCCGGTCCTGTGGGGCGGGCTCGAAGGCGATCAGGGCCCCCGTTCGCTCGCCATCGTCTCCATGCTCCTGTTCGGCTCCGTTTTGGCAGCGTGCCTGCTGCCGCTCCGCCGAGCCCTCGCTATCGAGCCGGCGGCCGCGATGAAAGCAGAGTGAGCAGATAGCTCGCATTCTCGATGGTCACGGTGCGCTCATCGCGATGCACCGCAGTGGTCGTAGTCACGGTGTCTCTCCTTCCAGGAAAAAAAGATCGGTGATTTGCATGTCGAGTCGACGGGCCAGGACAAACGCAAGCAAGGTCGACGGCGCATACTCGCCGTTCTCGATGGAGCTGATCGTCTGACGGGTGACTCCCGCGAGTCGCGCAAGCTCTGCCTGAGTCAGCCGACGTCACGGCCGGATCCAGACGAGCCGCTCGGCGCGCCGGCAGGTAAGTGGCAAGCGCGACGGCTGCGAGGAGAAGGCCAAGCACGACCAGATACGTTATTGGATCCAGCGGCCGCACGGCGTAAAGCAGCGAGCCAATCCAGAAAGCTCGGCATTGCGTACGACGATGGCTGCAAGCGGCGTGCCGTCCCTGGTTTCGATCAACACGTCTTCTTCGACGATGAACCGCTCCGCAGCGACGTCCTGTGCGAAAGCCACATGAAAACCCACACAGGGTAGGAGCGCGACAGTCAGTAAGTGGAGCTTCGGCATCGGCTCGAAAGTACAGCGAAACGGCCTCGTCGGATAGTATCCCGAACGTGGGACGGCCGACTCGAAACCGGGACGAAAGGCCGACGATGCCGTCGCCGACAGGCCAGCCTGGTCCGGTCAAATCAAAGGCTTATGCACTGCCCCGAGGTGGCACGCCTTTCGCAACGGCTGGCAACGAGGCTTCCGCCCGGGATCACTCCAGATGCTGATTACGCTTTCCGACATCAGGTTCGCTCTTCGCCTGCTTCTCAAGGGTCCGTCATTCACGCTGCTGACGGTGCTCGTCCTGTCGGGAGGCCTCGGCATCAGCCTGTACACGTTCGCGGCGCTCAACACGATGATCTACGGCGACCTCCCGGTCCCGGAAGGAGACTCGATCGTTCGTGTCGGAGTCGGCAGCTGGCCGGATTTCGAGCCCCTCGACGCCTTCGAGCTGGCCGCCCTCGGGGATCAGGCCGAGGGCATCGAAGGCCTCGGCGTCTTTCGCGAGTCGAGGGCGCGCGTCGGCGAGGCCGCCTCCGGCCGTAGCCTGCGGACGGTCGCGAGCGGCTGGAGAATCTTCGAGTTCAGCCGCACGCAGCCCATGCTCGGACGCGGGTTCGTGGCGGAAGACAGCGCGACGGGGAGCGAACCGGTTGCGGTCATAAGCCACCGAATCTGGCAATCGGAATTCTCCGGCGATCCCGACGTCGTCGGCGAGATCGTCAGGGTCAACGGACAGTTCACGCGCATCATCGGCGTCATGCCCGAGGGATACGCCTTCCCGATCAACACGCAGATGTGGCTCCCTCTGGGCCAGGACATCGTCGATCCGCCTGTCTACCCGGGCGAGCCGCTCTCCGCTTACGCTCGCCTTCGTCCCGGCGTCGGCGTCGAGGCCGTCGAGACCGAGCTCACCGGGATTCTGCGAAGGGTGCACCAGGAGCAACCAGGCTCTGCCGACAACACCCCGGCCGCGTCGGTGCTGAGCTTTCAGGACGAGTCCTGGGGCATCCTCGGCACGGTTATCTTCGGTGTCCTGAACCTGCTGTCGGTCTCGATTCTTCTGCTGGCCGCCGTCAACGTCGGCAATCTGATGCTGGCGCGCACGAACGAGCGCATCGTGGAGGTCGGCGTACGCGTCGCGCTCGGCGCGCCGCGCCTTCGGCTCGTCGTTCAGACGACGCTCGAGAACCTGATCCTCTGCTCGATCGGCGGAGTCATCGCAGTATTCCTGGCCGCAAGGGCGCTCGAATGGACGGACGGCTTCCTTACCGCGTTTCTCGGCGAGGATCTGCCTTTCTGGTGGACCTGGAGCCTGGACCGGGAGCTTCTTGCAGCAGGCGGCCTGCTGTTGCTCTTCACGGTGGTCGTTGTTTCCGTATTGCCCGCGCTTTGCGTGAGCCGGGCGGACCCGAACACCCTCCTTCGCGACGGCACGCGTGCCGGCGGCGGCCTCAGCGTGGGCAGAATCTCGCGCGGCCTCGTGACGATCCAGATAGCGCTGATCTCGACGGTCATGATCGTCGGCGGCGCCGTTGCCGTCCTCGCGCAACGAGTGGCGGACTTCGATCCGGGCATGAACACGGACAATGTCCTGATGATGAGCGTGGGGCTGCCGACCGAAACCTACGCGACCGGCGCAGATCGACTACGCGCCTACGAGCAGTTGCTCGCCGAGTTCAGGGCCGCGCCCGGCATCGACGCGGCCATGGTCATGCTGGGGCTCTACCTCACGCGGTACGGGCTCGAAGGCGTCGAATACGCCGTCCCCGAGGCGCGGCCCGGCGCGTCGCTGAACGTGCTGTCCGAAACGCCGACACCGCTCGGCCCAACGTTGCTGGAAGGCCGCGGCTTCGACAGCAGCGACAGCGCGACCGGACCCCGGACCGCGATCGTCAGCGAAACCCTGGCGCGAAGGCATTGGCCGAACCAATCGCCTCTCGGTCAACGCATCGAAGTATCGATGGGGGGAGATGAACTCGAGGAGCACGTCATCGTTGGCGTCGTCGCCGACACGGGAAGCGACCCGCTCGGCATGACGCCCGTCGGTCTTGCATCGATCTATGTGCCGCTGCCGCAGGTGGACCTTCCCGGCGTGCGCTTCATCGTCAGGCATTCGGGCGACGCAGGCCAGGCGAGCGCCGCCATGTACGAAGCGGTCGAGCGGATCGATACGGCGCTCGTAACCAACCAGATCAACAGCTTCGAGTACATGCGCGCGCAAACGACGCGCGCCGGCAGGTTGATGACGCGCCTCTTCGGGGCGAGCGGTTTGTTCGCGATTCTGCTCGCGGTCACCGGCATCTACGGGATGAGCAGCAACGCCGTCGTGCTCAGGCGTCACGAGATCGGCCTTCGCCGAGCCCTCGGCGCGAGCAACGGCAATGTTCTTGCGATCTTCGTGGCCAGAGGCGTAAAGCAGCTCGCCATTGGCCTCGGCTTGAGCGTCCTGCTGGCCGGCGTCGTGCTCGCCGTGATCGGCCGGGGATTCTCCATCGGGGGCTGGACGTTGGGCGCGATTGGCACGAGCGTGTTGCTGCTCGTCTCTGCCTGCGTTGTGCTTTCGATCTACCTGTCCGTGCGCAGAGTCCTGCGCGTGGAGCCGAGCGCGGTCTTGCGGCACGCATAGGATCGTAGATGTTGTTCAATCTTTTGAGCGATCTTCGTAACGGCGTCCGAGCCGTCTTCAGCCGTCCGACGACGGCACGCCGAAAATCGTGGTGAGCACGGCCTTCGGGGAAAGTGAAGCGCTGGCCATCGCGATCGAGGATGACGCGATCACGTTTCATCGCGAATTCGTCGACGGATTGGGCTTTACGGCGACCAGGGCCGAGCAGGAAATCGTCCTTCCAATAGCAGCGAGGCCAACGGAATTCGCGTACCAAATGCGAGGGCCGCTCACCGTCCCGATTCCGTAAACCGTGTCCCGCTCCTGGGACCGTTGTTCTGCGAAGTCGGGCGTCTTGCGAGCAGGCTTCGTGCAACAGCGTCTTTCGGCTTCGATTCCCACTTGGCACGGCAGTTGCTTGGCATCCTGTCAAGTCTGGAGCGATCGGGTGGGGAAAACCGGCAATCATGCTGTCGAACATCTGGAGCGATATTCGTAACGGCGTCCGAGCCGTATTCAACCGCCCGACGTTCGCCGCGGTCGTCATCCTGACGCTCGCGCTCGGCATCGGCGTCAACGTCGCGGTCTATTCGCTCGTCGAGCAGACGCTGTTCCGCCCCCTGCCGGTCCCGGAGCCGGATCGTCTCGTGAACCTGAGCGATCCGGGACCGAAGACCGTCGGGCTCATGGATCCGGATCCGGTGCTGGCGCTGGCGCCGCCGACGCCGCGCGGTCGATCCGAGAGCGGTGGTCCGGAGACCTTCTTCAGCTACCCGATGTTCCGCGATCTCGAGCGCGCCCAGGAGCCCTTCGAGGGGCTGGCCGCCCACTACACGATCAACGCGAGCCTCTCCACCGGCGAGCGGGCACGGAACGTGAACGCTATCCTGGTTTCGGGCAGCTACTTCCCGGTGCTCGGCCTTCAACCGGCGCTCGGCCGGCTGCTCGGGCCCGAGGACGATCAGGTCGACGGCCTTGCGGAGTCGGTTGTCCTGAGCTACGCGCTGTGGCAGAGCGAGTTCGGGGGCGTCGCCGATGTTCTCGGTCGCACGCTTCGCATCAATGAAGTGCCGCTGACCATCGTCGGCGTGGCGCCGGCCGGATTCAACGGCACGACGGCCATCAGCGGCCTGGCCGGCGGCCTGCCCGACGAGCGTGCACCCGTCTTCGTGCCGATCACGATGCCAAGCGGCCAGACTGGCCCCCTTGCCGCGCTTGTCGCGCCGAATCACGAGCGTCGCGACTTTTTCTGGGTCCACCTCTTCGCGCGCCTCGAGCCCGGTGTCAGTCGCGAGCAAGCCGCCGCCGCGATCGATCCGCTATTCAGCGGAATTCTGAGCGAAGTCGAAGCGCCTTTGCTGGTCGACGTCACCGAGCAGGAGCGCGAAGCATTTCGTACGCGCTCGCTCGCGCTCGACCCCGGGGCTCGCGGGCAAACGAACAGCGAACGCCTCTCGGGTATCCGTGCTGTTCTCCTGCTTCTGCTGGCCGCGAGCGGCTTCGTGCTGCTCCTGTGCTGCGCCAATGTGGCCGGGCTCGTGCTGGTTCGCGCCACGGAGCGAACGGGCGAGATTGCCGTGCGCGCATCAATGGGGGCGTCGCGCGGGCGCCTCGCTTCGCTGCTCGCCGCCGAATCGCTCGTGCTGGCCCTGCCGGCCGCCCTGATGAGCCTGCCGGCGGCATTGTTCGTGCTGCGCGCCCCGAGCCGCGTGCCCGGGATACCCAACGAGGTGTCCTTCTGGCTCGCGCTCGTGTCGGAGGTGAGCCTGAGCGCGACCGCGGCGCTCGTCGCGATTGGCATTGCGGTGGCCGCGGCACTGGCCGTCGGGCTCTTTCCGCTGCGAGGACTGATTCGGACCGAGCCGGCCAAGACGCTTCAGGCGTATGGCGCGAGGCAGACGACGGCCAGGGGCGTCACGCGCTTCCGCGCCACGCTCGCGACGGCGCAGGTCACGCTGTCGATGGCGCTGCTCGGAATGACTTTTGTCCTCGTGCACAGCATCGCGAACCTGACGCGCGTCGATCTCGGCCTCGATCTCGATTCGGTCACTACGTTCGAGGTCAGGGCAACTTCCGGGCCCACCCAGGTTGGCCAGCCCCGCATCACAGAGGCGATCGAAGCGATTCCGGGCGTGTCTTCCATGGCTTCGTCCGTGCCGCGTCTGCTCGCCCAGAATCCGCCCTACCGGTCCGTGAGCGTTCAGGGCGTGGAAGCAGAAGCGCTGCCGGTGGGCACCTACGGCATCTCCCCCGGTTTCTTCCGGATGTTCGGCATCGAGTTGCTGGCGGGCCGTGAGCTCAACGACACGGACAGCGGGTTTGCGGCGGCGATCGTCAGTCAGCGATTCGCCGAGCGCTTCGGTCTCACCCCCGGCGACGCCCTGGGGCGCACCATCGACTTCAGGTTCGTCGACAGCGGCGAGATCTTCGAGACGGGAGAGATCGTCGGCGTCGTCGCCGACCTGAGGTCCGGAACGATCACAGAGGAGATCGAGCCGCGAATGTTCCTGTCGGGAGGCGGCAACACGTTCTACGTTCGCAGCGCTCGGCCGCCCGCAGATCTCATGAATACCATTCGCGAGACCGTCGCTCGCGCCGACCCGGGCATGACGGTCGTTAATATGAGCACGATGGAGCAGCAATTCCTCGATGGCATCGCCATCGAACGCTTCGCTGCCGGAGCCGCCTCCTCGCTCGCGGTGCTCGCGACGGCTCTGGCCGCGCTCGGACTCTATGGCGTCCTCGCGTACTCCGTCGCGCAGCGCTCGCGCGAGATCGGGTTGCGCTTCGCGCTCGGCGCACCGGCGGGCCGGATCCGCGGGATGGTGCTGCGGCAGGTGACGGCGATGGCGGGGATCGGCGTCCTGCTCGGCGCGATCGCGGCCTGGCTGCTCGGCCGCGCGGCACAGAGCCTCCTGTTCAGCGTGGGGCCGGGCGACCCGCTGGCGCTCGCCGCGGCCGCGGCGCTGCTCGTCGCGATCATGCTCGGTGCGGCGTACATTCCGGCGCGGCGCGCATCGCGCGTCGATCCGATGACGGTATTGCGATACGAGTGACTCGGTTGGGGAAGGAGTTCTGATGCTGTCCTACGTCTTGAGCGATCTCCGTACCGGCGTCCGGGCCGTCTTCAGCCGCCCGACATTTGCCGCGGTCGTCATGCTGACGCTCGCGCTCGGCATCGGCGTGAATGTCGCGATCTATTCGCTGGCGGAGCAGGCACTGCTGCGCCCGCTGGCGGTGCCCGAACCCGACCGGCTGGTAAATCTGAACGATCCTGGACCGAAAACGCTTGGGCGGATGGATCCGGCGCTGCGGCCGTGGCCTCAAACAGAGACCGAGAGCGGCGGAATCTACAACGTCTTCAGCTACCCGATGTTTCGCGATCTCGAGCGCGCGCAGGAACCGTTCACGGGGCTCGCCGCCCACCAGACCGTCAACGTCGGCCTCTCCGCCGGCGAGCAAAGGCAGGACGGAAGGGCCATTCTGGTTTCGGGCAGCTACTTTTCCGTGCTCGGCCTTAAGCCGGCACTCGGTCGGCTGCTCGGCCCTCAGGACGATCAGGTCGATGGTCTGGCGGAATCCATCGTATTGAGCCACGCATACTGGCAGCGTGCCTTCGCGGGCGACCCGGACGTCCTCGGGCAGACGCTCTTCGTCGACGGCGTGCGGCTCACGATCGTCGGCGTGGCGCCGAGCGGCTTCAACGGCACGACGGCCTTCAGCCCCGTCTGGAACGTCCCGACCGTGTTCGTGCCGATCACGATGCCGAGCGCCGACGATGACGCCGCCGACAACCCCGGCAGCATCCCGAATCACGGGCGCCGCGACTCCTACTGGGTTCATCTCTTCGCGCGCCTCAAGCCGGGCGTGACGCGCGAGCAGGCTGCCGCCGCGATCAATCCTCTGTTCGGCGGGATCCTGAGCGAAGTCGAGGAGCCGCTGTTGTTCGAGGTCACTGACCAGCAGCGCGAAGCGTTTCGCGCGCGAACCCTCGTCCTCGAGCCCGGAGCGCGCGGGCAAACCAACAGCGGCATCCTCCTCGGGATTGGCATCGTGCTCATGGTGCTGTCGCTGATGAGCGGCCTGGTGCTGCTCTTGTGCTGCGCAAACGTGGCCGGGCTCATGCTGGTCCGCGGCACGGAGCGCGCCGGCGAGATGGCGGTGCGAGCCTCGATGGGGGCCTCGCGCGGGCGCCTCGCGTCGCTGCTCGCTGCCGAGTCGCTCGTGCTGGCGCTGCCGGCCGCGCTTCTAAGCCTGCCGGTTGCGCTGCTGGTTCTGCGCGGCCCGAGCCGCGTGCCCGGCATACCCGAAGATGTGGCGATCGTGATCGACGTGGTGTCGAACGTGAGCATGAGCGCGACGGCGGCGCCCGTGGCGATCGGCTTCGCCGTGGCGTCGGCGCTGATCGTCGGGCTCCTTCCGCTGCGGGGCCTGATTCGGGCCGAGCCGGCGAAGGCGCTGCAGGCGTTCGGCGCGAGGCACACCACGGCCAGGGGCGTCACGCGCTTCCGCGCCACGCTTGCAACGGCGCAAGTCACGCTGTCGATGGCGCTGCTGGCGCTGACACTCGCTTTCGCCAACGGCGTCGCGAGCCTGACGCGCATCGATCTCGGCCTCGATCTCGACTCGGTCGTCACGTTCAACGTCTCGCAGCCCGGACGTACCGACGAGGCGGCCATGGGCCGCATCGTGGAGGGGATCGAGGCCATCCCCGGCGTGTCTTCCGTGGCCAGGTCGGCCGGGACGATTCTGGACAGCCCCCGGATCAACTACCGCCCTGTGAGCCTCCAGGGCGTGGAAGCCGAGCCGCTGCGCGTGGGCAGCGACCAGGTCAGCCCGGAGTTCTTCCGGACCTTCGGCGTCGAGCTGCTGGCGGGCCGCGATTTCAGCGACACCGACACCGGCGTGCCGGTAGCTATCGTCAACGAGCAATTCATCGAGCGTCTTGGACTCGCCCGCAACGACGTCCTCGGGCGCACCATCGACACGGAGCTCGACACTCGCGAGATCATCGGAGTCGTCGCCGACTTCCGGTCCGGCAGGATCACCGACGAGATCGGACCGCAAATGTATCTGCCGGCATCGATCGGCAGGAGGCTTTACGTCCGCAGTGCTCGCGCCTCCGAAGATCTCATGAGCACGATTCGCGAGA
>Ga0302046_10003785_pt1 | contig 13563 bp, 14 predicted proteins | sample RVTome_11_FD_200261 | JGI IMG/M metagenome (GOLD analysis project Ga0302046, IMG submission 200261) | Soil microbial communities from uranium-contaminated site in the Upper Colorado River Basin, Wyoming, United States - RVT147D111 (version 2) ...
CGTGAGAAATGGACCCTGGCAGGCGGCCGCCCATGAGGCCGCCCATGAGGGCGGCGATCAGTTCGACGGTGACGCACGTCGTGCGGTGTTGAAACCGCGACCACCATTGCCCTGATACAGGTACTCGAAGGTGATGCATCCGGGGATGGCGCCGGGGCAGTAGTAGCCGAGGATGCGGATGGTGGCGAAGCGGCCGTCGGCGGTGCGAACGGCCCAGACGTGCGGTTTCGGTTTGAGGAGGTGGCTGGTCCAGCCGTAGGAGTACCAGCGCGCGATTGCGGGGTTGGTCGAATCGGAGCGTGGCTCGGTCGGCAGGTATCCGGACGCGGGCACTTGTGTGATGGAATCGAAAGGCACTTCACCGAGGTCGAGGATTCCGCCCTCACCGGCGAAGCCTTCGCCGCCGTTGGCGATGATGTGGAAGCGCTGGAACGCGAGGTCCCAGCCGAGCGGATCGCCGCGCGGCACGACGCTGCGGCGGGAGAAATCGAAGAACACCCAGCGGTCCGGTGATGTTGCATCGATGGTGTACTGCAGGGGACCGACGAGTGAGTCGCCGGCTTCGCGTTCGAGCGACGGTGTGGGCGGCCACGCATCGATGGGCGGCTGGCGGAGCGAGAAGCTGATGAGCACGGCGGCAACCAGGAGGAGCACGCCGAGCACGACGGCGGGCAGGGCGTTGGAACGGTCCAGCAGGCGGATCGACATCGTCGAATGAAGTGATCGTGGTGGTGCGTTCGGTCGTGTCGCGGCGTCAGCGACTGCCGTCGGACTCGTAGCCGAGGATGCGGTTCAGGCGACGCAGGTAGAGCACGAGTCCGACGGCGAGCAGAGCGAAGAGAATGGCGAGGACGATCGATCCCGGCCGGCTCGTGCGCGTGAATGCGCGCACTTCCCAGGCGGCGAAGCCGGCGCAGAACACGATGCCGGCCGAGATCAGGAACCGATGAAACGCGATCAGTGACACGTCGTACTCACCCGTCCTGCTGGACGAGCTCTTCTTCGAGGTCGTGCATCAGGTTCTCGCGCAGTTCCGGGTGCTCGTAGAGCAGGTACCCGCCCATCACCGCAGCCGCAATGAGGTTGCCGGCCACGACGGTCCACCATGGAATCGTGTCGAACAGCCATGCCGCGATGATGGCGAGCAGGCCGATGAACATGACTTCGAGCGTGACGAAGAAGAGCACCATGCCGAGCAGCAGCGGTGGCTCGCGCCGTGCGCCTTCGGTGAGTGCGGACGCGATCAGGCCGACGCCCATGAATGCTGCCAGGTGGACGCCGGTATAGCCGATCACGGTCTCGACCGTGATCTGCACTTCGGCCGGGCTGCGCGCGCCGAAGAACAGGGCGGAGCCGAGAGCGCCGGGCGTGAAGAGCATGCTGCGGTTGATGACGTCGAGGACGAGGAACCAGGCCATGACGGCAACGGCGCCGAGCAGGCCGGCGACGAGACCTTCACGGATCGTGCGGTGTTCACCCAGCACATCACGCAGCCGCTTGTGCTCACCGGGCGACGTCATCCAGATCCAGCGCATGAGCGCCGTACCGGCGATCAGGTTGCCGGCCAGCACCGCAGGCCAGCCGATCTCGCTCACCACGTTCGTGCCGGTCATCATGACGCCGGCGTAGAAGATGAGGTCGAACAGCAGGAACCCGAGCACAATGCCGAGCAGGAAGAACGGAGGTATGTGCGAGCGCTCCAGCGCCCAGGCCACGGCCACGCCGATCATGATGAAGACGGCGAAGTGGAACGCGGTGTACATGGCGAGCAGCACGGCGCTCGGCGCCGTCGCGTTTTCGAGGCCGAGCAGAGTACGGGCGACGAACGTCGGAGTGGAGAACGGTGTCGATCGGACGGTGTCGATGATCAGGAACCAGAGCGCGAGTGCAACGGCTCCGACGAGACCAGCGACGGCGCCCCGCGTGATGGTCGCGCTGAATCGCTTCATGTTCCCCTCCGGCTGGAGACCGCGGCGGGGCGCTGCCCGATCGGGCGCCGCCCCGTGGAGAAGGACGGCGCTACGGTTGATCCCCGGTTCCTTCGGGCTGTTCCGCAGCGCGTTCCTCGCGCTGACGCCGCAACAGCATCCACGTGATCCATATGCCCAGGGCCAGAGGTGGCACCGACATGAGGACGCCACCCCAGAACATCCCGGTCATGAGTGCGTTCATCTCGTGCTGCATGGCCGCCTCGCTTCGCCTCGTTGCCTGCTTACCAGCCTTCCCGCAGCACGATGACCACCAGGATCACCGCCAGCGGGAGAGGCGCTGTCACGATCAGCCACATGCGCCTGGGCTCGAACTTCAGGTGCATGTAGTACATCGCGACCAGAAATGCCTTGTAGATCGCCATGGCGAGCAGGATCAGGATCAGGACGGTCTTCGGAATCTGCGAAATGAAGGCGACGCCGACCTCGGCGACCGTCACAACGAACAGGATCAGCCAGATCAGATAGTAGTTGGGCGCCTTGTGCTCGCCGTGGGACGAGGCGGGCGCGCCGGCAGGTGCCGTGTGTTCTGCCATGGTTTACCGTCTCCTCGCCCTAGATGAGATAAACGATGGTGAAGAGAATGATCCAGACCAGGTCGACGAAGTGCCAGTACAGGCCCATGATCTCGATGCCGCCATGGCTGTTGGCCGTGTAGCGGCCGCGGTATGCCTGGAACACGCACCACCAGAGGCAGGCGACGCCGATCGAGACGTGCGTGCCGTGGAATCCGGTCATTGTGTAGAAGGTCGTGCCGTAGAGCGGTCCACCGAGCGTTTCATGGCCGCCCGCGCGGCCGTGCGCGGCGTACCTCTCGGCCATCGGCACGAATCCCTCACTTGCGAGGACCGTGTACTCGATTGCCTGAATGCCGAGGAAGACCATGCCGAGCAGCGCGGTGACCAGCAGCCACTTCTTCAGGCCGGCCTGGTTGCCCGCCTGAACGTCCGCGAACGCCTTGACCATGCTCACGGAGCTGCAGATGAGGATGAACGTGTTGAGCGCGGTCAGCGGCACGTTGAGTACTGCGCCGGGCACGGCGAACTGGTCCGGGTTGGCAAAGCGCAGAATGATGTAACTGCCGATGAGACCGGTGAAGAACATGACCTCCGAGAGCAGGAACACCCACATTCCCAGCTTCAGGTTGTAGACCCCGAAGCTGGAGGTTCCATGCTCCATCGAGGGTGCGGCGGCAGTGCTCATGACGTCGTCGCTCCTTGCCCGAAGGCGGATGCCCGAAGGTCAGTGCGTGGCCGGCAGGGGCTGCCCCGTCGGCGCTTCGGTCTGCAACTGATAGTCAGCGGTGGCGCCCGGCGCGCTGTACTCGTACGGCCCGCGATGGACGACCGGAACGCGGTCGCCCCAGTTGCCGTGCGGCGGCGGCGACGGCGCAGTCCACTCGAGCGAATTCGCTTCCCACGGATTCTCGCCTGCCAGCTTCCCCTTGAACAGGCTCCACAAGAAGTTCCACATGAAGATCAGCTGTGCCGCGAACAGGATCAGTGCGCACCACGTGATGAAGATGTTGGTGTCCTGCATGCTCGCGATGTGCGGATACTGGGTCGGGTCATAGAGCCGGCGCATCATGCCGCCGCTCCCCAGCATGTGCATGGGGAAGAACGTCAGATTGAAGAACACGAAGGTCAGCGCCCAGTGCACCTTGCCCAGCGTTTCGTTCATCGTGCGCCCGAACATCTTGGGGAACCAGAACGTGATGGCGGCGAAGATACCGAACAGGCTGCCGCCCACCAGCACGTAATGGATGTGCGCGACCACGAAATACGTGTCGTGCAGCGGTATGTCGACGGGCGCGGCCGCCAGTGGCACACCGGACAGTCCGCCAATGACGAAGAGTGCGACGAAGGAGAGCGCGAACAGCATGGGCGTGTGGAACCGTATGTTGCCACGCCAGACAGTACCGAGCCAGTTGAAGGTCTTGATTGCGGATGGCACCGCAATGATCAGTGTGGTCACCATGAAGAAGCCACCGAGCATCGGATTCATGCCGCTCATGAACATGTGGTGGCCCCAGACGATCCAGCCGATGAAGCCGATGGCGATGATGGCCCAGACCATGGCGTGGTAGCCGAAGATCGGCTTGCGCGCGCCATTCGCGATGATGTCGGAGACGAAGCCCATGGCGGGCAGGATCAGGATGTAGACCTCGGGATGCCCGAAGAACCAGAAGAGATGTTGCCAGAGCAGGGGTTGCCCGCCCGTCTCCGGCTTGAAGAAGTTGGTCCCGATGGTCTGGTCGAAGAACATCATGATCAGGCCGCCGGCGAGTACGGGCACGGCGAGCAGGATCAGGATGGACGTGATGAGCAGGGCCCAGGTCGAGAGCGGCAGCCGGAACCACGTCATGCCGGGCGCGCGCATGTTGATGAGCGTCGTGATGTAGTTGACGCTGCCCATGAGCGAGGAGAACCCGAGAATCGTGAGGCTGAGGGCCCACAGCTGCTGTCCGGTCTTGACGCCGCTGTACAGGTCGTTGATGCTGAGCGGCGTGTAGCCGGTCCAGCCGGCATTGGCGGCGCCGCCGGTCACGGCGAAGCTGGCCAGCATCAGGAGGCCAGCGCCGAAGGCGAGCCAGAACGACATCATGTTGATGCGAGGGAACGCCATGTCGGGCGCGCCGATCTGCAGCGGAATCAGGTAATTCGCCCAGACGCCGACGAGCAGCGGCATGATGGCGAAGAAGACCATGATCGTGCCGTGCATGGTGACCAGCGCATTGTAGAACTCGGGCAGCATGATGCCCTGTACGACCATGGTCTCGGGCAGCAGGTCCCCACCCGGCAGCGGCTGACCCTGGAAGCCCGCCGTCTCGTTGTAGGGGAACGCGATCTGCCAGCGCATGGCCATGGCGAGCAGTCCTCCCAGCAGCAGGAAGAACAGGCTCATGAACATGAACTGGATGCCGATCACCTTGTGGTCGGTCGAGAAGATGTACTTCCGGATGAACGGAATGTGTTCGTGATGCGCCTGTGCGTGTGCGGCCGTATCGTGCGGCACAGCGGCAGTGCTCATGTTGGCTCCTCTGCGCTGATCAGTGCGCGTGCGAGGCGGCTGCCACCACAGGCGAGCCCGCCGCTTCGTTGTTCATTACCGGTGCTGCGAGCGCGGGCGTGGTGCCCGGCGCGGCACCGGCGGCCGCCACCTGCTGCGCGTTCCACGCATTGAATTGGTCGGCCGACAACACGGTCAGCGTGCCCTTCATGCGGTAGTGCTGCAGTCCGCACAGCTCGGCGCAGCCGACCGTGAATTCGCCAGTCTGCGTGGCTTCGAACCATGCCGGTATCTGCATGCCCGGCACCGCGTCCTGCTTGAGGCGCAGTTCGGGCAGGTAGAAGGAATGGATCACGTCCTCGGATACGAGCGTGATGCGCACCGGCACGTTCACCGGCACGTGCATCTGGTTGCGCCTGATGAAGTCATCGGCCGTGCCCAGCTGGCCATCCGCGCCCGGATACGTGGTGTTCCACTCGAACTGCTTGGCGCTGACGATCAGCTGGAGCCCCGGCTCGGGGAAACGAAGCGGATCCTTGATGTCCAGCCAGAGGCCGCGGCTGATGACACCGATGAACAGCACAATGAGCGCCGTCGCACCGGTCCACAGCACTTCCATCCGGCTGTTCCCGTGCATGTAGGCGGCTTTACGGCCCGGCCGCGCGCGATACCGGAACAGGAACCAGACGAGCAGGATCTCGACAGCAAAGAAGACGATGGTGATGACCCACGCAATGAGCATGAACATGCCATCGATGTCGCCGCCGTATGACGAGACGTTCACCGGCAGGCGCCAGAACTCGTTCATTTCGCCTCCCCGAAAGCCAGGGTTCCGGCCCGCTGCCCCGAGCTAGCGGGTTGCGGGCTGTGGCTGCGCCACGCGCCGTTCGGCCGCGACGTCCGTATGCGGATCGAACGGCGCGCCCAGTGGCACGACCGCGTTGGCCACGGATGCGTCGTAGTCGAACGTCACGGTCGCCGTGCCGTCCGGATCGACCGTGACCTGCGCCGTCTTCACGCCATAATGCTCGTGCCATGACTCGAGCGTGTACGTCCCCGGCGGCACGTTGCCGATCGTGAAGTTGCCGTCCTCGCCGCTCGTCGCGAAGTACGGATTCGCGACCACGCCGACGTACGCCTGCATCCAGCCGTGCACGTCGCACTGGATCGGAATCATGACTTCCGGCGTGCTGAAACGCTGTGGTGCCGACGTCATGCTGGTCGGCTGGCTGATGTTGAACGGCCGGTTGTTCTGCGGCTGCGCGTTGACGTTGTGGGCCAGGCCGTCACTGTTCTTGAAGACGATGCCCTGACCGGCCATCACGCCCGTGACGTGCGGAACGTAGACGCAGCCATGCTGGTCGACCTCGACGTTGGTCGATGGTGCCGGGTGGGTGCCGGTCAGCCCTTCCTTCAGGTAGACGAAGACGTTGGCCAGCTTGCCGTTGTTGGCGATCACCGTCTGCGTCGTCGGCCCTGCCGGATGTTGCGCCGCACAGGTCGGCTCGGCGCCCATGTCGATGGGCTGGTTGGCCGGCGCCATGCCGGTGAAATTGACGGTGCCATTGATGGTGCCCGCATTGGCGACGGCCATGGGCGCTGCGCCCGCATCACCGCCCGCCGCACCCGTGTCACCGGTCGCCCCGCTGTCACCACCGCCGCACGCTGCGAGCGCGACGGCGACGGGGAGTGCGATCAGTCTCGGGATCCTGCGTGTAGCGAACATTCTGCCTCCAGGTTGGTGAAAAACTCAGCGTTCGGATCGAGCGCCGTTCTTCGTGCGCTCGCGCCGCTGTGCGCGGCCCACCGCGAGAATACCGAGACCCGCGGTGAGCAGGGTTGCAATGAGCGGTGTGGCATAGGTAGATGCCGGAGCCGGTTCGGTCAACTGTACGAAGTACCAGGAGCTGACCGAGCCGCGCGTGCCGTACTCGCCATTGTCGCCGTCCCACGCGAAGAAAGCGACCGGCACCGGCTGGCCGGCCGGGAAGCTGATGGCGGCGGCCGAATCGGTCGCCGCCAGCGCGCGCCGGAATGCGACCCGCCACTCGCCATCCTGGAACGTGGCCGATCCGGTCAGTCCGTTACTCGCCTGCAGCGGCTCCATCAGGGCCGGTCCGCGACCGCTCATCTCACGCACCTGGCCCCGGCTCTCCCACTGCCACAGGTACACGGGTGACCGGGTGCTGCCCATGAAGAAGTAGGGTCGTTCCATACCGGTCGGCATGCTGCGCGGGAACCACACGGCAATGCGGTCGGGCGACGCGGGCACGGCCATGGCCGCCGTGTCAGGATCCGGCGCAGGGCCGGCCGCGGCGACGTCGCCTTCCTTCGGCTCCATCACTTCCGTGACCCGGTTGCGCCATTCGGCCCAGACCGGGTCCGGGCTGTTGGAGCGGTCGCTCCACGCGACGCGCATGACGAGGTCGGTCCCGTCGTGTGCCGCCTGCACCCACACACCGGTGACGGCCGGCGAGAACCAGCGCGGACTCACGATGATCTGGCCGATCAGCGGGATCCACACGCGCGGCACCGCGTTCCACGCCGAGTCATCCGGCGACGCCGGCAACGCACCCTCGATGCGGGGCGCTTCGATCACCTCGCGCAGGGCCGGGTCCTCCGGTGTCAGGCTGCGCACGTAATGCGCGATGTTCCACAGATCGGTGTCGCTGACAATGTCGCCTTCCAGCGCGTCGGTCAGCGACGGCATGGGCGTGCCGTCGAGGCCCGTGCGCAGCGTGCGGTAGATGTCCTCGACCGTACCGCCGGCGTTGAACAGCCACGGCTGCGAAAGGTCCGCCGGCCGGATCGGGAAACCGTTGTCATCTTCCTGCGTCGGCGCCGATTCGCCGTCGCCGCGTCCCGTCCGGCCGTGGCATTTCCAGCACTCGAGCTCCTGGTACTTCTGGCCGCCGGCCTCGACCGCAGCAGCGCCGCCACCCTGTGCGCGGCCCAGCTCGAGCAGCTGCGGCTGGTCCGTCTCGAAGAAGCGGGAGAACGTCTTGAGGTAGGCGACCAGGTTGTTGCGCTCCGCCTGTGTCAGTGCCGCGCGCCAGCCGGGCATTGCCGTGCCCGGCATGCCGACATTGATGACGTGCAGAATGTCGGCATCGGTCGGCAGCGAGCCCGAGCGCGTCGTGCGCACCTGGTACCTCGCCTGCACGAAATCGCGCGGACGCGGCAGCATGTACGCGGCCGCCGAGCCATTGCCCGTACCATCCACACCGTGACACTCCGCACACCAGCGGTCGTAGACCGGCTTGCCCGGATGATCCGCCTGCTGCGCCAGCCCGACCGTGACGTCCACGGTCGCGAGCAGTGCCAGGGCGATGAGCAGCTGTGGCAAGCCGACGATTCGCGGGCTGCGCATCAGGGCGCTCCTTCCGCGCCGTGCTGCTCGAGCGCACGCGGGTGCCAGCCCGTCTGTTCGTAGAGGAAGATGATCACGGACCAGATCTCGTTCTCGGTGAGGAACTCCTCCCACGCGGGCATGGCCGAGTTCCAGGGCGTGCCTTCACTGGGCAGGCCGACACCACCCTTGGCGATGCGCCAGAACACGTAGCTCTCCGTCAGCTGCGCGATCGTGCCGTTGTCCTGGAAGTTGGCGGGTACCGGATTGAGGCCCTGCGCGAAATGGCCGCGACCATCGAGATGGTCGCCGTGACAGGGCAGACAGTTCTGGTAGTAGACCCGCCTGCCGGTCGCCATGTGCTCGTCGAGCGAGCCGGTCGTGCGCAGCGGGTTCTCCTGTGTCGCCAGATTGACCGAGCCGCCGCGGAACGTGATCGAGTTCGGATTCGCAGGGTGGATCGAACGGAACGACGGCGGCGCGGCGACGGACGGGCGCACGCGGCCCCAGGTGATCCAGCCGACGAGCACGGGCAGAAGCACGAGCATGGCGAGGCGCAGGGTGCGCTTCTCCGGCTGCACCATCAGCGCATGGATCGGCTGCTTGAACTCCTGCCAGCGGTTCTCGTCGGCGCTGACGTAGAGCAGCACCCCGACGAGCACGGTGAGCACGTACTGGAAGACCACGCTGTTGGGCACGGGCGCACTGTGCAGGCCGATGGCCGGCAGCAGGTAGCCAATGCCGAAGTCGGTGGCGATCCAGGCGATCACCAGCACGATCACGGCCTGCCAGAACGGGTGTCGCAGTGCTTTCATTGCGTCACCCTCCCGTGCGTTCCCGGTTCATGATGCCACTCTCCATCTGACGCTGCATCGTCCGCGGCACGGCTGTTCACCGGCGGTTCGCCAGGAACTGCACGATGGCCTCGAGCTGTGCTGCATTGAACTGCTGGCCGAACGTCGCGGGCATGACGCCGGCGAGCGCTTCGAAACCGGCCGTCGTGTCCGATCGCGGATCGAGGATCTTGCGGCGGATCGACTCCGCACTTCGCCGTGCGCCCATCCCATCGAACGCGGGCCCGATGGGCGCGCCCTGGTCGCCCAGCTTGTGACACACCATGCAGCCGGCTGCATTGAGCAGCTCATTCGGATCGACGGATCCGCCCGCCAGTGCGCCGCCTGCAGCACCGCCTGCCGGTTCGGCCGCCGCAATGTCCTCGCCTGTCACGGTGACATCGCCGCCCAGATTCTGCAGATAGGCGACCAGCGACCAGATCTGCTGGCCGGAAAGCGTCCGCCGCATGTCCGTCATGATGGGCTGATAGCCCGCGACGACGTAGGCGGACGGATTGATCAGTGACTCGTGCAGATAGGTCTTGCAATCCTCGCCCGGCACACGGTCCGCGCAGCGCACGCCGATCGTGCCGGTGCCGCCTTCATCCGTGAGCAGGTTGGGTGCGCGCACGCCGAGGCCGTGGCAGGCGGTGCAGCCACCTGCGCCCTGATAGAGCTGATCACCGGCGGCAATCAGCTGTTCGGCCGTGACGTCCGCACCGAAGCTCAGCTCCTGCGGCACTTCCGACTGCACCTGCGGGATCATGTTCGCAATCATTGTATAGAGCACGATCAGACCCACGACGAGTGCCACGACCTTCAGGTTGGTCATGTCCGGATCCTGACGTTGATCGATGATTCCATGCTCAGTCGCCGGATGCGGGGGCGAGGTCGCCGGGCGGTTCGATCATGCCGGGCGACGGCGTGGCGGGCGGCGTCGCCGGCACCAGTGCCGGCTTCTCGACCAGACCGCCGACCCAGAAGATGAAGGCAATCAGTCCGAGGAAAATGAGGACGCAGGTGCTGATCACGATCGCTGCATGGCCGAGCGCGGGCGTCGCCGCCCATTCGCTGGTGTCGCGCATCACTTCCCAGACGTGCCAGTGCTGGCGGATGCCGCTGCGCGCGAAGCCCATGAGTCCCATGAGCCACGTGAACGTGACGACCAGCACGAACAGTGCGTACTGCGAGCGCGGCGGCATCTGGCCCCAGCGGATCTCGCCGCGCGACTGTGCGCCCCTGGCCATCATCACGTCGATCACGGTCACCGCGACGATCGTGACGAGCACCGCGAGTACCTGCCAGACGCTGAAACCGATGCGCACGATCGCCGAGACGAAGTAGCCGTACACGCCATAGAAGATGACGACGGCCGCGGCCAGCGCCATGATGCCACCCTGGATCTTCGTGCCGGTGTCCGCCCACTTCACGACCGGCGCCTTGTTCGCGCGCCGGTACATCAGGAATGACAGGAACGTGGTCAGGATCATCAGGTTGACGGCCGTGTTCTTGGCGCTCATGACGCCCAGCACGCCGAGGAACGGGTGGTGCGTGCCGCCCATCTGTGCCAGCTCTTCGCGGTTGGCGATCATGGTGTGCGGTGTGGCCCACACGATCACGCCCAGCACGAGCACGAGCAGCATCCACTTCGTGTAGGGCACGAACCGCTCGCCGCCCGGAATGCGGCCGAGTCCGATCCACAGGTAGTAGTTCGCGGCCAGGAAGAGCTGGATGATCCAGAGCCAGCTCATGAACCCGCCCATCATCGTGATGCCCATGGACTGGTTGTACGCGTAGATCTCGCGGCCCAGCCAGTAGCCGGCAAAGGGCAGAATGAGCAGTGCACTGATCGCAATGAAGTTGCCGATGTAGCCCATCCAGTCGTAATGCGCGCGTTCCTCGTCCGTCTTCGCATTGAGGAAGCGCAGCCCGGCGTATGCAGCCGCGACCGCACCGCCGAACACGACGTTGGCAATAATGCGGTGGATGTTGATCGGCATCCACGTTGCATTGGCGATCGCGCTCCACAGCCGCACCATCCCGGGCGACGGATCGGCGGTCACACCGGCCGGCGGGCTCATCATGTAGGAAAGCCACGAGTCGGCAATGAACATCACGGCGGTGCCCCAGATGTTCAACAGGATGCCGAGCACCAGATGGCCGTACTTGGCCCGCCCCTTCTTCCAGCGATCCCAGCCGTAGTAGTAGAGGTAGAGTGTGAACGATTCGATGAAGAAGAGGCCGACGTAGATCCACATCGAGACTTCGAAGATGGTCGCGAGGTGGTTCCAGAAGCGCGGATACAGCGTGGTCAGCAGGAAGAGCAGGACGGCGCCCCAGATGGCCGTCGCGCTGTAGGCGATGAGCAGCAGCCGCACGAACTCCCGGGCCAGCCGGTCGTAGCGTTCGTCCTTCGTGAAGATACCGATCGCCTCCACGACCACGGCGAACATCGGCACACCCAGCACGAACGCCGCGAACATGAGGTGGACTTCCGCCGCGACCCACACCGCCTCGCGGCTGCCCACCACCGGGAAATGACGGTAGTCCGCCGACTGCGCGGCCTGCGCCGCCTGCTGTGCCAGCAGCGGATCGCCCAGCACCGCCGCCAGCAGGAACAGCGCGGCGCCACTGCCGAGCGCGACTGTGAGCGTGCGACGATCGATCATGCGCATCCGGCTCCGTTCACGAACGCGGGGTCCGCCACCAGCGCACCGCAAAGAACAGCCCGGCAACCACCAGTACCGACGACACCACCGGCGCATCGCGCCACATCAGCCACACCATCGTGCCGTCATACCCGAAGATGAACATCGATGACACGGCAAAGCACACCAGTGCCAGCGCAAACGAGACATTGCGTCGACGCGCGAGCCGATCATTCGCCCGCCCCGTGCCCTTCTCCGTCACGACGACTCCCGTGCCTCTTTCCATTCGTTCACCTCACTGCAACGCAGTCCGATCTTTTCAAATCCGTTCAACCCCGGCTGTTGCCCTGGTCCTGGCCGTCCTGCCTCCGCCCCATGAAAAACGGCAGCCGCTTCGCAAAATCCACCGGCATCTCCCGCCGCACTGCATCCATGACCTCCGGTGTCACGGCGGCATGGCCGCGTTCGCGCGCGAACTTCTCGATGCGTGATGCGACGACGGCACGTACGAATCCGGGCACGCGCGTCAGCCGGGCCGTTGCCTCGTCCGTCCACGGCATGGTCGCCGTTGCGGCGGGCGCGCCGTACGTCGTCTCGCGCGGTGGCCGCACGAGCGGCCGGTCGCCGGCCGGCTGGTAGGCGCACGATGCGTCCTCGGCCATGAGGTCACCGGCATCCGCGTATGCGCGTGCACGGCAGCCGCCGCACACCGCGCGGTACTCGCAGCGCCCGCACTTGCCGCCCGGCGTCTCCGTGCGCAGCCGGCGGAATACCGGCGAATCGCGCCACACCTCTGCGAACGAGGAGCGGCGCAGGTCACCGGCGACGGCGGGCGTGTACGGACACGGCGTCAGCTTGCCTTCGGGTGTGATGCGCGCGTAGTGGATTCCACACGGACAGCGCGTGCCGTAGTTCAGCAGCGGCGATTCCGTGTCGGCTTCGTACGCGTGCCGCATGATCTGCGGCTGACACTTCGAGCGGACCAGCATGCGGCCGCGGTACGCGCGCTCGAGCGCGGCCAGCTCGCGCAGCACATCGTCGTTTTCCGCCGGCGACAGCCCGTGCATGCCCTCAGCACGGCCCGTTGCAACCAGGAAATAGAGGTTGAACGACACCGCACCGCGCTCCGCCGCCCACGCCGCAATGGCACCCACCTCGGTGCGGTTGCCGCGCGTGAGCGACGTCTGCACCACGAAATCGAGGCGCTCCGCGCGCAGACGCTCGACCGCTTCAAGCGTGTCGCGCAGTGCGCCGCCACCGTGACGGAAACGGTCGTGATAACGTTCGTCCAGCGAATCAATGCTGATGGCGACGCCGGTCACGCCCGCGTCCATGAGCGAGCGGATGCGCGCCGCCGTCAGTCTCGTGCCATTGGTGCCGATGACGACCGTCGCGCCACCTGAGGTCGCGTGCCGTGCGATGGTCTCCAGATCGTCGCGCAGCAGCGGCTCGCCGCCCGACAGGATGAACATCGGCGCCGGGCTGATAGCCAGGATCTCGTCGGCAATGCGCAGGCACTCATGCGTCTCCAGCTCACCGGCGGTTGCGTGCCATGAGCCGGCGGCAATGTAGCAGTGGGCACAGGCGAGGTTGCAGCGCTTCGTGAGGTTCCAGGCGACGACGTGGGGCACGTAAGCGGCGCTGTCCGCGTCCACGCGCGCTACGTCTGCGTCGGACTGTGCGGTGGCACGGGCATCATCCGGCCCGGGGCCGGGGCCGGGGCGGCCGGGCGCCGG
>Ga0302046_10003788_pt1 | contig 13556 bp, 8 predicted proteins | sample RVTome_11_FD_200261 | JGI IMG/M metagenome (GOLD analysis project Ga0302046, IMG submission 200261) | Soil microbial communities from uranium-contaminated site in the Upper Colorado River Basin, Wyoming, United States - RVT147D111 (version 2) ...
ACGGTGTTTGGCGCTTGTGGCGAGCGTCAACGACCCTCTGCCATGGCGTTCGCGGCCCTGGCCGCGCGCCCGGGGTCCCCCGGCGGCGGACGGACGAAGCGGCGGCGCCACGAACCTGTCGGCGAGCACCGGCCAGAGCCTGAATTGGGAGGCCGATCTCCTCTCCATTCAAAACGCCATGACCTCCCGCGCCGCCGCCAGCACCTTGTCCTTCGTCGGCAGCAGCGCCTGCTCCAGCTTCTTGAAGAAGGGCGAGGGCCGGTCCTGCGACGCCACCCGCTTGACGGGAGCGTCGAGATACGCGAAAGCGTGCTCGGCGATGCGCGCCGCCACCTCGCCGCCGAAGCCGCCCGTCAGGGTCGCCTCGTGGACGACGACGGCGCGGCTCGTCTTCTTCACCGACGCCAGCACCGTCTCCTCGTCGAGCGGCACCAGCGTCCGCAGGTCGACGACCTCCGCCTCGACGCCTTCCTTCGCCAGCTCCTGCGCCGCCTCGAGACAGGTCCACGTCGCCACGCCGTAGCCCACGAGGGTCAGGTCGCGGCCCTCGCGCCGCACCAGCGCCCGGCCGAGGACGCCCACCCGGTCGGCCGACGGCAGCGGCGCCTTGATCCGGCGGTAGAGGAACTTGTGCTCGCAGACCACCACCGGGTTGGGGTCGCGGATCGCCGCCTTGAGCAGCAGCTTGGCGTCCTCGGCGAAGGCCGGCGTCACCACCTTGAGCCCCGGCGTGTGGGCGAACCAGGCCTCGTTGTTCTGCGAGTGGAACGGCCCGGCTCCCACGCCGCCGCCGGCCGGCAGGCGCACCACCAGCGGGCACGGCTTCTCGAAGCGGTAGAAGAGCTTGGCGATCACGTTCACCAACTGGTTGAAGCCGCACGAGATGAAGTCGCCGAACTGCATCTCGATCACCGGACGGTAGCCGAGCAGCGCGGCGCCGGCGGCGATGCCGAGAGTGCCGCTCTCGGCGATCGGCGTGTCGAGCACCCGCTCCGGCCAGCGCTGCCAGAGCCCACGCGTGGTGCGGAAGGCGCCCTCGAAACGGGCGATGTCCTGGCCCATAAGGATCACCGTGTCGTCGCGCTCCATCTCCTCGAGCAGCGCCTCGTGGACGGCCTCAACGTAGGTCTTCTCCTCGCCTGCGCCGGGACCGACGTCCTCCGGCTGCTCTGCGACCGCCATGAAGACGGGCCGCCAGGCGTTCTCCGCCGGCGGCTCGGCGGCGTCGGCGGCGCGCTCCACCGCCTCCTCCACGAGCTCGGACACCCGCGCCTCGAGCCGTTCGCGCACGGCGGCGGCGAGCGCGCCCTCCTCCTCCAGGCGGCGGGCGTAGGCCGGCACCGGGTCCTCGTCCATGTAGCCGGCGAGCTCGTCCTCGGGGACCACCTTGAGCGAGTCGTCGCCTTCGCTGTGGCCGCGCATGCGGCCGAGCATCGCCTCGAGCAGCGTCGGGCCGCCGCCGGCGCGCGCCCGGGCCACGGCCCGCGCCATCGCCTCCGTCATCGCTTCCGGGTCGTTGCCGTCCACCGTCTCGGCGGCGACGCCGTAGCCGACGCCGCGGTCGCTCAGGCGTTCGGCGGCGTACTGGTCGCAGGCCGGAGTGGAGAAGGCGTAGCGGTTGTTCTCGATCACCAGCACCAACGGCAGCTTCCACACCGCGGCCATGTTGAGGCCCTCGTGGAAGTCGCCGGTGGAGGTGCCGCCCTCGCCGATGAAGTTCAGCGCCACGCGGCCGCCGCCGTCCCGCTTGAGCGCGAACGCGCAGCCGGCGGCGACCGGGATCATCGATCCCAGATGGCTGATCATGCCGACGTGGCGGATGCCGTATTCGGGCGCCAGGTAGCCGTAGTGGAACGAGCGCTCGACGCCGCCGGAGAACCCGTCGCCACGGCCGAGGAGCTGGCAGCACAGGCGGTAGAGCAGGCTTTGTGGCTCCGGACGTCGTCCGTCAGGCTCGCCGAAGCCGAAGCCCGGGAAAGTGCGGGCCGGGTCGAGGTAGACGGTGAGGATCGCTCCCAGGTCACGGTGGAGTGAGCAGAGGGCGTCGCCGGGCTCGAGGGCGAGGCCGGCCGTCACGGTCGTCGCTTCGCCGCCGATCTGGCTGTACCACTTGGCGAGACGTCCGGTCTTGAGCAAAGCGCTGAACCGCAGGTCGAGGTCGCGGGACAGGCGCATGTAAGCGTAGGTGAGGAGACGTTGGGAGGGCTCTGGCATAGGCCGGAGAGTCTACGGCGGGCGTCGGTGGACGGCAAGGTGGGGCCGCCTGCGCAGGCCGGCGCGGCTTGCCAGCCGGTCGGGCAGACAGTACACTCACGACCGACCGTAGCGGCCGATGTTTACGCCCCCCTCATCCGTCAAGGAGCTCCTTGATCTCGCGCACCGCCACGAGGCCGAGGAGACGGAATTCGCGACGTTTCTGGAGAACGTCCGGCAGCTTCTCCGGCGCCCGCAGTTTCCGCACGACGGAAGCGCCGTCAGCCTGGCCGAATACCTCGACGGGCGCGAGGCCCAGGGCGCTGCCAGGCTGCCGGGCGACGAGCAGTCGGTGGTCGTCCTGCTCGTGCGGCAGCTTCTCGAGGCGCTCGGGTATTCGGCCGCGGACGCCATCTACAACCGGCCCCTTCCCGCAATCTCGGAACGGGCCGTTCCCGACTTCACCGTCTTCGTCAGAGACTTGCTGGGCTCGACCCCGGTCTTCCTCGTGGAGTGCAAGTCCACCTCGGTGGCCTACTTGTCCGGCCCCGGTCTCGAGCAAGGCGCGGGCGAGACGGCGGTCCGCCAGCTCCGCCGCTACGTGCTCTCGGGCGTGGTCCACGGCCGGCTGGGCCTCTTGTGCAACGGCTTTCGGCTGGAGGCGTGGGAATACGGCAGCGAAGGCGACACGAGGCTCGTTCAGGTGGATCTCCATGCCCTGGCACGCCAGGCGGCAGGCGAGGCGGAAGCGTTCTCCGGCGAGCTGCGGGGCGGTTTGAGGACGGTCTGGTACCGTCTCTCCCGTTCAGCCTTCGTCCGCGCTCACGACCTGCAGAGGGTCTCGGCTCAGGTGCCGCCTCTCCCTTCGGAATGGGTGGAGAGGGTGCGAGCCAGGTTCGAGGAGACGGTGAGCCCGAGCGCCCTGGAGGAAGACCTCGTCGCCTACTACGAGTCGGCGTGGGAAGAGACGGCCATCGACGTCAGCGATTCTCCGGAGCTCCTGGTCGACTCGCTGCGTGGCCTGATCGGCCAGTTCGCCGAGGACGTGCTGCACCAGCTCGGAGAGGGCCTGAGGCGTCACGAGGAGCACGAGGCGGCGCGGCAGGTCCTGGAGGGCCGCTCCCAGCTTTCGAGGTTGCGTCAACCCCTGGAGCTCCACCGCCAGAGCTTTCTTCTCACGCCGGAGCAGTTCGAGGAGATCCTGCTCCAGCCTCTGGAGGTCTGGTGCCGCCGGCCCCGGTTGGAGGACCTGGAAGAGCGGGTCGCGGCGTGGGTGGCCGACCTCGAGCCCCATGTGAGGAAACGCAACGAGTCCGACAACGAGCAGCTCGCCTTGAAGGAGTCGGGACCGACGGTTCGTCGTCGAGGCAACGGTCCGGAGATCGCAAAGAAGCGCGTCATCCGAGAATTGACCAGCGACCTGGAAGTCTTCTGCCGCGCAGCGCTCGAGGAGCACTCCTCCCGCCGGCAGCTCGAAGAGCAGTACAAGCGGTCGTTGGACGTGGCCGCGGCCTTCCAGACCTGGGCGGCCCGGGTCTCCTCCAGCGTGCTCGTCGGCGCCGCCGAAGCCGAGTATCGCCGCGAGTTCTCGCGTCAGACGGCGTACGTCTACGTCGTGCGTCTGCTCCTGGTTCGCATCTGCGAGGACAAGAAGCTCTTCCAGCGCAAGATCTCCGACGGCGGGCTCACTCTCTGGCAAGGGTGCGCGGCGCGTTATCTCGACTACGCCTCGGGCCGCTCCTACGAATACCTGACGCGGATGGCCTACGAGTGCGCCCAGAACGTCTACGTCCACTTCTACGGCGCCTCGGAGTTGTTCGACTGGTACCGCATGGACGAGAAGATGATGGTGCGGGCGTTGCTGGTCTTGAACGCCTTCAACCTCGAGGCGATCGACACCGACATCATCGGTGCCGTGTACGGCCGCTATCTCGAGGAGGGCAAGCACGAGCAAGGGCGCTACTACACGCCGCGGGAGCTCGTGCGCACGATGCTGGACTTGGTGGGCTATCGTGGCGAAGCCGTGGTGAACCGCCGTATCGCCGACCTTGCCTGCGGCTCGGGAAGCTTTCTGGTCGAGGCTTGTCGCCGCCTTCTCGATCAGTTCCGCGGGAGCGACGGGAAGATACCCGCGGCCAGGCTGGCTCCGGCCCTGGAAGAGGTGCAGAAGTCTCTTTACGGCGTGGAGATCAATCCTTTCGCCTGCTATCTGGCGGAGACCAATCTCCTCATTCAGGTCCTGGATCTCGTCCGTCAGGCTCAGGAGACGGAGAGCACGCTGACCGTGGAAAGGTTTCGCATCTACTCGGGCGACGCCCTGCTCGTCGATCCGGTGCTCGCGGCCACGAAGGACACAACCCTGCTGCTCCTCGGCGAGGATCGCGCCGTTCTGGAGCAGCTCAAGGCCCGAGTCGGGCCTTTCGAAGGCGGCTTTGACTTTCTCGTAGGCAATCCTCCCTACGTTCGCGCGGACGAGGACTCTCCATCGTATCTCGCCTATCGCCGACTATTGGATCGGCAAGACTGGTTTACGACGGGACATCTGAAGTGGGACCTTTATGTGCCTTTCGTCGAGCAGTACCACCGCCTCCTCGCCGACCAGCCGAAGGCGCGCTGTTGTTTGGTAACGATAGAGTCGTTGACCAACGCGCCTTACGCTGCCAAGCTAAGGCAGCTTCTCGGCGCGGAAACGACCCTTCACGACGTGCTTTTCACCCAGGGCTTGCGGCTCTTTGAGGATGCGACCTGGCAGAACAACGTCGTGTTTTGCTTTTCCCGTGGCGTTTCGTCCGGGGAACATCGCGTGCAGCGCCGGATCTCCCGCCGGCGTGCTGACGACGGTTCGCTCCTTATCGAGCTGATGGATCAACCGGACCAGAAGGCCCACGACCCCGATGCTCTGTTCAGGTTGCGTGAACGGGTCGACTTGGACCTGAAGCAAACGGTTCGCTGGGAGGAAATCTGTTATGTGTCTGTCGGCATGGTCTTGAACTCCGACGAGAAGCGGGAGGAAGGCGCCGTTATCGTCGTGCCGAGCAAGTATGATCCACAGTGCTTTGGCGAGGAGCTTGTAAAGAACCTGGGGAAGCGGGGAAAGCGAATTCGGCATCGTCGGTTCAAGAGAGAAGAGCTGCTGTCCAACGATAGAGATACTATTCACACTCGACCCTATCTCGACTCTCGAGAGGTCTTGAGGGGAGGCATCGGCCGCATCAAGTGGCTCGAGTACGGCCCGCATACGCGCGTGCCCGCGCGCGTCCGCCGGCCGACCTTCCCCGAGCTCTACGATCGCCCGAAGGTCGTCTTCGGATCCTTCATTGGTGTGGCCGTAGACGACGGCTCCAACCAGGAGTTCCTCGTTGCACCGCACAACGTACGCATATCCATCCTGTGGTGGCGGATGGCAGACATCGAAAACCGTGCTCTGGACTCGGTACGAACGGCCCTCGACGAGGAGGGGCGATACGATTCAGCACTCTCGCGGCTGTTCTCGGAGTGGTACCTTTGTGCTCTTGCCCTTAGTGAGCCTGTCCAGCGATGGCTCCACGCTACGAGAAGGTCCATGAAGGACGACGTATATCCTGACGACATCCGGGCCATTCCGGTAAAGCGCTTGAGCCAACAGGATCAGCAGCCCTTCGTGCGATTGGAGCAGGAACGCCATCGCCTGTGGCGCGAGCTGATCGAGCTCGAAGGTCGAGGCTTCCGCATCGGCGAGCGCGTAAGGATCCCGGTCCGCGAGCTCGCCGGCCGGTTCCGGGAGGAGCATCCGGAGATCGAGCACCTCACGCTTTTTCAGATGCCCACGTCCGTCCTGGAGATCGACGAGAGCGCCTACGAGAAGGACCTTTCGCGAGTCCGCGCCATCGAGGGCGAGCTTCGCGTAGGCAAAGAAGCGATCGGCCGCGTAGGCGAGAAGATCCGACGAAAGGCGGACGTCGCCAAGCTCTTCGCCCGTTTCCTACAGGAAATGCCCGGGACGCTGGCCGACCGGCAGAGCCGGGACGCCTTGCCACGCTCCGAAGAGGGGCTGCTCGCGCTGGCGGGGTATCTCGAGGAGCAAGAGAAGGCAGTCCGGCGTCGCCAGGCGAGGATCGAGGAAATCCAGGCCGAGATCGACCGCCGTGCGTGGGACCTCTACCGGCCGGGTGGGAGATGATGAAGACGGGAGGCGCGTCCGCTCGTCGAGCGGCTCCTGGCCGACGGCTCTGCCAGCGCCGTTCCCGTCAAGCTCCTTTCTCGATCACGTGGAGCCGGTCGAGCTCGAGGTCGCCGAGCTCCTGGACGGTGCCGTCGGGCCAGGTGACGGTCAGCGCCTCGACGGCGTCGTTCTCGCCCAGGCCGAAGGTCACCGGCAGCTCCGACTGCGACTGGTAGCCGCGGGTGGGCATGACCTGGCGGCGCTGGGTGACGCCGCCGGCGGTCAGCTCGACCCAGGCGCCGATCGCGTCGCGCTGGCTGCCGGGGTCGACCAGGCGCAGGCGCAGCCAATGGTGGCCGAGGCGCTGCTCGTTGGCGAGCAGCACGGCGGCGCGGCCGGCCTGGGTCAGCACCACGTCGAGGTCGCCGTCGCCGTCGACGTCGGCGAAGCTGCCGCCGCGGCCCACCAGGGGCCGGGCGAGGTCGCCGGCCGCCGCCAGGTCCACCGCCACGAAGCCCTGGCGCTGGCCCGGGCCGGCGTTCCAGAAGAGCTGCGGCGCCTGCTCGTAGGTCTGGCTGGGGTCGACGGCGCCGATCTCGGTCTCGAGGTGGCCGTTGGCCTGGAGCACGTCTTCGCGGCCGTCGAGGTCGTAGTCGAAGAAGAGCACGCCGAAGGAGAGCATGGTGCGGCTCGGCGCGCCGATGCCCTCGGTGATCGCCTCGTCGGCGAAGAGGGTGGCCTCGCCCTGGGTGATGTAGAGCGAGGTCATCTCGTTGGCGAAGTTGCCGATGGCGAAGCCGAGGTCCGCGTCGTTGCGGAAGTGGGCGGAGTCGATGCCCATGGCCCCGGTGGCCTCGCCCTCGCGGCCGTAGGCGAGGCCGTAGAGCTCGGCCGTCTCCTGGAACGTCACCACGCCGTCCGCTCCGATGCCGCGGTTGTGGAAGAAGAAGTTGCGCACCGTGTCGTTGGCCACCAGGACGTCGATCCAGCCGTCGCCGTCGACGTCCACCGGGGCGAGCCCGAGGGCCTTGGCCACCGGCACGCCGGTGACGTCGTTGCGCACCCGGACGCCGCTGGCCTGCGAGGCGTCGGCGAAGGTGCCGTCGCCCCGGTTGGGGTAGAAGTAGGGGAAGGTGCCCTCGTAGTTCACCGGCGGGCCGTAGGCGCGGCCGACGCCGGTGAGGCGGTAGTCGACCTGCTGGTCGATGGCCCGCGACCAGCGCACGTAGTTGCACACGAAGAGGTCGAGGTCGCCGTCGCGGTCGGCGTCGAAGAAGCCGGCGCTGGTGCTCCACTCGGCCTCCTCGCCGGCCACGCCGGCGGCCGCCGTGGCCTCCTCGAAGCGCCCCCGGCGGTTCATGAAGAGGTGGTTGGGGCCGACGGCGGTGAAGAAGACGTCGACCCAGCCGTCGTTGTCCACGTCGCCCACGGCGACGCCGGTGGCGTAGGCGGCGAGGTCGATCCCGCTCTCGCGGGAGACGTCCTCGAAGCGCCCGCGGCCGTCGTTGCGGTAAAGGGCGGTGGCGGCGCTCTTGCCGCTGGCCGAGTGGGGCCAGGAGGCGGAATTGACGAGCAGCAGGTCCTGGTCGCCGTCGTTGTCGTAGTCGAGGAAGGCGGAGCCGGAGCCCATCGTCTCGGGCAGCAGCTTCTCGCCCTCGGCGCCGTTCCAGTGGACGAAGTCGATCCCGGCCTCGCGGGTGACGTCGGCGAAGCGCACCTCGGGGGGCGTGACCTCGCGGGCCACGGCTTCGGGAGCCGCGGCCTCGATGGCGACCTCCGGCGGCTGCTCCGGCGGCCGGCTCGCCAGGAAGTACGCGGCGGCTCCCAGGGCCGCCAGGACCACGGCCACGAGGAGGGAACGGCGGAAGTAGACGCCGATGATGGCGTCGTCTTCAGGGACGTACTCGTCGTCCGGGCGATCGTGAGGCGCTTGATCTTCGTTCATGGGGGCTTTCATAACAAGATCCGTGCCATGTGGGGGCGCGGCGTCAGCGGATCCCGGCGGCGTCGCGGTCGAGGTTGCGGTAGACGGTGCGCAGCAGCTCCTGGGTCGTGCGCTCCCATTCGTCCGCCGTGAAGCGCTCCGCCGGCGCCGTGATCCGCACCACTCCGGTGCCGTTTTTCTGGGTGAAGAGCTTGATCCGCATCCGCGGGCTCCAGATCAGCGCCCATTCGTCGTTGGCCTCCACGTTGGGGTCGTATTCGATGCCGTGGGCGCGCAGGGCGTCGAGCACCGCGTAGACGAGGTCGGGCTCCTGGCGCCGGTAGGGCTGGGTGAAGGCGGCGGCGGCGGTGTGGGCGCCGGCCGGCGCCGCGTAGGAGTCGGTGGTGAGGAGCCGGCGGTAGGCCTCGCCCTCGAGGCCCACGAAGCGGTCGTCGGAGCGCGCCTTGAGGCGCAGGCGCTCGTCGAGCCGGATCGCCTCCTGCAGGTGCTGCACCGCCGGCTCTTCGAAGCCTCCCAGCGCGTAGTTGCTGGCGACCAGGTAGGCGGCCTCGGCCGCGCCCGGATGGGCTTCGAGGTAGCGGGCGAAGTGCTCCGCGGCCTCCTCGCTCCGGCCCTGGAGCACCCGCACGGCGCCCAGGTTGAGGTGGTTGTCGCCGTCGCCCGAGTCCAGCTCCTGGGCCTTGAGCAGCGCGTCGTAGGCGGCGTCGTAGCGCTGCTCCGCGATCTCGAGGCCGGCCAGGTTGAGCCAGCCCTGGCGCAAGGTGGGGTCCAGCTTCAACGCCCGCTCGAGGTCGTCGAAGCCCTTCGCCGTGTCGCCGGCCATGATCAGCGCGGTGCTGCGCAAGAGCAGGGCCTCGGCGCTCGGCTTGCCCTTCATCACCGTCTTGAGCAGCTCCAGGGCCTCGTCGGCCTCGCCGCGGTCGAGGTGGGCCTGGACGCTCGCGAGCTCCGGGTCACGGGTCTGGGCGGCGGCCGGAGCGGCCCCCGCGCACAAGACGGCCCCCGCGAGCGTCGCGGCGGCGAGGAGGCAACCGAATCTGCGGCAACCGAATTTGCGTAACGCTGGTCGCATGGCAATTCTCTATGAGGTTTCGTAGACGGTATGAGCCGGGCGCTCTCGTGCTATCTTGACACGGTATCCGCGACCGGAGGCCACCCCTCTTCGAGGAACCTGGAACCGTGCTCTGGCTGCTCGCCGCCGCGCTCCTCGCCCAGACGCCCGAGACCGTGCGGGAAGCGGACGTCTTCGCCGCCGGCGTCGACGTCGAGGTGGTCAACGTCGACGTGGTGGTCTCCGACCGGCAGGGGCGGCCGGTCACCGGCCTCGGGCCGGAGGACTTCGAGCTCCGGGTCGACGGCCAGAGCGTGGCCGTCCGCTACTTCGCGGCGCCCGCGCCGGCGGAGGCTCGCCCGCGTGAGCGGCCGCTCTACCTGGCGATCTACCTCGACCGCGCTTTCCTGCGGCCGGGCGACGCCGGTGACCTGGTGCCGGGAGCCGGCGGCGGCGCTCCCGGTACCGGCACGCACGGGAGAGCGGCGGCGCGCAGTGGGACCTCGGCCGCACCCAGAGCGCCGCGTCGCGCCGCGCCTTCGAGGAGCTGGCCGAGGCCACCGGCGGCCGTGCCCTGGCCGGCTCCCGCGACTTCGACGCCGCGCTCGGCGCGGGTGCCGGTGCGCATCGCGCACGACGAGATCCTCGACGTGCTCGGCCGTCACCTCGAATACACGCTCGAGGTCGACGCCGAGCGCGGCGCCCGGACGGTGGCGGTGGGCGTGCGCGACGACTTCGCGCCGCTGCTCTCGACCCTCGTCGTGCCGCTGGCGTCGTCGCCCGCCGCCCCGGGACCGGCGCCGTCGAGGTGAGGTAGCGTGCGCCGCGCCCCCGTGCTCGCCGTGCTCGCCGTTCTCGCCGTGCCAGGAGCCGGCGACGCCGAGATCGACCTGCGCCCGCAAGGCCGCGCCGTGGTCCGCGCCGAGACCGCGGCGCTGCTGCTCAGCGGCCAGGAAGGCGGCGACGTGCGCCTCGCCGTCGCCGCCGTGCCGCTGCCCGAGACCGAGAACGTGACGGTACTGATCGAGATCGACGGCGCCTCCCTGCTCGCGGACGCTCCGTCATCGGGCACGGACGTCTTCGTCTACGCCTTGAGCTCCCAGGGGGAGGTGCTGGCCAGCGCGTCGCGGCGGCTCGCCGTCGACCTCGAGCGCTTCCGTGAACGGCTCGGGAGCGCCGGCCTCCGGGTCGTCCTCGCCCTCGCCCTGCCGCCGGGGGAGCACGGCGTGAGGGTGCTCGTGCGCTCCGAGACCGGGGGCATAGGGCTGGCAAGCGCCCGGGTCGCCGTCCCCGCTTCCGAGCTGCCGTCGCTGCACGCCTCTCCCCGCGGCTGGGTCACCGCGGTGACGGCGGACGATGAGGCCGCCCTCGCCGCTGCCTGGACGCGGCTCGGGCTGGAGGAGCCGTGGCTGCTCTCAAGCCTCCCGGTCTTCACCGCCGAGGAGGCGCCGGCGGCCCTGCTGCCGACGGCGGTGGAAGCCGCGGCCAGGCCGCGGCGCCGCGAGATCGCGGCGCTTTACGCCGGCGCGCTGCGCCGCCTCGCCGGCGGCGAGCGCGACGCCGCCCTCGCCGCGCTTTACGAGCTCGAATCGCGGGCGCTGGCCGGCCTCGCGCCCGAGGCCCTCCGCGAGCTGCAGCGGGCCCAGGCGGAGACGGTCGCGGCGGTGGTGAAGCGGGCCCCGGCGGCGCTGCTGCCGATCGTCCTGCTCCACGCCGACGCCGTGCGCGGCTACCGCGCCGCCGGCCGCTCGGCCCTGGTCGCCCATTCCGAGACCGCCGTCGCCGGGCTGGCCCGGACCCTGGCCGCGCGCGCCGACGAGGAGGGACGCTGCTTCGCGGTGCGGATCCTCGCCGCCCTCGCCGAGGAGCTGCAACGGCTGGGGACGCTGGGGCGCGCCGAGGCGCTCTACCGCGAGGCCCTGGCGATCGATCCCGGCGACGGCGGCGTGGCGCTGGCGCTGGCCGCCGTGTACGAAAGGCTCGGACGCTTCGCGGACGCCGTGGAGACGCTCGGATCGTCGCGCCGTCCGGGGCCGGAAGCGCGCTTGCGGCTGGCCGTCAATCTCCTGCGCACGCGGCGCCCGGAGCGGGGCGAGCGTCTCTTGAGACGCCTGGCCGACGACGAGGACGCCGGGTGGGTCCGCGTCCTCGCCTGGCAGGAGCTGGCGACGCTCGAGCTGACGCGCGGCGCGCCGGACGCCGCCGCCACGGTCCTGCGCCGCGCCCTCGCCGGCCGGCCCGGCCATCCCGCCCTGGAGCTGCAGCTCGCATTCGTCCTCGACCGTCTCGGCCGCCGTGACGAAGCCGGCGTCCTCCTCGCCGCCCTCGCCGGCGGCGCGCCGCGGCCCGAGGCGGGCGAGCGCTCGCGCTACAACGAATGGCCGCGTCCGGAGCTGGGGACGCGGTGCCCGGAGCTTGAGACGCGCGCCGCGGAAGGACGTGAGGCGCTCGCCCGGGCGCTCGAGGGAAGAGGACCGTGAGACACCTCGTCGTCCTCGCCGTGCTGGGCGCGTCGATGGCCGGCGCCGAGGACCTTTACGTGACGATCACCCGGCCGCCCCCCGGCGTCCCCGTCTTCGGCGAGGTCGAGATCGCCGCCGAGGTCGTCCCGGAGGACGGCGCAAGCGTCGAGCTCTTCGTCGACGGCCGCTTCGTGGATCGCCGCGACGAGCCCCCGTTCGCGGCGCGCGTCGACGTGGGCGAGGAGAGCGTCGAGCACCGTTTCGAGGCCGTGGCGCGCCGCCGCGACGGCGCCGCCGGCTCCGCCCTGCTGGTGACGCCGGCGCTGCGCGTCGACGAGGCGGTCGAGCTGCGGTTGAGGCAGCTTTACGTGACCGTGAGCCGCGGCGGCGAGCGCGTGCTCGACCTCGCGCGCGACGAGCTCGAGGTGCTCGACGACGGCGAGCCCCAGCGGCTCGTGACCTTCGAGCGCGGCGACGTGCCGCTGACCGCGCTCTTGCTGGTGGACGCCAGCGCGAGCATGCGCGGCGCGCCGCTGGCCGCGGCGCTGGCCGGCGCCGAGGCCTTCGTGCGCGCCATGCAGCCCCTGGACCGCGCCCAGCTCCTGCTCTTCGCCGACCGGGTGATCCATGCCACGCCGTCCACCGGCTTCGCCGCGGTGCTGGCGGCCGGCCTGCGCGGCGCCGCCGCCGAGGGCGGCACCGCGATCAACGACCACCTCTACCTCGCCCTGCGCCTGCTCGACGCCCGCCAGGGACGCCGGGTGATCGTGCTGCTGAGCGACGGCGTCGACGTGGCGAGCGTGCTCGGCGTGCGCGACGTCGCGTGGGCGGCGCGGCGCAGCCAGGCCCTCGTCTACTGGATCCGCCTCGGCGCCCCCGACCCCCGCGAGCGCCACTTCAGCGCCTGGCGCGACGCCGCCGAGCACCGCGCCGAGCGCGAGGGGCTCGCCGAGCTCGTCGCCGCAACCGGCGGCCGCGTCGTCAGCCTCGCCGCGATCGACGAGGCCGCGGCGGCCTTCGCCGGCGTCCTCGCCGAGCTGCGCGAGCAATACGTGCTGGGCTACTACCCCACGCGCGAGGCCGGTGACGGCGAGTGGCACGACGTCAAGGTGCGGGTGACGCGGCCGGGGCTCGCCGTGCGGGTGCGGGACGGGTACCTGGACGACCTCTCGCCGCCGGACGCCGCGGTAGTATCGACAAGTGAACACGCGGACGCTCACGCCCGATCCTGCCTACGACCTTGAGACCCAGAGCCTCGTCGGCTCCTGGGCCGCCGGCCTCGACGATCAGTTGCGGGTGCTTCGAGGCGTGGTCGCCGGCCTCGGCGTCGCCGAGCTGGAGTGGCAGCGCTCGCCGGGCCACAACACGATCGGCATGTTGCTCGCCCACCTCGCCATCGTCGAGGTCTACTGGATCCGGGCGATCGCCGCCGGCGTCACCGGGGAGCGGGAGGTGGACGCCGTGGTGCGCGGCGTCCTGGGCATCGGCATGGCCGACGACGGCATTCCATTGGCTGCCGGCGGCGGGCATCCCGCCGTCCTCGCCGGCCGCGGCGTGGATGCCTACCTGACTCTCCTGGACGGTGCGCGCGCGGCCACGCACGACGTCCTGCGTTCGTGGCGGGACGACGAGCTCGGCCGGACGTGCGAGGTCAAAGACGCACGGGTGTCCCGCGGCTGGATCGTCTACCACGTGCTCGAGCACTTCAGCGGTCACCTGGGGCAGATCCGCGTCATCCTGCGGGATCTGCGGTCCGGGTCGTGA
>Ga0302046_10003789_pt1 | contig 13555 bp, 12 predicted proteins | sample RVTome_11_FD_200261 | JGI IMG/M metagenome (GOLD analysis project Ga0302046, IMG submission 200261) | Soil microbial communities from uranium-contaminated site in the Upper Colorado River Basin, Wyoming, United States - RVT147D111 (version 2) ...
GCGGAAAGCGCATCCGCCGTTCGACGGAGGACATCCAGCAGATCGGCGCCAAGATCAAGGACCACGTCACGGCCAATCCCGGATTGCGCCTGGGCGCGATCGCCAAAGCGCTCGGGATCTCGACCAAAGATGCGCGGCGTCCCGCCTTCGCCCTGGTCGAGAACGGCGTTCTGAAGACTACCGGACAGCGTGGAGGCACGCGCTACTTCCCAAAGGGGGCTTTCACGAAGAAGGCCCGCAAGCACAAGACCGCCAAGCGCAAGACGCGGAAAGGGAAAGCCGCGGCGTAGACCGCGAGCATCCGACGCCGGGAGGGCTCGGGCGGTCGCCGCCGGCCGAGCTGCCCGCCAACTCCACGACGAGAAGCGTGCCTGAAGTCTGCCCATGGTCAGCCGGGAGGTCATGCTCGACGTCGCGTCCTTCCTGGACTCCGAGCAGGCACGCTCCCTCCGAGGAATCGGGCGCGAGGGTCTGCGCGCGATCGCCACTGCCTTCGTCGGCGCCGCCTACGAGGACCTCGGCAAGCGGCCTCGGTTCCTGGACGGCGAGGACGCGCGCCAGCTCCTCGGCGAGTGTCTTCCGGGTCGTTTCGCCCGCAAGGACTCCCTCGCCGAGCACGTTCCTGCCGTGGTGGACGCCTTCGTCGAGCATCTGGTCGCCACGGAGGTGGTGACGCAGGCCTGGGAGCTCCGCGCCGGCATCGCGCAGGCCATGCCGGCCTTCGTCGATCTGGTGAAGAGCGGGAGGAACGAGCCCCGCGTGAGCGGCGAGCGCACACGGCCGGTCGTGCACCACGCGGACAAGCTCGGTCGCAACGACCCTTGCTTCTGCGGAAGCGGGAAGAAGTTCAAGAAGTGCCACGGCAAGGGGAGCTGACCGATGGATCCGAACATGACGCTCCTGTGCGACGCGCTCGCGCCGGTGATGGACCGCCTCGCGAGCGATCCGTCGAGTCCCGATGCTTGGGCCGCGGCGCGCGCTGCGCTGCGGAGCTACGGCGTCGGCGAGGACGACGACGCGGAACTCTGGCTGGCGGTCGAGTGCGAGGAGCACGAGACGTTGCGCGCCATCGTCTCGGGTTGGGAGTCGGGCGCGCGGCTCATGCTCGAGCGCGACCGGGACGTGCTGAAACGCGCCCTGAAGGCGTTCCGCAAGCGCCTGAAGATCACCGTGCTCGACGCGGAATCCTCCGTGGCCGGTGGTCCGATGAGCGCCGGGCGTTCCTCGGGCATCGTCGGCATCGTCCCGCCGGACCGATACCCGCCGGAGGTCTGGGGACATCTCGTCCGCGAGAAGCGGCTCGTGGCGGACCGGCACGGCACCTACGAGCTGCCGCCGGGTGGCTGAGCTCCAGCGGACTCTCCGCGTTGAGCGCCCCGCGGAGCAGCATCACTCGGAGAGGACGCGCAGCGACACGAAGCGCGCGCTCGCCAGCTGGGACTTCCCGAGCACGTCGACGACGCCCGACCGTTCGGCGCGCAACCACACCTCGAAGGGTCGCTCGGTGGCGGTTCCCCGGAGCGGCACCTCGCCGACCGCGGGCCCTCCGCGCTCGATCTCGAACTCCGCGATGGGGACGTCGTCGATCCAGACCTCGACGGACTGCGGATAGAGGTCGGGGCGATCCTCCATGGGAGCGAGCGTGATCTCGAGCCGACGGCCCGGAGGAAGCGCCGCGAGCATCTCAGGCCCCATGCGGCCGTCGGGCAGCACTCCGCCGAAGATCTGCCGGGTCCCCGTCAGGGACTCGTGCTCGACGAGGGACTGGAGCCGGGCGCGCGCGGAGCGCTCGTACTGCTCGCGCCAGCCCAGTGCACCCGCGGGCGTGAGCTCCGTCGCGCGCCGGCCGCGGTAACGCGGCTCCACCTCGGGCAGCGCACGCGCGCCGCCAGCGACCCACGTGCGCTCGAGGAGCGACTCCGCCAGCCAGACGGCGAAGGCGCGCACCGTCGCGGCGGAGGGGTGAGGATCGGTGACCTGCGTGTCGTCCCGCTCGGCTTCCGACAGGAGCGGGAGCACCGGGACGTCTTCCCCGAGCAGCGCGAGCTCCGCGCGCAGCTCCCGGTGCACTTCGTGCTGGACGTAGGGGACGAGGGCGAGTCGCGCACCCGCGCCGGCGAGCAGGTCTCGGAAGCGGACGACCGAGCGCGCCATGTCCTCCACCAGCAGGCGCGACGTCGTCGTGAGCCGCGCCTCGATCACGCTCGGACCGGACGCGTCCCAGGGGATCGGCAGGCCCTCGCGCTCGAGCCGGACCACGTTGTGCTTGAAGTAACCGGTGTTGTCCTCGACGTGGACCCACGGCTTGGGAGCGAGGAAGTCCGGCGCGCTGCGGCGGTGCCCGGTCTCGTAGACGCCGAAGCTGTCGTTCAGGTCGTTGGCGACGTGCAGCCAGAGCACGACACTCGGTCGCAGCCGGTCGAGGTGGTCGAGCACGAACTGGAACGCGTTCCGCTGGTTCCAGCTCGGGATCGCGACGCAGCGGACGGCTACTTCGGGCGCTCCCGGCCCTTGCGCATCGGAGAGGATGCGCTCGAGCTGCTCCGACAGGACCTCCTCCGGCGCCAGTCCCCAGCCGAAGGCGACCGAGTCGCCGAGGACGAGGACTTTCCTCGCGTCAGGACCGGGTTCGCCGGCCAGCCGGACGCGGAGCCCGAGGTCGTCGGTGCGCACGTCGACGCCTCCCACCTGGACCGTCGTGCTCGACTTGAGGACGTAGGCGACGCGCGGGTCCTCGTGGATCCGATAGGGGCCGGGCTCCCGCGCCGCAGCCGCGAAGCGGTCGGCGTCCATCTGGACGGGCGCGTCGGCGATGCGCTCGAGGAACGAGCTCCCCCGCCAGAGCCGGCGCAGCGAGCGACCGGTCGAGAGCGAGTACGCCCCCTCCACCACGAGGAACAGGACGACCGCGGAGACGGCCGCGACGCCCAGGCGTGCGGGAACGCGGCTCATCGATCCAGCGCGTTCCGCACGCGCCGCGCGAGCTCGTGCACGTCGAAGGGTTTCTGGAGGATGTCGACCTGGTCCAGCTCGTGGAGCTGCGACAGACCCTCGTTCGTGTAGCCCGACATGAAGAGGACTCGCGGCTCGAGACCGAGCTCCCTCAGGCTCGAGACGAGCTGCGGACCGCCCATGATCGGTATGATCACGTCGGTCACGAGCAGCTCGATCTCGTCCCCGTGCCTCCGGTAGAGCGAGAGCGCCTCGCGCCCGTCCATGGCGACCAGCACCCGGTAGCCGCGCCCGACGAGCGCGCGGACCACCAGCGACGCGACGGCCTCGTCGTCCTCGGCTACCAGGACGGTCTCGCCCCCGCCGTGGTCACCGTCGGGGAGCACGACCGGCGTCACCAGCTCCGGGATCGCCTCCAGAGTGAGGGGGAGCAGGATCTCGACCTCCGTACCCTGTCCGGGCGCGCTGTGCAGCGAGACGCGACCGCCGCTCTGGCGGATGATCCCGTAGACGGTCGCGAGACCCAGCCCCGAGCCCTTGCCGACCGCTTTGGTGGTGAAGAACGGTTCGAAAGCGCGGCGCGCCGTTTCTGGGTCCATTCCCGTCCCCGTGTCCGACACGCACAGGACGGCGTACTCCCCGTCGGGCAGGGACTGTTCGTGGTCGATCGCCGCCCGGGTCAGTCGTTCTCGCCGCGTCTCGATCGTCAGGGTTCCCCCGCTCGGCATCGCGTCACGCGCGTTCGCGGCCAGGTTCAGGAAGACCTGCTCGATCTGGCCGCGGTCGGCCTTGATCGGCACCGGTTCGCCGGCGAGCTTCGGTACGAGCGTCACGTCCTCTCCGATGAGCCGTTCGAGCAGCCTCTGCGTCTCGAGCGTGAGCTGGTTCAGGTCGAGTACGGCGGGGAGGAGCTGCTGCTTCCTGCCGAAGGCGAGCAACTGGTGCACGAGGTCCGCCGCTCGCTCGCCGGCGCGACGGATCTCTCGCACGTGCTCGCACTCCTCTGGCCGGTCCTGCACGAGCTCGGCCAGGAGGTCCGAGTGTCCGAGCACGGCCACGAGGAGGTTGTTGAAGTCGTGGGCGATCCCCCCGGTCAGCTTTCCGATCGCCTCCATCTTCTGCGCTTGCCGCAACTGGTCTTCGAGCAGCTTGCGCTCGGTGATGTCGCGCCAGACGACGTGGAGGACGCGGCGATCCCGCTCCTGGACCGCCGTGAGCAGCACTTCGACCGGGAAGACCTCACCATCAGCGCGCCGGTGGTCCCACTCGAAGCGGTGGCTACCGCGCTCGAAGGCGACGGCGATCATCTCGTTCGCCTTCTCGAAGGAGTCTCGCCCGTCCGGCTGCAGTGGCGGCGAGAGCTCGGAGGGGTGGGTCTGCAGGACCTCCTCCTTGCATGCGTAGCGGAGCATCCTCACCGTCGCGTCGTTGCAGTCGATGAAGGTCTCTCCCTCGATGATCAGGATGGCGTCGGCGGAGCGCTCGAACAGCTCCCGGTACGGATCGAGATCGCGGGCATCGGAACTACGGCGTGTACCCATCGTGGAGGGGCAGGGAGTCTAGCCCGTGGGAGAGGCGCGCGAAGGTCGAGCAAGCCTTCGAGCAGGCGAAGGCGAGGCTGAAGGACCTTCTCCATGAGGCCGCTGAGGAGCTCGCGCACTCCCGGACCCCCAAGGCCAAGAAGGTGGCCGAGGAGGGGCGGCGCTTCTTCCTGGCCGAATGGCCGGAGTGGGCGGCGGGACCGTCCGCCATCCCCGGGGTCTCCTGGTAGGCTGAGCGGGTCCCGCGCGGGGACCCTCGAACACAGGGGGAATCGTCATGCTCCTCTGTACCCTCCTGGTGGCCTTCGCGCCGGCCTCGGCTCCCGCTCAGTGCGAGTTCGTGCGGCTGTTCGACTGCGACGCACCTCCCTACACCGGCACAGGCGACACGGAAGACTTCGGCGAGGTCGTCGCGCTCCAGGGCGCGCGCTGGATCGTCGGCAATGCCGGCGCGAACTCGGGCGTCGCCCGCGACGGCTGCGTCATGGTGTACGAGCTGGCCGGCTCGCAGCTCTTTCTACGCGCGGTGCTCGATTCGCCCGGCTATCATCCCGAATTCGGCGCCCGCGTCGCGGTCGACGGCGACACGGTCGTCGGCGCCGACAGCTTCAAGAGCCTCGAGATCTTCGAGCGCGACGGCGATGCGTGGGTGTGGACCACCGGGTTCCACGCGCCGAACAACTTCCAGCAGGTGGGGCGCAGCGTCGCGATCGACGGCGACCGCATCGCGGTCGGCACCCCGATCAGCTTACTGCCCGAGAGCGCGGGCGGCGTGGTCGTCACCTTCCGGCGCGTCGGAGGCGTCTGGACCGAGGAGCACACGATCCATGCGCTGATGCCCGTCGCCGGCGATGCCTTCGGCACCTCGGTCGACCTCGTCGTCGGCCGCCTGGTCGTCGGCGCGCCGGGAGCCGACGCGAGCCACGGGGCGGCTTGGGCCTTCGACGTCGACGATCTCGGCTGGTCCGAGGTGGCGCGACTCGCCCCGAGCGATCGGCGCATCGGCGACAAGAGCGGCTCGGACGTGGCGACGAACGGCGACGTCGTGCTGATCGGCGCGGGGGGGGACGACGACCAGGGGACCGACTACGGCTCGGTCACGGCGTTCTCTGTCTCCGGCACGACCTGCGCGACCTTGGAGGGCTTCCCGAAGCGCGTGTCGCTGGCGGCCGGCGGGACCATCTCGCTCCAGATCCGAGCGGGCTCGGAGAACGCGAACCGGACCTACTTCGTGGCGGGCTCGCTGACGGACACGAGCCCGGGACCCCTGCTGCGCGGCTTCGAGGTGCCGCTCGTGCCGGACGAGTACTTCCCCTACACGCTCGCCCTCGCCGGCCTGAAGCTGTACCACGCCTACGTGGTGTTCGAGGCGGGACTGGCCGGCCCCTGGCGCCACGTGAGCAACGCGCTGTCGACGCGGCTGGATCCCTGAGGCCCTCCCCGGAACACCCTTCCGCATCGGCCTGAGGCGCGTAAAGGAGGGAGATGGGTTCGCGTTTGCCCACCCCGGATGCCGAAGTAGGGCGCGAGGTAGCGGCGGAGAGGGAAGCTCCGGGTCGCGCCGAATCATGGCACGCGTGGGGAACGAACGGGGAATCCGTGGTGGCTTCGCCTTGTTGGAGCTGATGATCGCCGTCGGTCTGTTGACGTTGACCGTGGGGGCGATCGCCATGGCTCTAGGGAGCTTGAAGTCCTTGAGTCGCTCCTCCGAGGAGCGTGCGATCGCGCAGCAGGCCGTCCAGGGCGTGATCGAGGAGATCCGCGCCACGGAACCGGGAGAGGTGTTCGCACGCTTCAACTCCACCGTTGCGGACGACCTCGATCCGGACGATCCGGGGGATCGGTTCGCGATCCGCGGACTGAACCCACTCCCGACGGACGCCGACGGATTCGTCGGGCGGATCACGTTCCCGGGGGACGGTGTCGAGCTGCGAGAGGACTTCGACGACGTCGAGCTCGGAATGCGCCGCGACCTGAACGGGGACGGCCAGATCGACGGGGTCGACCGCGCGGGCTCGTACACGGTCCTTCCGCTGCGGGTGAGCGCGGAGTGGGGCGGAAAGGGAGGCTGGCAGAGGCTCGACGTCGTCTTCGTCGTGACGAACCGATGAGCGGACGGAAGGAAGGTGCCCGGAGGAGCCGGCGCGGCGCGCTGCTGGTCGAGGTCGTGCTCGCAGCCGCGCTCCTGGCCCTCGTCTCCGGGAGCGCCGTGCTCCTCACGAACGTGATGCGACGCAGCTACCGCACCGAGTTCACGGTGAACCTCGTGACCGAGAACGTCGACACCGCGATGAGCGAGATGGTGTCGCGGCTCCGCGAGGCCGACCTGGACGCTGTCTTCCCTGCCGCGGCTCCGGGGGCGTTCTCGGACTGGATCGACTTCGAGCGCGTCGTCCTGCCCGGATTCCCGGCCGCGACGCCCGAGAGCTTCGTGTTGGAGGCCGATCCAAACGATCCGGACGATGGAGTGGACAACGACGGGGACGGCCGGATCGACGAGCGTTTCCTGGTCTGGTACGAGAACCGCGGGCTGGTGGGTGAGAAGCGGCGCATCCTCTCCAAGAGCGTCGCGGAGGATCTCGCGGGAGAGATCCCGGGCAACCTGCTCGACGACAACGGGAATGGAGTCGCGGACGAGAAGGGTCTGTGCTTCGAGTTCCAGGAGGGACGGATCGTCGTGCACCTGACGATCGAGAAGGTGGACGCGTTCGGTTCCTTGGTGCGCAGGACGATCGAGAGGACCGTCGCGCTCAGGAACACGGGAGTCGGAGCACTCTGAGGGGGAAAGGAACATGAGAATCGCAAGACGAACAAGGGCTGACTCACGATCCGGAGTGGCGCTGGTGATCTCGCTGGTCGTGCTCGCGGTGCTGATGACGGTCACGACCGCCTTCTTCATCCTCGCGACGGGGAAGGCGAAGCGTGTCTCCGGTGGGTTCGACGACGACCGCACACTGCTGCTGGCGGAGTCCGGGCTTCACGAGGCCTACGAGGCGCTGCGCAACGGCGGGACCGGTGCGATCGGCTCTCCGGACGATCCGGCCTATCTCGGCGGAGGCGTGTTCTGGGTCAGCGCGACTCCGCAGGGGCCCGACGAGGTCCTCCTCGTCTCGACCGCGATGATCGGGAGCGGCCGGAAGGCGGTCGGAGCTCTCGCGAGCTTCGACCCGAACGACTCTCCGCTCTTCCAGACCACGCTGAACTCGAGGGAGCGTCTCACCCTGAACCAAGGGGTGATGATCGACAGCTTCGACTCCGCGGCCGGAACCTACATCGACCAGATGGTCAACCTGACGAACGGTCACCAGCACGCGAGCATGAACGGAGACGCGCGCAGCAACGAGGACGTCGTCCTGAACTCCCAGGCCACGGTCTTCGGCGACGCGATCCCCGGACCCGGGCACTTGGTGACCTACGCCTTCGGTTCCTTCGTCTCCGGATCGGACACTCCCGCGCCAGAGCCGTTCCAGTTCCCGGAGCTCGACCTCCCCGGGCACGCGCTCGCCGGGGCGCTGACCGTCCCCAACCTCGGCTCGGCGTCCATCGGGCCGGGGGACTTCGAGCTCGCGACCGTGTCGATCGGCAAGAGCGCCGTGCTGAGCGTGAAGGGACCGGCGACGATCCTGCTGGACGACTTCAGCGGCGGCCGCGACGCCCGGCTCGTCGTCGACGCGACTGCGGGCCCCGTCACCTTCAACGTGCGCGGCAACTACACGCACCTCGCCGGCTTCCAGGCGAGTGCGGCTCCCGGGTCGCCGCTCGCCGTCGCGTTCATGCTCGAGGGCAAGCAGGACGTCGTGTTCCCCTCGAACACCGCGATCCGGGGCGCCTACTACGCACCCAACGCGAACATCGTCTTTTCCAACGCCAACGAGTGCTGGGGGGCGTTCGCGGCCAACCGAATCGACATGAGCAACGACATGAAGTTCCACTTCGACGAGGACCTCATGAACCACTGGGAGGCGGATACCGGCGACTTGGGAGACGCGTTCAAGGTCCTGGCCTGGCAGGTCGTCGAGTTCGAGCCGGACGAGCTGCTCGGCGACCGGCGGGACCCGCTCGCGATCCTGGGCGTGACGAAGTCCGATCTCGCGAAGCCGGTCGACCTGTGGGTCCCTGCTCCGTGAGCACGGCGTGCTCGCGGGCGACCAGGATCGCCTGCGCCGTCGTGCTCGCCCTCGCGCCTCGGCTGGTCCAGTCCGACGTCGCGGGGACGAAGCCGCTCGGCGACCTCTTCCCGCCTCGTTCTGCCGCGGCCGACCCGGCCGAGCTCGCCGCGCGGATCGCTGCCTTGGATGGCGTCTCGACGGACGTCTTCCGGGCGCTCGCGACGAGCGAGCTGCGCTGCAGCGACGGCGAGACCCAGGCGCTGACGCCGGAAACGCGAGGCGTGCTGCTGGAGTCCGTGGAGCGCATGGGGCGTCTTCGCGCACTGTCCCCCGCGCTTGCGATCTTCGGGCAGGAGGGCGGTACGCCGGATCGCGGGTCCGCCGTCGCCACGCTGCAGATCCTCGGACTGGTCGGTGGCGCAGAGGACCTGCGGCTCGCATCCGAGGCGTTCGCCTCCTTCGACGGCCTCGAGCCCGACTTCGAGCGCGCGCTGCTCTCGATCCTGGAACGGGACCCGGGAGCCCTGGAGAGGCTCGCGTCGACGTTCCAGCACTCGGAACGGGAAGCCCGCTTCGTGCTCGTGAACGCCGCGGGCCGCTCGCAGGCTCCGGGGAGCCGCGCCTGGCTCGCGCATCGCCTACGGACCGATCCGGACGTCGACCTGGCGATCCTGTCGCACCTCGCTCGACCGCCCCGGCCGGGAGGTCCGACGTCGTTCCTCGACGAGGAGTCCTGCCGCCGCGTCCTCGGCTTCCTGGGCGAGGACGACCACCAGCTTCGCCGCGGAGCCGTGCGAGCTGCCGCCCACCTCGGAGACTTCTCCGCGGTACCAATCCTGATCGAGCGACTCGACGATGCCTCCGAGGTGATCCGCCTCGAGGCACAGAAGGCACTGATCGCGCTCACGGGCCTGCGCCTGGGCGCCACGGCTCCGCGCTGGAGGGCTTGGCTCGAGACGGAGCAGGCCTGGTATGCAGGTCGCGCTCCGGCGCTCCTCGAGAACCTCCAGGACCAGGACTCGACGGTGGTCGTTCGCGCGCTGGCAGAGCTCGCGAGTCACCGCCTCGAGCGGAACTCGCTGGCGCGCGCGGTCGTGCCCCTCCTCGAGGATGGGGACGAGCTCGTACGGCAGCACGCCGCGCTGACCCTCGCTCGACTCGGCTCGCTGTCCGTGCTCCCGGACGTCGCGCTCCTGCTCGAGCATCGGGACGCCGGGACCGTCGCGCTCGCGAAAGGGCTGCTGGCGGAGCTGACCGGAGTGGAGCCGGACCCCGGTCGTCACGGCTTGCTCCAGATCGGTCGATAGGGGCTAGCCCTCCCGCTCCGCGAGGCGCTCCCAGCGCGCGAGTGCCTCGTCCAGCGCGGCGCTGGCGCGGGCACGCTCCTCCTGCGTCGCGCGCATGCTCGACCGATCGCCGCTGTACAGGCCTGGGTCGGCCAGGCGCGCGTCGACGCCGGCGAGCTCGCCCTCGAGCGTCGCAATGCGAGTGGTGAGCTCCTCCAGCTCGCGTCGTTCCCAAGGAGCGAGCGGCTTCGGTCGACTCGACGCAGCCGGCGGCATGCTCACGTGAGCCGCGCGCACGGCCGGCATCTCGGACGCCTCGCGCTGCGCCTCCTCCTCGGCGATGCGGTCGAGCAGCGAGCTCAGGTCGCCGGTGAAGAGCAGCGCGCCGCCCTGGCCGTCGAGGTGCAGCACGTGCGTCACGACTCGGTCCAGGAACCAGCGGTCGTGGCTCACGACGACCACCGTGCCGGGGAACGCGAGCAGCGCTTCCTCGAGCGCGCGCAGCGTGGAGAGGTCGAGGTCGTTCGTCGGCTCGTCGAGCACGAGTACGTTGCCGCCCGTGAGCAGGAGCTTTGCGAGCAACACGCGCCCGCGCTCTCCGCCGGACAGTGAGCGCACCAGGACGTTCTTGCGTGCGCCCGGGAAGAGGAATCGCTCGAGGAAGCCGGCGACGTGGATCGGCCGACCGTCGACGAACACGTGGTCGCCCTCGCCCGCGACTTCCTCCACGACCGTCCGCTCCGGATCGAGCTCGGAGCGCTGCTGGTCCACGACGGAGAAGCGCACCGTCTCGCCCGTGCGCACCTCGCCCGTCGTCGGGGAAAGCCGTCCGAGCAGGATCCCGAGCAACGTCGACTTGCCGGCGCCGTTCGGCCCGACCACTCCGAGCCGCATCCCGGGCTGGAGCTCGAGGTCGAGGCGCGGGAGCACCTGCTGCTCCCCGTACCGGTGCGAGACGCCCGACAGGCGCACCACCCTCGCTCCCAACCGCGGTCCGGCGGGGATCTCGAGCTCGAGCTCGGACGACAGTGCGGCGGGTTGCGCGGCCTCGAGCGCATCGAAGCGTTGGATGCGCGCCTTGGCCTTGCCCGTGCGGGCGGGTGGGCCGCGGCGCATCCACTCGGTCTCGCGCCGCAGGAGGTTCAGGCGCGAGCGCTCCGCACCGTGCTCCTCCTCCAGGCGAGCCGCGCGCAGCTCGACGTAGCGCGAGTAGCCGCCGTCGTACTCGAACACGCTCGAACGGTCGATCTCGACGATCCGGTCCACCACGCGCTCGAGCAGGTAGCGGTCGTGCGTCACGAGGACGAGCGGGACGCGCAGCGCCTCGAGCCGCGCCTCGAGCCAGGCGACGACGAAGGCGTCGAGGTGGTTCGTGGGCTCGTCGAGCAGCAGCAGGTCCGGCGCCGAGACGAGCAGGCGCGCGAGCGCCGTCCTGCGTGCCTCGCCGCCGGAGAGCGTCCCACAGAGGGCGTCCGGGTCGCGCAGGCCGACGCCGTGGATCGTCGCCTCGACCAGGTGCTCGACGTCGTGTCCTCCCGCGGCCTCGAGCTCGAGCTCCAGACGCGCCTGGCGCCGCAGCGCCCGCTCGAGGTCGTCCGGCGCGAGGCCGGGCGCGGCCAGCTCGCCGTGCACCGCGTCCAGGCGACGCAGCAGGCCCTCGCGGCCGGTGAGTCCGGCGTGAACGACGGCGCGCACGCTCTCCCGGGCGTCGAACCGCGGTTCTTGCTCGAGCAACCCGATGCGCAGCCCTCGCTGGACGACGCGTTCGCCGCGGTCGGGCAGCACGCTGCCGGCGAGGATCGCGAGCAACGTCGACTTCCCCGAGCCGTTGGGGCCGACCAGGCCGATGCGCTCCTCGTCACGCACGACGAAGGAGACGTCGCAGAGGAGCGGGCGATTCGCGTCGTAGGTCTTGTGGACCCCGGTCAGCGTGAGCAGTGCCATGATCAGTCGAGTTCGCTCGCTTCCCTCGCCCGGCGCAGGAGCTCGGCCAGCGTCGAGCGGAGTCCGCCCGAGCGAGCGGAGGAGCTGCGCATCTCGCCCAGGAGCTCCTCTGCGGACTCGGTCCACTCCAGGAGCGTGGAGAGGTCGCGCTGCGCGTCGGCCAAACGCGCGAGCAGGTCCCGGGCGAGCGCCCCGAGCGCTCGTGCCGCCTCGCGATCCTCTTTCGACCCCGCGGCCTCGAGCAGCAGGCCGCGGGCCTCGAGCGACAGCTCGAGTCGCAGGTCGAGCGAGGCCCGGTCCGTCCCGAGCTCCGGATCCTCGCCCTCGCCGACACCGTTCGCAGGCCAGCCGACGAAGCCCTCTTCGAGGGCCGGCAGCGCGGCGGCCAGGAACGTTGCGCGTTCCGCGCCCCGTTCCTGGCCGCCGAGCTCTCGGGCGGCGAAGCGCCGCAGCGGGAGCGCGCCGCGCTCGTGGATGCTCGGGGTGCGTCCGCCGCGCGTACGGAGGGCGAGGGCGGAGAGCATGCGGGCGAGGCGTTCGGCGCGTTCGTCGCGCGGCGCACTCGCGCTCCAGGCCGCGACCTCGCTCCGCGTCCGCGCGAGCAGCGCGCGCAGCTCGCCCGCCGTGCGCGGGCGGTCGGGCACGGAGGAGCGGACCGGGGAGCTCTGCGGCGCTGCGAGGGACGCATCGACGGGTTCGTCCCGCAGCGGCTTCTCGCCCGCCGGTGCCCAGCGGGGCAGCTCGTCGCGCCAGGCCCACCAGCCCTCCGCCAGCGCGGACTCGGTGCGGTCCACGATCTCCGCCAGACGATGCGCGAGGCGCCCGTCCTCGAGCGCTCTCCCGAAGGTGTCGAGCAGCATCCTCATCGAGAGGATCCACTGTCCGATGCGGTACTCCGACTCCCGTTCGGTCGCGGCGAGCTGGGCGCGGAAGAAGGGGACCGTGTGGAACGCGATCTTCTCGTGCGGCGGGAAGAGGCGGTAGTGCACGGCACGCAGACGGTTCCACCACGCCGGCCGCCGCACGGGCGGCGGCGGCAGGTCGGCCTCCTCGATCCACAGGTCGAGGTCGTACAAGAGGGCCGGGACCGGACTCTCGCCCTCCCGAGCGGTCCGCTCCGGGACGGCCTCGACCGGCCAGCGGTCGAGCGTGTCCTGCAGCGACTCGAGCGCCCGGAGGAAGCCCGCCGGCAGACCCGCTCCGGCGAGCTCCAGCGCCGCGATGCGATCGAGCACGATCAAGGAGCGTTGCTCCTCGTCCGGCTCGAGCCCGGTCGCCGTCCACGCGCACAGCGCCTCGAGCTGGCGCAGGAGCAGCGGGAACCCCTCGACCCGTCGCTTCGAGCGCGCGTGTCGCAGGGCCTCCGCGGTGGTCCGCTCGAGCAGCGCCCGGAACTCGGCGCGCCCCGCGGGGCTGGAGGGGGAGCGACGGGGCGGCACGCGGGCATCCTAGTGTCCTGAATCAGGAGTTCAGAAGCACATACGCCGCGACTGGGCGTTCCGGGCAAGGCGCACCGACGACGCAACCTTGGCAGGTTTCGGAGGAGGTGCAACGCAGTCCAGGGGCGTCCAGGCGTGGTGGATGTGCTTCTGAACTCCTGATTCAGGACACTAGCGAGAAGCGTCGCGTCCACTCCGTGCGGCGGACGCGCGTCGAGCGGCCGGCGCCGGATTCCCGACGGCATGCCAGGATCCGGCCGCGCGGAAGCTCATGATGAGCTCCA
>Ga0302046_10003791_pt1 | contig 13554 bp, 13 predicted proteins | sample RVTome_11_FD_200261 | JGI IMG/M metagenome (GOLD analysis project Ga0302046, IMG submission 200261) | Soil microbial communities from uranium-contaminated site in the Upper Colorado River Basin, Wyoming, United States - RVT147D111 (version 2) ...
CCTGGGCTGCCGTGATGGGCGTTCGGAGGAAGCGGTGATAGGCTTGCGTCAGATGGGGAAGCTTTGCGAGGTCGAGTAACCGGAGCCGAGCCATCTTGATGCCTCTCCCAGTTGCCGCAGGCCTCGATCGAACCGTCGATCGGTGATGGCCGGGAGTCTTTCACGATTTGGCTCTCTGTGCCGGAATTCAGAGGCTGGAGGGGTGCGGCTCTGTGGAACGCAAAAACCGAGATCGTTGTTCATGCGATCCCGTCCCGCAAGACTATATGATCAGTGTATGTTCTACCCTTCTTTTATCTTCGGGGAACCGTTCCCAGCGGTAATGTCTCGAAGGGCCTTGTGCTTCGTCAGGGTCGGCTTGGTGTAGGGTTTCTTGGGCGGCGGCTTCATGGGTCTCCTTATCGGAGTTGTGTTGTTGAGGTGATTGCCTATATAGATCCCACCTTCAATGACCCAGAAACACCCGATGCCACTTCCCAGGCGTCGGACGGGATCGGCGTTCGATAACCTGGAACCTGCTCAAGCCCTCTTATATGTCACGGCCGAGGTCGTTGTCAACCTAAAACGGTGGCGTCCCCGATCAGGTTGAATCATCGACGGCGTTCTTGGTGAGGGAACGATCCCTGCCAATGCGCGGCTTCACAGGCGAGGAGGTGTGTGGTAAGGTAGGGCCCGGCAAGCGCCGGAGGTGAGATGAACGAGGATCACGGCACGCATCTGTTTCTGTACCAGGGCCTGGTGCTGAGGCTCGACGAAGGCGCCCAGGCCCCCAAGGCCGGCACGCTGTTGCTCGCCCGTCAGGTTCCTGCGATGGCTCATGGGAGCGTTCTCGATCTCGGGACCGGTTGTGGCCTTCTCGCTCTCTTGGCTGCCAGGAGCGCCCGACGAGTTGTCGCCACCGATGTCGTCGAGGCATGCGTCAGGTGCACCTGGCGCAACGCGCTCTTGAACGGCTGCGAGCTGCAGGTGGACGTGAGACTGGGAGATCTGTTCGCGCCGGTGGCCGGTGAAACATTCGACCTTGTGCTGACGAATCCGCCTCAGATGCCGACGCCCCCGGGTCGAGCGGTAGGGGGAGATGAGGCGGCAGCGGACGATGGGGGGCACGATGGGTGGGCGATCCTGGATCGAGTGATCCGGGAAGCCCCGTCGTATCTGAAGCCGGGAGGCCAACTGGTCTTCACCCTCTTCGATTTCGTCGGGGAACAGAACGCCTTCCGTCGGCTCAAGGAAGCCGGCCTGTCGCCCGTCATTATTGCTCGGGAGAGCCAGCCATTCCCCCGTCTGGCCCGCGAGCGCCTGGACCACATCCGTTTGGTCGATGCCGAGCAAGCCCTTCCGCCAACCGGGATACCGGCCACGTGCGAGCGACTGGTCATCTCGGGCCGCAAGGCGTAATTGGGCGAGAAGGAGCGTGTGACGGGGTGCGATCAGGGCAGAGGACCTAGATGGTTGGAATATCCGCGGTTCGCGCCCTGATCGTCAATGCCGACGATTTCAATCTGACAGCGGGGGTGAGCCAGGGGATCGCCGAGGCGCACCGGGCAGGGATCGTGACCAGCACGACAGCGATGGTGAACCTCCCGGGCCTGCGTGATAACCTCGGTCATATTCAGGACCTCCCCCTGCTCGGCCTCGGCCTGCATCTGAACCTCACGTTCGGGCCGCCGGTCTCACCAGCCGAAAAGGTGCGAAGCCTGCTGGGCCCTGACGGTCGCTTCGTCCGGGATCCTGCGCGGCAAGTCGAATCTGCTGATCCCGAGGAGATCGCCCGCGAATGGGATGCCCAGCTTGAGGTCTTCCTGACGGCCGTGGGACGCCCTCCCACGCACCTTGACACCCATCACGACCTGCATGCACACCCGCCGGCCTCGGAGATCGCCCTCGACCTGGCGCAGCGGCTCCGTGTCCCGCTCCGTCCGGTCACGCCAGCCGTACGCTGTGCTATGGCTGCCGCTGCTCTTCCGACTCCGGATCGCGTGATCGGCGAGACTGCCGCGGACCCCTACTGGACGGTGACGCGGCTGCTGCACTGTGTGGACGAGCTGGCCGAAGGCGTCACCGAGTTGTGCTGCCATCCCGGCCGCTTTGATGAGACGCTGCTGGTCAGCCGCTACAATAGGCAGCGCGAGGCGGAGCTACAGGCCCTCATGGACTCCACGGTTCAGCAGAGATTGCGGGAACGTGGGATTGTCCTCTTGACCTACGCCGACCTCGCCCGCTAACGACACCTGACGAGCGCGATGGCGCAAACCGTAATCCTCAGCCTCGACATGGGTGGCACCACGCTGTCCTATGGTCTCGTCCAGCCGGATGGGCGGGTGCGCCTCCAGCATTCGGTCGGCACCCATGCGAGAGGGCGTGGGGAGGCGGTAGTACAGCAGGTGCTTGAGGTGACCAGGACCCTACTTGATGCGGCGAGTAGGCGGCGTCTGCGGGTCTCCGGAATCGGTATCGGCGTGCCGGGCACTGTTGATGTGGCGCGCGGGCGGATCCGGGATAACATCCAGAATGTGCCGGAGCTTGAAGGGTTGGCGCTGGGACCGGTCTTGCGCCGCCGCTTCTCCCTGCCGGTCCACCTGGACAACGATGTGAACGCGCTGACGCTCGGCGAATTCTACTTCGGGCGGGCGAGGGGAGTTCGGAACTTCGCGATGCTGGCCGCGGGGACCGGCGTGGGGGGCGGGATCGTCATTGAAGGAAAGCTGGTGCGAGGCCGTCGAGGATACGGCGGTGAGACGGGCCACACGACCGTGAGCCTCGACGGCCGACCCTGCTTCTGCGGCAGCATCGGTTGTATCAAGGCCTATGCATCCGGGCCGGACATCGCCGCGCAGGCCCGTGAGCGGCTTCAGACGGCGCGACCAAGTCGGCTTCTCGAACTGTGCGGCGGTGATCCTCAGCGGCTGACGGCGCAGGAGGTGTTTGCCGCCGCCCGCGCTAGTGACCCGATCGCCCTCGAGGTAGTCGAGATCGCTGCCCGAGCGTTGGGCGCGGGCGTCGCCAACCTGGTGAACCTCTTGAATCCCGAGATGATCGTTCTGGGCGGTGGCGTCCTGGAGGCATCCGACCTGCTCCTCCCACGGATCAGGCGATGGGCGGCCTCGTATGCCTTTGCCGAGGCCCTCCGGGGCACGCGACTGGTCGTGTCACGCTTTATTAAGCGCTCCAGCATTAGGGGGGCGGCCGCCCTGTTCCTCTACGAAACCGGTCACCCCCCACGATCGGGCTGAACGCCTCCGCCGTTACATCGCCTTGAGGATGGTCGCGAACTCTTCGCGCGTATAGGCGCGCAAGGTTTCGGTCCGGACATTGCCGAGCGAGGCGTTTTCGAGTGTGAGAGCGCTCATGGCCGCATCGCTTGGCGCGTCGAAACTGACGACGATGTCGTACCTGCCCATCGTATAGTGGATTTCCCGAACCTTGACCTTGTGCTTTGCTGCGAGCCTCTTGAACCGGTCCGCCCGCTTGTGCGAGTTCTTGATGTCTCGAATCCCTTGGTCAGTGAACGAGACGAGCGCGATATAACGTGGCATTTACCTCCTCCTTTCGGCGAGCCCCCGGCCGTGGTCCCCACACGGGCTACACGATCCTACGGGGCCGTTCTTGGGTGACCTCACGATGGCGTCGTGGGGAGACCATACCCGAAGCGATCGGAACGGTCAAGCGGTTGATGTCAAATACCTGCTGCCGGATGCTACGGGATGGTCAAGACGCCGGCGCCATGGAATCGACTTTCTTTAAGGAGGTGAAGGGCGTGATTCGCCTGTTCGAGGGGGAACGTGTGGACCTCTGTTCGAATGGGGATGTCGGCCGCGAGCTTCATGAGATCGATGACGTCCTGTCGGGTGTTGTTCGACACACTGCGGACCGTCCGCTCCTGGTAAAGTAGCGGATAGGCGAGCTCCGGGATCGGTGTCATCGTGATCCCGGCAATCGACACGGTCCCCCCCTTCCGAAGTACCCGAAGCGCCTCCAGGACTAGCCTGCCAACAGGCGCGAAGATGACCGCGCCGTCGAGACGGCCAGGCGGCTCATCTTCTGCTTGGCCAACCCAACGGGCGCCCAACTGCCGCGCGAGAGCGCGGTGCTCCTCGCTCCGTGTAAAGACGAAGACCTCGCATCCCCAATGGGTCGCGACCTGGATGGCGATGTGGGCTGAGCCGCCGAACCCGTAGAGACCCAGTCGCTCGCCCGGCCTCACCTCGCTCAGTCGAAGGGCCCGAAGCCCAATGACGCCGGCGCACAGGAGCGGGGCAGCCTGGGTAGGTGAAAACCCGGCAGGCAGCCGGTAGACAAAGGCCTCGGGCGCGACAACGAACTCGGCATAGCCGCCGTCTACATGGTAACCGGTAAAGCGCCCGGCGTCGCACAGGTTCTCCTGATCTCGCTGACAAAAGGCGCATTGGCCGCAGGTCGAGAAGAGCCACGGAATGCCGAGGCGATCGCCTATCCGGAAACGCGTCACCCCTTCCCCAACCCGGTCCACGATCCCGACGATCTGGTGGCCTGGGACGAGAGGAAGCTTAGGAAGCGGCAGGTCCCCTTCGATGACGTGCAGGTCAGTGCGGCAGACTCCGCATGCCACGACGCGCAGGCGAACTTCACGGGGGCCCGGGACCGGCGCGGGCAGATCCAACAACTCGAGAGGGTTCTGCTCGATCGGTTGCGCCTTCGAGAGACACATCGCCTTCATGGAAGCCCGGCGGCGAGGTTAGTCCCGTGAGAATTCGGTAAACCGGAAGGTGCGGCCGAAGCGGGCCTCGGCACGCTCTCGAACGGCCTGAAGCACCTCTGGGGTGACAACAGCGATCCCCTGCTCGGTCGCATACCGCTCCGCCCCCTTGACCACCATGCCGCGGGCAAAGGAAGGTAGGCGCTTCAGCCGCTCCTTAGCCGCGTCACTCCACTGGAGCGTCAAGGGCGCCTCGAGTCCGAAGGTCTGTTCCTCTGGCAGGGTGATCACCTCGCCGCCGAACTGGCCCGGCTGGTAGCTGCATCCCGGGTCTTCCGCCAGGTAGTCCCCATAGGTGGCGTATGCCCGGCAGCGACAGCCTCCGCAGATCTTGGAGAACTCGCACGCCCCGCACCGACCGCCAAGGTGGGGGTTGCGGAGGTCGTTAAGGACGGAGGCCCCTTCCCAGATGGCCGAGAAAGATTGACGTCGAAGGTTTCCGGCCGCGACCGGCATATAGGGGCAGGGCGTGATGTCGCCTTCCGGCATGATTCGGCAGTAATGTTTGCCGGCCGGGCAGCTCCCCTGGGCAAAGTTCTGGAGCAGCGGCGATGCCGGGTCAAGGGTATAGATGATTCTGCGGAAGTGCGGGGCGCACTTCGCGCGGATGATCAGATCGCCCGATCGACCCGCCGGGACCGACCACGGATCTTCCGGGGGATCGAAGATCGAGACCGCCTGAGTGGATTTACTGCCCTCGCCATTTCCGACCCCTTGAACCCGGGCAAGGTAGGTGAGGAGCTGCTCGTACTGATCGGGCGTGATATCGATCAGGTCTTGACCTCGGCCGGTCCGGACCAGGAAGAACAGATTCAACACACGGGCGCCGAGCGACTTGGCCAGGTCGATCATGGCCGGGATCTCCGTAACGTTCCACGAGGTCACGCTGGTGTGAATGGAGAAGTCGAGCCCTTCAGCCCGGAGCGCCTCGGTGGCGCGGATCGCGCCCTGATAGGCGCCGGGCAGGTGTCGGAAGGCGTCGTGCCTGGCCGGGTCGGTTGAATCGAGGCTGATGCTGGCCCCCTGGATCCCGTGTTGCCGCATCAGGCGTGCCTGTGTCTCGCGGAGGAGGACTCCGTTCGTCCCGAGGACGACGGTGAACCCCTTTTCGGCGGCGCAGGCGGCGATGTCGAAGAGATCTTTCCTGAGGAGCGGCTCGCCGCCCGTGAGGATCAAGAAGACGTTCGGGTTGACCTGGGCGATCTCATCGATGACCCGTCGGCACTCCTCGGTCGTCAGCTCTTGCGAGGGGTCGGCCCCGGAGAAGGCGCTCATGTAGCAGTGGGCGCACAGCAGGTTGCAGCGCTGGGTCAGGTTCCAGGAGATCGAGTACGCTCGATAGGTCATGAGGGACTCTCCAAGGCAGCCGTGTCAGCGGAGTATAGCACTATGGGCGGAGTGATTCCAGCTGCTTGACGGGCCGAGGGAAAGCAGTAGAGAAGCGAGAATCTGCTTCCGGGCAAGTGGGCTCCGACGTAGAATGGCCAACATGGAACCGATCAAGGAAGGGAAACGCCTCAGGGGCTGCGATGACGAGCGTTCGTTTCCGCCGGAGTGCTTTGCGCGACAGGATGAGAACGACGATGCCATCTTTTACAGCACTCCGCGCAAGGTTGTCCACCTCGACGATGGCGCCATCGAGGCTCTCGGTCGTCTGTACGCGGAGCTGCTGCCCCAGGGTGGCCTGTTACTTGACCTGATGAGTAGCTGGCGCACGCATCTGCCGGATGGCTTTGATGCCGGCCGGGTGATCGGGCTCGGCATGAACGCCGATGAGATGGCGGACAACCCGCAGCTCTTCAAGTTTCAGGTGCAGGATCTGAATCGCAAGCGGCGCTTTCCGTACGGGAAGAACCCCAACTTCGAGGGTGCTATGTGCGCGGTGTCGATCCAGTATCTGACCCACCCGATCTGTGTCTTTCGCGAAGTCCATCGGGTCCTCTATCCAGACGCGCCATTCATCGTAACCTTTACGAATCGCTGTTTTCCGCCGAAAACGATCGCGCTGTGGCTGGCGACCGACGATCGGCAACATCTGGATCTGGTGACGGCATATTTTCGTCTATCCGGCGGCTGGACGGAACCGGTTGCCGAGAATCGCTCACTGGGAACAGGGGGCCGTGACCCGCTGTATGCGGTCTGGGCGCGGAAAGCGCAGCCGGAGCGGTAGGCGGTAGTGGGGTTATCGAGAAAGAGGAATGTGGTGAGCAGATAGCCCGATTCGAATCAAATCTTCCTGAATTCGTAGGCGACCTCCCACACGCTGTAGGCGTGGAACTGGACTTTGTCGCCTGGCCGGATCTGGTTGGCGTCCAGGCTCTGCCGGCCGGTGGGGCTCAGTCGATAAGTGTAGATGCCTGCCCACTCCCTGATCCGTATCGTGGTGTCGGTGATCTCAACGACCTGTCCTTCTCGGATGACCTGATTCGTGTCGGGTCCACCATCCCCAAAGCCGCGCGCCGATGACGATGGGCCGATCAGGGTGAGGCCTGTCGTGAGGATGGCCGCAGCCACTATCGCGATGACAACACTTCGAATCGGTTGCATTCCTCTCCTCCATTGCACTTGGCAGATGCCATGCTCAGTCTATGTTGAGACGTCGCTGCCAGTGGGCTACCGTCTCCTTATATTCTAGCCTACCAGATGTCAATCGTCCACTTAGAAGCTCGATCGCCGCCTCGTCAGCTGTCTCACACGTTGTTACGTTTCACAAGGCAGAAATGGAACTCATGATCGACGATTTGACTGGCCCACCCGAGCCTCGACTGTCACCCCGGGAAAGGTGAGCGACCCTTCCCGCAGGACAATCTCTCGTGGTAGGATGGCGGCCATACTTATGAACCACAGCACTAAGGTTGCCTTACCGGGAGGACCGGAAGCCGTCCACGGGATCTGACAGCGCTCGCGTGCGAGGAGGATCAGCCATGCACTTCGGGGTCGGGCTTCCCCATTTCAGGCGACTGGCCTCTACGGAGGCGATCGTGACGGTCGCACAGCAGGCTGAGGCACTGGGGTTCGATTCCGTCTGGGTCAGCGATCACATCGTCGTCCCTCGCAGCGCCATCCCGCGCTTCGGTGAGGTCTTCTTCGAACCGTTCACGACCCTGGCGTATGTCGCCGGGAAGACCCAGCGCATCCGGCTGGGGACGAGTGTCATCATCCTGCCATACCGTCATCCGCTCTTCATGGGCAAGGCGTTGGCCACCCTCGATGTCCTGTCGGGTGGCCGCTTGATCGTCGGGGCCGCCGTCGGCTGGCTTGCCGAGGAGTTTGAAGCGTTAGGCATCCCCTTTACGGAAAGGGGGGCAAGGAGCGACGAGGCCCTGAGGGTGATGCGGACCCTCTGGACGGAGGCGGAGCCGAGGTTCGAAGGCCGGTTCTTCCGATTCTCGGGCATCAAGGCCGAACCGAAACCGCTGCAGAAGCCGCATCCCCCGATCTGGATCGGTGGGAACAGTCCGGCGGCATTTCGACGGGCGGCCGAGTTCGCCGGCGCCTGGCATCCGTCCCACCGGTCGGTCGAAGAGATCGCAGCCGGCGCGAGGCAGTTCAAGGCGCTGGCGAAGGCGCGGGGCCGCGATCCGAAAAGCCTGGAGATCGTCGCCAGGGCTCCGTTACGGGTCATCACAAACGGCGATGCGCCGGAGCCTCGGCCGCTGCTGGTGGGGACGCCTGAACAGATCGTGAATGATATCGGCAAATACAAAGAGGCGGGTGTCACCGGGTTCATGTTTGACACCTACTACGGCAACCCGGCCGTCAACGACCAGGACCTCAAGGGCGTGCTTGCCACGCTCGAGGCCTTTTCCCAAAGCGTTCGTCCCCGAGTGCAATGAGAGAAGGGCCGGTTGGACGAGGCGCGTAAGTTCATTGGACCGATTGACACCGCGATTCCCGCCTTCTATGATCGCGACGGCAGACACGGCGTCAGGGACGCGACGGAGACCTTGGATTGGGGGGAGAGACGAGAGGGTGCGCAGGATCAGGAGGGTAACTGGAGCGGTAGCGGTCCTGTTTATCGCTGGGGTAGCTCTCCTGCCCCACGCATTGGCGCAGACCAAGTGGGACCCGCAAAGCGCAAGGGAGCTCTATGGCGCCCGATGCGCCGTGTGTCACGGTGCCGGGGGCGCGGGTGACGGTCCGGTAGGGCTGGCCCTCAGCGGCAAGCCGAGCAACTGGAAGGTTGGCGGTGGTCGGCTGAAAGATCTGAGCGATCAGGAGATCTACGAGTTGATCGCCAGGGGGGGGAAGGCAGTCGGCAAGTCGGTAGCGATGCCGGCCCATCCGGATTTCTCTGAAGCTCAGCTTTGGAACCTCGTCGCGTACGCGAGGAGTCTCATAGGTGGGGCCAGCGTCCCCGTCGGACAGATCGCCCAAGCGCCCAAGAGAGCCTCCCCAGCGGAGGGGACCATCAGATGGGGAAGTGCGCTGGACTGGTCGATCGCCCTCACCATCGGCATTTCAGCGGTGATCCTCGCCTGCATCTTGGTGTCCTTGATCGTCTACAGGGGCCGCCAGACGGAGGGAGGCGCTCTCTGGTTGCACCTGCTCTCTCTTGGCATCTTTCCGCTCTTCCTCCTGGTGGTCAGCAATTTTGCTGTCCTCGAGTACGCCAAGGAAGAGCGTTTCTGTGGAGCCTGCCACCTCACGATGAAGCCGTATATCGACGACATGCACGACGCCAAGAGTACCTCGATGGCGGCCTTCCACTTCCAGCACCGGTCGGCTCCGGATAGCGAATGCTACTCGTGTCACGCCAACTACGGGGTCCACGGGACCTTCGAGGCGAAGATGACAGGACTCCGGGATGTCTATAGGTACGTGACCAGAACGTACCATCTCCCCCTCAAGATGCGGGTGCCTTTCGAGAACGCGCTCTGCCTCAAGTGCCACAACGGGGCCAAGCGATACATAGCCCATGATATCCACCTAAAGCTTTCCGACTTTCTTCGAGCAGAACAGATCATGTGCGCCGGATGTCACAAGCCGGCCCACGCCATTCCCAAGCCCGGACGGGCTGGGGGCCCGGGGGAGGTGGCCTGATGTTCGGCCTCAAGTGGAGGGCACTCCCGGGGTTGAGGACGGGGGATTGGCGATCGAAGCTGATCGCGGTCTCCCAGGTCCTCATCGGATTTGTTGCGCTGCTCAGCACCCTGGCCATGTTGACCCGGGACCCCCTGATGTTGCTCGGAGTCACAGCGGTGCAATTGCTGATCCTGGTCGGGGTCGTTCTCTACGTCGTGGTGGCGATCTTTGCTCAGCGGACCATGGTCCTGGAGGAGTTCGGTCCGGGCGAGGTGATCTTCAGAGAGGGGGACCACGGCCGACACGTCTACGTGATCAAGTCCGGGACCGTCGAGGTCCTTGCTGAGCGTCCTGACGGCTCCCAGGAGGTCATTAGGCGTCTTGGCTCGGGCGATCACTTCGGGGAGATGGCGCTGCTCCGGAAGGCTCCGAGGAGCGCGACGGTCCGGACGGTCACTCCGGTGGAGGCCTTCAAGATGAATCCAAGTAACTTCATGGCCCTCTATACCAGCCTGCCGGGACTCAGGGACCATTTCCAGGAAGTGATGCAGTCGCGCCTTCGTGAGTTCGGGCCTCGCAAGTAGCAGCGCCAGGCTGTTGGGACCACACGCACCCTCTCAGCGGCGTTCCCTGTGACTTCTTGAAAGAACGAAATGGAGCATTGACAGATCCCTCTCTTCCGTAGAATGATATCTCCCTCACTGTAGACCAGGGCCCTATCGACGACCCGATGGGTAGGAGTGCTGTGGATTGCTGAATGACTCTGATCGGTAAATTAGAGCCGAGTGTGACCTTTAGCGGTGAAAGCGGAGGCGGCCAATGGATCAAATTGTTTCCAGAACGGAGAGGGTCAAGGACGGCGAAATCATCATGGAGGAAGGTACGTGGGCGTTTTATGCCTATGTGCTGAAGTCCGGGAAGGCCAAGGTAGTGAGAACCATCGACGGCCGGCCGGTCTTGATCCGCACAGTGAAACAGGGGGAAGTCGTCGGAGAGATGGCCTTCCTGGGAGGGGCAAAGCGAACCGCCTCGGTGATCGCAGACGGCGATGTCGAAGTCGAGATGATCTCGAAAGATACCTTTATGGATGCCTTGGATCGGCTCCCTCGGGATGTGTGCTCGAAACTGAAGGCGATAGTCAGTGACCTTACAGGCATGACTGAAATCCAGGGCCGACTGACAGTTTACCTTAAGGAGCTGCGGGACTTGGAGAAGAAGCTCCTCGATCTGAAGTCGTTTGAGAAAGAGGTCGAGGAGATGCCTGAGCTTCTGCGCCGGGTGGTCATTGCCATGGTACAACGCCTCAATACCTCCATTGAGGGCTGCATGAAACTGGCGTCCCAGGCCGAAGAAACCATTAAAGCGATCGACTCGCTATCGTTTTTACCGACGGAAGGTCACGCTCAATGACTGCGCCCAGAAGGGCAACACAACACAGAAACAACATTGCTGGACGCAAGCGGGAGGAGGAATGGGTCCGGCGGCTCTTGGAGGCCGCGCCGGACGCCATGGTCATTGTCAACAGCAAGGGTGAGATCGTCCTGATCAATGCGCAGGCGGAGCAGTTGTTCGGCTACACACGAGAGGAGCTGCTCGGCCAGCCCGTCGAGTTGCTCGTCCCCGAACGCCTCCGTAGTCAACATCGAGAACACCGTGTACGGTACTTCGAGGCTCCCCGCTTGCGAGGGATGGGGGCGGGTCCGACACTCTACGGGTTGCGCAAAGACGGGACTGAGCTTCCGGTGGAAATCAGCCTGGGGCCCTGTGAGATTGAAGAGGAGATTCTCGTCTTAAGCGCCATCCGGGACATCACGGAGCGCAAACGGGCGGAAGAAGCCATCCAGGCCGCTAACGCGGAGCTTCGGGAGACAAAACGCTACCTCGCCAGTCTCATAGAAGACTCCCCCGACCCAATCATCGCGACCAACCGGGAGGGGGATGTCGTGCTCTTCAACCGCGGGGCCGAGGCGCTGCTGGGCTTCCGGCAGGAGGAGATCATCGGCCAGCGCGTGGCCCAACTCTATGAGAGTGTGGAGAAGGCGAAAGAAGTGATGCGCCAAATGCGGAAACAGGGCGGCACGGTGTCATCCTTCGAGACGGTCCTGCAGGCGAAGGGCGGCGCCCGCATTCCGGTCCTGATCTCGGCATCGGTCCTGTACGACGAGGGGGGGCAAGAGGTCGGAACGGTGGGGTTCAACAAAGACCTTCGGGAGCGCAAGCGGGTGGAAGAAGCGCTCCAGAAGGCACACGATGAATTGGAATTGCGGGTCGAAGAACGCACCGCCGAACTGGACAAGGCCCGAGAGCGGTTACAGTACCTGCTCGCAGTCAGCCCCGCGATCATTTACACCAATAAGGGCTCGGGTGATTTCGCGTCTACGTTCGTCAGCGAGAATCTCCCCTCGATTATGGGGTATGCGCCGCGGGAGATGCTCGATGATCCGAAGTTTTGGGTCGCACGTCTCCATCCAGAAGATGCCCCGCGGGTGTTCTCAGTCGTCCATCGTCTGATCGCCCAAGGGGGAGGCACGCTCGAATACCGCTTCCGGCACCGGGATGAGCACTATCTCTGGATTCAGGATACCTTCAAGGTCATGTACGACAAGGCCGGCGATCCCTTGGAGATCGTCGGGTCCTGGGCGGACATCACCGACCGCAAGCGGGCGGAGGAAGAACTGAAGGTGGCCAAGGAGGCGGCCGAAGTGGCCAATCAGGCCAAAAGTCGGTTTCTCGCCAATATGAGCCATGAACTGCGCACGCCACTCAATGCCATCATCGGCTATGGGGAGATGCTGCTGGAGGAGGCCGAAGACCTGGGTCAGGCAGGCTTCATCCCTGACCTTCAGAAGATTCATGCGGCAGCCAAGCACCTGCTGGCGCTCATCAACGACATCCTCGACCTCTCGAAGATCGAAGCCGGCAAGATGGACCTTTACTACGAGACCTTCGACGTCGCGCCGATGATCCAAGACGTGGTGGCCACCATCACGCCACTGGTCAAGAAGAATGCCAATGCCCTGAAGGTCCACTGCGCCGACGATCTCGGCGCCATGCGGGCCGACCTGACCAAGGTCCGGCAGACGCTCTTCAACCTGCTGAGCAATGCCAGCAAGTTCACCGAGCACGGGACCATCACGCTGGAGGTCACCCGCGAGACGGGAGCCGGTGGAGGCTGGGTCACCTTCCGCGTGAGGGATAGCGGCATCGGGATGACCCCCGAGCAGATGGAGAAGCTGTTCCAGGAGTTCTCTCAGGCCGATGCCTCGACGACGCGCAAGTACGGGGGCACGGGCCTGGGGCTTGCCATCAGCCGCAAATTCTGCCAGTTGATGGGGGGCGACATCACGGTCGAGAGCACCTTGGGCCACGGGTCCACCTTCACTATTCGCCTGCCTGCCGAGGGTCTCGCCCTCAAGGCCATACCGGCGCCTCGTGGGGAGGTCTCGGCCTCCAGTGCCACCCTGCCGGAGGGGGCGCCCACCGTCCTCCTCATCGACGATGACCCAGCGATGCGCGACCTGACGCAGCGCTTCCTCGGAAAGGAAGGATTTCACGTGGTGATCGCCGCAAGCGGGGAGGAGGGATTGCGGCTCGCCAAGGCCCTAAAACCTGCCGTGATCGCCCTGGACGTACTGATGCCCGGCATGGACGGCTGGGCCGTGCTGACTGCGCTGAAGGCCGATCCCGATCTGGCCGACATCCCGGTGATCATGCTGACCATCGTGGATGACAAGGGCATGGGCTACGCGCTGGGTGCGGCGGACTACTTGACCAAACCTATTGACTGGGGACGC
>Ga0302046_10003792_pt1 | contig 13553 bp, 11 predicted proteins | sample RVTome_11_FD_200261 | JGI IMG/M metagenome (GOLD analysis project Ga0302046, IMG submission 200261) | Soil microbial communities from uranium-contaminated site in the Upper Colorado River Basin, Wyoming, United States - RVT147D111 (version 2) ...
TTTTTGTTGTCCCCCAGGCCAGGGCTGGTAATTTCGCGCTCGCAACGCCCTTTGACCAAGCGGCAATGACGTAAATGGCCTCACTTCAGCCTGTCCGTGGAACGCACGATCTGCTGCCCGAAGAGATGCGGTCGCACCGGCGCGTGGTGGAAACCGCCCGGCAGTCGGTCGAGCTGTACGGCTATGAGGAGATCGCCACGCCGATCTTCGAGTTCGCCCAGGTCTTCGAGCGCACTCTCGGCGAAGCGTCCGATATCGTGACCAAGGAGATGTACTCCTTCGCCGACAAGGGCGGGGACGTCATTACGCTCCGGCCCGAGAACACGGCCGGCGTCGCGCGCTGCTTCATCTCCCAAGGTCTCGCGCAGCAGGTGCCGCTCCGCTTCTTTTACGCCGGCCCGATGTTCCGCCATGAGCGGCCGCAGAAGGGACGGCAGCGGCAGTTTCACCAGATCGGCATCGAGCTGATCGGCGTCGCCCAGCCGCAAGCCGATGTCGAGGTGATCGCAGCCGGCGTACGCGTACTGGACGCGCTCGGCGTGCTCGACAAAACGGTGCTGGAGGTGAACACGCTGGGCGATCCGGCGAGCCGCGAGGCGTATCGCGCGGCGCTGGTGGATTACTTCAGCGGCCATCTCGATGCCCTGTCCGACGACAGCAAGGCACGGCTCGGCCGCAACCCGCTCCGCATCCTGGACTCGAAGGATGAGGGCGACCGCAAGGTCGTGGCCGGCGCGCCGCTGTTCGCCGACTACCTGAACGCCGAAAGCGTCGGGTTCTTCGATAGCGTGAAGGCGGACCTCGGCGCGCTCGGCATCGCTTTCGAGCTGAACCCGCGTCTGGTGCGCGGCCTCGACTACTACACGCACACGGCCTTCGAGTTCACGACGACCGCGCTGGGCGCGCAGGGCACCGTGCTCGCCGGCGGGCGCTATGACGGACTGATCAAGATGATGGGCGGCTCGGATACCCCCGGGGTTGGCTGGGCCGCCGGCATCGAGCGGCTGGCGATGCTGTGCGGCGCGGCGCCTGCGGCATCGCGCCCGATCGCGCTGGTGCCGGTCGGCGCCGTGGCGGAGGCCGAGGCGCTGACGCTGGCCGAGCGGCTGCGCGGCGCCGGCTTCCGGGTCGACCTGGCTTATTCCGGCAATCTCGGCCGGCGCATGAAGCGGGCGAACCGCATCGCGGCGCTGGCGTCCGTGCTGGTCGGCGAGGACGAGCTGGCGCGGGGCGTTGCGACGGTTCGCGACATGGATTCGGGCACGCAGGACGAGGTAGCCCTGTCTTCGCTGGAGGAATACCTCGCGCAGTATCGGTAGAGAGGCCATGTCGCCGCGCGATGCAGCCAGGGTCTTCGTCGTCGGATCGAACCATCGGTCGGGTAACGCCCTGCTGCGGGACCGGCTGTTCGTCGACGAGGCGATGCTGCCGCATGCCCTCGAGCGCCTGCGGGCGGCCGGCATCGACCAGGCGCTCATCCTCTCGACCTGCGATCGGACGGAGATACAGGCGGTCGGCGCATCGGCCGAGCACGCCGCGGCGTGGGTGCGCGACGAATTCGCGGCGATCGGCAATATCGGGCCCGACGAGCTGCGCGAGCAGTGCTACACGCTGTTCGACGACGCCGCGCTGCGCCACATCTTCGCCGTCGCCTCCTCGCTCGACAGCCAGGTCATCGGCGAGCCCCAGGTGCTCGGCCAAGTACGCGCGTCGCATCGCATCGCGACCGAGTGCGGCATGGTCGGGCCGGAGCTCGACGCCGTCCTGCAGGCTGCCTACGGCGTCGCCAAGCGGGTCCGGTCCGAGACCGACATCGCGCGCCGGCCCGTCTCCATCGCGTCCGTCGCCGCCCAGATCGCGCAGGACCTGCACGGCGACCTGTCGGCCTGCAGCGCGCTGATCGTTGGGCTGGGCGACATCGGCGAGCTGATCCACGAGCAGATCCGGCTGGCCGGGCTGCGCGACAGCACGCTGACCGGGCCGACGCCGCGGACGGAGGCGGCCGCGCGCCGCGCGGGGCTGCACTTCGCGGCCTTCGACGACCTTGCCGGCGCGCTCGCCAAGGCCGATATCGTAGTGTCGGCGGCGGGAACCGGACGTTGGATCATTGACCGGCCGCTGATCGAGCGGGCGCTCAAGGCGCGCCGGCGAAAGCCGATCCTGCTGCTTGACGTCGCAGTGCCGGCGGACGTCGACCGGGCGGTCGAGGAGGCCGACGGCGCCTTCCTCTATGCCTTCGACGACCTCGAGCGTGTCGCGCTGGAAGGGCGGGCGCGGCGTCAGGAAGCGGCGTTGGACGCGTGGCGGATCGTTGATGAGGCGCTCGGCGACTGGCATCGCCGGGCCGCGGAAAAGGGCGCCATTCCCGCCGTCGTCGCGCTTCGGGACTATTTCGACGCGGCGCGCGAGCAGGTCCTGACCGACCATCCGGGCGCCGACGCGGCGCAGGCCACCCGGCTGCTGGTGAACCGGCTGCTGCACCGGCCGATCACGGCGCTGCGGCATATGGCCGCGGCAGCGGACGAGCGGGGCGGGGCCGACGCCGGCCGACTGGAGGCGCTGATCCGCCATCTCTTCGGCGAGCCGCCGGACCCACCGGACCCGCCGGACAAGGAGCGAGACTGACGTGAAGGGCCTAGCGGAAAAGATGTCCGCCTTGATTGCGCGGCAGGATGAGCTGGCGGCGCTGATGTCGGCCGGCAAGGTGGACGCGGCGTCGTTCACCGCGATGTCGCGCGAGTATTCGGAAATCGCGCCCATCGTCGAGAAGGCGAAGGCGGTCCAGGCGCTGCAGAGGGAGCTTACCGGCCTCCAGGAGCTGATCGACGATCCGGCGACCGAAAAAGACATGCGGTCGATGGCCGAGGCCGAATACCGCGAGCTCGAGGAAAAGCTGCCGGCGCTCGAGCGCGAGCTGCAACACCTGCTGCTGCCGAAGGACGATGCCGACGACCGCAGCGCCATCCTGGAGGTGCGCGCCGGCACCGGGGGCGACGAGGCGTCGCTCTTCGCCGCCGACCTGTTCCGGATGTACCAGCGCTATGCGGAAGCGCATGGCTGGGGCTTCGAGCCGATCGAGGTCAACGAGACCGAGCTCGGCGGGTACAAGGAAGCGATCGCGGCGATAACCGGACCGGGTGTGTTTGCGCGCCTCAAGTTCGAGTCCGGCGTGCACCGCGTGCAGCGCGTGCCGACGACAGAGGGCAGCGGCCGGATCCATACCTCGGCGGCGACGGTGGCGGTGCTGCCCGAAGCGGAGGAGGTCGATGTCGACATCGACGACAAGGACCTCCGGATTGACGTGTATCGTGCGCAGGGTGCCGGCGGCCAGCACGTCAATAAGACGGAAAGCGCGGTCCGCATCACGCATATCCCGACCGGCGTCGTGGTCACGTGCCAGGACAATAAGTCGCAGCACAAGAACCGCGCGCAGGCCATGAAGGTGCTGCGGGCGAGGCTGTACGAAATAGAGCGGGAGCGACGAGACAGCGCCCGCGCCGCCGCTCGGAAAAGCCAGGTCGGCAGCGGCGACCGCTCGGAGCGCATCCGGACCTATAACTTCCCGCAGGGCCGGGTCACGGACCATCGCATCAACCTGACGCTTCACAAGCTCGACCGCATCATCAACGGCGAAGAGATGGACGAGATCATCGATGCCCTGATCGCCGAGGACCGGGCCGAGCGCCTGTCGAATCTGCAATGAGCGGATCTGCAATGAATAGGGCCACGGTCGGCAGCTGCATCGAGCTGGCTGCGGCGCGCCTGCGCGCCGCCGGGATCGATCAGCCGCGCCGCGAGACGCGGCTCCTGCTGGCGCATGCGCTGGGCGTCGACCAGGCGGCGATCCTCGGTCATCCGGAACGGCCGGTGCCCGACCGCGATGCCTTCATCGGCCTCGTCGAGCGGCGCGTCCGCGGCGTCCCGATGGCGCAGATTCTCGGTAAGCGCGAGTTCTGGAGCCTTGAGTTCCGGGTAACGCCCGACACGCTCGACCCGCGGCCGGACAGCGAGACCGTGGTGGCGGCCGCGCTCGCGGCGCTGGCGGATCGGCGCGGCGCGGACCTGTCGGTGCTCGACCTGGGCACGGGTACGGGATGCCTGTTGCTGGCGGCGCTTTCCGAGCTGCCGCGGGCGCATGGGATCGGCGTGGACAAGTCGACGGCGGCCGTCATGGTGGCTCGCGGCAACGCGGCCCGTCTCGGGCTGGAGCGCCGGGCTGCGTTCGTAGCCGGCGACTGGGCCAGCGCGCTGACCGGCGGATTCGACCTGATTCTCGCCAATCCGCCCTATGTGCGGAGGAGCGAGATCGCCGGCCTGCAGAAGGAAGTCGCGGAGCACGAGCCCCGGCTTGCGCTCGACGGCGGCGAGGACGGGCTCGACGCCTACCGGCGGATCGCGGCGGAGATGCCGCGCCTGCTGCGGCCGGGCGGCGCCGCCGTTGTGGAAGTAGGGCGCGGCCAGTGGGGGGCGGTGGCCGGCCTGTTTCGTGTCGCCGACTTGCCGGTTGCAGTGCCGGCGGCCGACCTCGCCGGTGTGGAGAGGTGCGTCATCTGCCATGGCAGGCAAACGAATTAACCAAAAAAAAATGTTGGAAGAGAAGCGTGAACGGTCTAATTTCGAACTCAGGCCTCGTCGAAAAGATCCTACCAGGAAGGGCGGATCATCCGAGGTCGCGCTTATCTTCGAAAGCTTGTCTTTTGGGGAGACCCGCGGGAACGGGTCTGCCGCTTAGCGCGGCGTGACGACATCCAGCGTTCCAGCGGGAATCGGAAACCAGCTTCGATGTGTCAGGAAACATGAAACAAGGCCAAGGCTCCAAACGCACGCGCGGTCGCAATGGTGGGCGGCGCGGTTCCAACCGTCAGCAATTATTCGACAGTAATGGGCCCAGTGTTCGGATTCGCGGAAACGCATTCCAGGTTCATGAGAAGTATCTAGGACTAGCGCGGGACGCGGCCAGCGCCGGGGACCGCATTGCTGCGGAAAACTACTATCAGCACGCCGAGCACTATTTCCGTATCTACTCCGTGGATATGGAAGAGCGGGCGCGCCATCCTGGAAACGGGCAGCAGGGTCCGGAAGCGCATCGGCGCCATCCCGGGTCCGGTCCCGGCAACGGGAATGGCAACGGCAACATGCGTCCCGGACCGAACGGCGTGAATGGGGAGGAGCACATGAGTGCCCCGCTGGCGCCCGATGCCAGCATCGAGTACCCCAGCTCCGATGCAGCCGACGGCCCCGAGGATCTCGAGGGCGAGAACGGTGAAGCCCCGACCATGCCCGATACGCCCGACACCCGCCGCCGCAAGCCTGCGTCCAACGACTGACGCGTTGTTCCTATTCTGCCGCGGGGCGCACAAGACACGCATCCTGCAAGGACGGCCGAGTTCGGATTCGGCCGATGACGGCCGGCTATAATCGAAAGGTCGAGCGCTCGCCGACGAGCGCGGCCTTGCGCGACAGCCATATATCCGCCTGTTCGCGGCCGATGTCGCGCACATGCTGCAACAGTGCCCATTCCGGATTGAGCTTGCTGAACTGGCCGAGCGGGCTCAACGCGTCGCCGCTATCGATACGATGCAGCCGGGGATGAGGCGACGGGCCGGCATGTCCGTTCGACCGTGCCGCCACCTTTTCCGCCCAACGGAAGGCCTCCAGCTCGCGGTTCAGCGGCGCCATGAACGTCAAGCGCGCCAGCCTCGTCCGGATCTCGGTCGCAGTGACCGGCACGCCCTCGTCGTGCGGCGGCTCGATCTGTACCAGCAAGATATCCTGACAGCCGGCATGCTCGACAAGCGGGATCAGCGGCGGGTTTGCGCTGAAGCCGCCGTCCCAGTAATGCACGCCGTCGATCTCCACCGCGTGGTGAATGCTGGGCAGCGCCGTCGACGCGCCCAGCACGTCGGGCGAGATCTGGCCCGTGCGAAAAATCTTGGCGCGGCCGGTGCCGACGTCCGTGGCCGCAATGTAGAGCTTGAGCCGCCGATTGCGCCGTATCAGTTCGAAGTCGACGCTGTCGTTGACGATATCGCGGAGCGGATTGTGGCCAAGCGGGTTGAACTGATAGGGCGACATGAGCCGCGTCGCGATATCCATCCCGAGCTGACGCCCGCTTCCGTCCTGGTTCCAGCCGTTGAACATTTTGTCCAGCAGGGATGGATTGTAGAAGGTGAAGGCTGCCTTGGCGCTGACGTTGCGCCAGAACTTCTCGAGATCTTCGCGCGCCGCGTCCGGCCCCTTCGTCAGCAGCCCGTTCGCCGCGACGACCGCATTGAGCGCGCCCGCGCTGGCGCCGCTGATCGCTTCGATGCGGAACAGCCCGGATTCGAGCAGCCGGTCGAGGACGCCCCAGGTGAACGCGCCGTGCGCGCCGCCGCCCTGCAGGGCGAGGCCGAGCGGCCTCGTCTTGCCGCTGTCCGCGATCGCTTCTGGCGGCGCCGCATCCTCGGCTTCCAGACGCGGCCGCGTCCAGTGGCGCAAGGATTCGAGCGCTTGCGCTGCCCATTTCCGGGGCCGGTCGAAAGGCTGAAGAAAATGCATATTTGGGGGAACTGAGCTTGCCAAAAATTGTGCAACGCAGCAAATAAACATAGCATTTTATTGCGCCGCAACAAACCCCTAAAAATCGGCTGGAACCTGCCCGATCCGCCTCTTGTGGGCGGGCCTGTAGCCCCCATATATCGACGATGTGGGTGCCGTCACGGGCCCATATGTCGTGATGTGAACCTTGAGCGTCCCGCCTCATCGAGGGGGACAAGAAGAGGGGTCGTAGCATGAATTTCGAGAAGTATACCGAGCGCTCCCGCGGCTTCATCCAGTCGGCGCAGACCTTGGCGCTGCGCGCAGGCCACCAGCGCTTCCAGCCGGAACATATTTTGAAGGTCCTGCTCGACGACAAGGAAGGTCTTGCCGCCGGGTTGATACGCGCGGCCGGCGGAGACCCTGCAAAGGCGCTGCAGGCCGTCGAAGCGGAGCTCGGCAAGATCGCGAAGGTCGAAGGTCCGGGCGCAGGACAGATTTATCTGGCGCCCGAGACGGCGCGCCTGTTCGAGCAGGCGGAAGAGATCGCCGATCGCGCGGGCGACAGCTACGTCACCGCCGAGCGGCTGCTGCTGGCGCTTGCCCTCGCGCAGGGAACCGCCGCCGAAAAAATCCTGAGCGGCGCCGGCGTGACGGCGCAAGGGCTCAACAAGGCGATCAACGATCTCCGCAAGGGTCGCACGGCGGACAGCGCCAGCGCCGAGAACCAGTACGACGCGCTGAAGAAATACACCCGCGATCTGACCCAGGCTGCGATCGACGGCAAGATCGACCCGGTGATCGGCCGCGATGACGAGATTCGCCGCACCATGCAGGTGCTGTCCCGCCGGACCAAGAACAATCCGGTGCTGATCGGCGAGCCCGGCGTCGGCAAGACGGCGATCGTCGAAGGGCTGGCGCAGCGCATCGCCCGTGGCGACGTGCCCGAGGGCCTGCAGGACAAGAAGCTGCTGGTGCTCGACCTCGGCGCGATGGTCGCCGGCTCGAAGTTCCGCGGCGAGTTCGAGGAACGGCTCAAGGCCGTGCTGCAGGAGATCTCCGCGCAGGAAGGCCAGGTCATTCTCTTCATCGACGAACTGCACACGCTGGTCGGCGCCGGCGCGGCCGAAGGTGCGATGGATGCGTCGAACATGCTGAAGCCGGCGCTGGCGCGTGGCGACCTGCATTGCGTCGGCGCGACCACGCTCGACGAATACCGCAAGCATATCGAGAAGGACGCTGCGCTGGCGCGGCGCTTCCAGCCTGTCTTCGTCTCCGAGCCGACGGTCGCGGACACGATCTCGATCCTGCGCGGCCTCAAGGAAAAGTACGAAGTCCATCACGGCGTGCGCATCACCGACGGTGCGATCGTCTCGGCGGCGACGTTGTCGAACCGCTATATCACCGACCGCTTCCTGCCCGACAAGGCGATCGACCTGATCGACGAGGCGGCGAGCCGGCTTCGCATGGAAGTCGACTCGAAGCCGGAGGAGATCGACGAGCTTGACCGCCGCATCATCCAGCTCAAGATCGAGCGCGAGGCGCTGAAGAAGGAAAGCGACAAGGCGTCGAAGGACCGGCTGATCAAGCTCGAGCAGGAACTGACCGAGTTGGAGGCGGAGTCCGAGAGGCTTACCGCGCAGTGGCAGTCCGAGAAGGTGAAGCTGCAGGATGAGCAGCACCTCAAGGAGGACCTCGAAGCCGCTCGCCTCGAACAGGAGCGGGCGCAGCGGTCGGGTAACCTCGAGCGCGCCGCGGAGCTGCGCTACAGCGTCATCCCGGGGATCGAGAAGAAGCTCACCACCGTCGAGGAAAGCGACTCCGGCCGCATGCTCGAAGAGGAAGTCACCGATCAGCATGTGGCGGCCATCGTGTCGCGCTGGACCGGTGTTCCCGTCGACAAGATGCTGCAGGGCGAGCGCGAGAAGCTGCTTGCCATGGAGGACGCCTTGCGCGCCCGGGTGATCGGCCAGAGCGAGGCGATCGTCGCGATCTCGAACGCTGTCCGCCGCGCGCGCGCCGGCTTGCAGGACCCGAACCGTCCGATCGGATCCTTCCTGTTCCTCGGGCCGACCGGCGTCGGCAAGACCGAGTTGACCAAGGCGCTCGCGGCATTCCTGTTCGATGACGACCAGGCGATGGTCCGCATCGACATGTCCGAATACATGGAGAAGCATGCGGTGAGCCGGCTGATCGGCGCACCTCCGGGCTATGTCGGCTACGAGGAGGGCGGCGCGCTGACCGAAGCGGTGCGGCGCCGGCCTTATCAGGTTGTGCTGTTCGATGAGATCGAGAAGGCGCATCCGGACGTGTTCAACGTCCTGCTGCAGGTGCTCGACGACGGCCGCCTGACCGACGGGCAGGGGCGTACGGTCGACTTCCGCAACGTGCTGATCGTCATGACCTCGAACCTCGGATCCGAGGTGCTGGCCAACCAGCCGGCGGGACAGGACTCATCCGCCGTCCGTAGCCAGGTGATGGAGGCCGTGCGCGCCAGCTTCCGGCCCGAGTTCATCAACCGGATCGACGAGATCCTGCTGTTCCACCGCCTGTCGCGGGACGACATGTCGGCGATCGTCGACATCCAGCTCAAGCGCCTGTCGGCCCTGCTGGCGGACCGCAAGATCGCGCTCGATCTCGACAAGGCGGCGCGGGAATGGCTTGCGGACAAAGGCTACGACCCGGTTTACGGGGCCCGGCCGCTGAAGCGGGTCATCCAGCAGGAGCTGCAGAATCCGCTCGCCAACCTGCTGCTCGCCGGCAAGATCGCCGACGGCGACAAGATCCGCGTCTCCGCCGGCGAGGGCGGCCTGCTGATCAACGGCGAGCTCGCCGCGGCGGCATAAGCGCGGCTACAGGTCGGGCGCCGCAAGCGTCTTGCAGTCGGAAGCAAACGCGAGCGGCGCCCCGCTTTTTGCGGCGAGCGCTCCGGCGCTCATCCCCTCGACCATTTCCCGCACGACGAAGCCGGACGGAGTCACGTCGACGACGGCGAGGTCGGTGTAAATGCGGCTGGCGCGCCCGCGCGCCGTCAGCGGATATGTGCAGGCGGCGACCAGCCGTGGCTCGCCCTCGCGTGTCGTGTGCGCCATGATCAGGCGAACTTCGCGGGCCCCGGCGGCAAGGTCCATCGCACCACCGACGAGCGGCCCCTTGTTCGGCAGCTTCGCATCCCAGTTCGCAAAGTCGCCATTATAGCCGACCTGGAAGGCGCCGAGCAGTGTCACGTCGATATGGCCGCCGGTGATCATCGTGAAGGCGCCGACGGAATCGGTGAGCATGCCGCCATGCGCCAGGGAAACTTTCTGACCGCCGGCATCGACGAAGTAAGGATCGATGTCGGCTTTCGCCGGCGCGGGGCCGATCCCCAGGATGCCGTTCTCCGACTGCAGCATGACGGAGCGTTCGCGCGGGATGTAGTTCGCCACCAGCACCGGAATGCCGATGCCGAGATTGACATAGGAGCGATCGGCCACGTCCTGGGCGGCGCGCCAGGCCATCTGGTTGCGAGTGAGCGGCTTGATCATGTCTCGCGGCATCTCTCTAGGCGCCGCCGGGCACGTGCAGGACCCGGTCGACGAAGATTCCCGGAGTGTGGATGCCGTGTGGATCGAGGGCGTCCTCTTCCAGGTGGTTGACCTCGACGGCCGTGATCTTCGCGGCGGTCGCCATCACCGGGCCGAAATTCGCCTGGCTGCCGCGGAACACCAGATTGCCGTAACGGTCTCCCCGCTCCGCGCGCAGCATTGCGAAGTCGGCGGTAAGCGCCGTCTCCAGGATATAGTCGCGGCCGCCGAATCGGCGCTCCTCCTTGCCGGCGGCGAGATCGGTGCCGACCGCGACCGGCGTATAGAACCCGGCATGACCCGCGCCGCCTGCGCGGATACGCTCGGCGAAGCTGCCCTGGGGCACGAGCTCGAGGCCGATCTTGCCTGCGAACCACGCCATCTCGAACGGCGTCATCTCGGCGCCTTGGCCGCGGGCGCTGCTGGCGACGATCCGTTCGACCCGGCCGGCCGCAACGAGCTTCGCGATGCCCGAGCCGTGAGCGCCGGTGCTGTTGGCGATAACCGTGAGGCCCTTAACGCCCGTCTCAATCAGCGCCATGATCAGGTGGTCGGGCACGCCGATGCGCTGAAAGCCGCTCAGCATGATGGCGTCGCCGTCCTTGACCCCGGCCAGCGCCTCAGCCGCAGTTTCCACCCTTTTATCGAACATTTTCCGTTATCCTGCGCATGTCCCGCCGGGGCAGGAATCCTTCTAGCACAGACCGGCGAAAGCGGGCGAATCATGGAACGAGGCAATGAAGATCAGCAGCAATTTCGATTCGGGCAATATCGAGGTGGTCGACGCGGCCGACCCCGGCGACGTACGTCTTCGCATCCGCAAGGACACGGCATCGGATTTCTTTCAGTGGTTCCATTTCCGCGCCTCGGCGGTGCGGGGGCAGGATTGCCGCTTCTCGATCCTCAATGCCGGCGAGGCATCCTATCCGAAGGGCTGGGAGGATTACCGGATCTGCGCATCTTACGACCGGACGCGCTGGTTTCGCGTGCCCACGGTTTATGAAGACGGCGTTCTCAGCTTCCGGCTGCGACCGGAATGCGATTCAGTCTATTTCGCCTATTTCGCACCTTATTCGCGTGAGCGTCACCGCGACTTCGTCGCGCGCTGCCAGGCCTCGCCGCGGGCGACGCTGGAGGTCGTCGGCGAGACGGTGAACGGCGACGACATCGACCTGCTGGTCATCGCCGACCCCGATGCTGTGCCCGGGGTGACGCGCCGCGCCTGCTGGGCGGTCGGCCGCCAGCATCCCGGCGAAACCATGGCGCAATGGTGGATGGAAGGCTTCGTCGATCGCTTGCTCGATCCAGAGGACGAAACGGCGCAGGCGGTCCTGGCGGGCGCCGTGATCTATGTCGTGCCGAACATGAACCCGGACGGCAGCGTGCTCGGCAACCTCCGCACCAACGCCGCCGGCGCGAACCTCAATCGCGAATGGGCCGAGCCGACGCTAGAGCGCAGCCCCGAGGTCTTCCATGTCCGCCAACGGATGATCGAGACGGGCGTCGACTTCGCACTGGATGTGCACGGCGACGAGGGGCTGCCTTACGTCTTCCTCGCCGGCGGCGACAACGTGCCGTCCGTGACGGAAAAACAGCGGACGCTGCAGGCGGCTTATTTCGAGGCGCTGTCGCGCGCGAACCCGGATTTCCAGACGGAGCGCGGCTACCCCCGCAACGGCAAGGCCAACCTGACGCTATGCGCTAACCATCTGGCGGAGGCGTTCGGCTGCCTCGCGATGACGCTGGAAACGCCTTTCAAGGACAACGCGAATGCGCCGGACGCGATCGAGGGCTGGTCGCCGGACCGGTGCCGCCGGCTGGGCGGAGACTGCCTCACCGCGCTGCGCAGTGTGCTGCGGGATCTCCGGTAGCGATATCGCGGTTCAGTTTTCCTTTCGCGCCGTGCGGTCGCTGAAGGCCTCGACCTGCTCGTGCACCTTGGCGACGCTCTTCTTGAAGTCTTCCAACTCCTCGCCTTTCAGCCGGTAGCCGGCGGCGAGGCGCAGCGTCTGGGGATTGACCTGGTCGCCGTCCTGGATCACCTCGTAATGCAGGTGAGGTCCGGTGGCGCGCCCGGTCGAGCCGATATAGCCGATGACCTGACGCTGCTTCACGCGCGTGCCTTCCGAGATGCCGCCGGCGAAGCCGCGCAGATGCGCATAGGCGGTCTTGAAGCTGCCGCCGTGGCGGATGCGGATGTACTTGCCGTAGGCGCCGGCCCAGCCCGCCTTTTCGATCACGCCGTCGCCGGCGGCGTAGACCGGCGTTCCCGGCGGGGCGGCGAAGTCGATGCCGCGATGCATCCGGTTATAGCCCAGCACCGGATGGCGTCGGCTGCCGAAGCCGGAACTGATCCGCGCCGCGTCGGTCGGTGTGCGCAGCAGGCTCTTCTGCGCGCTCTGTCCTTCCTCGTCGAAATAATCGGCATATCCTGACCGCGTCTTGAAGCGGTACAGAGTCGTCTTGACGCCGCTGAGCGTCATCGACGCCATCGTGACGTCGCCTTCCATCACGACGGCCCCGCCCTCCTCGGTCATGCGCTGGTATATGATCTCGAAGCTGTCGCCCGGCTGGACGTCGCGCTGGAAGTCGATGTCGAAGCTGTAGAGGTTCACCAGGCTGGTCAGGATGACCGAGGGAATGCCCGCTGCCTGGCCTGCTTCGTACAGGCTCGACGTGATGGACGCACGGCCATAGGACAGGCGCGGCGTCAGCGAGCGCTCGTAGGTCGTCGCGGAAAAGCCGCCGTCGCTTTCGCGCACGACCGAGACGTCCGTTTCCGGGTCGGCGATGAAGTCGATCGATAGCAGCAGCGGCACGCGGTTCCGTTTCTGCGGCTGCAATTGGAGGAAGATCTCGATGCCCGGCTGGAGCCGCCGCGCATCGTATACCTTGGTCAGGGCCTGGATGGCCCGCTCCGCATCGTCCGGCGCGATGCCGGCACGCAGCAGCACCGCCTTGAAGGTGTCGCCGGGCTCGACTTGGTATTGCGCGTCGAGGGGGATGTCGGGAATGCCCTCGGGGTTGACCGGGCGGATGGCATCGCCGGCGTCGAGATCGACGAGGTTCGGCTCCGGCTTGACGGCCGGAAACCACGTATCGATGAACCGGTCCTCGGAACCCGGGTCTTCCGAGTCCGGCTCGTCGAAAGCCAGGTGCATCCGTTCCTGGGTTTGGGAAATGACGGCGGCCGCAACGGGCACCGTGTCGGCCGGCGCCGGAACGGTGGTCGACGGGGATGCGGCGACGATCAGCGCCGCGAGGGACACCGCGAGACTTTGAAATTTCATACGTCGGCAGTCTGTCGCAAAATGCCGTTGATGGTGCCTTGATATTCTAATGTCGCCGCCTGAGTAAATGGCCTGTATGTGGCGAAAATTTGGTAAACGCCGCATCGGCCCCGGATGGTGCGGTGCCGTCGCGGGGCGAATCGGGCTCCGCCGGCCGTTGCCGTCGCATCGGCAAATT
>Ga0302046_10003793_pt1 | contig 13552 bp, 10 predicted proteins | sample RVTome_11_FD_200261 | JGI IMG/M metagenome (GOLD analysis project Ga0302046, IMG submission 200261) | Soil microbial communities from uranium-contaminated site in the Upper Colorado River Basin, Wyoming, United States - RVT147D111 (version 2) ...
GGTCGTCCACAGCGTGCGGGCGAACACGCCGGGGGTCAGGAAGTTCCGCGAATTGGGGTCGAAGAAGCCGTCGACGACGAAGAAGGCGCCGTAATGCCGGACGGTGAAATCGGGCGTCATGCCCTTGGCGGACGCCTCCCAGAAGCTGAAGACGACGATGCCGATCAGCGGCAGCACCAGGAAGAGGAAGAGCCACAGCGTCGCCGGCGCGATCAGCCAGCCGACCGGAAAGCCGGTCTCGCGGCGGATCTTGCGCACCGCCGCCACGGCATCGGCCGGCGGCGCCGGATGCTCGCCGATCAGGCCCCGGTGCTGCGTCGGGGCGGTCGGGGCCGCTTGTGGCACGTCATTCACTTAGATCTCTAGCCCAACGAATTGAATCGTCATTTCGACCGAGCGCCAGCGAGCGGAGAAATCTGGGTCAAAGCCGCGCACGGCATCGGGCCAGATTTCTCCGCTCGGTCGCTGGCGCTCCCTCGGTCGAAATGACGCCTCAAGTTGATCGAATTGTGCTTCAGATCGCAACCCAATCCCTCGTCCCGCCGCCGAAATGCGCCCGACCGCCGGTGGGCGGCAAACGGGCGGGACCGGCCGAAACCGCCCCGCCCGCCTGTCGATTATCTTTCTGCCGGCCCTATCTCAAGCAGGCCGGATCAAGCCTCAAGCGCTGAGGAACTCGGTCCAGCGCTTAACCAGGTAGTCGTTCTCCTTCATCAGCGAGTTCCACACCGCGATGTTCTTGAAGCGGTTCTCGTAGGAGCCGCCGTCGCGGACCTCGCCCTTCTTGACGATCTCGGTGCCGAAGGGATCGGGGAGCGCCTTGGCCGCCGGCTTGCCGTCGTACCAGAAGTCCCATTCCTCGGCCGAGAGGTGCTTCTTCACCGTGTCGGTCACCGACATGTAGTAGCCCTGGCGCGCGACGAAGGCGCCGGCCCAGCCGTCGAGCCACCAGTTGATGTAGTCGTAGGCGGCGTCGAGCTTCTTGCCGGTGGCCTTGGCCGAGATCGACAGGCCGCCGTGCCAGCCGCGCATGCCCTCCTTGGGGAAGGCGTAGACGCAGGGCACGCCCTCGGCCTTGACCGCGGTGACGGCCGGCGACCACATGCTCTGCAGCACCACCTCGCCGCTGACCATCAGGTTGACCGACTGGCCGAAGGTCTCCCAGAAGGCGCGGAAGTGGCCTTCCTTCTTCTTCTTGATCAGGAAGTCGACGAGCTTGTCGATCTCGGGCCGGGTCATGTCGCCCTTGTCCTTGAACTTCATCAGGCCCATCGCCTCCATGCCCATGGCGGCGTCCATGGTGCCGATCTGGGGCGTGTTGAGCAGCGCCACCCGGCCCTTGAAGTCGGGGCTGAAGAGCTCGGCCCAGCTCTCGATCTTGCGCTTGGTCTCCTTGGGGTTGTAGCCCAGCGAATCGGCGTTGTGCCAGGCCGGCACCGCGGAGACGTACTGCGAAGGGCCCTTCACCCGGTTGCCGTCCTTGTCGAGCCAGAGATGGCGGAAGGGCGCGTCGCCCTGGCCCTCGCTCGAGTCCGCGGTCAGCTTGCCGGTCTTGGACAGGTTGGTGACCTTGTCCCAGTTCTTGATCCGCTTGGTGTCGATCGGCTGCCAGACCTTGGCCGGGATCATCACGTCGAAGTCGTTGAAGTAGTTCTCGGCGACCTCGTACTGGTCGTTCTGGTTCAGCATCTTGCCGAACATGGCGCCGTAACCGAGCGCCTGGCCGCGGATTCCGAGCTTCAGGTCCTTCGAGGCGCGGCCCTGGATCTCGTTGATGATGCTGACGCCCAAGCCGATAGTGCGGATCGTCTCCGCGGCGCTGACGATGGCCGGGAACCCGGTTATCGCGCCGGCGGTCGCCGCCGCGGCCGTGCCGACGAACCGGCGGCGGGTCAGGCCCGTCTTGGTCCGGCGCGTCGAAGTCTTCAATGGGGTGTTCGTCATCGGCCTCCTCCTACTCCTGCCTGATTGTCGATCGTGTCGAGAATTCTTGGTTTTGTTCGTTGACGGGCGCACGCCGCGAACCGGCCCAGTCGAAGGATCACGCGAAACACGACGATTTCCCCGAAATGTCGAATTTGATACTACCGTAGTGCGTTTCGGGCTCAAAACCGAATTAAGCCAATTTCCTTGGTCCGATTTCATCCGGGGGGTGGTCGCCGTGAGCGTGCTGATAAAGAACGGTCGGGTGGTGACCGCGAGCGACGACTACGTCGCCGATATATACGTCCACGACACGACGGTGACGCTGATCGGCCGCGCGTTGGAGATTGCGGCGGACCAGGTGATCGACGCCCGGGGAAAGCTGGTGATCCCCGGCGGCATCGACCCGCACACCCATCTGGAGCTGCCCTTCGGCGGCACCACGACCTCCGACACCTTCGAGACCGGCACCCGCGCGGCGGCGCACGGCGGCACCACCTGCATCATCGACTTCGCGGTGCAGATGAAGGGCCAGTCGACCATCGAGGCGCTCGATCTCTGGCACCAGAAGGCGGCGGGCACCACGGCGGTCGACTACGCCTTCCACATGATCATCACCGACATGCCCCAGGAGCGCGCGCCCGAGATGCGCCGCCTCGCCGACGAAGGCGTCACCAGCTACAAGCTCTTCATGGCCTATCCGGGGGCGATGCTGTCGGACGACGGCACCATCTTCCGCGCCATGCGCAAGGCCGGCGAAGACGGCACGCTGGTCTGCATGCATGCCGAGAACGGCATCGTCATCGACGAGCTGATCAAGATCGCGCTCTCCGAGGGCCATATCGAGCCCAAGCAGCACGCGCTGACCCGGCCGACGCGCCTGGAGGCCGAGGGCACGCACCGGGCGCTGGCGATCGCCGAGGTGGCGCGCTCGCCGGTCTATATCGTGCATCTCAGCGCCTACGATTCGCTGAAGGAGCTGCGCGACGCCCGGGCGCGCGGCGTGATGGCGCATGCCGAGACCTGCCCGCAATACCTCCTGCTCGACGTCACCGCCTATGACGAGCCGGGCTTCGACGGGGCGAAATACGTGCTGACGCCGCCCTTACGCGAGAAGTGGAACCAGGACGAGCTGTGGAACGGCCTGCGCTGCGGCGACCTCAACGTGATCTCGACGGACCATTGTCCGTTTTGCCTGAAGGAGCAGAAGGAGCTCGGCAAGACCGACTTCTCCAAGATCCCGAACGGCGGGCCGGGGGTCGAGAACCGCATGAGCCTCATCTACCACTACGGCGTCGGCATGGGCCGGATCGGCCTCAACCGCTTCGTCGAGCTGACCTCGACGGCGCCCGCGAAGATCTTCGGCCTCTTCCCCAAGAAGGGCACCATCGCCGTCGGCAGCGACGCCGACATCGTCGTCTTCGACCCCAACCACGAGGAGACGATCAGCTACCACAACCCCAAGACCCACCACATGAACATCGACTACAACGCCTACGAGGGCATGCGCGTGCGCGGCTTCACCGAGACGGTGATCAGCCGGGGCAAGGTGGTGATCGACAAGGGAAACTACGTCGGCCGGGCGGGCGACGGCATGTTCGTCAAGCGCGGCCCCTACGGCGGCCCGCACCGCGCGGCGAACGGCGACGGCGCCGGCTATCTGGAGGCCGCGCAGTAGGGGCGGGCAACCACGGATCATGCGAGCGGCCCTACTTTGATTCCCTCCCCCCGTTGGGGGCAGGGAGAAATAGTGTGAAACCGAAAGACGGAATGCGCTTCCCTCAACCCCGCGGCGCGTCGCGGATCACCTTCAGCAGCCAGAACAGGATGCAGAAGGCGCCGGTCAGCACCACCAGCGCCAGCACCGCCGCCACGCGCTTGCCGAACTCCACGCCCAGCACGATCTCCTCGCGCACCAGGTAGACGCAGAGGATCTGGACCGCCTGCAGGGCGGCGCCGCCGCTCAACAGGATCGCCGCGAAGGCCGAGCCCCGGAGCGAGCTCAGCACCATCGCCTCGACGTTGCGCTGCTGGACGATATGGATCCTGTAGGCGCGCCAGTGATAGCCGCAGAAGCCGACGATGCCGGCGATCAGCGCGGCCCAGAAGATCACGTTGGCGAAGGTCGTGTCCCTGACGACGAAGGTGAACAGCTCTTCGAAGGGCTTGTAGAAATAAAGGAAAATCAGGACGATGATGTAGACGAGGAAGCCGACCAGCGTCCAGAACCACTGCCATCCCGACATCGCCGTCCCGCCCGTTCTTGTTCTTGCCCCCAAGGCCCCGCGAGCGGAGCCTGACGCCTTAGATCATTTTCCATCTTCACGGTACCAGCCCGCTCCCCCGCCCGGCCGCCCATGAGGATACTGGCGTTGGGCGGCCGGGCGGGGGAGCGGGCCGGCGCCGATTCGACGAAAGTCGAAAATGATCTAGATTTCTACCTGATCGGCCCGGTCGGGCGCAAATGCCGGGCGTTTCGGCGGCTCAGGCCGCGATCAGCAGCAGGGCGCCGTAGGCGATCACGAAGACCGTGTCCTTGAGCGCCGGCAGCACCCCCGCATCGGGCCGGACCTCGCCCTCGCGCCGCGCCGCCAGCACGAAGATCTCCAGCACGAAGAAGACGATCGCCAGGATGAAGACCGGCCAGATGCCGCCCCAGAAGCCGGCGTCCTTGGCCGCCGCGACGCCCTGCGCCGAGCGCCAGATCAGCAGCAGGATCGGCAGCGCGACGAAGTAGGCGTAGGCGATGAGGAAGCGCAGGCGCGTCGTCTTGCGGTCGAGCAGCCAGAAGACGAGGAAGAACGCCGCGATGTTCAGCATGTCCCAATGCACGGCGGCGTACTTCGCGTCGGCCTTCGCGGCCAGCAGATTGAGGAAGCCGAGGATCAGGAGGAAGGTGGCGGCGTCGCAGAGCAGCCATTCGCGCAGGTTTGCGCTGGCCGGCTTCACGCTCCAGCTCCGCGTCGCCTTGTCGAACAGCATGACCAGCGCCACCGCCGCGCTCGCCGGGTAGATCAGGGTGAGCATGAGCCCGTACTGCTGCGCCTTGGGCAGATGGATCCAGGCGAGCAGCAGGACCGCGACGCCCAGCAGCAGCAGGCCCAGGAGCCGCGCGGCCTTCGGCGTTTCGTGCTCGGCCGCGGCGGGAGGCTCCGCCTGCGCCTCGGCTCGCGCGGCCGCGCTCGGCGGCAACGCCTCCTTGCGCGCGAAGAGGTAGACGAGGAAGGCCAGCAAGCCGACGCCCGCCGTCGCCAGCATGACGATGAAGAAGACCAGTGTGCGCGGCTCGCTGCGCCAGCTCCCGGCGGCCTGCCCCGTGCCCTCGATCGGCGGGAACTGCCAGATCACGATCACCGCCACCGCGACCGCCGCGACGAGGGCGAACAGCAGCTCGGGCCAGCGGGCGCGCGCGGCGACGCTGCCGGCGGCTTGCGGCCCGCGGACATGGCGTCCGGCCAATACCACGAGGAAGCCGACGAGGCCGACGATGGCCACGCCGATCATCACCTGCAGAAAGACGGCCGATCTTTCGTCCATTCGCCCCGCCTGGAGGGTGCCCGTCCCGCGCGCGCTGTCCCGTGGGCGGGCGGAATGCAGCCACGTTAGCCCGATCGCCGGGGCTTGCCAAACACCTGGGACCCGGCAAATCCCAAGGCGGCTGGCCCCGCCTCGCGCTTGGCGTTACCATCACCCCGACGAGGTATCGATCGGGAGGGCGGCATGAGCGACCAATCGGCGGAGACCTACAGGGAGCGCACCTACGGCGCCAGCGAGATCGGCTACGGCGAGCGGCCGGGGGTCGTCGTCGTCGACTTCCAGACCGCCTTCACCGATCCGAAGTACCCGCTCGGCGGGGCGCCGCTGATCGAGCGCGCGGTCGACAATACCGCCCGGGTCCTCGACCTCGCGCGGCGCTCGAACGTGCCGGTCGCGACCTGCTACACGGCCTATTCGCCGACCCGGCGCGACATGCCCTACTGGAAGGTGGCGGCGGTCGCCGAGGACCTCGTGCACGGCCATCCCTGCACCGAGATCGAGCCCAGGATCTACGACGCCGACTACGACGTCGCCTTCTGCAAGTCGGGCGCCTCGATCTTCTTCCAGACGCCGCTCGTCCCGTTCTTCTCAAAGGAGCGGGTGGACACGGTGATCGTCACCGGCTGCGTCACCTCGGGCTGCATCCGCGCCTCGGTGATCGACAGCTTCCAGTGGGGCTTCCGGACGATCGTGCCCGAGGACTGCGTCGGCGACCACGACGAGCGGCCGCACAACGACAATCTGCGCGACGTCGGCCGGCGCTATTGCGACGTCACCTCGGCCGACGCGGTGATCGACTGGCTGGAAGGCTGGCGCGGGCGCAACATCCAGTAGCGGCTGGTCCCGGTTTCCCAAGCCGACGGCGGAGGCGGATGAGCGACGACAAGGACGATCTCACAAGCTGGTTCGACGACCAGCTCGACGCGCTGAAGCGGCGCGTGAGCGACCTGGGCGGCCTCTCCGAGGACCGCACGGACCCGCGCGCCCTCGACCGCCAGCTCGACGACCTGGAGGCGCGCGTCGAGAGCCTCGGCAACGGCGGGGACGGCGCGCCCGCCGACGCACCGGCCGGCCGCGAGACACCGAAGCCGCCACCGCCGCCCCCGGCGGCCCCGCCGCGCGCCGAGCGGCCGGCGCTCGAACGATACGAGCCGGAGGCCCGCGCCGAGGTGATCGAGGCGCGGGCGCCGGTCGCCCCGCCCCCTGCCCCGCCGCGCCCCGCGCGCCCGGAGAGCCGCCCCGCGCCGGCGCGGCGTCCGGCGGGCAGCGGCGGCTATCAGCTCGGCGTCGACGTCGGCGGCACCTTCACCGACCTCCTGCTGATCGAGGAGGCGACGGGCCGGACCTTCACGGCCAAGGTGCCCTCGACGCCGCAGGATTCGTCGCAAGGCGTCCTCAACGGCATCGAGCGGATCTGCGGGCTCGCGGGCATCGAGCCGAGCGCCATCGGCGCGGTCATGCACGGCACCACGGTGGCGACCAACACGGTGCTCACGGGAAGCGGCGCGCGGGTCGGGCTGGTCACCACCAAGGGCTACAAGCAGGTCCTCCAGATCGCCCGCTCCTACGTGCCCGGCGGGCTCGGCGGCTGGGTGATCTTCAACAAGTCGGATCCGCTCGCGCCGCTCGAGTTCACCATCGAGGCCGACGAGCGCATCGGCGCGAAGGGCGAGATCGTCGATCCGCTGAACGAGGCCAAGCTGCGCGAGGACCTGGGCAAGCTGCGCGGCGAGGGCATCGAGGCGCTGACCGTCTCGCTGATGAACGCCTATGCCAACGGCGAGCACGAGGTGCGGGTGCGCAAAATCGCCGAGGAGATCATGCCCGGCGTGCCGGTCTCGATCTCCTCGGAAGTCGTGCCCGAGATGTACGAGTACGAGCGCACCGAGACGACGGTGGTGAATTCCTACATCCGGCCGGTGGTCTCGACCTACATCGAGAACCTGTTCGCCGAGCTCGACCGGCGCATGAAGGGGGTGCAGCTCCACATCCTGCGTTCCGACGGCGGGCTCGCCTCCGCCGAGGCCGCCAAGTCGACGCCGGTCAACCTGCTGATGAGCGGGCCCGCGGGCGGCGTCTCGGGCGCCATCTGGATGGCGAAACAGGCCGGTTACGAGAATCTCCTCACCTTCGACATGGGCGGCACCTCGACCGACGTGGCCCTCATCCAGGACGGCGTGGCGCAGACCCGGCGCGAGACCCGGGTGGCGGATGTCACGGTGCGCGCCTCCTCGGTCGACGTGCGGACGGTGGGCGCGGGCGGCGGCTCGATCGCCTATGTGCCGGAGCTGACCAGGGCGCTGCGCGTCGGCCCGCAGAGCGCCGGCGCCGAGCCCGGCCCCGCCGCCTACGGCGCGGGCGGCGAGGAGCCGACGGTGACCGACGCCAACGTCGTGCTCGGCTACCTGCCAGCCGAGGCCAAGCTCGGCGGCGACCTGCAGCTCGACCGCCAGGCGGCCGAGCACGCGGTCAAGAAAGTGGCCGATGCCATGGACCTGCCGCTCAAGGCGGCGGCCGAGGGCATCGTCAACATCGTCAACGAGAACATGTTCGGCGCGCTGCGGCTGGTCTCGGTGGAGCAGGGCTTCGATCCGCGCGACTTCGCCCTCGTCGGCTTTGGCGGCGCGGGGCCGCTCCACGCCAACGCGCTCGGCAGGCTGATGAACTCCTGGCCCGTCATCATCCCGCCGGGGCCGGGCGTGCTCTGCGCCTACGGCGACGCGACCACGCGGGTGCGCAACGAAGCCTCGCGCACCTTCGTGCGGCGCTTCTCGGAGACCAGCGACGCCGAGGTCCGGGGCATCCTTGAGGAGCTGGCGGCGCAGGCGGCCGAGGCGCTCGACGCCGAGGGCGTGCCGCGCGGCGAGCAGTCGACGCTCTACCAGATCGACTTGCGCTATGCGGGGCAAGGCATGCGGCTCACCGTCGACATGACGCCCGAGGACGTCGCGCGCGGCGGTCTCGAGGTGGCCGGGCGGCGCTTCGACGACATGCACGAGCAGCTCTTCACCTTCCGCCTCGACGCCCAGCGCGAACTCTACAACCTGCGCGCCCTGGTGCAGGGCCGCGAGAGCTTCGTCGCGGCGGGGCGGCTGGAGCGCGGCAACGGCGACGCCGCGCACGCGGCCTACGAGGAGACCACCGTCTTCGTCGAGGGCGGCGACCACCGGGCGCGGATCTACGAGCGCGGGCGGCTGCTCGCCGGCGACCGCATCACCGGCCCGGCCATCGTGACCGAGATGGACTCCACGACCCTCGTCCTGCCCGGCCATGCCGGCGAGGTCGACGAGATCGGCAACATCACCATCCGCCCGCTGAACGGGCGCTGAGGGACGCGCGGGACCATGCCAGCCAAGGTAATCCAGACCAACACCACACCCTTCGAGCAAGTCGAGGTCGACCCGATCACCCTCGACATCATCGAGAACGCGCTTCGCAACGCGCGCACCGAGATGGACGCGGTGCTGTTCCGCACGGCGATGTCGCCCGGCATCCGCGAGCAGCACGACGCCTTCCCGATGATCGCCAATCCCGAGGGCAAGATGGTGGTCGGCCAGTTCGGCTCGTTCTTCTGGGGCTTCCAGCAGGGCTATGACGGCACCATCGAGGACGGCGACGTCTTCCTCACCAACGACCCCTACATGTGCAACGGCGCGATCAGCCACCTGAACGACTGGCTGACCATGATGCCGATCTACATCGACGGGCGCATCGTCGCCTGGGCGGCGATGTTCGGGCACATGACCGATATCGGCGGCAAGGTGCCGGGCAGCCTGCCAACGGACGCAGCACAAGTGTTCGAGGAGGGCATCCAGATCCCGCCGGTGAAGATCTACCGGAAAGGCGCGCTCAACACCGAGACGCTCGAGCTCATCTTAAGAAACTGCCGCCTGCCCGACTGGAACCGCTCGGACTTCAACGCCATCGTCGCCGCGCTGCGCCTCGCCGAGCGCCGGGTGCGCGAGATGGCCGAGCGCTTCGGCGTCGACCAGCTCGTCGCCGCGATGGCCGAGATGCTCGACCGAAATAAACGCGCGATGAGTTCCATCATCCAGATGGTGATCCCGGAGAAGAAGGCCTATTTCGAGGACTTCATCGACGACGACGGCATGGGCATGGGACCCTACAAGGTCGCATGCTCGATGTGGCGCGAGGGCGAGACGGTAATCTTCGATTTCGAGGGCACCGACCCGCAGTCGATCAGCTCGGTGAACTTCCTGCTGAACGAAGAGATGTTCAAGATGTTCCTGGGCGCCTTCTTCATCAACATCTTCGACCCGCAGATCCTCTTCAACGACGGCTTCTACGACCTCGTCGAAGTGCGCATCCCACGCGGCTCGATCCTGAAGCCGATCCGCCCCGCGGCCTTGAGCTCGCGCACGCACATGCTGGCGCGCATTTTCGACATCATGAGCGGGCTCTTAGGTCAGGGCGCGCCCGACGCGCTTTGTGCTGCCGGCTTCTCCGACAGCCCGCATTTCATGTATTCGGGCTACAACCGCGCCGGCGAGTGGTACCAGCTCTACCAGATCGGCTTCGGCGGCGTGCCCGGCCGGCCGGCGGGCGACGGCCCCGACGGGCATTCGCTCTGGCCCGCCTTCACCAACGTGCCGAACGAGTTCCTGGAAGCCTATTTCCCGCTCCGCATCGTCACCTACGAGACCATCGCCGACAGCGGCGGGCCGGGCCTCCACCGCGGCGGCAACGGGCTCTCGATGGGCTACCAGTTCCTCGAGCCCGGCGAGATATCGATCCACGACGACCGCTGGCTGACCCATCCCTGGGGCGTCAACGGGGGCCTCCCCGGCGCGCGCAGCAACAAATTGATGGTGCGCGCCGACGGCGGCCGGGAATGGATGGTCTCCAAATGCGACCGCGTCCATGTCGAGCCCGGCGACACGCTCTACTTCAACACCTGGGGCGGCGGCGGCTGGGGCGATCCCCTGGAGCGCCCCGCCGAGAAGGTGGCGCTCGACGCCAAGCGCGGCATCGTCACCGCCGAGGGCGCCAAGCGCTACGGCGTGGTGGTCACCCCCGACTTCAAGGTCGACGAGGGCGCCACCGCCGAGCTCCGCCGCCGCATGGCCTCCGAGCGCGGCGAGACCGCCCTCTTCGACTTCGGCGGCACCGTCGAGGAGCTCAAAGCCCGTTGCAAGGCCGACACCCATCTCGACCCGCCCGAGACCCCGGTCTTCCAGAAGTGGATGGGGCGGAGCGAGCTGCGCGACGCGGCGGAGTAGCTGACGAGAAAAAGCATCTGCACAATTTAGTGCTTTGGTAGACCGATGGCCTGTCCGATATGCAATTGGGATCTGATTTCTCGTCCTAGCGAGGCAGACGGAAACACCCGCTTTGGGTGCCCCCGCTGTGGGAATTTTTCTCTTGCCCGATCAGCGCTCGACGATCTGCCGCAGTTGTTGGAAACGGATAGGGAGCGAGCTGTGCTCAGCTACTCTGTTCGCCGAGCACAAAAGGCTAGCGAAGATCCAACCTATTCTTCTGAGTCGATCAAGCACATCATCGATTCGGCATATTTGCCCGGAGCCCACGAGCAAGCAGACAATCTAGTACGATGGTTGGGGGACAACTCTGACGGACCGGGGGTTTATACAGGTCTGAATAGCCGTGATCATGGGGCAATTGCAGGGTCGTTGTTAAACAACGAAAGCTTCCGCTTTCTAGCAATTGAAATGATCAAGTCGGGTTTGTTGGAAGGCAAATTGCAGCATTGGAAGGTTCACAGAGCCGGTGGTGGAACATTGAGCCAAGCTGACGGACTTGCGAACGCAACTTTGTCATTCAATGGTTGGCAGCGTTACGAGGAACTCAAGCGGGGTGCGGCATCAGGAAGCGCTGCCTTCATGGCAATGCAATATCTGGACCCACAATTGGATGACATCGTTAACAATCATTTTCGACCGGCGGTCCAACAAACCGGATTCGAACTCCGTCGGCTGGATGATCAGCCGAAAGCTGGATTAATTGACGACCGTCTTCGAGTAGAGATTAAGGCTTGCCGATTCCTGATTGCCGATCTTTCCCATGGCAATCGTGGCGCACATTGGGAAGCTGGTTACGCCGAGGGCCTGGGAAAGCCGGTGATCTACACGTGCCGCCAGGATGTTTTCGGTAACCCGAACCACGAGCATCATCCGCACTTTGACACCAACCACCATTTAACGGTCATTTGGGACCCCAACGAAATCGATGAGGCCTGTCAAAGGCTCAAGGAAACCATCCGGGCAACTCTCCCCGACGCCCATCAGCACGGCTAGGCATGAAGCAGCCGGCCTTTCTAGCTCTGTATTGTTACAGCACTGATTGACGCGATGGTCGAAAAGCGCGACGGGGCGATCACTGATCTGACGGGGGTTTCCCGCGGCAGCAAGGAGCTGGTCGTCTGGGGCGAGGGGATCGACGTCGATATCCTGAAGACGCTGCCGAAGCTCGAGTCGCTCGGCGTCTACAAGGCGAAGAAGAAGGATTTGGCAAAGATCGCGCGGATCGGGGAGCTGACGCTGCCGTCGCTCAATCTCCGCTTCTGGCCGGAGCCGGACCTGACGGCGTTTCGGCCGCCGAAGGGACTCAGATACTTCACTGTCTGGCAGAGCAACGCGCTCGTCCGGCTCGACGGCATCGAGGCGGCGGCGGAGGTCGAAGCGCTGGCGCTCAACGACAACGGACGGCTCGAAAGCCTGGCGCCGCTCGCGGCGCTGCCGAAGCTCGCCGAGCTCACGCTCAGCGGCGGCATCTGGTCGAAGCAGGAGACCGAGAGGCTCGACGCGCTCGCGCAGCTCAAGGCGCTGCGGCGCCTGCAGCTCCGCGGGCTCGACGGGCGCGGCCTCGACCTCGCGCCGGTCGCGCGGCTGCAGCACCTGGAGGCGCTCGATCTGTGGGCGCGCGACTTCCCGATGGAGGAGGTGGCCAAGGTCGCGGCGGGGCATCCGGCCTATCTCAAGCAGCTCCTCGACTTGCCCGACTATCCCCGGCGCGACGAGTTCGGCCGCTGCGCCAAGTGCGACGCCACCAGGAAGCAGATGTTCCTCAAGCGCCGCAAGTTCCTCTGGTGCCCCAACTGCGACAAGGCCGGGCTCGACCGCCTGCTCGCCACCTTCATGATGGCGGTGGAGGCGGCACGGCGCGATCTTGACCTGCCCAGCCAGTCGTGACGATCGTTGCGCTCCGGGCGGCCGTCCATGTCCTCGGCCCGCCGATCGAGCGTGAAGCGACCAGCCCATGCGCCGTTTCATCACCGGATCGGGACTGACGCTGACGGTCCTGCTGTCGGCCCTGCGCCTGTCGGCGCCGCAGGCCAAGGACGAGGCCAAGGACGGCTGGCACGGCGCCGACCGGCCAGGCCGCGCGCCGGCGACTTCGCCGGCACCATCGCAGGCATCGCGCTCACCATCGACGACGAGAGGAAAGAGCCCGCCCGCGTCGTGGCGCCGGCCGGTTCCGGCGCCTATTGCGGCGGCGGCGGGGGCGGCGGCGCGTGGGGTGCGGCGAAGCCGGGCACCTGGTTGCCCCGCGAATGCATGCACTGCGCGTAGATGATGTCGTAGCGGCGTTGCAGGCCGTACTGCGAGTAGGCGGCCGGGCCGGCGCCCGAGGCGGTGCCGACGATGGCGCCGCCCGCGGCTCCGACCGCCGCACCCCGGCCGCCGCCGACCGCCGCGCCGAAGGCGGCGCCGAGCGCGGTGCCGAGGAGCGCGTGGCCGAACTGCCGGTTGGCGGCGTGTCGCGCGGCGCCGGCGGTCTGCTGGTCGGCGAACTCGATGCAGACCGACTGGTCGGCGTTGAACACCTCGATCGGCTTGTTGGGGCCGGGCATCGCCACGATCTGGGGGCCGGCCGGCGGCGTCACGCAGCCCTGGAGCAGGACCAGGGCGGCGACGCCAAGCGACGTTATCTTCAAGCCATGCATGATCGGCACTCGCTTTGTTGACCGGGGGACCGGGCGGGGGAGCTAGCCCGGATATCTCAAACTATGGGTGCATCGGGGCTCTGAATCTGGGAAAATATCTGTGCGATCAAATAGTTATCCCGGCACAGAGGAGTTCCCCGATGCCCACAGAGTGTAGCGCGGATTTGT
>Ga0302046_10003794_pt1 | contig 13551 bp, 12 predicted proteins | sample RVTome_11_FD_200261 | JGI IMG/M metagenome (GOLD analysis project Ga0302046, IMG submission 200261) | Soil microbial communities from uranium-contaminated site in the Upper Colorado River Basin, Wyoming, United States - RVT147D111 (version 2) ...
GGATCTGGAGTTGCGCCGGTCGGACGAGGCGTTTCTCGACGCCCTGGGTGCGCGGCGGCTGCCGGATCCGACGACGTCGGGGGACTTCTTGCGCCGCTTCGTCTCGGGCAGTGTGGGGTCGTTGATGGACGCGGTCGACGAGCCGCGGGCGCGGGTCTGGCGGGCGCAGCCGGAGTCGGATCGGCAACTGGCGGTGATCGACGTCGACGGCACGATCAGCGAGACCGGCGGTGAGTGCAAGGAGCGGATGGACATCAGCTATGACGGCCGGTGGGGGTACGGTCCGCTGGTGGTGAGCCTGGCCAACAGCCAGGAGGTGCTGCGGGTGGTCAACCGTCCGGCGAACCGTCCATCACACGAGGGGATGGCCGCGTACGTCGATCAGTGCCTCGCCTGGGCCCTCGGCCCCGCCGGCTTCCGCAAGGCGCGGCTGCGCGGCGACACCGACTTCTCGCTGACGGAGAACTTCGACCGCTGGACCGAGGCGGAGGTGGACTTCGTCTTCGGCATGGACGCCAACCCGTCCTTCGTCCGGCGCGCCGAGGCGCTCGGGGAGCAGGCCTGGACACCGATCGAGCGGCCCGTGCGGCCGGTGCGGCGACGCCGGCCGGCCAACGTCAAGAAGGAGGTCATCGAGCGGCGCGGCTTTGAGCACCTCGAGCTGGCCCACGAGCACGTTGCCGAGATCGAGTACCGGCCGCGCAAGTGCAAGACGACCTACCGCCTGGTGATCCTGCGCAAGCGCATCGAGGTCACCCGGGGCCAGCTCCAGCTCGCCGACGAGGTCCGCTACTTCTTCTACGTCACCAACATCGACAAGAAGGACATGGACGCCGCCGCGGTGGTGCGCGAGAACAACGCCCGCTGCCACCAGGAGAACCTGATCGAGCAGCTGAAGAACGGCGTCGGCGCCACCCGCATGCCGGTCGCCGAATTCGACGCCAACTGGGCCTACCTGGTCATCGCCTCGCTGGCCTGGAACCTCAAGGCCTGGGCCGCGTTGCTGCTGCCCGCCGAGCTTGGAGCGCGCACCCTCCTGCGCATGGAGTTTCGCCGCTTCCTCAACGAGGTCATCCTGCTGCCGGCTCAGATCCTGCGCAGCGGCCGCCGGCTGATCTTCCGACTCCTGGCGATCAACCGCTGGGTGCCGCTGCTGCTCGACGGCACCCGGGGATTGAAACGACTCCGCCTCGCCTGAGCGACCGAATCGACCACCCCCGCCGATCGCGAAGAACTCCGACGCCACCGGTGCGCCCGATCTGCCGCCACGAGCGCCCGAATCCGGCCTGCGACCCCCGATGACGAGCCCTGTCTGCCGCAGAGCTGGCAGATTCGCCTCCCATCAGGTGTCGACCAACGTAATCCCCGACGCCAACCACCGATCAGGCCAGGTCAGGCCCGTGATGAACGGTGGAAAACCCCAACGCGCTTGTTTTGGGTTTAGCTTCTTGATCAGGGGCTGCCTTCGCAACTGTTTAAGGCGCCTGGCCAAGATCTCTGCGACAATCTGTTCATGCGTCTTAATCTCTATATCAGCCATGGGCACCTTTTCTGCTTTCCAGTCCTTGCTCCAGGTCGCCGGCTTGGCTTCCATCGAAGCACGGATGCATTCCAGCATGACGTCCTCTAACACGGCGTGCATGAAGACGAGCGAGCCGAATCCATGGCGAGCCGGAGAGATCGCGCCTGATGATCGGCTGCCCCTCTCGCAAGCTCCGAGATGTCCGGCATCTTGGCCGCTACAGCAACCGGATCTTGTACAGAGCACAGGAGGTGCACGAGCATGCTGGGAAGCTCGCTCTCCGCCTGGCGAAGTAGCTCAGTATTCCCCGATTCCTCCAGGAGTTCCAGTGCACGCCTGGCGCCGCGGACTACTGAGATACGGCGTAGGAGCGTGCCGAACACGCTGTTCCATTTGTTGTTCGCTGACGGACCATCGGCGGTCATTGAGTCGTCCCCCTCTGCAAAGGCAAGATCTGCGTTACTCCAGTTGCTCCGCGCGTAGAGTCAGCTACGCACCACGGTGTTTTCGGAGAGCATGTTGCAAAACAGAGCACCTTGCTCGATCGCGTCGTCGAGCGCCACATGCCTATGAGGCAACGTATCGAACCACCGACGAGGCATGTTGCGCTTTGTGCTCTCGCGGTAGGGCCGCTTGAGCATCGCCATCGCGTAGGTCTTGATGTCCAGGGCCGAGTGGCTGAATGGACTCTCGCCAACGAAACGGATGAGATACCAGTATACGAACAAGAAATCGAATGCCCCCGGATAAGAGACGAACACCGGTCTTCCGGGGAGCGCCTTCAGCCATGCGAGGTAGGCCTGCATCGCGTCCGACGGCGGCTGTGGATTATCCCTGCAAGCCCTCCAGGCGTCCGGATGCTCAGCCCACCATTTGGCGGTGACCGGATGAGGCGTGGCACCATCGAGAGTTTCGAGGTTGGCCGAGAAGGTGGAAAGCAGTTCTTTGCCAGGACGATACGCAGCAGAGCCAAAGCTGAGCATGGAATGTGGGCCGGGAATGGGGCCGTCGGCCTCAACATCGGTACTGACGTAGATCTCGCCTCTCGTCATTCTCGTGAGCCTCTCGCTGGGAGCGCAATTGGTCCCCTGAACGGCCGGTCTTTGGCGCGTGCTCTGTCACGTCACGTGTCGCACCGCGATCAAGTGCCCGGAGTATCAGATCCCTGCGCGCAGGTGAGGGCTGCCTGGATGTCCTCCTTTTCGAGGTACGGATAGGCGTCGAGGATCTCGTCCTCGGTGCGACCGGCAGCGAGGAGACCCAGGATGGTGCCGACTGTAAGGCGGAGGCCGCGGATGCAGGGCTTGCCGCCCGTGACCTCCGGGTCGAGCGTGATGCGATCAGGGCCCCTCATGGCTGCGCCTCCGTAAGTCCGACGTCGTCCGCCGTGCCGGACGCGAGCCGGGACCAAGAGAGGCTCAAGGATACGCCGGGCGGAGGGGCCGCGCAACGCAGCCATGTCCTAGCTCCCCTTTTCGCCGCCGACGAGGGTTTCGACGGGCCATGAGGTGCGGTCACCGTTACTCACGACGCGAACACCTTGGTCGGCATCGCTGATGGGCAGGTCGGCTCGCCGACCAGGGGGATGGCGGTAGGATCGCCGCGTGGATCTGCGCTTCTACGTCGACCCGCAGACCGGCGAGCCGCACATCTACGGGCACGGCGTCAGCGAGGAAGAGGTAGGGGAGGTGCTGGCCGACCCCGGAGAAGCACGTCAAGGCCGCGAAGATTCGTGGGTGGCGATCGGGGCGACTGCGGTGGGCCGGATCCTGCGGGTGATCTACTCACCGGATCCGGTTCCTGGGAGCGTGTTCGTGATCACGGCGTATGATCTGACGGGCAAGCCGCTGGCTGCCTACCGGCGACGGCAACGCCGGAAGAGAAGGCGATCGAGTCGATGAAGACCAAGGTGAAGAACCGGTTTCCCCCCGGGTGGGACGAGGAGCGGGTGCGGCGCGTGCTCGAGCACTACGAGGAACAGAGCGAGGAGCAGGCGGTGGCCGAGGACGAAGCTGCATTCGACGCAGCGGCCGGGACGCTGATGGCGATCCCGCCGGCTCTGGTGCCCGAGGTGCGCGAGCTGATCAGCCGCTACGAGCAGGACCGGAAGGCGAGCTGAGGCGTTCCAGGAGCCGCGCCAGCACCGCCCGCCGGACCGGGGCGAGGAGCGGCTCGAAGTCGGCGGCAGTGACCGGCGGCGGGGGCGGCGGGGCGGGGCGGAGGGTGAGCGCGGGGAGGGGGAAGAGGCGGGCCAGCTCGTCTTCGGGGGTGGCCAGGGCGGCCTCCATGCGGCGCGCGGGGGAGGTCAGGATCTGGTAGGCGCGGTGGACGGCGGCGAAGCGCTCGGGGGCCAGCTCGGGCGGGTAGCGGCGGACCAGCTTGCGGTAGGCGGCGGCGATCTCGGCCGGGCCGGCGCCCGGGGCGAGACCGAGGACGGCGTGGGGGTCGTCCGCGGAAGGGACCACGGCGCGCGGGCGGGGCGGGGGGTCGGCGCTCATCCCAGGTCCAGTTCGAGCTGGAGGTCGTCGAGCGGCTGACGCCGGGGCTTTCGCCGCGCGTGCCCGGCCGCGGGACCGGCCGCCGTGTCACGTCCGGAACCGGACCCGGGACCGGTCGCCGGGCCACGCCCGGGGCTGGCGGCGGGACCGGTCGCCGGGCCACCCCCGGGGCCGCGCGCGGGACCGGCTGCGGGACCGCGCCCGGGGCCGGCCGCGGGACCCGGCGCGGGGCCGGGGCGGTCCGACCGGTCGCGAGTCGGCCGGCGGCCGCGGCGGCGTCGCGAGGCCTCGGGGCCGAACGCGGGAAACGCGCGCTTCAGGCGCTCGGCCCTGAGGGCGGCGTCGAGCGCGGCCTCAAGGAGCCTCCGCGAGCGATCGTCGAGCCCGGGCGCGTCCAGCAGCCGCTCGATCCTCCGCTCGAGCGACCGGAGCCCGCTCCGGGAGGCATGGGCCGCGAGGACCGGCACCGCCCGCCACCACCGCTGCCAGCGGTCGTCGAGGCGATCGATCATCCCGCCGGCGAGCTGGTCGAGCGCCGCCACGGCGCCCGCGGGCGCCTCCTCGCCGAGCGCGGCCCGGAAGGTCTCGATCGCGATCAGGGCGGTCTCGTAGCCGGGCGCGGCGGCGAGCAGCGCGCGCGCCTTCTTGACCGCGGCGGGATGTTCCGGCCGCCAGCAGTCGAGCACCAGCTCGATGGCGGCGAAGCCCGGCGTCGCGCCGAGGGCGGGGCGCAGGCGCTCGAGGTCGTGGCGGGCGGCGGCGGCGCCTTCCTCGGCGATCCCGGGGTGGAGCCAGGCCAGGCTCGACGACTCGCGCAGGAAGGCGCCGAACATCGGCGCGGTCTTGCGCGCGACCAGCTCGGCAGCCTCGACCCAGTCGCGGTCGGAGAACAGCGGCCGGACGGTCGCGAGGGTCGCCGCCAGGTGGTCGGGCAGCTCGACCGCCGCCTGCGCCATCATCCGCAGGGCGACGGCGCGGTCGGCGTCCCGGACTGTGCCGCCGCGGGCGGCGAGGCGGGCTTCGAGCGCCCGCCGGCAGCGCCGGTCGCCGCCGGCGATCGCGCCGCCGAGACCGGCGATCAGCAGGCCGGCGTCGCCGGGGAGGTGGTCGAGCAGCGCGACTGCGGCGCCGCCGGTGTGCTCGCAGAGCGAGATCGCCTCGCACACGGCGAGCAGCTCGTCGCGCAGCGCGCGGGCGACCCCGCCGCGCTGCTCGGCGGGGAAGCGCCGGCCGATCTCGGCGGCCATCTCCTCGATCCGCACCATCGCCCGGTGCGCAGGCGGCTCCGAGCCGTCGGCGGGGTCGTCGTCGTCCGCGGACCCGGCCATCTGCCGGCCGGCCCACAGCTCGAGCGCCCACAGCGCCGCGAGGTCGGACGGCTCGGACTCGCCGCGGACGCGCGCGCGGAGCACGCCGGTCAGCTCCTCGAACCGCCCGCCGGCGAGGAGCGCGCGCGCCCGCCGCGCCTGCTGGAGGCCGGCGGCGCCGGGGCCGGCGGCGGCCGGGAGGTCGAGCTCGCGCTCGACCAGCTCCGGCCGGGCGGCGGCGAGGGCGGCGAGGCCCTCGGCGCTCTCCCGCTCCGCGACCGCCGCGAGCACCGCCCGCCAGCGCAGCCGGAGCGCGTGCGCGAGCGGGGCGAGCGGGGGCGGCGCGGGCTCGGCCAGGGCGGTCGAGAGCGCCCCGCCGGGGCGGCGCAGCGCCTCGAGGAGGGCGCGGCTTGCGCTCTCGCCGCGCCGCGGGCGGCTCACCCGGTCCTCGACGGCGTCCAGCGCGCCGAACAGGTCGAGCCGGCTCCAGGCGGCGTCGAGGAGGCGCGCGAAGTCGCGGTCGCCGGCCGGGGCCGCCTTGGTCAGCCGGCCGGCTAGCCGGCGCAGGGTACGGAGGTGGCCGGCGCTCGCGACGCAGCCCGCCGCCTCGAGGTCGCGCAAGGCGAGCAGGAAGTCCTGGGCCGCGCGCAGGAGCGGATCGGAGAGGCGCGGCCGGCCCGCCGGCGCCCCCGCTTCGGCCGGCCCGGCGCCGGGCTCCCGGCCGGCGAGCGCGCGGAGGCGGGCGAGATCGGCCAGCTCGGGCGGCGCGGAGCGCGGCGCCGGGCCGTCGCCGCCGGCGAGCACGCGGAGCGCCGGCAGCAGCGCCGGGTCCACGGTCCCCTCCAGCGCGGCCGGCCCGCCGGCGGCGGCCAGCTCGTCGAGGCGCGCGCGCGCGGCCGCCAGCCGCCCGGCCGCGATCTCGGCCGCGGCGGCCGCGAGCAGCGCCGGCGGGCGCCGCCGGTCCGCCGGCCCGAGCGCGCGCAGCAGGCGCTCGACGCGCTCGAAGTCCGCGGCCGCGAGCGCCCGGCGCAGGGCGCGGTCGGCGACGTCGCCCCGGCGCGCCGTGAGGGCGCCGCCGGCGGCGCCCTCCGGCTGGGCGGCGGCGAGCGCCAGGTACTCCTCGTCGGCGCCGCGGCGGTCCAGCTCCTCGAGGCGCTCGAGGACCGTGCCGAGGCGCTTCTGCTGCTTCTTGAGCGCCCGCTTACGGCTCATCGGCGGCGGCCGTGGATCCTTCGACCTGCTCGACCAGCTCGAGCAGCTCCTCCTCGGCGGCGTCGAGGGCGACGGGGTCGGCCTCGCCGACCGCCAGCGCGGCGCCGTAGGCCGCGGCCGCCGCCTCGAGGCGCGCCCGCAGGTCGCCCTCCGCCAGGCCGCCGGCGAGCACCCGGGCCTTGCGCAGGATGTAGTTCTCGACCGGTCTCGCCGCCGCCGCCGCTCCCTCGTCGGCGGGGCGGCTGCGGGTGCTGAGCGTGACCTCGCGCCGGTTGTCGGTGCCCTTCTGGTGCACGGTGACGCCGATGATCCCGTCGAGGTCGTAGCGGAACTCGACCACCACCGGGCTGTTCTCGGGCGCCGAGAGCAGCTCGAAGAAGAACTCGCCGATCAGGGCGTTCTCGCTGCAGCGGGCGCTCTCGCCCTGGTAGACCTCGACCGCCACCCTCTCCTGGTTGTCGACCATCGTGTAGTAGACCTGCGCCCGGGTCGCCGGCACCTGGGTGTTGCGCGGGATGATCGCCGAGAAGTGGTCGGCCTCGAAGCCGGGATCCCCCCCCTCGGCCCACAGGTGGTCCGCGGTCTTGACGCCGAGCGAGTGCGCCGCGACGTCGACCAGGATGTGATCGAAGACCTCGCCGCCGAGGATCGCGCCCTGGACCGCCGCCCCGAGGGCGACGCACAGCGCCGGGTCGACGGCGTGGTCGACCGGGCAGGCGAAGCGCTCGGCGAGCAGCTCCTGCACGCGCGGGATGTGGGTCGAGCCGCCGACCAGGATCACCCGGTCGATGCGGTCGGCGGTCAGGCGGGCCTCGGCGAGCGCGCGGTCGACCTCGCCGACGGTGGCGGCCAGGAGCTCCTCGATCGCCCCTTCGAAGGTCTCGCGCGCGACCTCGACGTCGAGGTGGTGGCCGTCGAGCAGCGCCTCCTCGATCACCCGCGCGTAAGGCCGGGTCGACAGATCGATCTTGGCGCGCTCGGCGGCGTCTTCGAGACGGGCGGTCAGGCGCAGGTCGGCGGGCAGGTCGCGCCCGGCCGCGCGGCGCAGCTCGCCGGCCAGGTGCTCGGCGAGCAGGCGGTCGAAATCGTCGCCGCCGAGGTGGTTGTCGCCGCAGCTCGCGTGCACCTCGTCGAGGCCGCCGCCGATCTCGACCACCGAGACGTCGAAGGTGCCGCCGCCGAGGTCGTAGACCAGCACTCGCTGCGGGTCGCCGCCGCCGCCGGCCGCCGCGGCCGGCGCCGCCGCGGAACCCGGCCCAGCGGCCCGCGGCTCGATGCGGCGTGCCACCAGCCGGTCGTAGACCAGCGCCGCGGCGGTCGGCTCGTTGAGCAGGCGGACGACCTCGAGGCCGGCCAGCTCGCCGGCGCGGACGGTCGCCCGGCGCTGGGCGTCGCCGAAGTAGGCGGGGACGGTGACGACCGCCCGCTCGACCGGCTCGCCGAGGGCCTCGGCGCCGCGCTCCTTGAGGTAGCGGAGGATCTCGGCGGCGATCTCCTCGGGCGCGAGCCGCCGGTCGCCGATCGAAACCGGCGCGCTCTCCCCCATCCGCCGCTTGATCGAGCGCACCGTCCAGGCGGGCTCGACGACCAGGCGGTTCTTGGCGCGGCGGCCGACGACGAAGCGGCCGCTCTCGCGGTCGAGGCCGACCACCGACGGCACCAGCGGGTCGCCGTCGATCGCGATCGCGCGCGGGCCGGCGGCCTCCATCACGGCGAGGCACGAGTTGGTGGTGCCGAGGTCGATGCCGAAGATCCGGGTGACCACGATGTCGCCTCCGCCGCCGTGCCGCCGCGGCTTCTTCAAGAACTCTCGCCCGCGCCGCGAGGCCCCGCCGAGCCAGCCGCAGGCGGCCCGCCGCCGGCGGCGGCCGTCGCCGCCGCGCCCGCCGCCTCGACGGCGTCCGGCGAGCCGTGCCGCCGGTTCACCACCACCAGCGCCGGGCGCACCACGCGCTCGCCGAGGCGGTAGCCGGGGAGGATCTCCTCGACCACCTGGCGGTCGGGCAGGTCCGGCCGGTCGACGACGCCGCAGGCCTGGTGCCAGCGGTCGTCGAACGGCCGGCCCGCGGCCGGGATCGCCTCCAGACCGAGCGAGTGCTGGAGGTTGCGCACCCGGACCTGGAGCAGCATCAGCCCCTCGCGCAGCGAGCGGGGGGCGTCCTCGGGCGCCGGCTCTCCGGGCGCCGGCGGCGCCTCCCGCCCGGCCAGGCGCAGGAGCTGCAGCAGCGCCCCGTCCAGCTCGATCAGCGCGCGCACCTGCGGCTCGCCGAGCCGGCCGGCGCCGCCCGCGGCCGCGGAGCGCCCGGCGAGCCGCTCGATCGCCTCCTCGACCCGCGTCTGGAACAGCTCCTGGGCGTGCCCCTGGCGCAGCACCGTCCGGCGCAGCCTGCTCAGCTCCTCGGTGAGCGAGCGCGGGTCGCCGCCGCCGCCGCCGGCCGCCGGCGCCGGCTCGGCGGTCGTCTCTTCGTCGTGGCGATCGAGGACGGTCATGCTCGGTCCGGTGGGCGATGCTACACCCGAACCCGGAGCGCGGGACGGCGCGCCGGCGTCCGCTCGGGCACCCGGGCGCGTCGGCCCATCGGCGGCGCGGCGCGCAGGGTACCGCCGCGCCTCGTCTCGGTCTCGGGGGTGGTGATCGCCCGCCGGCGCCGCCCCGGCGTGGCCACGACCCCTACCTCTGAACCCGAGCCACGAACCGGAAGTCGACGCCGCCGAAACCGATGACGTCGCCGTTCTTGAGGGTGGCGATCGAGATCGGGCGGCCGTTGATGGTGGTGCCGTTGGTCGAAGCGAGGTCCTTGAGGGCGTACATCTCGGGACCGGTGACGTCGAGCTGGGCGTGCTTGCCGGAGACCCGGCGGTCCTGGATGATGAGGTCGCCCTCGGCGCGCCCGATCACCAGGGGGGTCTTGGTGACCTGGAAGCTCCGCCCCGCAGCCGGGCCGTCGGTGCGGACGAGCTGGAGGTCCAGGTCCTTGAGCGGGTCGCCCTGACGCGTGGCCATGAAGCCACGGGCGCTCATGTCGGTGATCGTCATGTCGCCGTCGAACTCCGCCGGCGCCGGCGCCGGCCGCCCGCGCTCCTCGAAGGGCCGACCGCCGGGGCCCACGTCCACCGCGAAGTCCTGGAGGAGGTCGCGGACGTCGACCTTCGGCCCGGAGGCCTGGAGCGTCGGGCGTTCCCGGATCCGGGGCGGCGGCGGGGGCGCCGGCGCGGTCGCCGCTGGCGCGGGTCGCTCCTGTGGGAGCGGGAGATCAAACGCCGCCGGCGCCGCCGCCCCTTCGAGGTCGGGGATCGGGCTCCCGGGGGTGGCGCTGGTTTCGAGCCCGAGCAGATAGGGCCCGAGCGCGAGCGCGACGCCGCCGCCGCCCGGCTCGATCGTGCCCGCGGGTACGGAGCCCGCCCCGAGCGGAACCTGGAAGCCCGCGATCCCCTCGAACACGAACCCGCGCTGCGACGCCCGGATGCGGATCGCCCGCTCGGGGATCGCGGCCCGGGAGAGGTTGACGTGGCACCCCTGGCGCCCGATCAGGAAGGCGGAGCCGCCGAGCTCGTAGACGGCGCGGAGATCGGTCTCGGGTCCGCTCACCATCACGCGCAGCGACGGGCTGCCCTGCGCCGGGACGGGAATCCGGGCGGTCGCCGGGGCACCGGCCGCCGGCGCCGCGGCCCGCGGGGGCGGCGGGGCTGGAGGGGGCGGGACGGCCGGCGCGGGAGCCGCGGCGCCGGCCCCCGCCGCGCCCTGGATCCGATACGCCTCGAGGCCCAGCATGGACCTCACCGGCCGGCCCTTGTCGAGCTTCACCGGCGGCCCGGAGCTCGCCGGCAGCGGCACCCACCAGCGACCGCAGCCGGCGCAGCACGCGGCCGTGCCCGCGAGCTCCGCCCGGGCGGGCTCGGGCAACGCATAGGGCGTCCGACAGGACGGACAGACCAGCCGGAGGGTGGTGGGCATCTCGCCTCCCCAACACTCGGCGACGCCGGAGATGATAGTTCCGGCTCGAGTTTACCACCCACTCCTCGGCGGCCCGGCCGCTGCCGCGGTCAGCGGCTCGGGCGTCAGCCCACCGGCTGCTCGGCCCGCAGGTACATCAGCGACGCCGGCGTCGTGAGCGTCTCCCCGGTCTCGAGCAGCGTCTTCAGGCCGGAGAGGATCATTGGCCAGCCGCCGTAGAGCTCGTCGTTGGCCCCCTCGCGGAGCTGGTCGTGGGTGACCGTCAGCCGGCAGGAGTCCTCGATCCGCTCGATCTCCCAGGTGACCCGCGAGGTCCCCTCGGCCTTGACGTCGTCGCTCCACAGCGCTCGGAAACTCTGCACCAGCCGGCGGGGCGGATCGACCTCGAGGTTCTCGCCCTCGCTGATCGGCGTCGCCGGGGCGATGGTCTCGGCGCCGGCGACGGCCGTGTAGGTGGAGCCGGGCTTCCAGTCCGATTGGACGCCGACGCCGAACGTGTACTTCGCCCGCAGCTCGGGATTGGTGATCGCCTCCCAGAGGCGCTCGGGGGTCGTCTTGATGTAGATCTCGAACACTCTCTCCATGGTCTTGCTCTCCAGTCTGGCCTTGAGGTCGCTCAGGGTCGCGGCCCAGGGTTCGGTGTACTTGCTCACCCACCGGTCGTGGACGAGCCGGATCGGGACGGGGTTCAGGAAGTGCAGCTTCTCGCGCCCGCGCCGCCGGGTCACGACCAGGCCGGCGTCCTCGAGCACCCGCAGGTGCTTCATGACGCCGAAGCGCGTCATCGGCAGCCGCCGCTCGAGCGCGGAGAGCGACTGGCCGTCCTCGCGGAACAGCTCGTCGAGGAGGCTCCGGCGGGTCGGGTCGGCGAGGGCCCTGAACACGTCGTCCATCGCGGCGAAATGATACGTGACCTTTTGGTCACCTGTCAAGGCCGCCGACGAAGGCCGCGAAGGAGTCGGCCGGCCACGGCATCCCAGGTCTCGAGCGCGTCCCGTCAACGGGCGGGGGAAACCAAGGGATGTACCGGAAGGAGGCCGACACGACCGACGGGCGAGCGCCGATCCTGGGAACCGTCACCCCGGGGCTCGAGCGCTACTGCCCGCTCCTGGCGGAACAGGTGGCCGCGTTGTGGCCCGGGCACCCTCCGCTCTACTACGCCCTGCCCGACGGCCGGACGGCACCGTATGACCGCGCGATACCGACCCAGGCGACGACCTGGACGGGCGTCCTGCTGGCCGGCCTGTCGTTCCTGCGCGCGCTCGGAGCGACCCGCGTCTTCGTCCTGCTCGAGGACCACGTACCGCTGTGGCCGTGCGACGCGCGCCTGGTCGACGCGATCTGCCGAATCGCGGCGCGCGAGAACCTGCACTGCGTCTTCTTCAACAAGTACGACTGGCCGTGGCGAAGCACCGAGCACCGCATCGACGCGGAGGGCCGGGTCAGCGGCTGGCGGCGGATCGACATCGTGTCCGTCGGCGGGCGGCGGCTGGCGCGGATGCCGAGCGACTTCGTGTGCTACAACCAGTGTCAACCGGCGATCTGGAACCTCGACTACCTCGCCGCTCTGCTGACCGAGGCCGCGCGACGCGGAGTCGACGACCCCTGGGCGTTCGAGCGGTTCTCGATGCCCGACCAGCCACCGCACTACGTCTCCGAGTACCGGTGGCCGTCGCGTCACTGCGGCTATCGGAGGCGAGGCCGAGTCTACCTGCGTGCGCTCTACACGATGAAACTGCCCGAAGGCAGAGCGCTGCGCGATGCGCTGTTGCGGGAGCGGTTCTCGGGCGCTCCCGCGTCCCTCCGGCGCGCGCTCGGAGAGGGCTTCCGGCTGTGGGGACGGGTCCGGAGAATGCCGGAGTGCTTCGAGCGGCGGCCAGCCTTGATCGCGCGGCCGTAACGCCGCCGGGCGCGCCAATGGCCGTCCGGGAGGAAGCTGGTCGGGCTCCAGGTGGCGAGGCTGCTCAACGCGGCGCAGGCGCGGCCGCGACCGCCGCGTCGACCGCCGTCCCGAGGATCCCCACCGCCTCGTCGAGCTGCCCCTCCTCCGCGATGAACGGCGGCGCCAGCAGCACGTGGTCGCCGCGCCGGCCGTCGATCGTGCCGCCCATCGGGTAGCACAGCAGCCCCCGCGCCATCGCCTCGCGCTTGACCCGGGCGTGGATCTGGAACGCCGGGTCGAACGGCTCTTTGGTAGCGCGGTCGGCGACCAGCTCGAGGGCGTGGAAGAGGCCGCGGCCGCGGAGGTCGCCGACGTGCGGATGATCGGCGAAGCGCGCTTCGAGGGCGGCGCGGAGGTGCTCGCCGCGGCGGCGGACGGCGGCGAGGAAGCCGTCCTCGGTGAGGACGCGGAGGGTGGCGAGGGCGGCGGCGCAGCCGACCGGGTGCGCCTGGTAGGTATGGCCGTGCTGGAAGGCGCCGGAGCCGTCGCGGATGGTGGCGTGGATCGCGTCGGAGACGAGCACGGCGCCGATCGGCTGGTAGCCGGCGCCGAGGCCCTTGGCGAGCACGAGGAGGTCGGGCGCCACCCCCTCCTGCTCGCAGGCGTGGAGCGTTCCGGTGCGGCCCATGCCGCACATCACCTCGTCGAGGATCAGCAGCACGCCGTGGCGGTCGCAGATCTCGCGGACGCGCCGGAAGTAGCCGGGCACCGGCGGCACCGCGCCGGCGGTCGCCCCGACCACGGTCTCGGCGACGAACGCGATCGCCCGGCCGGGGCCGAGGTCGAGGATCGCCTCCTCCAGCTCGCCGGCCACACGCAGGCCGTAGGCCTCCTCGCTCTCGCCGGGCGCCAGATCGCGGTAGGCGTAGCAGGGGGCGATATGGCGGACGTCGATCAGGAGCGGCTCGTAGAGCTTCCGGCGCCAGAGGTTGCCGCCGACCGCGAGCGCGCCGAGGGTGTTGCCGTGGTAGCTCTGGCGGCGGGCGATGAAGGTGTCGCGCCCGGGCTCGCCGCGCTCGACCCAGTACTGCCGCGCGAGCTTGAGCGCCGCCTCGATCGCCTCCGAGCCGCCGCAGGTGTACCAGACCCGGCCGAGCCCGGGCGGGGCGGTCGCG
>Ga0302046_10003795_pt1 | contig 13548 bp, 30 predicted proteins | sample RVTome_11_FD_200261 | JGI IMG/M metagenome (GOLD analysis project Ga0302046, IMG submission 200261) | Soil microbial communities from uranium-contaminated site in the Upper Colorado River Basin, Wyoming, United States - RVT147D111 (version 2) ...
CCGGCAACAGCGGCAGCAGCCACGGACGAGCCACCCGGGTGAGAGCACGGCCAGCCTGCGACACCCGGCCGGTCAGGGACCGGGTGGAGGCTGACCGTCCCCGCTGCGCCGGGTGGGTGAGCACAAGGCTCGACGCAGCAGGGACCCCTCGAGCAGGTCTTCACTCCCCTGCCTCCCCGCCTGCGTCGGCAGCACGCTTCCGGTCACGGGCGGCCTTCGCCTCGGCCACGCTCGCTTCGAGCGCCGCCATCAGGTCGGTGACCTTGTCCTCGGCGGGGTTCCCGGGCGTCACCTCGGCGTCGACCACGCGATCCGTGACCTCCACCCACTCGGGGTCGAACCGATCCAGGGACCAGCCCTTCGACTCCAGAAGCTCGATCAGCTCCATGGCGTCGGCCTGGTCGTTGGCTCCACTGGTGTCAGCACGTCGCGTCGACAACCAGCCGGACACGATCGCAACGGGCAGCTCGAAGGCGATCACGGCGTCGTCTCCCCGCCTGCGTCGGACGGGCAGTCCGCAAGGTCAGGCTCCGTGCACACCTCACCGGCGTCACCGGGCGCACAACCCGACACAGCCAGCAGGACGACACACAGGATGATGACGAGGGCCAGGGCGCCGATGAGGTACCAGCCCGGCGGCGTGGGACGCTCACGGAGGTCGGGACTCATCGGTCGCCGAACCTTCGGTGGTGCCAGTCAACGTGGCCGTGGTCTCTGACCCACCTGGCTTTCGTGTCCTCGTCGGTCTCGATCGGCAGGATGGCTATGCCGAGACGAAGCGCAGCCACGACCCTGTGGTGGCCGTCTTCCACGTAGCCGTCCTTGACGAGGATGCCGAGCCCGGCCACCCCGTGCGCAGCGATGTGCGCTTCGAGCGTCTCCTGGTAGTGGCCGGGGCGGCCGCAGCAAAGACACTGCCTGGTCCTGGTGTTGCGGTCCTCGTCGGCCCACGTCCACGGGAGGTCCTTTGCCCTCGACGGACGAAGGTCGGCTACTGCGATATCAGTGACGGGGTCGCTCATCCCGCACCGCCCAGCTGCACCGAGAACGCCAGCACGATGGCCCCGGCGTAGGACACACAGGCGTTGCGGCGACCCAACCGGCACAGCACGCTGAGCACGACCACGACGACGAGGGCCAGCCACACGTAGGCGGCCAGGTCGGCGTACGACGTCTGAGCGGCGCTCACGGTCACCGGGTGCTCCCGTCGCTGTCGGAGGGCTCGGGGTCGGTGAGCAGCGCCCACGCGACCCCGACGAGGAACAGGCCCACCACGAGCCCGGCGAGGGTGGCGACGACGATCACGACGCCTCGCCAGCGAGGTAGTTGCTGAGGGTGCGCCGGGAGACACCGAAGTGACGGGCTATCTCCGTCTGGGACTTGAAGGCGGCACGCATCGCTCGGGCCTCGGCGACCTGCTCGGGCGTCAGCTTCTTCTTGCCGCCGAGCTGGACGCCGTCGGTCGTCCTGTCGGTCATCGCCCGGTGGTGGCAGGTGACGCAGAGGCCGGTGGCGCCCGCCCGCCCGCGGCATCCCGGGGTGGTGCAGGACTTCCCGTTGACGAACGGCGAGGCGGTGTAGGCGCTCACGACGCCTCGCTGACGTGAGCGGCCTTGCGGTCGTGCAGCGGGCACCGGAACCTGCCGTGCTCGTAGGTCCAGCCGCGAGCATGGAGCTGACGGACCAGAGCGGTGGTGTCACCGGTCCCGGTCTGCACGTGCTCGAACTCGGCCTCGCACACGTCATCCGGGTCGTCGGGGTGCGAGAGGTCGCACGTGACGTAGTAGGTGACGCAGATCACGACGCCTCCCGGAGCGGTCGGACGACGGTCGGGCAGCCGAGCCGGCGCAGCAGGTCCAGCGCCTCGGGCGACGGGACGAAACGCTCGCCCGGTGCCAGCTCGATGGCGACCAGGTCGCCGGGGTTGAGACGGGCCGCGAGCTCGGGGGCGACCTTCCACAGGGTCGAGTCCTCGGGGCGGATGCTCACGACGCCTCGCTCGTGGCTTGCGCTGCGAGGCGGGTGGCACGGCGGGCCAGTCCACGGCGCAGGATGGCGGCACCCTCAGCGAGCGCGACCGGATCGTCGAACACGGCGCCACCCGACTCACGAGGCGTGCTGGTGGGGGCGGTCATGCCGCCCACCCGAGGACTTCGCCAGCGGTGACCGGGCGACCGAGGCGCTCGGTCTCGGCGTCGATGTGGTCGGCGAGGCGGCGGAGGCGGGCGCTCCGCACGAGCGTGGTGCGAGCTGCGGCCTCGTCGCGGTCGGCGACCTTGCGGATGACGCTGGTGTCCTTCAACGTCGCCACCTCGTGCTCGACGCCATCCAGGCGGAGGCGCTCGCGGAACTCGATCCGGGCCTCGGATGCGGCCAGCTCGAACAGGCGGGCCTGGCCGGTCACCTGCTCCAGCCGCTCCTTGACCACCGAGCCGACGAGCTGTCGGCTCCAGTTCCGGCAGTCGGCGAGGTACTGCTTCTCCGCTGCGGCGTCGACGAACGCCGACCAGCCCTCGGGGTCGGTGTTGGCGTAGGCGGCCAGCGCCGCGGCGACGTCTTCGCCGTAGGCCTCGAACACGGCGGTCAGGGCGTTGGAGTAACGGGCCATCAGAGGCTCCTCACCGATCGCGGGCGGGTGAGTTGGTCGGCGAGACGGCTCCACATGGCCGCGGTCTCGCGGGCGGTGACGGCCGCCATGTCGGCGACGTCACCGGGCGGGCAGCCCTCGGCGATCGCCTGCTCGACGCCCTTGAGTGCACGGCCGGTGAAGCGGTCCATCGCTCGGGCGAAGTCCCGAGCCGCGTTGGAGACCTGGCAGCGTTCGTCGCGTGCCCAGGGCACCGCGACCATCGCGCCGAGGATGTCGCCCGCCGTCACCTCCGGCGGCTCATCCTCCGGGGTCGGGTCGGGCACCGCCCGCAGCCGGGGAGGGACGGCGTCCTCCCCGGCTGCATTGCGGCGGCGGACGTCGGCGACGGTGCGGGGCGACAGGCCGATGCGCTGGGCGATCTCGCGGTCCGAGGCGGTGGGCTTGGCCTCGACCTCACGGGCGGCTGCCTGGCGGCGCTCGACGGCTTGGTCGGGCGTCGGATAGGCCTTGCCGTCGGCGCCGACTCTCGGCCGCGCAGGTGGGGCGTTTTCCCCACCTGCGCGGCGAGGGCGGTGGTCGGCGACGGTCTTGTGGGTCAGCCCACAGGCGGCGGCGATGCGGCGGTCCGACCAGTCGGTCTCCTTGGCGAACCGAGCGGCGATGCTCTTGCGCTCGGCCAGCGACAACGGGAGGCCGTGCTCGATGTTGGCCTTGGTCGCCAGTTCCAGGCCCTCGACCGAGCGGTGGTCCACCTCGACCACGACGGCCGGGATGGTCTCCCACCCGAGCCGTCGAGCGGCGGAGGCGCGGTGGTGGCCGTCGATGATGTGGCCCTCGATGCCGGTCACGGTGATGGGCGGCCACTCGCCACCCGACTCAACGAGGGCGGCCACGTGGTCCAGGTCGGTGCGCTCGCGGCGCACTGCCGGGCCATTGCCGAGCTGGGCGAGGACCGCTCGCACGACCTCGCCCGTCGAGTGGAGTTCCGTGACGGCCACTAGATGCCGACCTTCCGGCGCAGGAGCCACACGGCCTTCCCCACCACGGGGACGGGGAGGAGCGCCGTGGCGACCCACACGGCGGGGGCCAACAGGCAGCCGCCCTTCTTGTGGCCGCCGCCGGACTGGCGGGCGACGAGCCGCCCGCACGAGACGCAGCGGCCGTGACGGTCCGGGTGGGCGTGGCAGACGTCGCCGAGCTGCACGTGGAGCGCGGCGATGGCGGCGTCGGCGTGGTGGAGGGCGTCGTCGAGCAGCTCGCGGGCCTCGAAGCTGTCAGCGTCCAGCTCGGCGGACTCACACGCCTGAGCGGTGCCGTCGAGCATCTCGGCGAGGGTGTCGGAACCCATCACGGGGTCACGTCCTCTTCGTCGAGGAGGGCGAGCATCTCGGCGGCGGAGGCGCCGGGCAGTTCTCGTGCCAAGGCGGCGATGGCCTTGGCCGAGGGCACGACGCCTCCGGCCTCCCAGTTGCTGACCCCGCCCTGGCTGGTGCCGACGCGCTGGGCGAGAGCGTCTTGCGACAGGTCCGCCTCGATGCGCTTCGCTTGGATGTAGGCACCGAGCGGCGATGCCGTCGGGCGGGGTGCGGTCCTCATCAGGACCATGTTGTATCAACGATCCGTTGAATCGTCAACGGGTTGAACGAAGTTACCCGGGTGTAGCTACTTGACGACAGCCATCAGCGTCGTGATACTTCATCCCGCTGATGAGCCCGTTCCAGGAAGCCCTGACCAGGGCCATGGGCAACCTGTCCCAGGTCGAAGTCGCCCGCAAAGCGGGCATCGCTCCGTCGACCCTGAGCACCTGGCTCAGCGGCGGCGGCGCCAAGCCGGACCAGGTGTTCGCCGTCGAACGAGCGCTCAACCTGCCGCCGGGTGACCTCTCCCGACACCTCGGCTACATACCGGTCAGCGAGCAGCCGCTAGCGAGCGTCGAGGCCGCCGTCGAAGCTGACGAGGTGATCAGCGCCCCGCAGAAGGACGCGCTGGTGTTCCTCTACACGCACTTCCGCAGCCGCTCCGAGGACAGCTGAACCGTCCTCGACGCAGCGCACACCGTCGCCAGGAAGTCGCGCAAGGCGCCGTCGCGCCGTGCGACCTCGGCCTTGAGTTCGGCGACCTCCTGACGTAGCGCCGCGAGGTCGCCGACGTCCTCCGTCCCCGCGTCGTCGCGGGTCCCGCCTTCTGCCGGTCGTGCCATCCGGTCTGGCCTCCCTGATCTCCCACCCCTGGGTCAGAGGGTGCCGCCCTTTGTAGTCGTCGTCACACTGTGCGTCAACGGTTGCTCACCGGGGCGTGTAGGTGGCCCTCCGCCGGGACGGAGGGCCACGATCACGGGACTTGCACCGCCCCGAGGGTGGCGACCTCGACCGGGAGTCGGAGGTCAGCGAGCGCCTGCCGCGCCTGGTCGTGGCAGAGGGTGAGCACCAGCACCCACCCGAAGTCGTCGCGCAGTTCGACCTTGGCGGACCACGACGACCTTTCGGTCAGTTCGTGGAGGTCGGCCTCCCACACCTTGAGCGGTCGGGTCTCGTTGCCTCGGTACTCGGCGACGTGAGGCGGGTGCTCGCGGGGGACGTCGATGTAGAACGAGAGCATCCCGTAGCCCCACCAGTACGGCCGGGCCTCGACCGGCGGCGAGGGGCGCAGCTGCAGCTCGATGGTGACCATCGGCGCCCGGTCGTGGACGAACTCGTCGCTCATGCCAGGAGAGCCTCACACAGGGCGACCAGCTGGGCGTTGATGTCGCGCAACCGGTCACCGTTGGCCGAGCGCGACTCGTCGGCCAGCTCCCGCACCCGACCGATGGTGAGCGGAGCAGCGCCGTAGTCCACGCCCAGCTCCACGTACGACTCCTCGCGGACCTCCGGGTCCACGGAGTAGGGCTCCAGCTTCACGCCCAGGACGGCGAGGTCGCCGGCCGGGACGTACCGGTTGCCCTGACGGGTCGCCATGTGCAACTCGTCGTAGTCGATGGTGAACGGGCTGATGCCGGTGCGCAGGCGCCCCCACTCCACGATCACCCGGGCGCAGTCGATGGAGCCGTCGTAGACGACGCCCTCGACCACTGTCGGCCGGTGTCGGTAGCGCTTGGGCCAGTACCTGGTGGTGGTCCTATCCTTCATCTGTCGACCTCCTCGGGGTCGGCCGGGGGTCGGGGGTGTGTAAGCACCCGCCGGCCCCACTTCATGTGGTAGCGACGGTAGCCCTCAACACCTGCTCAGTCCATGCTCAGTAGGCGATGAGTAATCCTGGTGCACTGAGCGACCGCTCGGTAAACACCCACTCTTGGCTGAGCGAGGACCCGCGCTGCACATGAGACTGGGCGCCGAGCTACACGCTCGCGTCAAAGCACTCGCCGAGTGGAAGGGCCAGTCGCTCAAGACCTGGGTGATCCGTGCGGTCACCGAGGTCGCCGAGCGCCAGGAGGCAGAGCGGGCCGAGGACGAACGGAAGCGGCGGTCCCGCTAGGCCCTCTCAGCATTGATTTCTTCGTCGATCAGGACGTCCTCGTGCAACCGGTCCGCTCTGCTTCCTCCAGGGAGCCTCGATCGGGGTAGATGGTGAGCTCGAGCTTCACGACCAAGTCCCACCACACTGCTCCACGGCAGTGGTCGGTGATGCGGCTCCGGATGTTCTGGCTGATCCCGACGTAGAGCAGCCGGTCACCCGCGCCGTAGGCCCGGTACAGCATCTGGAGTTCTACTCGCACGTCACTCGGCGGGCTTCCGTGCGGCACACCACTCGATGGTGATGCGGCCAGGGTCGAACCGGCGGCCGCGAACAGCCGGCGCGACACTCACCCGGGCGACGAACAGCCGCAGCATGTGGCGCTTCTCGTCCAGGGTGAGGTGCTCCCAGCCCTCGGAGACGGAGCCGACATCCACGACCGGGGCCCGTCCGGCAAGGCCGGCCAGCTCAGCCTCCAGCCGTGAGCGGCTCCCGTTGATGTCCCGCTGCGCCGCCTCCCACCCGGCAGCACCGATCGTCTTGCGCCGCCACAGCACCCCCAACTCCGCGGCGTCGACATCGAGAGCCTTCAGCTCGTGGAGGATCTCGGCCTGGCGGCCGGACTCGTCCGAGGACTCGAGCGCTTCCCGGAACAACGGGTTGTTGAGCCTCGCCAGGAAGCGAGCCTGAACCACCTCCTCGAAGGGTTCGCCGAGGATGCCGATCTTGCAGCATCCGTTCTTGGCCGGATGGCACATGTAGTAAGGCTTCAGCGCACCTTGCTTCCATCGGCGCCTCTGAGCGGTCAGGGGGGCGTCGCAGAGGCCGCAGCGAGCGAGGCCGCCGGTGAGGAGGTAGCGCCGGCTGGGCCGCTTGGTGTGCACGACGACATGCGACTGACCATCGGTACCGATCGACTGCCTGCGGGTGTTGAGGACGGCACGGATCTGTCGCCACTTCACCGGGTCGATGATGGGGTCCCACGTGGCTGTGACGAGCTCGTCGTTGACCTGTCGGTACCCGGCGATCGCCGGCTTGGACAGGACCCGGCGCAGCGAGGCGGTGTCCTTCTCCCACGGCCGGTCGCTGAGGGTGAGAGGCGTGTCCTTGGGTGCGCCACGGGGGCGGCGCCGGCGGACGTGTTGGATGCCGCGCTTGTCCCACTCGCGACCGATGGAAGCCATCGACCAGCCGGTCAGTACGGCGTCACCGGCGAAGCGGAGGGCGTCAGCCTCCACTGGATCGTGGACCAGGGTGGCCTCCCCGCGCTCGTTGCGGCCGTGCCGGAACCCGAGTTGCCGGCCGCCGGAAGGACGGCCCTCGGCGGCACGCTCGGCGTGCTTCTCTCGGACCTTGACCTTGACGCCTTCGACGTACTCGGCGGCGGCGACGGCCTTGTAGCGACCGGCGGCGGTCTGGCCGAGCTTCACGGGCGTGATGCCGTCCCGGTAGCCGTGCACCTCCGAGATGCCAGCGTCCCGCAGGAGCCTGCACAGTGCCTCCCACTCGTCGAGTTGGCGGGTGAGGCGCTCCTGGTCGGCGGACACGACGTGGGCGACGTCGCCGGCCTTGATGTCGGTGAGGAGCCGGTCGTAGTCGGGCCGGAACGTGCCAGGGTCAGCGGCGGTGATGTCGTTGTCGCAGTACGCCCGGACGGGGATGTCGGGCCACTGGCCGGCGTCGATCAAGCGACGGGCGTAGGCGGCGCCGAGCTTCGCTTGGACCTCGACGTTGTCCTCGCGACCGAGGGCCTTGGTCTCGCGGGTGTAGACGGCTATGACCTGCATTGCCGAACTTTATACTTGACATGTCAACGCCTGGGCGTTGTACTGCTTGTAAGCAGTCACAACGAAGGTGTGTCAGCGGGTGAACCACCACCCGCCGGACACCGGGCACACCCCCGAGGAGGGCACACCCCATGAGCGAGAGTACAGGCGGGCACAAGAGCGGGCCATCGTGCGCCCGGCACGGGCCGATGGACCTGCGCCCGACGAACGTCCAGACCCGCGAGCAGCAGTGGTGCGGCACCTGGTACGACTGCGGCCGCCTCGACTGCCGCACGAGCTACCTGCTGCCCAGCACCGAGCTGGAAGAGGGCCAGCGATGACCACCCCCACCCCTGCGCAGGTCGAGCAGGTCGAGCACCCCGAGTTGCCCGCCGGCGCCGAGCGGTTCACGTTCGGGCTGGCGCACGATGTGGCGCAGCTCATCGAGTCGCACGGCTACGAGCCGTTCGACGGCCCGGCGATGGTGCAGCTGCAACAGCACCTGTTTCACCTGCTGCACGGCGTCGAGCGGGGCGACACCCGGTGCTACGGGGGTGCCCGATGACCACTCCCACCGTCGCCGAGGTGACCGCCCGGCTGCGTGACATCTCCGGCCGCCTGGCCCGGTTCGAGCCCGTCGCCCAGTCCGAGCTGGACGCGTTCGACGCCGATGTGCGTCGGGTGCTCGGCGTCCCCCAGGAGGCCCCGCGATGAGGGAGATAGTTGGCATGACGCCGGTTGAGGACGAGCTGCTGGCCGACGCCATCGACTCGTTGGAGCGGGTCGGCTGCCAGTTCTGGGCATGTGAGGGGCCGACACTCACGCCCGTGCCGATGAAGACCTGCCACCGGTGCGACGTACTCGCCCGGCTCAGAGCGGCCGCTGGCGACCAGGAGGCGTGACCGTGCGTTCCCTCTACAAGCTGTTGTCCATCCTCGGCGACTTGGCTGCTGTCGGGAAGGGCACCTACCCGCGGCGGTTCGTTCGCCAGAAGGCGCACAAGACCCTCGCCCGTGCCATGCGCAAGGCGAAGCTCTAGCGCCATGCTCGTGCTCTTCGCCATCCTGGTGGCGGTGTTCGCCACCGTGGCGGCTACTGTCGGCGTTACCCCGCTGGTGGTTCCGACCGCCAGCCCGACCGCCCCCCAGCCGAGAGCTTCCGGTGCTCACAGGTGGGGGCGGTTCTTCGTCCCGGCCCGGGTCGTCGCCCGTGCTCGTGGCCCTCCGGTGTCGGGCGCCACCGTGGTCGCACCTGCGCCCGGCGGCATCCGTGCCCACCCTCGACCCACGCTCCCACGGAGGCGGAGCTGTCCCACCCACCCTCGACCCCCAGCCGACGAGGCTGCGCCAACGCCCCAGCGACATGGGGTGCGCCGCCGGGCACCGACCCGAGGTCGTGGCTTCGCCGCGCCGAAGCTGCGCATCGAGTGGCGCCCCCGGCTGGTCGCCAACCCGGTCGGCTCGTTCTCCCTCGCTGGGATGCAACCGAAGGTGACCGCCCGCGAGGAGTCCTGGCCGTGGGCGGTGTGCGACGGTTGTGGCGGCGAGAGCGAAGGGAAGGTTGAGTGATGCGCTACATCGACCGTCTCATCTGCTGGTGGCGGGGACACGAGCACTACAGCATGACCTACCCCGATGGCTCGGGGTCGTGGCCACCGTGCCAGCGGTGCGGCGCACCCCAAGGAGGCGACAGGTGAGCGACGACCTCGCAGAGATCCAGGACCGCATCTCCCGGGTGACCACCGCTCTACTCATCGAGCGGACCGGCGAAGAGGCCAGCGTCCACTGGGGTGGTCCGCGCATCGCCGACCTCGTGTCCGACGACGAGCGGTGGATGATGGACCTACTGCGAGACACCGTGAACGCCAGCGCCGACATCGAGGAGCAGATGCTCCGCTTCGGCCGGGCGTACTTCGTCGTCCCGCACCGCTCCGGCCACCAGGACTGGCTCGACGCCATGAACGCACCGACCTCGGCCTGCTCACACGAGCTACGCCACTACGGCGACCGCTGCCCGATCTGCGACTGACCCCGGACGCGCAAGGTCCCCTGGTCCGAAGACCAGGGGACCCAAGCCCGGTGGGGCAGGTTTCAGTTCTGCATGAGGGCGAGGCTACCCCCGGGCGTCGACGTAGGTGTGGCGCTCGGGCAGGATGCCCCGCTCGTGCATCGGCACCGGCGTGGACCGGCGGATGATCGCCGTCGCCGCACCGATCCAGCCGAGCGCGGTGGCCACCACCTGGGCGACGACCGCGGCCGTGTCGTTGTCGAGCAGCGGCGCCACCTCGCTGGCGACGATCGTGATGACCACGGCGGCCAGGGCCAGGTACGTGTTGGTCGCTGCCAAGATCACCTTCAAGCGTTCACTCATCAGATCCTCCTTGTCCTCTGATTCATCGCCGCTGTACTGCGGCGATGCGATTTCGGGGGGGCGGTTTGTCCACCGGGATGTCCCAGCCTCTTGTCCCGGGCGACGGCACCGCTGCGTCCGCCATGGACGCACGACACGACGCCTCCCGCCCTGGCCTGCGGGTAGTTGCTGCAGCACACCTCGTAGACGCAGTGGGCGCACCACTCACTGGAACGCCAACGGTGGCGGACGTTGCAACGACGGCACATCACGGCACCGTTGTGGCGGTCGGCCGGATCACGATCTCCGGAGCGTCGATGCCGTTCTGCTGCAGGACACCCAACAGCAGCACGATGGCGTCGGTGGACTGGGCGAGCAGGTCCTCTTGGACCGCGGCCGTGTCCTCCAGTTCGGCGTTGCGTTCCTGCAGGGGTGCGACCTGGCGGTCGACGGCACGGTTGGTGTCGTAGGTGATGGCCACCACACCGGCGAGGATGGCGAGGAGCAGCACGGTGACGACCGCGAACCCGGCCGCGACCGCCCGCTTCGTGAACACCCGGTCGGCAGGGATGGCGAGGATCTCCCGGTCGAGCTGGTCGGAGCGGGACACCGGGTCAGTCACCACTCCCCCAATTTGTCATTGACATGCGGCGGGTTCAATGACATAATCGGTGCATGGCGAAGAGCGACACAGCGACCAGCAAGCAGATCAACCTCATCAGCGGCCTCATCAACGAGAACAAGCTCTACGGCGGCGAGGTCCTCGGGGACCTCGCCTACGACGGCGACGGCACCGGTCAGTGGCGTCAGGCAGTCGTCGCCGCGGTGGGCGCCAACGACGTCGCCAAGTCCCCCCGGCCGTACCAGTCGTGGCCCGCATGGAAGCGCAGCGCCACCACCGGGAGCAACAAGCTCACCCGCGGCGAGGCCAGCCAGATCATCGACAACCTGCGCAAGGTCCTGGCCGAAGCGTGACCGACCCGAAGCGTGGTCGTGGGCGGCCGGTGTCCCAGCCCTGCGGTACCCCCGCGGGGCGGCGACGGCACCTGCGACACCACGAGCCGGTGTGCGACGCATGCAAGACCGCGTACGCGGCCGAGCAGGCACGTCTCTACGAGGCCCGCAAGGCCCGACCGTGACCGGGTCAGTCACCGGGCGTACCGGTCAGGCGGGCCACTTCGGCTTCGAGGGCGGCGACACGTTCCCGGCAGCCCTGGTACTTCTGCTGCTCCGCTTCGAGGACGGCGATCCGTTCGCGCAGTTGCGCCTCCGTCTCCCGGCGGGCGACGACCTCGGCGCGTAGCTCCGACCGGATCGTCTCCGCGGCCTCCCACAGGGTGGCGGCGTCCGAGGTCGTGATCGTCCCCGACGTGCCCCGCCGGGACACCACATAGGAGACGCCACCGGTCACGACAGCGACGGCCACCAGGCCAGCCGCCTGCAACGCACCGTCCGAGAGCGCGAACAGCAGAGCGGGGAGCAGCCACGGCACCGTCGTCAGCCGGCGACCTGAGCGGGTGCGGCCTCCGCTCGACGCAGGAACTCGTGGATGGCCCGGTGCCAGTGGGCGTCGGCCAGGGCGTCGTGCGCGGTGCCCGGATGGGCGGGCACATCGCCGTCCTCCAGCCCGAGCCTGTCCATCTCCTGCTGGATGTCGGCGCAGTAGCTGGGCCAGCTGGCTGGCTTGTCCATCATCATGCCGTAGAGCTGGCACAGGGCGACCCAGTCGTAGGCCGAGCACCACGACCAGAACTCGGGACGCCCGGCGCCGATGAACTCGCGCAGCCGCTCGGCGATCTCGCTCCGTGGCAGCACCTGCGAAGCGTCGTCGTCGTCGACGCCCGTCAGGTGGGGGACCACGTTCGCCTTCACCCAGTCGCTCGCCCGGGTCAGGTCGACGTCAGCGCTCTCGGCGTAGAACTCCCGGCCGTCCTCGGCGACGACGCCGATCGAGATCAGGTCGACCGTGACGCCGTCCTCGATGAACTCAGTGTCGATGTAGTAGCGCATCAGCCCTCGGTGCCGGCGTCGATGAAGACCTCGCGCAGGGCCGTCTTCATCTCCTCGACGTCGAGGCCGTCGAGCCGGCCGGCGAGGGCGTCGGCCAGGGCCACCACGTCCACCGTGGCGGGCGCCGGGGCGGCGTCTCGCAGCGAGTACAGGGCGTCGTTCTCGGCAGCCGACATCGCCTTCGGCTCCACGCCTGCCTCGCGCAGGGCGGAGCGTTGGGCGCCGTTGATGCGCTTCACTCCCCCGACGCCGACCACGAGGGCGGGCTTGCCGGGGGTGTCGACGATGAACATGTCAGGCTCCTTGGGTACGGGGGGCGGGATGGTCCCGCCGGTGGCGAGGCCGGCCAGCACGTGGTTGTTGTCCCAGCGGCGGGCCAACGTGGTGAACGTGGGGCCGGGGCACGGCTTGGGCTTCCAGTCGCTGTGCGGCTTCACCTGGAGGCCGCAGGCGCCCTTGTTGCGGCCCTCGGCGATGAGCTCGCGGACGACGTCGACCATGACGCCGGTCGGTAGCTCCTCGGGGTCACCGGTACCGGGGCCTCCACCCACGAACGCGAGGACCGTGTACCACTCGCTGTCGGCGCCGTTGTCCACGCCCACGAGGTCGGCGCCGTTGGCGAACTGGCGGCGGTCCCACCCCTGCCCGACGAGGCGTTCGCCGTGCGGGCAGTTGCCGACGATGGCGACGCGGCCGTTCTGTCGGACCACGATCGTGCCATTGACGGTCTCGATGCAGCCGACCGAGGTCCGACGCTGGGACCGATCGACCTTCGACGACGGCGACCACACCCAGTCGGGTTGCTCTGTGCGGTGCGACACCTGCACCTCGAACAGTCGACGATCGTGACGGTCGATCACCGCGGCCTTCCGACCGTTGAGGACGCAGAGCGCTGCGACCACGTCGGCGTTCTGCTTGACCGCCGTGTAGTAGCGGCCTCGGGTGTCGCCGTCGGCGTGCGGGATCTCGTCGAGCATCACGTCGGCCTGGTGCTGGGACAGCTCCAGGAACTCCCACGTGAACTGCTTCTCGGGCATCCACCGGGCGACGTTCTCACGCAGCCAGTCAGCCGCGTAGACGTTGATCCTCATGTGCTGGCCGTCGTGGCATGGCCGGGCCGTGTGGTTGAGGCCCAGCCGGTCGAGCAGCTGGAGCAGCCGCTCGACCTTGCGTTCCTTGGCGAAGTGGAACCGGACAGTCACCAGGCCGTTCGGACGCGTGATGTAGCTGCCGTCGGCCTGCACCCAGACCAGGAACCGGATCAGGTCGTCGCTGATCGGCAGGCCCTCGCCGCCGTAGGTTCCCTGCGCCGGGATCAGGTGGCCGGTCCGGACCTCCGCCGCCGTTCGCTCCTTCCACGGACCGTCGTACCGGTAGTCCCGC
>Ga0302046_10003796_pt1 | contig 13547 bp, 13 predicted proteins | sample RVTome_11_FD_200261 | JGI IMG/M metagenome (GOLD analysis project Ga0302046, IMG submission 200261) | Soil microbial communities from uranium-contaminated site in the Upper Colorado River Basin, Wyoming, United States - RVT147D111 (version 2) ...
CATTGCCGACCGTCGCCGTGTTGCCGACGAAGAGCGAGTTGACGGCGATCATCCTGGCAGAGTCCGAGGCGGAGACACCGGCACCGGCGGTGCGAGTGACATTGCCGGCGAAGGTCACGCCACTCAGCCGCACGCCTGAGGCGCCCTGAGCCAAGATTCCACCGCCCTTGTTGTTGCCGAAGTTCTCGACGAAGACGGCGCCGGGACGGGCTCGGGCCGGTCGCATCCAGATGCGCTGGTTGAAGCGCGTCAGTGCTAGACTCCGTGCATGCGGACGACCATCCAGCTCGACTCCGACGTCCAGGCCGCGCTGGACGAGGTGCGGAAGTCCTCCGACCTCGGCGTCAGTCAGGCGGTCAATCTCCTGATCCGGCGGGGCCTCGCGGCGCCGAGGAAGCGCCGGCCGTTCCAACAGAGGACGGAGCCGCTCGGCCTCCGCATCGACGTGCGCGACGTCGGCGCGGCGCTGGAGCTGCTCGAGGGACCGTCGGCGCGCTGATGCTCGTCGACGCGAATCTCCTGCTGTACGCGGTCGACGAGCGGAGCCCCCACCACGCGCCGGCCCGCGACTGGTTGACCGAGGCGTTGAACGGCGACCGGCGCGTCGGCCTGCCCTGGCTCAGCCTCGCCGCATTCGTCCGCATCTCGACCAACCCGCGGGCGAGCGAACAGCCACTGGCGCCGGGCGATGCCTGGCGACACGTCGAGGACTGGCTGGCGTGCCCAACGGCGTGGGTGCCCAATCCGACTCCTCGACACGCCAACCTGCTCGGTGCGCTGATCCGGCGGTACGAGTTGCGGGCCAACATGATCACCGACGCCCAGATCGCGGTCCTGGCGATCGAGCACGGTCTCACCGTCTACTCCGCCGACACCGACTTCGCCCGCTTCTCCGAGATCACCTGGGTGGACCCGACCGCCCCCGGCGCCGGCGGCTGAAGGATCCGCGCAGAGCGGCTGGAATCGAGCAGCCGCTGAGGCTCTGAAGGATCAGTCGCGGCCGATCGCCGCGCCCCGGTCGGAGAGACGTCAGGCGGCCCTGGCAGGCGATCGCGCCAGCAGCGCGATCACCTCCTCGTGCCCGCCCCGCCCCGCGTCGTCGAGCGGCGTGTTGCCCCAGCGGTCGACCGGCGAAAGCTCGATCCCGCGCTGGACGAAGAGGTCGACGACCTCGGCGCGGCCCTCGGAGGCGGCGAGGTGGAGGGCGGTGCGCCCGTCGTAGTCCGCTTCCTCGAGGTCGACGCCCTGCACCATCAGGCGCCGGATGCCGTCGACGTCGCCCTCGCTGGCGGCCCAGCAGAGGTCGACCAGCAGGTTGCGTTTCGTCTGGTGCGGCGCGAGCCGGGGATCGACCTTGCCGTGGACACCCCCGACCAGGTTGTCGTAGTTGTGGAAGTTGAAGGTTGAGACCAGCTCGCGGGCGAAGGCGATGCCGCGGACGCTGTTGCCATGTGCGTCGAGTCTCGGCGACCAGACGACCAGGCCGAGGACGTTCGGCACCACGATCAGGATGACCCCGGAAACGCCGCTCTTCGCCGGCAGCCCGATGCGGAACGCCCACTCGCCCGAGTAGTCATACATGCCGCTCGAATACATCAGCGACAGCACTTTCTGCACGGTCTCGGGGGCGAGCACGCGGAGCCCGGTGATCGGGCAGACGCCACCGTTGGCGAGCGTCGCCGCGACCACCGAGAACGACTCGGCGGTGAGCTCCAGCGAGCACATCTGGAAGTAGAACTCGAGCGTTTCGAGGAGGTCGGTGCCCTCGGGAAAGGCCCCGTTCTCGCGCATGAAGTAGCCGAGCGCGAAGTTGCGGTCGGCGGTCCTCCGCTCGGAGAGGTAGATCGCGTTGTTGAAGGTCGGCCGGGTGCCGCCGGCGAGCCGCTGCCACATCCCGACGACGTGGTCGAACCGGTCGGCCATCTCGTCGTCGGGCCGGATCAGTGCCGCGCTCATGATCGCGCCGGCGTTGATCATCGGGTTGTGCGGCCTCCGCTGCTGGTTGAGGGTCAGCTCGTTGAAGCTCTGCCCGCTCGGCTCGGTGCCGACGTGGCGGTGGACGACCTCCTCGCCCCGTTCCTCGAGCGCCAGGGCGTAGGCGATCGGCTTGCAGGCCGACTGGAGGGAGAACGGCGTCGCCGCATTGCCCAGGGCCAGACGCTGGCCGTCGACGGTGGTCACGGCGGCGCCGAACCGCTCGCCGTCGACCCGCGCGAGCTGGGGGATGTAGTCGGCCACCTTGCCGTCCCCGACCCTGCGGGCGGACTCGAAGATGCGCTCGATCCGGCCGCCGAACCCCTCGAAGTCGGGGATCGCCAGCTCGCGCTTGAGCGCCTTGTCGATCATCAGCACGTTGGGCTGGACGACGCGGACGAAGGTCTCGAAGTCGATCTCGCGGGCCTGGGGCCGGTTCGCCGTCTCGAGCTCCGCGAGCGCGCCGACCGCCTGCTCGACACGCGGGTCGTCGAGCCGGATGCCGGCGCCTCTCAGCGCCGCCCGGAGAGCCCCGGCGTGGATGGTCCCCTGGCCGTTGGCCAGGGCGTCGAAGAGCCGCCGCTCGCGGGAGTCGGGAGAGCCCGGAGCCCGTGAGGCGGCCGCCGCGTTGGCACTGCCCGAAGCGGCAGTGCCGGAGGCGGCGCCGCCGCCGGAGCGCATCCGGCGACGGCTGGTTTTCGCACCGTCGTTGTTCCTTTTCGTGGCCACGGCTTACTCCCCCACGGCGATCGGCCGCAGCACCGGACCGGGGCGCTCGCCGGAGGCCCCGATCAGAGTGTCGTGGACGTAGGCGTGCTCGGCGTGCTCGACGACGTCGATGCCGACGCTGTCGACCTCGGACGATGCCCTCAGCCCGGCGATCCGCTGGACCACGAGGAGCACCCCAGCGGTGCCGAGCGCCGCCCACAGGGCCGCTGCGCCGACGCCGGCGAGCTGCTTGAGCAGCAGCTCGGGACCGCCGTAGAGGAGCCCGTCGGCACCGCCCGGGTTGACCGCGGTCGTCGCGAAGACGCCGGTCAGGAGCGACCCGACGATGCCGCCGACGCCGTGGCAGGCGAAGACGTCGAGGGTGTCGTCGAGGCCGGTCCTCCGCAGCAGCACCAGCGCGGCATAGCTCGCCAGCGCGCCGAGGGCGCCGATGGCGAGCGCGGCCATCGGCGTCACGAAGCCGGCCGCCGGCGTGATCGCGACCAGGCCGACCACCGCCGCGATCGAGGCGCCGATCGCGCTCGGACGGGAGCCGCGCACCATGTCGACGACGACCCAGGTCACCACCGCCGCGGCGGCGGCGAGCATCGTGGTCACCACCGCCATGGCGGCGAGCCCGTCGGCGGCCAGCGCCGAGCCGGCGTTGAAGCCGAACCAGCCGAACCAGAGCAGCGAGGCCCCGAGGACCACCAGCGGGACGTTGTGGGGCCGCTCGCTGCCGCTCCGGCGGCGGGCGCCGACCATCAGCGCGGCGACCAGGGCCGAGATCCCGGCGCTGACGTGGACCACCGTCCCGCCGGCGAAGTCGAGCACGCCCAGCTCGCGGATGAAGCCGCCCGGCCCCCACACCCAGTGGGCGATCGGACAGTAGACGGCGACGCTCCACAGCAGGATGAAAAGCATGTACGAGCGGAAGCGCATCCGCCCGACCACCGCGCCGGAGATCAGGGCCGGCGTGATGATGGCGAACATCATCTGGAAGGCCATGAAGGCGAGGTGGGGGATGTCGGCCGAGAAGGTCGGGTCGGGCTCCATCCCGACCCCGGACAGGCCGAGGAAGCCGAGGCCGCCGAGGAACCCGGAGCCCTTGGAGAAGGCCAGCGAGTAGCCGACCACGGCCCACTCGACGGCGACCACGGCGAGGGCGATGAAGCTCATCTTGATCGTGTTGATGACCTGCTTCTCGCGGACGAGGCCGCCGTAGAAGAAAGCCAGGCCAGGGGTCATGAGCAGGACCATGGCGATGCTCACCAGGACCCACGCGGTGTTTCCGGTATCCATGTCGTTCTCCTCTCGGCTCCCCGACCGGTGTTCCGAGGGGAGCTCTCAGGCTGAAGGGGAGGGCCGCCCGCAGGACGGCCCTCCCGGGATCAAGTGGTGATGTCAGGCAGCCTTGGCCACGGGTTGGGCCATGGGCTGGGTCGCCCGCGGTGCACCGGCGGCGCAGATCGTCTCGAGCAGCACGGAGCCGACCCGGTAGGGGTCGCAGTTGGCGCCCGGACGACGGTCCTCGAGGTAGCCGTAGCCCTTCTCCTCGACGTGGCGAGGGACGCGGATCGAGGCACCGCGGTCGGCGACGCCGCCGCGGAACTGGTCGATCGAGCAGGTCTCGTGCAGCCCGGTCAGGCGCTCGGCGAGGCCGGCACCGTAGGCGGTGATGTGGACTTGATGCCGCTTGGCGAGCCGCTCGATGGCGGCCTCGATGGCGGCCCGGCCGCCGCGCGGGTCGCGCATCGCCCGGGTCGAGAAGTTGGTGTGGGCCCCGGCGCCGTTCCAGTCGCCCTTCATCGGCTTGGGATCCCAGCTCACCTCGACCTCGTGGCGCTCGGCGACCCGCTCGAGCAGGTAGCGGGCGACGAGCAGGTGGTCGGCCACGGCCAGCGGGTCGGCGCTCTCGCCGGCAAAGCCGCGGTAGCCGACCTGGAACTCCCACTGGCCGGGCATGACCTCGGCGTTGATGCCGTAGATCATCAGCCCCGCCTCGAGGCAGGCGCGGGTGTGCTCCTCGACCACCGGGCGCCCGTACGCCCGCCCGGCGCCGACGCCGCAGTAGTAGGGGCCCTGCGGGCCGGGGAAGCCGTGCTCGGGGAAGCCGAGGGGACGGCCGTCGCGGTAGAGCGTGTACTCCTGCTCGAAGCCGATGGTCGGCTCCTGCTCGGAGCCGCCCTCGGCCATCAGGCGACGCAGCTCGGCGCGTCGGTTCGTCGAGTGGGGGCTGCCGGCGGAGTCGAACACCTCACAGAGCACGAGGTAGCTGCCGTCGCCGCGGAGGGGATCGGCGAAGACCCGCACGGGAACCAGCCCGAGATCGGAGTCGCCGCCGTCGGCCTGGTAGGTCGACGAGCCGTCGTAGCCCCAGGTCGGGAAGTCGGCGGGCTTCAGCGCCCGGTGCTCGGGGATCTCCACCACCCGCGCCTTCGATCGCAGCCCCTGGGTCTCGGCGCCGTCGAGCCAGATGTATTCGGCCAGTCTGTTCATCACGCTACTCCTTGATCGTCATGTCTTGGTGTCGTGTGTCGTGTCGTCGACCGCCTCGGGGCGGTCTCGGTACCCACATGCGCAGCGCGGCCACCGAATGGCTCACGCGGTCCCGCCTCGATGACGCTCCCAGCGTTTCCGCGGTAGATTCGGTGGCAATGCGCGAGCCGGCCGCAAGCGACGTCACTCGACTGCTGCAGTCCGTGCGGTCCGGTCGAGACGGGGCGCGGGAGGAGCTTTACGAGCAGGTCTACCGCAAGCTCAAGTCGATAGCCGGCGCGCGGCTGGCCCAGGAACGCCACGGGCACACGCTCCAGGCGACGGCACTGGTGAACGAGGCGTATCTACGGCTCGCGCCGGGCGAGGAGCACTGGGAGAACCGCGCCCACTTCTTCGGCTCGGCGGCGCGCGCGATGCGCCGGATCCTCGTCGACCACGCGCGCCGCCACCGGGCCTCGAAGCGCGGCGGCGAGGCGCACCGGGTCACCTTCGCGGACCTGGCGATCGCCGCCGAGGAGCCGGACGTCGACGTGCTGTCCCTCGACGAGGCTCTCGAAGCCCTGGCGAAGGACGAGCCCCGGCTGGCGGAGGTGGTGCAACTCCGCTACTTCACAGGCCTCGGGATCGCGGAGACCGCCGCCGTGCTCGGCACCTCGCCGGCCACCGTCAAGCGGGACTGGACCTTCGCCCGCGCCTGGCTGCTGGAGCGGATGTCGTGATCTCCGGCGATGCGACGGCCTAGTCCCAGGCTTGAGAGGTCCGGTCCACGCTGGGCCGCGGAGCCGTGGCCTTCGATCGCAGGTTTCCGGGCGAGGGGATCGAGCTGCCGAAGGTGTGGCGGCCGGCACCGCGCATCAGCCGTTCTCCAGCGCGTTCGTCCCGCGACCTCGCCGCAGCAGGGTCAGCGCCAGCAACCCCGCGGCAAGCAGACCGAGGTCCTGAGGGACGCCGAGGGCGAACGCCGCGGTGCCGCCGATCGCCGACCAGACGACCGGGATCGCGAGCAGGGAGCGGGGGAAGGGCCGGCGAGCCCAGAACAGCAGCCCCAGGGTCAGGATGGTCGTCGGACAGGGCACGCCCATCGCCGGCAGCTCGCGCGCGGGATGCCCGACCGTCAGGCCGATCAGCGGATAGACCGCCAGGGCGTAGGCGATGAGCAGGGCGCCGACGACGCCCCGCCAGCCGCCCGGCCGTTCGAAGGCCAGCCGAGCCCGCGCCACGCCCGTCCAGACGAACAGCGCCGCCTGGATCAGGAAGAAGCCGCCGAAGACCCGCGCCGCCGGGTTGACGTCGCTGAAGTGCAGCCAGTGGTAGACGACCGCCATCCACGTCCAGAAGAACGCGAGGATGCCCGAGACGGCCACTCCCCGCCGCCGTCCCGGCCGCGCCGCCGCCACCACCGCGCCGACCGCCAGCGCATAGAGGACGAGCTGAGCCGGCCAGACGGCCTCGTTGTAGGCGGCGAAGACGCCGAAGAACTCGGTCTGGCTGAAGGGGAGCGCCATGCCCGGAACGGTAGCAGGCCGGCGCCGCTCAGCGGCCCAGGTACCGCTCGGCGAGTCCGCGCCGGTGATGGATCTCGTGGCCGGCGAGGATGAACGGGATCGCGCGGACGCGGAAGGTCACGCCCGAGGCGATGCCGGTGCGCTCCCAGGCCTCGGCGTCGAAGCTGCGGAAGAGCGCCAGGTGGCTCCGGCGCAGCAGGTCCAGCTCGTCGAGCAGCTCCGCCACCGGCCGCCGGTCGGCCCCCGCGAGGGCGGCGAACTCCTCCTGTTCCATCGACGGCAGCGGCGCGGTCTGGGCGCGGGCGAAGTGGAGGGCGCGGTAGCCGAAGACCCGCTCGGCGTCGATCACGTGGCCGAGCACCTCGCGGATCGTCCACTTGTCCGGCGCGTAACGGTGGTGCTCCTTCTCCCGCTCGAGCCCGGCGAGCAGCCGCCGAGTTTCGGCGACGCCGTTCTCGAGGATGGCGAGGACGTCCCCTTCGGGGACCTGGTCGATGTAGGTGAAGTAGTAGGAGGCGGCGTCGTCGGCGGTCGGGCGGGAGAGAGGGAGCATGGTGCGGCGATCCTACTGCCGACTCCGGTGTCGCGGGGACGATTCGGCTTCGAGATCGAGGTAGCTCGGCGAGCCGGTGACGGCGATTCGGGCGGAGGCGGGCGCCGGCAGCTCCGCGCCGTCGCGGGAGACCGTGCGGCAGGCGCGCCGGGGCACATCGGTCTCGCCCCGGCCGGCGGTCGACCAGGCGACGACGCGATCGACGCCGTCGGCGGTGCGGAATCGGTAGCGGCGGACCGGGTCGGCGGCCGCGGCGTCGAGGCCGGTCAGCGGCTGGCCAGCCGCGTCGACGGGGCCGAGGAAGGTCGCGCCGTCGAGCATCCTCTGGACGGTCGCCAGCGCCCGGTAGGCCGGCCGCAGGCGCAGCCCTCCCCGCTCGTCGGGCGCGGCGAGCCCGTAGCCGCGGGCGCAGAGCTGCCACCAGTAGACGCGCTCGACCAGGCCGGTGCCGAGGGCGAGCAGGTAGTAGCGGACCAGGTAGTCGGCCTGGGTTTGCTCGTCGACCGCCACCGCCCTCCCCGCCGGGGCGTGCGGGCCCTCGCGCAGCGGCCAGTTGACCTCGGTGATCCAGGAGCGGCCCGCGCAGTGGCGGGCGGTGTCGGCGATCGCCTTGAGCAGGGTCACCTTGCCGGCGGTGTCGAGGCCGGCCTGGCGGTTCTCGGGAGCGCCGCGGCGGTCGACGTAGAGGAGGCTCGCCAGGGCGTCGAAGAAGACCCCCTCGCGGCCCAGGTTGACCGCGGCGGCGGTGGCGTGGAACTCGAAGTCGATCACCGCCGGGCCGAGCAGCTCGACGCCGGGGTGGCGGCGCAGCGCCTCGCCGGCGGTGGCGGCGAGGTCGAGGTACTCGGCGACCGACCACACCCCCCACTTGCTGCGGTTGATCGCCTGGCCGACCTGGAAGGCGCGGCCGTAGGGGACGAACCGCTCGCCCAGCTCCTCGACCGCGGCCCGCCAGCGTGCGGGGTCGCGCACCAGCTCGCGGCTCTGCGGCAGCGCGAAGGCGAGGTCGTAGCCGCGCGCCGCCAGCTCGCGCGCCAGCTCCTCCTCGGCGGCGTGGTCGTCCTGCCAGGGGTGGAGGCGGAGCAGCAGGTGGCGCACGTCGAGGCCCGCGACCGCGGCGAGCAGCGCTTCGGGATCGGTTCCAGGCGGCGCGGGGCGTAGGCCGACGCCGAGGCCGCCGAACTGCACCGGCTCGCGATAGAGCACGGCCTCCAGCTCGCGGTAGCGGCGGCGGATGCGCGGTGCGGCGACGGCCGCGGCGGCGAGCGCCGAGACGTGCCGGGGCGCGTCGGCGAGCCGCAGGCGCAGCTTCTCGAGCTTGCCGGCGTGGTGATACGGCTGGTCGGAGAGCGGGTCCCACACCACCCGCTCGCGCCCCGCCGCGCCCTCCGCCGGCGGCGGGATGTGGGGGTGCGACGTGCGCGGCAGCACCAGGTCGCGCAGCCACCGGACCAGTCCGCGCGAGGCCGCCCGGATCCGTCGCTTGAGGTCGTTCCTGACCAGGAAGCCGTCTGCGAGCAGGCGGTGGAGGCCGCGGCGCAGCGGTTCCGGCGGCCCGCCCCAGTAGGCGGTCAGCAGCCGCTCGCGGTCTTGGCGGCTGAAGACCATCAGCCGGCAGAGGTCGCGGCTGCGCCGGACCATGCCCATCCGCCGCACCCGCCGAACGCGGTTGAGGTCGATCAGCCACAGCTCGGGCGGCCGGCCGGCGCCGGCGGCGCGCAGCAGGACGTTGCCGCTCGAGACGTCGCGGTGGAAGAAGCCGGCGTCGTGGAGCCGGCGCAGGGCGCGGCCGATCGCCTCGAGGAAAAGCCCCGGATCGACCTCGGGGAACTCCTCGGCGGCGCGGCCGGCGGCGACCGCGCGCAGCAGGTAGCGCGCCTCGAACGTCCCCCCGAGGTGGCGGCTGACGAAGAAGGACGGTCGGTCGAGCCGCTCGGATTCGGCGAGCAGTACCGGCTCGGGGGTCGGCACGCCGGCCGCCGCGATCGCCCGGGCGGCGGCCCAGCTCCTCGCCGCCTTGCCGCCGCCGAGCCGCCGGCGCAGCCGCTCGCCGCGGCCGTCGTGCCGGAACTGCTTGACCGCCACCTCGAGCGGCCCCTCGGGGGTGGCCAGGCGCGCGCGGTAGATGTAGTTGCGGCCCCAGTGCAGCGTCTCGAGCGCCGAGGCCGGATCGGTCAGCCGCGCCAGCTCGCCGGCGAGGTCGGCCGGCCGCCAGCGCGCCGCCACCTCGCCGCGGAAGCCGCCGCAGGCGAAGCTCTCGACCTCGCCCACTACAGCAACCTGCTGGTCCAGGTGCTCAGCAGGTCCTCAGGAGCATGGGTGGGCGGGCGCGCGGAGCGCGGACTCGGGGGAGGGGTCACCGGCTACACCTCCGTGACGTCGAATCGCTCGGGATGGAGGCCGGGGTCGCTGAGGAGCTGGAGTGTCCGCCCGAGCGTCTGCTCCAGCTCGGCGAGCACCGCGCGCTCCTCGCCCTTGAGCGCGGCGGCGACGTCGGGGTGGACGCGCACCAGCAGCTCGGCCGGGGCGCCGCGGGCGGCGCGGCGCAATACCTCGCGGCGGAGCTTGAGGCAGATGGTGGTCAGCGCCTGGATGCGGCCGGCGCCGCCGCAGTGCGGGCACGGCCGGGTGAGCAGCCGCTCGAGGTTGGCGCGGCTGCGCTTGCGGGTGATCTCGACCAGCCCGAACTCCGAGATCGACAGCACCTTGCTCTTGGCGCGGTCCTTCTTCAGCTCTTCTTCGAGGCGGGCGAAGACCTGGTCGCGGTGCTCCTGCTCGGTCATGTCGATCAGGTCGATCACCAGGATGCCGCCGAGGTCGCGCAGGCGGATCTGGCGCACGATCTCGCGCACCGCCTCGAGGTTGGTCTGGAGCACGGTCTGCTCGAGGTTGACCTGGCCGACGAAGCGGCCGGTGTTGACGTCGATCGCCACCAGCGCCTCGGTCGGGTTGATCACCAGGTAGCCGCCCGACTTCAGCCACACCTTGGGGCGCAGCGCGGCCTCGATCTGCGGCTCGATGCCGAAGCGCTCGAACAGCGGCTCGTCTTGGCGATACAGCTTGAGCCGGCCGACCAGCGCCGGCTGCACCCGGTCGAGGAACTCGACCAGCCTCTCGTAGGTCTCCTCGCCGTCGACCCAGAGCACCGAGAACTCCGGCGTGACGATGTCGCGCACCACGCGCAGGGCGAGGTCGTGGTCGCGGTGCAGCAGCGCCGGCGCCGAGGCGCGGGCGGCGCGCTGGCGGAGGTCCGACCACAGCCCCTCGAGGACCTCGAGGTCGGCGGCGAACTCCTGGGTCCCCTTGCCCTCGCCGACGGTGCGCACGATCAGGCCGCCCGACGGCGCCGGGAGTCCTGCGACCACCTCGAGCAGACGGGCGCGCTCGGCCTCGTCGTCGATCCGCCGCGACACCCCGAAGTGGCGCACCGTCGGCAGCAGCACCAGGTAGCGGCCCGGGAGGGTGACGTGGGTCGAGATCCGCGCCCCCTTGCCGGGCAGCGGGTCCTTGGCCACCTGGACGATGATCTCCTGCCCCGGCTTGAGCAGGTCGTCGATCGAGGGGTGCCCCTCGGCCGGCCCGCCCTCGGCCGGCTGCGGCGCGGAGTCGGTCCGCTCGGCGCGCGGGAAGTCGAGGTCCTCGACCGCGTCGACGTTGTCGACGACGTCGGAGACGTAGAGGAAGGCGTCGCGCTCGAGCCCGATCTCGACGAACGCGGCCTGCATCCCGGGCAGCACCCGGGTCACCCGCCCCTTGAAGACGTTGCCGACCAGTCCCCGGTTGCGGTGCCGCTCGACGAAGATCTCGGTCAGCCGGTCGTCCTCGAGCACCGCCACCCGGGTCTGGTGCGGGTCGGACTCGACGAGCATCTGGTGGGACATGGGATCCGTTCCCCTCACCAGGTGAAGCCGCCGCCCGGCGGTGGCCAGGCGCCGAGCTGCTGGCGCAGCAGTACGACCTGGCCGAAGTGGTAGCTGTTGTGGGCGGCCACGATCTGGAGGATGTAGAGCACGGTCTTTGGTCCGCGGCGGGCCGCGAGGTCGTCCTCGGCGGCGTGGCGGCGGAGCCGCTCGAGGTCTGCGGCGAAGCGTGCCGGGGCATCCTCCCACGCGGCCGGATCGGCCGGACGCTCCGGCCCGGGCCAGCTCTCGGCATCGTGAGCCGGCGTCGGCGGCTTTTCGCCGGCGAGCCAGGCGAGTGCATGGTCCTGCCAGAAGACGAGGTGGTTGACGATCTGGAAGGCGCTGTGCGGCGAGTCCTCCGGGCGGGCGCCGGCGCGCTCCCAGTCGAGCCCGTCGAGGACCTTGCCGGCCTCGACGTGGGCGCCCTCGCCCGAAAGGGCACGGAGGAGCGCCTCGCGGAGCTGTTCCGTGACGGCCTCGGCGGTCGCGGTCGGATCCATCGTCGTTCACTCCCCGACCAGCCGCCCGTGCCGGCGGAGGATCTCACGCACCTGGTCGTGGGGGAGGGCGTGGACGGTGTTGCCGTGGATTCCGGTCATCGTCTCGGCGGCGACGAGCGCGTTGACGATCGCCTCCTCGACCGCCTGGACGGTGGCGAGGAAGACCGCGTCGAGCCGCGGGTCGCGCAGGTAGCGCGCCTCGGCCTCGATCTCGGTGCGGTCGCGTGCCTCGACGGTCGAGAACGCCACGAAGATGTCCCCCGACCAGGTCGAGGCGTAGCTGCCGGCGCGCGCCAGCCCCATCGGCACCCGGCGCAGCACCCGCTGGAGCTGGTGGGGCAGGAGCGGGGCGTCGGTGGCGACGACGACGATGATCGAGCCGTCGCCCGACGGCGGGTAGCCGATCGCGCCCTCGGGCTCGTGGATCGCGGGCTCGAGGCCGGCGATCTCGCGGCCGACCGGGATTCCGGCGATCCGCAGCTCGCCCCGCGAACCGTAGTTGGCCTGGACCAGGACGCCGACGGCGAAGCCTCCCGCCGCCTCCGGCAGCACCCGCGAGGCGGTGCCGATGCCGCCCTTGAAGCCGTGACAGATCATGCCGGTGCCGCCGCCGACGTTGCCCTCGGCGACCGGCCCGCCGGCGGCGCCGTCGAGCGCCTCGAAGACGTGGCGCTCCTCGACGTGGAGGCCGTAGATGTCGTTGAGGTCGCCGTCCCAGGTCTCGCCGACCACCGGCAGCGCGACCGGCTCGATGCCCTCGGTCGCCAGCGACCAGCGGATCGTCGCCTCGTGCACGGTGCCGACGCTCAGGGTGTTGGTGATCAGCACCGGCGAGATCAGCCAGCCCTTCTCGGCGATGAAGTGGCTGCCGGTCAGCTCGCCGTCGCCGTTGTGGCTGTGCACCGCCGCCCAGACGCCGCGGATGCCGGCGTTGGCCTTGACCGCGGTGACCCCGGTACGCACCGCGCGCGCCCCCTCGCCGGCGATCACCGTCGAGTGGCCGACCAGGACGCCGGGGACGTCGGCGATCGCGTTGAGTGGGCCGGGGGTGCCGTCGAAGGGGATGCCCAGGTCGCGCGCGCGCGGCTTGGCCGGCGGGGCGTCGACCGCCGCCGCCGGTGCGGCGGTGAGGAGCGCGAGCGCGAGCGCCAGGAGGATCGGAACGGTTCTGCGGCGCAGGTTCAGCCTCGGCCTCATCGCGTCCTCGATCCTCCGCTCACCGGTTCACGTAGCGCCGCAGGTCGACGCTGAGGATCAGCCCGGCGGCGGCGAAGTTCATCAGGGTGAACGAGCCGCCGTAGGAGAGGAACGGCAGCGGGATGCCGGTGATCGGTACGAAGCCGACGACCATCGCGGTGTTGTAGGCGACGTGGACGCTGAAGACGGACACCAGCCCGACCACCAGCAGGATCCCTTCGCGGTCGCGCGAGCGCATTGCGATCTTCAACGCCGAGAGGATCCAGGCGGCGTAGAGGCCGAGCACCGCCGCGGCGCCGAGGAAACCCCACTCCTCGGCCAGCACCGCGAACACGAAGTCGGTGTGACGCGCCGGGAGGAAGCGGAGCTGGCTCTGGGTGCCCTGCATGTAGCCCTTGCCGGTCAGCTCGCCGGAGCCGACCGCGATCTTGCTCTGGCGCACCTGGTAGCCGGCGCCCTGGGGATCGCTCTCGGGCGCCAGGAAGGTGATCACCCGCTGCCGCTGGTAGGGCTTCATCGCCAGGGTCCAGGAGGCGGCGCCGAGCGCCAGGCAGGCGGCGAGCGCGATCGCCAGGTGGCGCAGCCGGAGCCCTGCCACCAGCAGCATGCCGGCGACCAGCGGCGCGAACATCGCGGCGCTGCCGAGGTCAGGCTGGGCGACGATCAGCGCCACCGGCAGCGCCGCCAGCGCGATCGCGGCGGCGAGCTG
>Ga0302046_10003797_pt1 | contig 13542 bp, 16 predicted proteins | sample RVTome_11_FD_200261 | JGI IMG/M metagenome (GOLD analysis project Ga0302046, IMG submission 200261) | Soil microbial communities from uranium-contaminated site in the Upper Colorado River Basin, Wyoming, United States - RVT147D111 (version 2) ...
GACGCCGACCGAGACCCCGACGCCAACCGAGACCCCGACGCCGACCGAGACTCCGACACCGACCGAGACTCCGACACCAACCGAGACCCCGACGCCGACCGAGACCCCGACGCCGACCGAGACCCCGACGCCGACCGAGACCCCGACGCCGACCGAGACCCCGACGCCGACCGAGACGGCGACGCCCGGCTTCCAGATCGACCACTTCAAGCTCTACGACATGGACGGTCCGGACGCGCCCGGCGCGACGGTCGCCGATCAGTTCATGCCCGCGACGCCGACCGAGCTCGACGTCGCGCTCTGCCTCGGAGTGCCGGTGATCAAGAACCAGGAGGGGCCGCTGCTGAACCCGATCGAGCACCTGACGTGCTACGGGATCCTCGATCCGCAGCCGTTCGGGGCGACGGTCGAGGTGTCGAACCAGTTCGGTCCCCAGCTCCTGCAGGTCCGCGACCCGCTCTACCTGCTGGTGCCGAGCTTGAAGGTTCCCGAGGTCGCGCCGACGCCGCTCCCGACGCCGCCCGGTCCGCTGACGCTCGACCACTTCAAGTGCTACGACGCCACCGGGCCCGCCCCGGCGATACCCGTCATGCTGGAGGACCAGTTCGGTCTCGAGCAGGTGGAGGTCGGGCCCGTCATTCTCTTCTGCAACCCCGCCGACAAGAACGGCGAGGGCATCGCCAACGTGGTCGATCACCTGACGTGCTACGAGATCGTGGACACGATCGTCCCGGTGCCGGTGACGATCGGCAACCAGTTCCACGAGTTCGTGAGCCTGGTGACGGATCCGTTCGCCCTCTGCGTCCCGTCGCTCAAGGGGCAGGTCGGCCCGCTGTAGCGCGCGCCTGCGATTCGCACCTGCGCGAGGGACTCGGCCGAGGCGGAGTCCCTCGCGCGGGTTCTCCCTCGCGGCGGACTGACGCGGTGTAGCACGAGCGTGGCGGCCGTGGCACCCTCGGCCGCCATATGGCAAGCACCATCCGCGCCGTCTTCGGGGAGGACGGCACGCTCCGCGGTCGCGCCCGGGCAACCTGGGTGGAGATTGCGGGCGCGGACGGGTAGGCTCGCTGGCATGCCGACCCTGATCGAGGCGCCGACCGTCGTCCCGGCGGTGGGCGAGCCGCCGAAGCGCATCGAGGAGTACGCCGGCCGCGTGAGCTCCGGCCACGACGACGTCAGCGTCGCCCGCATGGTCTCGCCCGCGGGCTGGCACGAGCCGGGACAGCGGCCGGAGTTCCGCGAGATCACGGTCGTCCTGAAGGGCACGCTGCGCGTCGAGCACGCGGGCGGCGCCCTCGACGTCCGGGCCGGGCAGGCGCTCGTCACCGAGCCCGGCGAGTGGATCCGCTACGGCACCCCGCACGCCGGTGGCGCCGAGTACGTCGCCGTCTGCCTCCCGGCCTTCTCGCCGGCCACCGTCCACCGCGACCCCGACTGAGGAGACGCCCGCATGGCCGAGCTCGAGCTTTTGCAGTTTCCCTACTCGCACTACAACGAGAAGGCGCGGTGGGCGCTCGACTTCAAGCGCGTGCCGCACCGGCGCACCAGCCTCCTCCCCGGCCCGCACGCCATCACCATCAAGCGGCTGACCGGCGACACGCTGGTCCCGGTCGTGCGCCTCGACGGCGAGATCGTGGCCGGCTCGGCCCAGATCATCGACGAGCTCGAGCGCCACTACCCCGAGCCGCCGCTCTACCCCGCCGACCCCGCGGCGCGCCGGCGCGCGCTCGAGCTCGAGGCCTGGCTCGACGAGCAGGTCGGCCCGATGGTCCGGCGCGGCGTGTTTGCCGCCCTCCTGGAGACGCCGGCCTACGTCGCCGCGATGTTCTCCTCCGAGCGCGGCGCGGCGACGCGCGCCCTCTACCGCGCGGCGTTCCCGCTCGCCAAGGGCGCCATGCGCAAGAGCATGGGCATCGCGGGTCAGGCGTCGATCGACGAGGCGCACGCGCGCGTCGCCGAGGCGTTCGACTTCGTCGCGCGTGAGGCCGGCGGACCCGGGGGCTACCTCGTCGGCAGCACGTTCACGGTCGCCGACCTGACCGCCGCGGCGCTGCTCGCGCCCGCCGTCGGCCCGCCGGACTCCCCGATGGCGCTCCCCGAGCCGCACCCGCCCGCGCTCCGCGCCTGGCTCGCACGCTGGGCCGCACATCCCGGCGCCGCCTGGGTGCGCGAGAAGTACCGCGCCCACCGTCCGCCCTCGGCGGAGGCCGGCGCGCTCCGCCGCTCCGCCTGACGCGCCACCCCGGTTGACGGGCCGCGGCGGTTGCCTCTAAGTTTCGCGGCATCCGATGCCGGGCCGCGACGACACGCTCGTCTTCAGCACCGATCCCACCCTCGGGCGCCGCGAGACACCGGCCGCGGAGCGCCGCGCCGCCCCCGCGCCACCCGCCGCCGGCAAGGTAGACGGCATCGTGCGCGTCTGGCTCGAGCGCAAGGGCCGAAACGGCAAGCCGGTCTCGATCGTGCGCGGGCTCGCGCTCCCGCCGAGCGCGCTCGCGGCCTTGGCCGGCCGCCTGAAGCGCACCTGCGGCACCGGCGGCTCCGCCAAGGACGGCGAGATCATCATCCAGGGCGATCATCGCGCCCGCATCGCCAACGAGCTCGAGCGTGACGGCCATCGCGTCAAGCTCGCGGGCGGCTGAGCCCCGGAACGGGGAGAGAGGTCGACGAGCATGCAGGGAAGACACGCAATGGGGCTCGAGCGCGCCGCCGCCATCGCGCTGGCGGCCTTCGTGATCCTGGCGGCACCGGCGGCGGTCCGGGCCGGCGGCGACTGGAACGACAAGAGCATCGCCTGGAAGAGCTACGAGGAAGGGATCGCCGCCGCCAAGAAGGAGAGGAAGCCCGTCCTCCTGGTCTTCTACACGGAGTGGTGCCCGCACTGCACGAACTACAGCGCCGTGTTCCACGACGAGAAGGTCGTCGACCGCGCCAAGAAGTTCGTGATGGTCCGGATCGACAAGGACAAGCACCCCGAGGTCAGCAAGAAGTACGCGCCCGACGGCGAGTACATCCCGCGCACGTACTTCCTCACGCCCGCCGGCGAGCTGTCGTCGATCACCGCCCCGCGCGACAAGTACAAGTACTTCTACGACGAGCACCAGCCGGCGTCGCTGCTCGCCGGCATGGACAAGGCGCTCTCCCAGCTCGCGAACTGATGGACGCGACGACGCCCCCGACGACGGTCCAGCTCACGGTCTACTCCGACTACCTCTGACCCTGGTGCTACAACGGGGCCGTGCGCCTCGCACGCATCGAGGAGGAGCTCGGGGACCGCGTCGCGGTGGTGTGGAAGAGCTTCCTGCTGCGCCCCTACCCGGAGCCGAAGCCGATGGACGCCTTCCGGCGCTACACCGAGTCGTGGCGCGCGCCGGCGGCGCAGCCTGACGGCGGCCGCTTCACCGTCTGGTCGACCGACGAGCCGCCGCCGAGCCACTCGGTGCCGCCGAACGTCGCCGGCAAGGCCGCCGCGCGCCAGGGACCGGAGGCGTTCAAGCGCTATCACCTGGCACTCCTCGACGCCTACTTCCACGCCAACCGTAACGTCACCGAGATCGACAACCTGGTGCGGATCGCCACCGAGACCGGCCTCGACGTCCCCGCCTTCATCGCCGCGCTCGCCGACCCCGCCCTCCTCCAGGCGGTGGTCGCCGACCACAAGGAAGCGGTGAACGCCGGCATCCAGGGCGTCCCCACCGTGGTCGTCGACGGCCGCTGGAAGCTCACCGGAGCCGCCGACCTCGCCACCTACCGCCGCGTGATCGACCGCCGCCTCGCCGGCGAGCTGCTCTGAGCGCGCGACCCGCTCACGGCGTCGGTTTCACCTTCCAGGGCGGGTCGAGGCGGTTCGGGCCGGGGAAGTAGAGGCGGACGTCGTGGCCGTCGGGCTCGCGCAGGCGCGCCTCGCGCCAGAGGTAGTCCATGTCGGTCGGATCCTGCTCGAAGGGGACGCCCTTCGCCTTGAGCGCGGCGACGGTGGCGTCGAGGGCGGGGCACTCGAGGAAGATCTGCGCGCGCGACGGCGCCGGCGGCTCGCCGGTGTACTCCACCGAGAGCGTCTCGTCGCCGTCCGGGCACTGGAAGCGCGCGTAGCGCGGCGGCTCGTGGACGATCGGCACGAAGCCGAGCGCCCGGTAGAAGGCGACCGAGCGCTCGAAGTCCGAGACGATCAGCGTCACGTGGTTGAGGCGCATCGCATCTCCTCCAGTGGATGAAGAGCTTCGGGGTCACCCGGCGCGGGTGGGGCCGATCAGCACGCCCGGGTTCAGCACCCCCGCGGGGTCGAGGGCGGCCTTCGCCGCGCGGAGCGCGCGCGCGAAGCCGTCGGGGCGCTGGCGGTCGTACCACGGCCGATGGTCGCGCCCGACCGCGTGGTGGTGCGTGATCGTGCCGCCGAGGCGGATGATCGCCTCCGCCGCCGCCGCCTTCACCTCGGCCCACTGCGCAAGCTGGCCGCCGGGCCGCGCGGGCGCGATCACCGAGTAGTACGGCGCCGGCCCGTCGGGGTACGCGTGCGTGAAGCGGCAGGTGACGACGCCCTTCCCGCAGACGCGCGCCACGGCCTCCTCGGTGGCGGCGGTGACGCCGCGATGGAACTCGGCGAAGCGGTCCCAAGTGATCGCGGTCTCGAAGGTCTCGCTGATCATGCCCATCGCGACCAGCGCGTCGCGGAGATAGGGCGCGCGCAGGAAGGCGTCGCGCCAGGCGCCGGCCGCCCCCTGCCGCGTGACGCCGGCGTCGTCGCGCGTCCGGCCTGCCCCCTCGGGCACGGTGCCGCCGTGGTCGCGGCAGCACTCGAGGGCTCGCGTCATCCAGGCGTCGGGCGCGTGGTCGGCGGACTCGAAGCCGAGGACGAGGACGGCCTCGGCGCCCGAACCGGCGCCGGCCGTCAGCGCCTCGCCGGGATCGAGCAGCCGGCAGTTCGACGGATAGAGGCCGGCCTGCGCGATCGCGCGCACGGCGGCGGCGCCGGCCGCGAAGTCCGCGAACGTGACCGACGCCGACGCCCGCAGGCGCGGCCGGTCTTGCAGCCGCATCCAGGCCTCGGTGATGACGCCGAGGATGCCCTCCGAGCCGATGAACATGCGGTCCGGGCTCGGCCCGGCGCCCGAGCCGGGGAGCCGCCGGCTCTCGACGATGCCGGTCGGCGTCACCACCCGGAGCGACTCCACGAAGTCGTCGACGTGCGTGTAGAGGGTGGCGAAGTGTCCCCCCGAGCGGGTCGCGATCCAGCCGCCGAGCGAGCTGAACTCGAACGACTGCGGGTAGTGCCGGAGCGTCAGGCCGTGCGGGCGGAGCTGGTCCTCGAGCGCCGGGCCGAGCACGCCGGCCTGGATGCGCGCCGCGCGCGAGGCGCGGTCGATCTCGAGGACGCGGTTGAGCCGGCCGAGGTCGATCGACACCGCGGCGTCCCAGCCTGCGGCCGGGACCTCGACGCCGCCGACCACGCTCGAGCCGCCGCCGTAGGGGATCGCCGCCGCCCCGATCGAGGCGCACCAGTCGAGCACCGCCGCGACCTCGCCCTCATTCGCCGGAAACGCCACCACGTCGGGCGGGTGCGCGAAGTCGCGCGCGAAGCCGCGGACGACGTCGCGGAAGGACTTGCCGTAGGTGTGGCCGGTGCGGTCGTAGGGTGCGGTCGAGCACGCCTCCGCGAGCGCCGGCGGCGGCGCCACGCGCGGCGGGCGCAGCGTCACCTCCTCGAGGCGCGGCGGCGCCGCCACCCGCGGCACGTCGATCGCGAAGCGGGCGGCAAGCAGCTCGGCGATCTTCGCCTGCTGCTCGGGGGTCGGGCCCTCGTCCTCCCACCCCCAGCCCCAGAACTTCCGGCGGCGCGCGCTCATGGCGCGTTCGTAGCGCGTCGCCGCGCGCAAGGAAACCGGGACCGAAGTGTGGCTCGCCTGGCTAGCAGCCCGTTGAAAAACCCCCGCACGCCATCTTGCGCGCCCTCGCGGCCAGGCCCGGCGTTGCCGAAGCTCGGCGATATGCTCGATATCTCCTGCGCTTCGGCGCCTTGATCCTGGCCGCGATGCCACGCAAGCTGGCGCACGCGGGTTTTTCAACGGACTGCTAGGCCGTCGCCCGCCGCGGCGCCGGCGGCTCGACCCGGAGCCTCAGGATCTCCCACCCGCGCCGGCGCGCCACCCGCCGCAGGAAGAGATCGGGGTTCACCACCCGCGGATGGCCGACGATCTCGAGCATCGGCAGGTCGGTGGCCGAGTCGGTGTAGAAGTAGCTCGCCGCGAGGTCGACGTCGTGCTCCTCGGCGAAGCGCCGCGCCCAGAAGATCTTGCCGTCGCCGTAGCAGAGCGGGTGCCGCGCCTCGCCGGTGAAGCGGCCGTTCTCGACGACGAGATGCGAGACCAGGAGGTGCTCGATGCCGACGTCGGCGGCGAGCGGCCCGGCCAGGTAGTTCGTCGTGCTCGACAGGATCGCGACCAGGTGTCCCTGCGCCTTGTGGTCGACGATGCGGCGCACCAGCTCGGGCTGCACCCATTGGCGCACCATCTGCTCGTACCAGTGCCGGCAGTGCGCGGCCACCGCCTCCTCCGGGCGCCCGCGGATCCAGGCGCTCGAGCGCTCGAGGGCGGCCTCGATGTCGAGCATGTTCAGGCGGTAGCGCAGGTAGAAGTAGAGCGTCCGGAGCGCGTCGCGGCGGCGGATCTCGCCGCGGCTCCGGAGATACCGCATGTAGAGCGGCCCCGAGTTCTTCGCGATCAGCGTGCCGTCGACGTCGAAGAAGGCCGCGACCGCCACGGCTCAGCGTCCGCGGCCCGCGCGCCCCGTGCCGTGCGCCGTTGCCGCCGCGGCCCTCAGCGCTCGACCACCATCGCGATGCCCTGGCCGCCGCCGATGCAGAGCGAGGCCACGCCGAGGCGCGCGTCGCGGTCTTTCATCGCGTGGAGCAGGGTCACGAGGATGCGGGCGCCGCTGGCGCCGATCGGGTGGCCGAGGGCGATCGCGCCGCCGTGCACGTTGACGCGGTTCTTCGGAATCTTGAGCTCGCGCAGCACGCCGAGCGACTGGGCGGCGAAGGCCTCGTTCAGCTCCCAGAGATCGATCTCCTCCTTGCGGAGGTCGGCCTTGGCGAGCGCCTTCTCGGAGGCCGGCCACGGGCCCATGCCCATGATCGAGGGGTCGACGCCGGCGGCGGCGTAGGCGCGGATGGTGGCGAGAACCGGCAGCTTGAGCGCCTGGGCGCGCTCCTCGGACATCACCACGACCGCGGCGGCCCCGTCGTTGATGCCCGAGGCGTTGGCGGCGGTGACGGTGCCGCCGTCCTTCTTGAAGGCGGGCTTCAGGCCGGCGAGCTTGGCGGCGGCGGTCTCGCCGCGCGGGTGCTCGTCGGTGTCGAAGACGACGGGGTCGCCCTTCCGCGCCGGCACCTCGACGGCCACGATCTCGTCCTTGAACTTGCCGCCCTGCATCGCGGCCGCGGTCTTGTTCTGGCTGTCGGCCGCGAACTCGTCCTGCTCCTCGCGCGAGAGGCCGTACTTCGCGGCGACGTTCTCGGCGGTGATGCCCATGTGGACGAAGGTGATCGGACAGCTCAAGCCGTCGCTGATCATGCTGTCGAGGATGCTGTCGTGGCCCATGCGGTAGCCGAAGCGCGCCTTGGCGAGAAGATAGGGGGCGCCGCTCATGCTCTCCATGCCGCCGGCGACGACCACGTCGGCGTCGCCGAGGGCGATCGCCTGCGCCGCCAGCGCCACCGCCTTCAGGCCCGAGCCGCACGCCTTGTTGATCGCGTAGCCCGGCACCTCCTTCGGAACGCCCGCCTTCAAGTACGCCACCCGGGCCGCGTTCAGGCCGAGCCCGGCGGGCAGCACGTTGCCGAGGATGACCTCGTCGACCTGGTCGCCGGGGAGGTCCTTGGCGCGTTTGAGCGCCTCCCGGATGGCGATCGCGCCGAGCTCCGGGGCGGCGATCTGGGCGATGGCGCCTCCGAGCGTGCCGATGGCCGTACGTGCCGCGCTGACGATGACTGCCTTTCGCATCAGATCCTCCTGGGATGGGACGTGCACCCGCGCGCGCCGCGCGGGAGACCCGTTTTTATTGCACCTCGAGCGGCGCTCTGGCAACCGCCGTTCCGCGGAGCGCGCTCCAAAGCGCCTGCCAGCCGCTCCGGCGGTCCCAGCCGTCGACGCCGTTGTACCAGCGGAGGCCGACCGCCTGCGCCCCCCGCCACTCGGCGGCGAGCCCGAGCCAGAGGCGCGCGCCGGGTCCGTAGAACATCGTTGCCGCCTGCGCGAGGCGATCGAGCTTCCGGCCCGCCCACGACCTCCGGAAGCGGCGCTCCGCGCCGGCGAGCGCGAGGTCGCCGGCGGCGAGCGCGCGCGCGATCTCGTCGGCCGCCCAGCGCCCGTACTCGAAGGCGAACGAGATCCCCTCGCCCATGAGCGGCTCGGCACCGGCAGCGTCGCCGACCAGCAGCACGTGCGGGGCGACGAAGGGCGTCCGCGCCCAGCAGCGGATCGGCGCCGCCTCGTGCCGGACGCGCGCGGCCCCGAGCTCGGCGAGGACGGCGTCGAGCAGCGGCACCAGCGCCGGTCCCGCGCCGGCGCGGCGCGCGTAGACGCCGACGTTGGCGTGCGGACGGCCGCCGATCAGGCAGGGAAACGCCCAGGCGTACCCGGCGAGGCCGGCCGGCACGGCGCGGAAGTCGAAGTCGTAGCGCGCCCGCGCGTGGCCGTCCCAGGCCGAGGCGCCGGCGAGCGGCACGTCGGTCATGACGGCGCGCCCGAGGCTCCGCCGATCGTCGTCCGCGCCGGCGAGGAGCCGGCGGCGCACCAGGCTCCCCGAGCCGTCGGCGCCGACGACCAGGCGCGCGCCGAGCTCGCCGCGCGCGGTGACGACGCGGACGCCCTCCCCGTCCCGCCGCAGGGTGTGGACCTTCTCGTCCTCGCGCACCTCGACGCCGCGCGCCCGGACGGCCGCGACCAGCGAGGCGTCGAACTCGGCCCGGCGGACGATGGCGCAGAAGCCCCGGCCCTCGACCTCGACCCGCCGCCGCGGCACCTCGACGCGGGCACGGTCGACCATCACGTGCGGCACGCGCAGGCCGACCTCGAGCTCGTCGAGACACGCGAGGGCGTGCGGGATCAGGCCGCCGGCGCAGACCTTCGGGCGCGGATGGCGCGCCTTGTCGAGGACGAGGATGCGCCCGGCGAGCGCCGGATCGCGGCGGACGAGGTGGAGCGCGGTCGCGGTCCCCGCCGGCCCGGCCCCGCAGATGACGACATCGCGCCGCTCCATCGAAACGCGACGGTAGGGAATCCCGGGGGCCGGCGCAACTCGGGAGGCCCGCGAACCGCGCTTCGCGGGCCGACGCCCATCGGAGCACGGCGGCGCAGCCGCCGCGCGCACGGGGGCGAAACAGCAACAACCTATGCCGCGCAGACGAAGTCGCGGAGCTCCTCGAAGCCCATGGCGGCGAGCGTCGCCCGTGCCTCGGCGCGCGGCGCCGCGTGCGCCACCGAGACCACGATCGGCCGCCGCGGCAGCGCCGCCAGCGCCGCCGGCGGGATCACCCGCGCCCCGTGGATGGTCTTGCCGAGACGGCCGGGGTGCAGCTCGACGATGTGCGTCGGCCGCTTCCCGTGTGCCGCGAGCGCGCGGAAGAGCGCCTTGCCGGTGGCGCCGTACCCGCCGAGCACGTAGTGCTCCCCGGCCGCGAGGAAGCCCGCGGCGAGGAACGCCGCCTTGCAGGCGGTGAAGCGGTCGAGCCCGTAGCGGGCGCTGGTGCGCGAGAGGCGGGTCGGGCGGTCGCGCCAGAGGAGCAGGCGGCGCGGCACCACGCCGATCTCGTGCCCGGCTGCGAGCAGGCGCAGCACGAGATCGTAGTCCTCCGGCCAGGGGCGGTCGCGGTAGCCGATGGCGCGCAGGACCGCGGCGCGGATCATGAGCGTCGGGTGCGCGACCGGGCATTCGACGAAGGCCTCGGCGCGCACGCGCGCCGGCGAGTCGATGGCGTTCAGCCAGCGCTCGTACTCGCGGCGGCCGTCGCGGAGCCCGGCACGCGGCACCAGGCGGACGTGGCTCCCCACCGCCACGAGCCCGGGCGCGGCCGCGAGCGCCGCCACCTGCTCCGCGAGCCGCGTGCGACGCATGACGTCGTCGGCGTCCATGCGCGCCACCAGGTCCCCGCGACAGGACGCGAGGCCGGTCTCAAGGGCGGCGACCAGCCCCAGGCCGGGGGTCCGCACGACGCGGACGCGCGCGTCCGCCGCGGCGACCCGCGCCGCCACCGCCGCGGTCGCGTCGCGCGAGCCGTCGTCCACGACGACGCACTCCCAGTCGGCGAGCGTCTGCCGGCGGACGCTCGCGAGGCACGATCCCAAGGTGTCGGCCGCGTCCCGCGCGGGCAGCAGGATGGAGACCAGCGGGAGCGCCGGGAGACGCCGGGACGCGCCGGCGATGTCGGACGGGGGCACGGACACGCATAGCAGCACCCGCCGCGGCGCGCGGCAACCGCGCGGGGCTTTGCCTCGCCACCGGCATTCGCTAAGCAGGGCGGGTCCGTCGCGCCAGGCGCGGCCAGCGAGGAGAGCCGATGCCGTCGTTCGAGTTCGTCCGCTACGAGAAGGAGGGGCACGTCGCCACCGTGACCCTGCAGCGCCCCGAGGTCATGAACGCGCTCCATCCGCCGGCCAACGAGGAGCTGGTGCGGGTGTGGCACGACTTCGCCGCCGACCCCGACGCCTGGGTGGCGATCCTGACCGGCGCCGGCGGCAAGGCGTTCTCGGCGGGCAACGACCTCAAGTGGACGGCGTCGCACGCGACGGTGTCGCTGCCGAAGACCGGCTTCGGCGGCCTGACCTCGCGCACCGACCTCACCAAGCCGCTGATCGCCGCCGTGAACGGCTTCGCGCTCGGGGGCGGCTTCGAGCTGGCGCTCGCCTGCGACATCGTCGTCGCCGCCGAGCACGCGAGCTTCGGCCTTCCCGAGCCGCGCGTCGGGCTGGTCGCCGCGGCGGGCGGCATCCACCGGCTGCCGCGCCACGTGCCCCTGAAGATCGCGATGGGGATGATGCTGACCGGCCGCCCGATCCCGGCGCCGGAGGCCGCCCGCCTCGGCCTGGTCAACGAGGTGACCACGGCGGCCGACCTGCTGCCGGCCGCGAAGCGCTGGGCGGCGGCCATCCTCGAGTGCTCGCCGATCTCGGTCCGCACCACCAAGCAGTGCGCCCTGGAGGGTCTCGACCGCCCCCTCCCGGAAGCGATGCGCGCCGACGTGCCGGCGCTCCGGCGGCTGTTCACGAGCGACGACGCCAAGGAAGGCCCGCGCGCCTTCGCCGAGAAGCGCAAGCCGGCCTGGAAGGGCCGCTGAGCGCCTGACGGAGGACACAGTGTACGACGCCCTGCAACGCCGCCTCGCCTTCCACGGCGCCGCGGTAATCCTGCTCGGTCTCCTGGCCGGGTTTCCCTACGCCCTGGTGGTCACCGGCGACCTCGCCGGCTCCGAGCGCGCCTGGCGCATGGCGCACATGGAGGGCGTGACCAACGGCCTCCTGATCTTCGGCGTCGCGGCGGTCGCGCCGGTCCTCCGGCTCGGCGCCGGCGCCCGCCGCGCGCTCGTCGCCTGCCTGCTCTTCACCGCCTGGGCCAACACGGTCGCGTCGGTGATCGGCGCCGCGACCGGCAACCGCGGCCTCGCGCTCGCCGCCCCGCCGGCGAACGCCCTCGTGTTCGTGCTGTTCTCGGCCGCCATCGTCACCGTCTTCGCGGTCGTCGGGCTGGTGATGCAGGGCGGCCGCCGGGGGGCGGAGTGATGCGCGCCGTCGTCTTCGAGAAGCCCGGGGCGGTGCGCGTCGAGGACCGTCCCGAGCCCGCGCTCGCGGCCGACGACGACGCCGTCGTTCGCGTCGAGGCGAGCGGCATCTGCGGCTCGGACCTGCACATCTACCACGGGCGCGTGCCGGTCGAGCCCGGGTTCACGCTCGGGCACGAGTTCGTCGGCACCGTGACGAGCGCCGGACCGGCGGTCACGGACGTCGCCGTCGGCGACCGCGTCCTCGGCTGCTTCCTGACCGCCTGCGGGCGCTGCTTCTTCTGCCGCCGCGGCGACTTCCACAAGTGCGAGACGGCGCGTGTGTTCGGTCACGGCAAGACGCTCGGCGACCTCCAGGGCGCGCAGGCGGAGCAGGTGCTGGTCCCGCACGCCAACCTGACCCTCCGGCGCGTCCCCGCCGGGCTCTCGACCGACGCCGCGCTCTTCGCCGGCGACGTCATGGGGACCGGCTACCACGCCGTCCGCGCGAGCGGCCTCGCGCCCGGCGAGACCGTCGTCGTCCTCGGCCTCGGCCCGGTCGGCCTCTGCGCCGTGCAGGCGGCGCGCGCCTGCGGCGCCGGGACCATCCTGGCGGTCGACACCGTGGTCCCGCGGCTCGCGATGGCCGAGCGCTTCGGGGCGCGCGCCGTGCACCTGACCGACGACGACCCGAAGGCCGCCGTCCGCGCCGCCACCGCCGGGCGCGGCGCCGACCTGGTCGTGGACGCGGTCGGCGATCCGCGCGCCCTCGACCTCGCCTGCCGCCTGGCGCGCAACGCCGGCCGCGTCTCCGCCACCGGCGTCTACGCCGAGCGCTGCGAGGTCCACATGGGCGTCGTCTGGATCAAGGCGCTCACCATCCACGCCGGGCAGGCGAACGTCGTCGGCCACGTCGACACGGTGTTGGCGATGATGACCGCGGGCGTCCTCGACCCGACGCCGCTCGTCACCCGCCACGCGCCGCTCGCCGAGGCGCCCGCGGCGTACGCCGCCTACGCGCGCCGCGAGGCGCTGAAGATCGTCCTGACGCCCTGACCGACCGCATGCGCACGCGCCATCAAGAGCAGCACCGGAGGGAGCGCGTCGGCTGGCTCCGGGCAGCCGTGCTCGGCGCCAACGACGGCATCGTCTCGACCGCGAGCCTGGTGGTGGGCGTCGCGGCCGCCGGCGCGAGCCGCGGCGAGGTGCTGGTGGCCGGGGGCGCGGGCCTGGTCGCCGGCGCGATGTCGATGGCGGCCGGAGAGTACGTGTCGGTGAGCTCGCAGGCCGACACCGAGCGCGCCGACCTCGCGCGCGAGCGGCATGAGCTCGCCACCGACGAGCCCTACGAGCGCCGCGAGCTGGCGTCGATCTACGAGCGCCGCGGCCTCGATCCGTCGCTCGCCCGCCAGGTCGCCGCGCAGCTCATGGCGCACGACGCCCTGGCCGCCCACGCCCACGACGAGCTCGGCATCACCGAGGGTCTGCGCGCCCGACCGGTGCAGGCGGCGCTCGCGTCGGCGGGGACGTTCGCCGTCGGCGCGGCGCTGCCGCTGCTGGTGGTGCTCGCGTCCGGGCGAGCGTCCCTGACCCCGATGGTCGCGGCGAGCTCGCTCGTCTTCCTGGCGGCGCTCGGGGCGCTCGCTGCCCGTGCCGGCGGCGCGCCACTCGCCGCCGCGGTCGTCCGCGTGACGTTCTGGGGCGCGCTCGCGATGGCCGCCACCGCGCTCGTCGGCGCCTGGTTCGGCACCGTCACGTAGGCGCACAATCGTTCGCGGGCCGTACTGCGCCGG
>Ga0302046_10003799_pt1 | contig 13540 bp, 11 predicted proteins | sample RVTome_11_FD_200261 | JGI IMG/M metagenome (GOLD analysis project Ga0302046, IMG submission 200261) | Soil microbial communities from uranium-contaminated site in the Upper Colorado River Basin, Wyoming, United States - RVT147D111 (version 2) ...
TGGCCGGGCGATGCCGCTCCGCTGCTCAGATGGAATGCACGCGTGGAGCCGAGTGTGATGGCCGCGGTATCGACGATCAGTCCGACGCGCACGGCCGGCGCGCGAGCGGCGGGTATGCCCGGTGCTGCCGGACCGGCCATACCCGCCGGCATCGCGCGGGGCGTCTCGCCCGGCCGGCAGCCGGCCGTGACCAGCAGCACGACGATCGCCGTGCGAACACACGTGTCAGCGAGCGGCATGCCGGGCCACGACCTCTGCCACGAGGTCCTGCTCGTACGCTTCGGTGATGCGGGCGCGGACGAAGTCGCCCGGCGCAATGGCCTGCACCTGGCCCAGGTGCACGACGCCATCGATCTCCAGCGCCTGTCCCGCCGTGCGCCCGACCGCACCGCGTACACCATCGTCCTCGCCTGCGGAATCGCGACCCGTGACCCGGTCGACGAGCACGGTCACTTCGGTGCCCACACGCGCTTCGTTGCGTTCGAGCGAGATGCTGCGTTGCAGGTCGAGCAGTCGTTCGAGCCGCTCCCGCTTCACCGCTCCCGGCACGTGTCCGTCCATGACCGCCGCGCGCGTGCCCTCTTCGATCGAGTACGCGAACGCGCCCAGCTGATCGAATCGCACTTCCTCGAGCAGCTCGAGCAGCGCCTCGAAATCATCTTCCGTCTCGCCCGGGAAGCCCACGATCACGGTCGTGCGCAGCGTGATGTCGGGGATCGCTTCCCGCAACCAGCTCACCCGTTCACGTATCGTCTTGCGCCGCTCCGGCCGCCGCATCCGCGCGAGCACCGCATCCGACCCGTGCTGGATCGGCATGTCGAGGTAGTCGAGGATGCGCGGTTGCATTGCCATGAACTCCACCAGCTCCCGCCGGATCCCCGAAGGATACATGTAGAACAGCCTGAACCAGGGGATGGTCGTGTTCTCCAGAAGTTCGGTCAGGAGACCGGTCAGGTCTTCAGCTCGAAAGGCGCTGCCGGTGCTCGCTGGTGCTGGTTGCCCGTGCGCGGTGTGTCCGCCCGCCGTGCGCAGGTCGATGCCAGCAGGCACCCTCTCCTCGACCACTGCCATGCCGGGAAACGACCGCCCGATGAAGTACCCATCCGCACTCCGTCCATCACTGTCCCGCTTCCTGTTCCTGTCTTTTCCGTACCACGTGCTGTCCTGCGAGACAAGGCCGACCTCGACCACGCCGGCGGCTTGCAGCTGGATCGCTTCGCGTACGAGGACGTCAATCGGCGTAGAGGCGTGCTTCCCGCGCATGAGCGGAATGGCACAGAACGCGCAGGTGTGGTCGCAGCCTTCGCTGATCTTGAGAAAGGATGTGTGGCGCATGCCGTTGCCCAGCATGCGGAGCGGCCGCTCCATGTTCGGTGCGTCATGCGCGGCGTGGGCGAGGAGGCCGCGGCGGCGCAGCTCGGGGAGCAGCCGTTCGACTTCGGTCAGACCGAGGAACAGGTCGACTTCGGGCACCTCGCGCACCAGCTCCTGCTTGTAGCGCTGGACCATGCAGCCGAGTGCGACGACCGCGCGGGCGCGGCCGGCATCACGGATCTGCACTGCCTGGAGGATGGTGTCGATCGATTCTTCGCGAGCCGCTTCGATGAAACCGCACGTGTTGACGATGATGACATCGGCGTCACCCTCGGTCGGCCGTGCACCGGCGGCGGCGAGGCGGGCCAGCAGGCGTTCGCTGTCGACGGTGTTCTTGTCGCAGCCGAGCGTGATCAGGCGAACGCTTGCGCCGGCCAGCGCGCCGGCCGGTGGTGTGGTGGCTGCCGGTCGCGCGGCCAGCACGGGCAGTGCAGTGCGCGTCCGGTCGTGGCTCATCCGCGGTCGACCACGCGCACACCTTCGGGTGGCACGAAGCGGAACAGGTCGTCCGCGAGGACGGGGTTGAGTGCGACGTCGCGCAGCTCGATGAGGCGAGTGATTCCGTTGTGTTCGGTGATGCGGAACCTGCGCGCGAGATAGTCCTGCGTGTCGATCCAGACATCGAGCTGGCGGTAGCCGAGATCTTCGTGCGGCACCAGCGAGATCACGGCCGCGTCACGGCCGTTCACATCCTCGCGGCCGCGCGCCGTGTGGCGGAACCGCGTCACCGGGTCACCAACGAATTGTGCCTGCAGGTCCACACCGCCGGCCGCACCTTCGGTGGCCGGACTGCGAATCACCTGCTTCGGGTCCACGCTCGGATAGTAGATCCAGAAGTGGCGGCCGTCGGCCAGCACGATGTCGCCGGCCGGTTCCGCGAAACGCAACAGGATGCGGTCGGGCCGCCGCTGGAAGAGCGTGCCGCGACTCTCCACACGCGAACCGAGCAGTGGATTCTGCGTGAGCATCGTGAACTCCGCCTGCATCGAACGGACGTCACTGTACACACGCGCTGTCTGACGGAGCAGCGCCTCGACGTCCTGTGCGCCTGTGCCCGTCGCCGCGCCCGTGCTCGCATCGCTGTCCGCACCGCTCGTACTCGCACCCGTCCGTGCTCCGGCCGCAGCCACGTTCGACGTGCTCGCTCGTCCTGCGCCCGCATCGCCAGCCGTTCCGGCCGCATTCGGAGTATCAGCCGCGACTGTGGTTCCGGCCGCGTCCATTGCATGGCTGCCGGCCGCTGCGGTCTCCGCGGCTGCACCCGTCCCGGCGGACGTACCGGCCGCCGGTGGTGCTGCATCATCCTGCCCGCCGCCGCAACCGGTGGCGAGCAGGAACAGGACAGTGACGGAAGAGCTGGCTCGTGACATGCCCGCACTCTACACGATGCTCATGGCTTCGTTCCTGGTGAGACGCGTCATTCGTCGCCGCATACGTGCGCGAGCGATTCCATGCCGAGCAGCACTTCGCGCGGCCGTGAACCGTCCGGCGGACCGAGCACACCGGCAGTGTGCAGCTGATCGATGATGCGCGCCGCACGCCCGTAGCCAATGCGCAGCCGGCGCTGCAACAGGGATGTCGATCCCTGGTTGTGCTGGATGCAGATCTCGGCCGCCTGCCGGAACAGCACATCGCGCTCTTCCGGCAGATCCGCACTTTCGCCCGACTCGGTGGCCTCCCGGACGCGGACGTACTCGAGGATGTCATCCTCGCGGTCCGGCCGCGTGCCACCCTCCGTGCGGTACCACGCCATCATCCGTTCCGTATCTTCGGTCGACAGGTACGCACCCTGGATGCGTACCGGATCGGACGTGCCCGGCGGCAGGAACAGCATGTCGCCGTTGCCCAGCAGTGCATCGGCACCGTTCTGGTCGATGATCGTGCGTGAGTCGACCTTGGACGCGACCCGGAATGCGACGCGACACGGGAAGTTCGCCTTGATCAGTCCGGTAATGACGTTCACACTGGGCCGCTGTGTCGCCACGATCAGATGGATGCCGATCGCCCTCGCCTTCTGCGCCAGCTGCGTCAGCGGCTTCTCGACCTCCGCCTGCACCGTCACCATCAGGTCGGCCAGCTCATCGACGATCACGACAATGAAGGGGAGCGGTCCATCGTCGTAGCGCCAGCGGTCCGGATCGTCCTCCGGTCCTGACGGAAACGCGCGGCGCAGCGGCTGCGCGTCCTGGGCGCGACGATTGAACTCGGCGATCGAGCGGACACCGTTCTCGGACAGCAGCGCGTAGCGCCGTTCCATTTCGAGAACGGCCCACTTGAGCACGGTCGCCGCGTCGTGCGGATCCGTGACGACCGGATGGCGCAGGTGTGGCAGGTCTGCGTACATGCTCAGCTCGACCATCTTGGGATCGACCATGAGCAAACGCAGTGTGCGCGGTGTGTGCCGATAGACGAGGCTGGTGATGATCGTGTTGATGCACACGGATTTTCCGGAACCGGTCGCACCGGCAATGAGCAGGTGCGGCATGCGCGCGAGGTCCGCTACGTACGGCCTGCCATTGAGGTCCTTGCCCAGCCCGAGCAGCAGCTGGCCGCGCCCACGCTGGAACACGGCTGACTCGAGGATGCGGCGAAGATTGACGACTTCGGCTTCCGGGTTCGGTACTTCCACGCCGACGGCGCCCTTGCCCGGAATGGGCGCGACAATGCGGATGCTGGGCGCGCGCAACGCGAGTGCGAGATCCGCGTCGAGTGCGGCAATGCGGTTCACTTTCACGCCGGGCGCCGGCACGACTTCGAACTGCGTCACCACGGGGCCGGTCGTGCGGCCGGCGATCTCGCCTTCGACCTTGAACGTACGCAGTGTGCGGATCAGTACGTCACCGAGGCGGTCCAGCTCGCCATCACTGAGCGAATCGGGTCGCTCCGCCGGTTCGGAGAGCAGGGCATAGGGCGGTAGATCCGTCGCATCGAGGTTGCCCGTATCCTCGAGGACGACCGCACCGCGTGCATCCCGTTTCACCTTCGGCCGCCGGCGCAGCCCGAGCGCGGCGCTCGCGCGTGCGCCGACCGTCGCCACTGCCGGTTCGGCGTCCGCATCGTCGTCCGGCTCCGCATCCATGACGTCCACAGCCGACGCGCCGGCCCGCACCGTGGCCGCTCGTGCAGGTCGTGTGCGGCGCCAGCCATGGACGATCGCGTGCGCGAGACCGCTCGCCGGATTCCAGCCCACGGTCGCGACCGGGAGCGCGATACCGAACGCGAGCAGCACCAGGAACGCACCCACGTTGCCGAGCAGTGCAACGAGCGCGACCGTGATTGTCGTTCCGATCCAGCCGGCTGCGGACGGGGGCAGCAGTGCAGCCGATTCGACACCCGAGTCGGCCGCGATGAATGCGGCGAGCGCGGGAACCAGAACGACGAGGCCGCTGCACAGCGTCGCCCAGCGGATCGCCCGGTCGTTCGCGATCCAGCGGAAACAGGTGGCGCCGGCGAGTGCAAGCACAGCCGGCACGAACAGGAGCCCCGCGCCGAACACGGCCAGACCGTTCTCCCGGAACACACGGCCGAGCACACCCATCACGTTGCCCTCGGGGAACGTGGTGGGCGGCACGCGCCCGAGCGGCACGATCGCCAGCGCGGTGAACGCGACGAGGCACAGCAGGGCGATGCCGAGAAGGTGTCGACGCCGGTTGACTGACGCCATCTTCGCTACAATGTGACTCGCCGGTCCCGCATCTCGGGCACATGTCCGTAGCGGTCCAGCAGTCCACAGAAGTCTACGTCGCGGGAGAGCCCGAGGTTGCGCAACTGGACACCGGCCGTGGTGCGGCGCAGGAAGCGCAGTGGCGGGTGTCCGAGTCGTGATGCGAGCCGCATGGCCGCCCGGGCGCTGTCGGTGCCGCGCACGCGCTTTGCCGCCGACATGCGGCGCGCGATCAGTCCGGCGCACACGGCGTCTTCGAGAGCGAAACGACCCTCCTTGCCGGCGCAGATGAGCGTGGCGTCATCACCGTCGCCCAGCGCGCTGGCGACGGCGTCGGCATTGAGGAACGCGGCAATGACGCAACGTTTCGCGCTGGCGGCGGCCAGCAGTGCCGCCGTGCCATTGGTCGTCGTCATGACGAGCGTCTTGCCACTCACGCGTTCCTCCGTGAACTCCGCCGGCGAGTTGCCGAAATGGAATCCCTCGATGGGTAGCGAGCCGCGTTCGCCGGACAGCAGGACATCACCCTTGCCGATCTCGGCGGCCGTGCGGACGGCGCGCTCCACGGTATCGACCGGGATGACGGCGCGAGCGCCATGGGCGAGTGCCTCGATCAATGTACTCGTCGCGCGCAGCACATCGATGACGGCGACCGTGCGACCGGCCAGCTTCGTGCCTTCGATTTCAGCGCGTGAGAACAGCACGTCGAGATTCACCGGGTCACGCCTTGCGCCGTCATGCGCCGTTCCACGAATCTGGTGTCCACGTCGCCCGCGATGTACTGCGGATCGCTCATCAGCTCGAGCAGGAACGGGATGGTCGTGTGGATGCCTTCGATGATGAACGAGTCGAGAGCCACGCGCATGCGGGCAATCGCCTCGGCCCGGTCGGCGCCGTGCGTGATCAGCTTGCCCACCAGCGAGTCGTAGTTGGGCGGCACGACGTAGCCCGCGTAGGCGTGCGTATCCACGCGAACGCCGGGTCCACCCGGCGGGTGGAAGATCGTGATTGTGCCCGGACTGGGCGCGAAGTTGCGTAACGGATCCTCCGCATTGACGCGGCACTCGATGGCATGGCCCCGGAACGCGCTGAACTCGCGCACCGCGGCTGACAGCGGCTCGCCCGCCGCTACGCGGATCTGCTCCTTCACGAGGTCGACGCCCGCCACCACTTCCGTGACCGGATGCTCGACCTGGATGCGCGTGTTCATCTCCATGAAGTAGTAGCAACCATCCTGATCGAGCAGGAACTCGACCGTACCGGTCGACCGGTAGTTGATCGCCCGTGCACCCTTCACCGCGGCATCGCCCATGACACGGCGCAGGTCGGCTGACACTGCGACGCTGGGCGCTTCCTCGATGAGCTTCTGGTGACGGCGCTGGATGGAACACTCGCGTTCGCCGAGATGCACCACGTTGCCGTGGGTGTCGCCCACGACCTGGATCTCGATGTGGCGCGGCCGCATCAGGAATCGTTCGAGGTACACCGATGGATCGCCGAATGCCGACCTCGCCTCCGTCTGCGCCATGCGGAACTGCCCGCCGAACGCGGCCTCGTCCGCCGCCATGCGCATGCCCTTGCCGCCACCGCCAGCCGCCGCCTTGATCATGATCGGAAACCCGATCTCGTTCGCCATGCGCATCGCTTCATCCGCATCCTGCACGGTGCCTTCGCTGCCGGGCACCGTCGGTACGCCGACCTCGGACATGGTCCGGCGGGCCACGGCCTTGTCGCCCATCAGCCGGATCTGTTCGGCGGTCGGGCCGATGAACACGAGCTCCGCGCGCTCGCAGATTTCCGCGAACTCCGCATTTTCCGCGAGAAAGCCGTAGCCCGGGTGGATCGCTTCCGCTCCCGTGACTTCGGCCGCCGCGATGATGCGCGGAATGTTGAGGTAGCTCGCGCCCGCGGGCGGCGGCCCGATGCAGACGTCCTCATCGGCGAACCGGACGTGCAGCGATTCGCGGTCTGCTTCGCTGTACACGGCCACCGTGCGGATGGACATCTCGCGGCACGCGCGAATGATGCGAAGCGCGATCTCGCCGCGGTTGGCGATCAGGACTTTGCGGAACATCCGGCGATCAGTCCCGGCCGGGGGTCCGGCCGCGAGGGTCGCGCCGGCCGGCGTGTCTCATGCGGGTTTCGTCGGCTCGATCCGGAACAGCACCTGGCCGTACTCGACCGGGTCTGCGTTCTCGACCAGGATCTCGCGAACGATGCCTTCGACTTCCGACTCCAGCTCGTTCATCAGCTTCATCGCTTCCAGAATGCAAAGCGTCTGGCCCTCGTTGACCGACGTGCCGACTTCCACGTATGGCGGAGCTTCCGGCGCCGGTGCGCGATAGAACGTACCGACCATCGGTGACCGGACTTCGACGAGGTTGCGCGTCGGGTGGGGTGAGGATTCGGTCGGTGCGGCCCCAGGCGAGCCCTGCCCTGCGGATGCCGGTGCCGATGACGCAGCAGGTCCAGCGGCCGCCGCGGCGGCCGGCGCAGCGGCCATGGGCATGGCGACCGGCGTCGGTGTCTTCGAGATCCGGATGCGCGTTCCGGCACGCGTGATCTCGAGTGTATCGATGCCGCTCGTGTCCACTGCCTGGATCAATTGCCGCACGAACTCGAGGTCGAGCAGGATCGGGCCGCCATTGGCATAGCTGCCGTTGACGTGAGGCGCCGGCTGCGGACGCGACGGGTCCGCAGCCTCGCTCGAACGTCCCGCCTGTTCGTCGTTCGACGCCATGCCAGACTCCTTCACGATCCGGCTGCCGTTCGGTCCTCGCCTTCAGGGCGCAGGCTCGCGACCAGGCCGCGGACCGCCAGTGTGTAACTGTCTGCTCCGAACCCCATCACCATACCCCGTGCTTTCGCTGTGAGCAGCGAATGCTGTCGCACCGGTTCGCGTGCGGACAGGTTGCTCAGGTGCACCTCGACGTACGGCCGGCCTACACCGACGAGCGCGTCCTGCAAGGCGACACTGGTGTGGGTCAAGCCCCCGGCGTTCACGACGAAGCCGTCCACGCGCGCTGCTGCGGACTGCACGAAGTCGATCAGCTCGCCTTCACCGTTCGACTGGAAGAACTCGATTTCGACGCCGAGTCCGGAGGCGAGCGACTCGAGCCGTTTCTCGATCTCCGCCAGCGTCGTCCGACCGTAGATCTCCGGCTCCCTCCGGCCAAGCAGGTTCAGGTTGGGGCCGTTGATGACCGCGAGCCTCACTTCTTCAGACTCTTGAGCCAGGACCTGAACATCTCGAGGTCCTCGTCGCCACCGGGCGGCGCTTCGGCCAGACCGTCGGCGGCACTCTCGGCCTCCGCAGGCGCGAACCACTCGTCGAGTGCGGATTCCGGTTCCGCTGCATCATGCATACCCGAATGCCCGGGCGGCCCCGCATCGGACGTGGCCGTGCCGCGCATCGTCGGATCCTCCGGGGCGCCGGCATCGGTCGGCCGCCAGTCGAGCAGCGAGCGGAAGAACTGGCCCACGCGCTCACCGGTCGGCTCTTCCGTTGCCGGTTCGGCTGTCCACGCGTAGGGCGTGTCCGCCGTCCCGACCGCGCCACCGCCGCCCGTCCACGCGGACTCGACGGTCTCGAGCCACCGATCACTACGCTCCACGTCGGCGACTGCTTCGTCCGCGGCCGCCTCGGCCGGCTCCGCTGCCGTCCGGGCGCCCCACGGCGTCGTCCGTTCCAGCTCGGCCAGGCGCGCCTGCAGACGGTCGTCAGCCGGCCGCTGCGTGACCAGCCGTCGATAGACCGCCGCCGCCCGCTCGTACAGGCCCTGTGACGCGTAGATCTCGGCCAGCGTCTCCGTGATTACCTGGTCGCCTTCATCGTCGTCCGCGGCGTCCGTCCAGTCGCCGCCGTCCGGCGTGGCTGCGACGGGCCAGGCAGCCTCCGGTTCGTAGCCGGCCGCTTCGCCGGTGGCTGCGGATCCCGCGACCGGTTCGGCCTCCTGCTCTGACTCGACGAGCGCCGCGCCCTCAGCCTCGCCGTCATGCAACAGTGCCTCCGCTTCCGGTCCGGCGGCCTCGAACTCCGCCGCGAGTCCCTGCTCGGTCTCGAGTTCCGCAGGTGTTCCGAACGGCGTGCCGGTGTCCTCGCCGAAGGATCCGTCGTCCGCACCAGCACCGACGCCGGCCGCCGCGAACGTGTCTTCGTCCACGTCCTCGCCGGCGCCCGTTGCGTCCGTCGGCGGTTCGTCCACGAGACCGGCAAACGAGGTTTCCTCCGTCATTTCGCCGAACGGCTCCTGCCCCGTCACGTCAGGGTCCGCCGCCTCGGCCGCGGCGGCCGCGGCGGCCTCATCGCTCGTCAAATCGGCGGATGCGGCGACCCATTCCCAACGTTCGGCCGGTATCCACTCGCCCGGATCGCCGAGATCGGCCCGGCGTTCGGCTTCAGGGTCCGACGGCGGCTGGTCACCGGTCCAGCGCCCCTCGACTTCGTGCCACGCGACGCCACGCGCCTCGCTCTCTTCCTGTGACAGCTCGGCCGGGCCCTCTGGCCCCGCTTCCACCGGCGGTTCGACGCCGCCGGCTGCCTCGAGCTGGTCGGCGACGGCCCCGGCGGCATCACCACCTGCTTCCGTGAGTGCCTGCGGCTCCACCGCATCTGCCGGTCCAACAGCGGTTTCGGCCTCGCCGGTTTCAGCGAAAGCCGGATCCAGCCGGACGCCGCTCAGGTCCGCCTCGCCGCCCACGACGTCGCCGTACCCTGCTCCGAACGCGGCCCCGGACGGCTGGTCCGCTGTCGGCTCGTCCTGACCGCCGACCTCGGCCCAGCCGGCCCTCTCTTCGAGTCCGTCCAGTGACTCGACTTCTGGCACCTCGGACGGACCGGCCGCTGCCGTGAAGACTTCAGGTTCGGATGCCGGCTCGCCACCATCCGTTGCACCGACCAGGCCGGCCACTGCCGCGTCGGCCACGCCGACGGGTTCGTCCGGGCCGGTCAGGTCGGGTTCCGGGACCGCCTCGATCGACTCCTCATCAGCCCCGGCTTCGAGCGCTGGCGCGTCTGTTGATTCCGGCGACCCGGCCTCGGCACCTTCTTCAGCGGCGGGCTCGACGCCCGGCTCCGGCGCGATCGCGGGCGTGGTGCCGGCGTCGGGCGCGGCCGCATCGGTAACCGCGAGATCCGCGCGCAGCCGCCGGATTTCGTCCTGAATGCCCATGTCGCTCGGGTCCAGGACCGCCAGCTCGCCGTAGTAGTAGAGTGCTTCCTCGACACGCCGGCTGCCGCGGGCCAGGTCGCCCAGTGAGCGCAAGGCTACGAGATTGTGGCGGTCCAGCTCGAGGACGCGGCGGAACTCGTTCGCCGCATTCGTCGAATCGCCGAAATCAACCAGGACGCGGCCCAGCACCACGTGTGCGCTGGCATAGTCCGGATGGCGCTGCAGTCCGTTCTCCAGGATCTCCCTCGCCCGCTCCAGCTGCCCGCCTTTGCGGTATGCCTCCGCGAGGTGTGTGAAGACGCGGCCTTCCGGGTTGTTCGCGTAAAGGGTTTCCAGCTTGGCGATTTCGTCCCGGTGTGAATCCATCATTCAGGCCTGTTCTCCAGGTTCTGGCTGGGGATGCCTCAGGGAAGCGCGTCAAGTTTGGTGGCGCTCTTTCCGTGTGTCAACGCGCTGCGTCCGTTGACCGGCTCGCTGCCAACGTCCCGCCGGCGCGTTTCCGGAACCCCGTTTTCCCGTTGAAAGTACCATCCGTGCCGGTTAGCTTTCAATGCTTCGAAGGCTTCTCGAATTCGTGCCCTGGCACTGGAGTTCGTTCCCATGATGCAGGCAATGCGTCAGAACACGAAATGGATCATGCTCGCGGTCGCCGTCGCGTTCGTCGCGCTGATGGTGTTCGACTGGGGCATGGACCTTTCCGGCCGCAGCGGCACGCAGCTGACGGGCGGTGAAGTGGGGCGGGTGAACGGTGAGCCGATCACGTACGAAGAGTGGAACGCGGTCTACCGTCAGCTCTACGACCAGCAGTCGCAATACTCCGATGACCCGATCGGCGCCGCCATGGTCAGGCAGATCGAGGATGCGGCGTTCGAACAGGTCGTGATGCAGCGGCTGGTTGCGCAGGAGCTGCGCCGGCGAGGCATCGTGGTCACGGACGAGGAAGTGCTGATGGCGGCGCGCACGGAACCGCCGCCCGAGCTGCGTAACAACGAGATGTTCATGACGGACGGCCAGTTCGACATGGCGAAGTACCAGCAGTTCCTGTCCAGCCCGGCGCTGGGCACGGACGTGCTGCTCAGCCTCGAGGCGTACTATCGCGATGCGATTCCACGCAGCAAGCTGTTCTACCGGCAGACGGCGGGCGTGTACGTGACGGACGACGAGCTGTGGCAGATCTGGCGCGACACCCGCGACGCTGCCACGATCCGGTACTTCGCGTTCAATCCGGAGACGCTGGTCACCGACGCCGAGATCACGCTGACGGAAGCCGAGATCGGGGCGTGGTATCGCGAGCATTCGGATGAGTTCATCCGGCCGGCGCGTGCCACTGTGAAGTACGTCACGATGGACCGCGTGCCGAACGCCGCGGATACGGCGGCGGCGATCGAGCGCGTGAACCGGCTGCGCGCGGAGATTGCAGGCGGCGCCGACTTCGGCGAAGTCGCACAGCGCGAATCGGCGGACAGCGCGTCGGCCCGCGACGGCGGGCAGATGACCGTCTGGAAGGGCCTGACCGTGGCGCCGTTCGAAGAGGCCGCGTTCGGCCAGCCGGTTGGCCAGCTCGGCCAGCCTGTCCTGTCCCAATACGGCTACCATCTGATCCGCGTGGATCGGCGGACAGCGGATACTGCGTACGTGCGCCACATCCTGATGCCCGTCGAGCTGACGTTCGCCCGTGATACCGAGCTGCTCGACCGCGCCGATTCGCTCGACGTGTTGACCGAAACACTCGGCCTCGACAGCATCGGTAAGAATCTCGGATTGACGGTCGGTGAGACTGAAATGATTCCCGGCCTCTCGTTCCTGCCGGGTGTCGGCGATGCGTCCGACGGCGCGTACTGGGTCTTCGAGGAGGCAGAGGTCGGCGATGTAAGCGAAGTCCTCGAGACGCAATCGGCCTATTACGCGCTCGAGCTGGTCGCCCGCGACGAGGAGCGCACGCTCACCCTGCAGGAAGCGACGCCCTCCATCCGCGCCGGCCTCATTCGACAGAAGAAGATCGAACGAACCAAGGAGCGTGCCCGCGAGGCCGTCGACCGCATTCGTGCCGGCCAGACCATCGACGCGGTCGCCGAGTCGCTGGGGATGGAGGTCCAGGATGCGGGGCCGTTCACGCGTGCCGATTTCGTGCCCGGCATGGGCCGCATGAACGCTGCGATCGGGACTGCGTTCGGCCTGCGCCCGGGTGAAACGAGCGGTGCTGTCGAGGCCAACCAGCAGGTGTACGTGATCCACGTGGTGTCTCGCGAAGATGCCGATCGGTCGGCCTGGGAACAGCAGAAGGAGGAGCAGCGCGGTCGCGTCGCCCAGGCGCTCAGCCAGCAGCGCTGGGAAAGTTACCTCAGCGCGTTGCGGACGACGGCCCAGGTGGTCGACAATCGGGCCGAGCTGGAGCGCCAGTCTGCTGCCGCCGCCGCTGCGACCGCGACGAACTGAGCCGAACGCACCGGGACCACGAAACACGAAGAGCCCGGCTGGCGCCAATGCCGGCCGGGCTCTTCACTCTTCGATCCGCCAGCCGCCGCCGTTCAGGCCGGCGACCGCTCCGTCGCTGGCTCGCGACTGTTGCCGTCAGCTCCGCTTCTCGGCGCTGCTTTCGGTTTCCTGGGACGGGATCGCGGGCGGCCGCCGGGGAGCGGCGATCTGCTCGGTGTCGCTCGATGCGCGCTCGATTTCGGTGTTGATCTCCTTCATCGACCGCTTGAACTCCTTGATGCCTTTGCCGAGGCCGGAGCCCAGCTCGGGCAGTCGTTTCGCACCGAACAGGACGAGCAGGAGGACCATGATGAAGATCATCTCGGTCGGTCCCAATGAGAACGGCATAGACCCCCTCTTTCCTACAGCCAGGATCGGATCACGAGCCCCACCAGGAGGATCCCCACCAGACTGAGCGCGTTCAGGTTGAGCGTCAACGGTCCAATGACGAGCGCAATGGCGATCAGGTCGATGCTCAAGGGACCGAGCGAGGCGGACACGGTCGTCGTCAGGAACTCCCGGGTCGCGCCATCCGGCAGGAACAGCACTGCGAGCCGGGTGAACAAGGCGCCCAGGAACAGCCCGATGACGAGGGCCCACATCAGACGCGAGATTGCGCCCCGCCGAGCGTTCACCATCCTGCTACCGCCCGTGTCATCGGGGGTTCCATCGCCGGGTCCTTCACCGCCGCCGGTCGATCACGTACGCAATGGCTTCACGCAGCATGTCGACCGATTCGTCGTGCGGCAGCCCGGCCAGGGCATGGAGCGCCTGTTCGCCGAACTCGTGGGCGCGGTCGCGTGCGTACGCGATGCCGCCGTGCCGTTCGACAAGCGCGATCACGCCCTCGATTGCA
>Ga0302046_10003800_pt1 | contig 13538 bp, 7 predicted proteins | sample RVTome_11_FD_200261 | JGI IMG/M metagenome (GOLD analysis project Ga0302046, IMG submission 200261) | Soil microbial communities from uranium-contaminated site in the Upper Colorado River Basin, Wyoming, United States - RVT147D111 (version 2) ...
ACGCCTTCTGGGCCATGAACGTCGGCCTCGGTCTGATGGTGGTGCTGAGCCTGCTGCCGATCGGTCTGGCGCAGGCCTGGGCCAGCGTCGAGCACGGCCTCTGGTTCGCCCGCAGCGCCGACTTTCTGCAGCTGCCAGCCCTGCAGACCCTGCGCTGGCTGCGCCTCGTCGGCGATACCGTCTTCCTGAGCGGCGTCGCTGCCCTGGCGTGGTTCATGACGGGCCTTCTCACCGGCCACAGCTACGCGCGCGAGACCTCCCCGGCCCGGCGGCCGTTGCCGCTGGGGTCCTCACCGGGGACCGTCCGCGCCGCCTGAGGCCGACCCGGATCGGAAAGGAGACGTAACGATGAGCGTTCACCTCGATAACAGAATCGGACAGATCGCCACCGAACATCCCCTCGCGACGCGCGTCTTCGCACGGCACGGAATCGATTTCTGCTGCGGGGGAGGAAGGCCTCTGGGAGAGGTCTGCGAGGAGCGCGGCCTCGACGCCCGGTCGGTCCTGGCGGAGCTCGAGCGCGAGATCGCCTCGCCCCCCGCCGACGAGGTCCGCTGGGACGAGGCGCCGCTCGACGATCTGATCGGGCACATCCTCGACGCGTACCACGTGCCGTTGCAGGAAGAGCTGCCGCGGCTGGAGGCGATGGCCCGGAAGGTCGTCGACGTCCACCGCGACAAGCGGCCCGAGACCCTCCCGGAGCTGCTGGAGGTCTACGCCGGCCTGAAGGAGGAACTCGAGCAGCACATGGCCAAGGAGGAGCAGATCCTGTTCCCGATGATCCGGAGGGGACGGGGCGCGATGGCGCTCGGCCCGATCACCGTGATGGAACAGGAGCACCTCTCCGCCGGCCGGGCGCTGCAGCGTCTGAGGGAGCTGACCGGCGACTACACGGTTCCGGAGGAGGCCTGCAACACGTGGCGGGCCCTGTGGCACGGGCTGGCCGACCTGGAAAGGTCGCTGCACGAGCACATCCATCTCGAGAACAACATTCTCTTTCCGCGCGCGCTGGGGAGCTGATGTCATCGCTTCGCTTGATGGCGCGCGCGCGAGCCGGCAATGCCTGGATACCCGACTCACGGCCCGCGGCTCTGACGCGAACGAGACTCTCGCGAGTTCAATGGCCCAGGCCGGTGGACGCGTCACGCCAGTCGACGATCAGCGGCCCCTCGGTACAGGCGGCGACGGCCCACGCCAGGCCGGGAACGCTGTCGCACGACGCGCACGAAACCCCGTCGAAACACAAGGGGGCATCGTCGAGCCCCCGTCCGGAGGCTTTCACCGCCGCCTCGATCCGGGTCCACCAGCGAAAGAACACGGTTCGCTGGTCCTCCGGCGGAGCAGCGGCGAACTCGGCGCGGGCACCCGCAGGGAAGAACTCGGAGACGACCTCCCGCATGCCCGCCAGCGGCCGGATCGGCTCGGCGTCGACACCCACCGCGAAGCCTGTTGACAGCGCAACGGCGATCCAGCCCTCGGCGTGTGACAGGCTGAACTCGATCCCTCCATACTTGAGACGTGGCTTTCCATCGGCCCGACAGGTGATCGGCACCTCTGCAGCGAGGCAGCCGAGCCTGCGGGCCAGCACTCGGCGAAGAAGCCGCCGCCCGGCGAGGAACGAGATCCGCCTGCTCCGTGAGGCGATGCCCGCCGCAATCCGCCTCTCCCTCTCGGACAGGGTGGCGATGCCCGCGATGCCCTGCCGCAGGCTCGCGAGCCTGACGAGATGAGCCTCGACCAGGGCGCGCGAATCCGGCGGTGCGGTTGCCGTCATTCGGCGGTGACCTCGATGGTCGGCGAGCAGGAGGTCAGGTTCACGGCGCCGGCCATCGCGACGATCACCTCGCGCGCTCCCTTGAACGGCTCCCTGCCGTGCGCGGTGCGGATGTTGTCGACGAGCATCAGGTCGCCGTTCTGCCACGGCTCTCTGGCCGTGTTGACCTCGTAAGCCTCGTTGATCAACTGCACCACGTCCGGGCCGATCGGATCGCCGTTGCCGAAGCGGGTATTGAACGGCAGACCCTCCTCGCCGTAGACGTCCACGAGGTACTCACGCACCTCCGGCTCAATCGTCCACTCATTGAGGAATGCGATCTGGTTGAACCAGCACCGCCGGCCGGTGATCGGATGATGCACGATGGCGCTGCGACGCTGCCAGGTGCGCAGTCCACCGTCGGGTTGCCACTCGAACCTGATCGCGTTGGCGCGGCAGTAACGCTCGACGGCCCGACGATCCTCGGTGCCGAATGCTTCAGCGATGGAGGCGCCGATGTCGCCCTTGTAGTTGCGGACGAGCAGCCAGCCCAGCCTCTCGAAGCGCTGGATCAACGCGGCCGGCAGGGCGTGAAGCACGGTCGGCGAGTCGGCCACCGGAGTGGCGCCCCCCTCGGCCGGCGCGCGCAGGCACGCGAACAGCATGATGCCGGGGAACTCGAGCATGTAGCTGAGTTCGTGGTGCGCGCACATCGCCTGATGGGGCGGCCACCTGGTCGAGGAGTACACGCCCGGGGAGTAGCTCCGTCGCGGCGCATAGGCCTCCTTCTCGGTCATCAGGCCGCCCAGGCGGCGAAAGACGGTCTCGGTTTCGGCTGCGTCGCCGAGCCCGAGACCGCGAACCAGAAGGGAGCCGTGCTCGGCGACGGCCGCCCGCAGCGCGCCGCGGTGCTCGGCCACCCAGCCCGGCGCGTCATCGGTTTCCTCGGCCCGCAGAATCGGCGGCTTGCGGGGCTCCAGGTCCACGTTGGGAAGCGGAATCGGGACTGTGGATATCATCTCGGTCTCCGTTCGGTGTCTGTGGCTCCAGACGAAGGTGACAATTCGGGTGCGCTCAGCACGGCTCTTGCCGCCCCGGCCGGACGCGTGCGTACGAAGTAGTGGCCGCCATCCGCGAGCTCGTGCAGATCGACGACCTCGGTCAGGAGGCGCCAGTCGCGGTGCCGTTCCCGGAACTCCGCCGTGCTCGGGTCGTCGGCGGCAACCACGGCGGTGACCGGCGCGGACAGCCTCGTCGCCGGCGGTGTCTCGATGGCGTCGGCGAGGTAGCGGTTCGCGGACACGCAGTCGTGCCGGTAGGCAGCGCCGACACGTTCGGCGTGCCGGGCATCCAGCTCGGCGAGCTCGTGGTAGCCGCCGTCGGTGCTGAGACCGGCGGCGATCTCGGCATCGCTCCGCCTCGTCAGCTCCCTGATGACGGTGCGGCGATCGATGGCATCTCCGAGCAGCTGCGCGCCGAGGAACACGCGCTGGACGTCGACCCCGCTCTTCCCCAGCTTCCTGGCGGCCTCCATCGCGAACGCCGTGCCCGATGAATGGCCCCAGAGCAGGACCCTGGTCAGGCCGCGCCGCAGGATCTCGGCAACCACCTGCTCGACCACCGCCGCCATCGGCACGAACGCCTGACTTTCACCGCCCGGGTCATGGCCGGGAAGCTCCACGGCGTAGACCGCCAGCCCGCTGCCCCGCAGCGCTCCGGCCATTGACTGGAAGTTCACCGCGTTACCGCCGGCGTAGGGAAAGCAGACCAGCGCGCCGGCCTGCGCTCGATCCGATCCGGAGAGCAACTGGAGCAGCCCGGAGGGCCGCTCGCGCCTGCCGTCGATCAGAGCGGCCAGATCGGCGAGGATCGGATGACCCGTGATGTCCCTGATGGACACCTGGCGGTTCAGAGCGATCGCCAGCCTTACTCCCGACAGCGACGTGCCGCCCAGGTCGAAGAAGTGATCCCGCCTGCCGATCCGGTCCTTCGGGATGCCGAGCACGTCGGCCCATGCGGCCGCCAGGCGGCGCTCCGTCGCCGTGCCCGGCGCGTCGATCTTCCGCCCGGTGACATCGGCCTCTCCAGCGAGGGCGGCCAGGGCCTTCCTGTCGACCTTGCCGTTGGCCGTCAACGGCAGATCCTCGCGCCAATGGAAGGCCGACGGTACCATGTACTCGGGCAGCACCTCACCCAGATGGTCCCGCAGAACGGCGGCGTCGAGGGAGCGCTGGCCGGAGTAGAAGGCCACGAGGTGCTTGCCGTGCCCGCGCCTCTCGGTGACCACGACGGCCCCATCGCGCACGCCGGGCAGCCGGGACAGCACGTTCTCGATCTCACCGATCTCTATCCTGAAGCCGCTGATCTTGACCTGGGTATCCCGTCGGCCCAGGAACTCCAGCTTCCCCTCGGGAAGCCAGCGGCCATAGTCGCCGCTCCGGTACAGCCGGTTGCCCTGGCGGTGCGGATCGGCCATGAAGGCTCTCCGCGTGCGCTCGGGATCGTTGACGTACCCGCGGCCGACACAGACACCCGAGAAGACGATCTCTCCAGGCGCTCCGAGCGGCACCGGTAACAGGTGTGCGTCGACGGCATAGACGTGCACATTGTTGATAGGGCGGCCCAGCGGCACCCTGTCCCGGTGAGGGACCCTGACCATGATCTCGTGGTTGGTGTCATCCGAGGTCTCGGTGAGCCCGTACGCGTTGACCAGCCTGATTCCGCACCCGGCGGCGAACCAGCGCTGCACCAGCTCCTTCTTCAGCGCCTCGCCGGTGACCGACACGCACCGCAGGTCCGGCAGCTCGAGGCGGGGGTGCTGCTCCAGATAGGACAGCAGGACTTCAAGGTAGGAGGGCACAACCTGGAGCACGGCGACCCTGCCGTCAACGATCCGTTCGACGAATCGCTCGACGTCCAGGATCGCCTCCTGCTCGATCACCAGGGTCCGCCCTCCGACCAGCAGTGCGGAGATCAGTTGCCACAGCGAGATGTCGAAGCACTGGGGTGCCGTCTGGGCCACCACCTGTCCTTCGCCGATGCCCAGGTCCTGAATCTTGGCGCAGACGTGGTTGAGCATGCCCGCATGCTCGCACATCGCACCCTTGGGCTCACCGGTGGAGCCGGAGGTGAAGTAAATGTAGGCGAGCTGGGCGGGGGCGACGTCGACGCCGGGATCGCTGTCGGCATGCCCTTGCTCGCAGGCCTCGTCGATGAAGAGCCTCTGGACTCCGGACAGCGAGTCGAGCGCGTCGTCGAGCGTCGTGGTGCTGCCGCGCTCGGTCAGCACCAGCCGGCAACCGGCCCGGCGGAAGGTCCTCGTGAACCGCTCGGCGGGGAAACGCGGCTCCATGGGCAGATAGGCGCCCCCCGCCTTGAAGATCGCAAGCACCGCGGCCATCCAGTTCAGATTGCGCTCGGTCACCACGGCAACGACGCCTTCGCGGTCCAGCCCCCGGGCCAGCAGGGCCCGTGCAAGCTGATTGGCACGGCTGTTGAGCTTCCGGTAGGTCCACTGACTCTCCCCGAGAACGGCCGCGATGGCGTCCGGGTGTGCCCGGACTTGCTCCTCGAACAACTCGTGGATCCGGCGGTCCGGCAGGCTCGCGCGCGGTCCGGCGAGACCGTGGAGCTGGAATTCCAGCTCCTCCGCCGACAGAAGACTCTGCCGCTCGTGCTCGGCATCCGGATCGGCGGCGATCGACGCGAGCGCGGTCAGGTGATAGCCGGCGATCCTTGCGGCAGAGTCCCGGTCGAGCACATCCTTTCTGTACCGGAGCCGCAACACGAATCCGTCCCGTTCCCGGAAGCCGACTCGCAGTACGGTCGCCTCCGGAAGATCGTCCCCGTCGTGGTCCGTCGGATCGAACACGGCCTCGAACAGCGGCCTGGTCAGGCCCAACTCGCGCCTCAGAGCGGCAAGCGGGAAATCCTTGTGGAACAGCAGTTCCCGCTCGGCTCGATGGGTCTCCAGCAACACCGCCCGCCACGTGTCCGGGCCGATCGTCATCAGGCAGGGCAACGGTGAACGGCCCTCCGCCGCGGCGTAGCCGGTCGACACCTCGCGCTCGCCCGACAGCGCTGCAAGCACTTTCGCGTGCGCGGCCAGCAACACCGAACCGAAGGACACTTCCAGCTCGTCCGCCCGCCGGCGCAACGCCGCAAGGAGTTCGTCGGGGATCCTCGCCTCGTATTCGCCGACGCCGCCCCCCGGCTCGAGGGTCCACCGCGGGATCGCCGTGAATCCACCGCCGAGGAGCACATTGAGCCAGAACTCACGGTCGTGTGCCGCAGCGGTCCTCATGCCATGATGGCTGATCACGGTCACCTCACATCTCCCTCGCCGGGTTTCCCCCCCACCGCGCGTGCGCCGGTACCTCCTCTCCCTTCATGAGAAAGGAGTCGGCGGCGAGCGCCGAGCCGTTCCCCATCGTCACGCCGTAGTGAACGAATGCACCGACCCCGATGGTGCAGCCGTCACCGATCGTGCTACGGTCGGTCTTGAACGTGGCGTCCTCCTCCGAGTGGCACATGATCTTGCTGCCTGCATTGAGCACGCAGTTGTCCCCGATGGTGGTGAGTGTCCTCTCCGATATGTGGACGCCGTCGTCGAAGACCCTCCTGCCGATCCGGACGCCCATCAGTCGCCAGAACACGCTCTTGAACGGCGTGCCGTCAAAGACGTGGAGCAGCTCCACGGGGGTCACCTTCCACAGACGCTCGTGCAGCCAGAAGTACGGGTCGTAGATGGAGCAGTAAACGGGCTGCAGCGAGCGAAAGCCCGCCATGCAACGCTCGACCAGGGCGAAGTAGATCAGGACGATCGGGACGCTGAGCGCAATGAGTCCGGCCATGACCCCATGTGCCAGCGCTTCGTGTGCGAGCATGTCGCGCAATTCGAAAGCGGCCAGGCTGAGCGCCGTCGCCGGGAAGACACCGAACCCCCAGGTGAGCAGGAAGATGGCGATCGTCCGGATGTTGTACCTGTTCTTCGCCGACAGGCCGGAGCGGAGCGCGGCCCCCGTCCGGAGATGGTCGAATCGGCTGTCACGGTCGACCGACCGCGGGATTTCGAAGCAAGGCGAGCCGAGCAGGCCGATCCCTTCCCGGATCTTGCCGTCGAGCGGGATCATCGCCTTGGTCGCAAGGAGGCAGTTGTCGCCCGTCCTGCCTCCCGCGGGATACGCGACGTCGTTGCCGACGAAATTCTGTCGCCCGATCGACGCGCGTGAAACGCAAAAGGAAGTGCTCGAAACCTCGTCGTTGATGATCGTCAGTCCGTCGGCGACCATCGTTCCGGTGCCGACGGAACACAGGTACGGATTCGCCTGCTTCACCGCGATACCGAAGTTCGACCCGGTCTGCTGGACCGGGAACAGGTTGTACCCGAGGCACGACAGATAGTGGACGATGTACGAGCTGTCACCGAAGAGGCGCACGAAGAACTGGCTGGCCGTCATCAGTCTGACGGCGCGGCGCGCCCTGTCACGGAGGCCGTAGAGGGGATAGACCGTGTCCGGTTTGACGAACAGGTTCAGTAACCGCGGGACGGTCAGCACCAGCAGCAGCCCGGCGAGCACGGATCCGAAAAAGCCGAGAAGCGAGAAAAGGAGCGCGTCGATGAGGAGCCCCGGCCACGTCCCGACAGCGGTGCTCGCGCCCACGATCGGATCCAGAAACCCGCCCAGCGACGACGACGCGCTCATGAGCAGGTAGAGCCCCCCCTCGCCGATGGGCAGGTACAGAAAGAAGAGGAGGAGCAGGGTGAGACCGCAGAAGCCGGCCCGACGCAGCGTCCCACACTCAGCAGGTGCGACTCTCAGGTAGTTCACCTCCGTGCGCTGTGCCGGAGAGCCGTGCCACCGCTCGCCGTCCGGCACCGCCTGGCCGCTGTGCAGCGCGGAGGCGTGCCCGAGCTGCGCCCCATCGCCCATCGAAGTATCGATGTCGAGAACGGTCCTCTCGCCGATGACCACGTCCCGGCCGAGGGTGACCCTGCCGGTTTCGATTCGCCCCGCCCGCGCCCGATAGCAGAGGAAGCTCGACTCTTCGCGGATGACCGTCCCCGCCCCGATTGTGAGCAGATCGGTGCACACCGGCAGCTTGTGGGAGAAGATGGCGACGCCTGCCCCGACTCTCGCACCCAGCGCCCTCAGGTAAAGCAGGTAGAGGGGCGAGCCGACGAACAGATGGGCGCACGGGTTCGCACGGATCAAGGTCCTGACGATCCAGAAGCGGACGTACGTCAGGCTCCAGATGTCAATCTGCTGGTGGGGCCGCCAGCGCCCGATGAGAACCCACTTGGCCAGGATCGGAAGGGCGCACACAGCGAGGAATCCCGCAGCGCTGCAAAGGACCAGCCGCAGATAGATCTCGACGCCACTTGAGCCTGCGGAGATCCACTCGCAGCCTCCGGCGGCGGCGAGCGCGGCGAGGTAAACGAATCCAACAAAGGACAGGAGCTGGAGCGCCCCGCACGAGAGGTACTGCAGCGTGCCTGCCGGCTTCGCTACGTCGGTCGCCACCTCGTTCGGCACTGCAATCGGGGACCTGGAAGGGCCCCGCGCGGCGTCCGCGAGCGCCGCTGCGAGGCTCCTGACCGTCGGATGCTCGTAGACGTCCTTCATCGAGACCGGGCACATGTCCCCTCGCTTCCTCACCCGCGCGCAGAAGTGGGCCATGACCAGCGAGTCCGCGCCGAGGTCATCGAAGAAGTGGCTGTCGACCGACAGGCTGTCCACGCGCAGGACGCTGGCCAGCACCGCGGCGAGAGTGCGTTCCCCGTCGGTCGTCGCGCCGATGCCACGATCCAGGGTCTTCGGGAACCCGGGCGGGCCGGCGGCCAGCTCCTCGGCCTGTTGCGCCACTACGCGACCTCCGTGGAGGGTGCGCGGTCGGGATCGGGTGGTTTCCTTCGTGGGGCATGGGCCGCACGCGCCGGGGGACGGGGCGGTGCGGAAAGCCTCGCTCCGGGAAAGAAGGAATCAATCTGCTTTCCCTTCCCTTCCCGGATGGCCCTGCGGTAAACAAACTCGCCGACGGCGACATCGAGAACGCCCAGTCCAAAGGGACTGAACACGGCGACGCTCCCCTCATCCCGCCTCGCGGGCACCCGGCCGCTGGTGATCTCGGCGAGCGCGCACCTGACGAAGTCGCGCGTCCCTGACAACTGCTCCGCAAGGTGAACCGAGGTCTGGGCGCGGCACGCATGATCGATATCATCGACGATGTTGTCGCAGCCGAGAATCACCTCGGGCGCGAGATCCCGCAGCGAGATGTTGAGGACCGTCCCGCCCGCGGAGAGCCCGGACAGGTCCGTTATGTATGGCCTGGTTGCGGTCGTCGCCAGCGAGATGAGCGGCGCGGAGCGCAGGACACGCTCGACACTGGGTGCCACTTCGACGCCGACATGGGGGAAACGCTCTCGACAAGCCCGCTTGAACCGTGCCGCGCGGTCGGCTCTCAGGTCAAACAGATGGAGCTTGCTGATCGAAGGGAACTGGCTCAGCAGGAAGCGTTGAATCTCGAGATTGATGAGGCCGCAGCCGATCACGCCGACCGACTCGATCATCGTCTTTCCGTTCAAGGCGCGCGCGGCCAGGGCCGCGCTCGCCGCGGTTCGCTTGGTGCTGATGATGGAGCCTTCCATAATCACCGTGGGCCGACCGGTCGTCATGGAGTTGAGGATCACGACGGCCGATGCGCGCTCCAGCCCGCGATCGATATTGCCTGGAAAGGAGGAAATCCACTTGATCCCGGCACCACCGAACTCCCCCGCCAGGTAGGCGGGCAGAGCGATGATCCGGTTCGCCTGGTCGTTCGGGAAGCGCAGGAATGCCGAATGCGGCAGGGAAGTCTCTCCACGGTGTTGAGTCTCGTACGCCTGGCGGACGATCTCCATCAGCGCCGCTTCCTGTCCCGCGAGCAGCGATTGCACGTCCGCACCGGTCAGGACGAGGAATCCGCTCTCATGCATAGGTGGCCTCCACTGTCTCCCACATGTGGGAGTTCTCGCCGAAGTGCTCCTCGACCCATTGGTCCGAATAGACGGTGTCCAGATAACGCTCGCCGCGATCCGGCAGGATGGCCACGCAGACGGCGCCGTCCGGCACCGACAGCCTCAGGCGGTCAACCGCCATGATGACCGCGCCCGAGGAACCGCCCGCGAGAATCGCCTCCCGCCGGGCGAGGAGACGGCAGCCGGTGATGCACTCCAGGTCGGTCACGTGAACGACCTGATCGGCGAGCCCTTCCCGATAGAGGGCGGGCCGCACCGCCGTCCCATGACCGGGAATCAGGCGCTTGGCCGGCGGGCCGCCGAAGATCACGCTGCCGACGGCGTCGACCGCGATAATCCGGGTCGGCAATCCCCGTTGGCGCACGTACTCGGAGCAGCCACGCAAGGTGCCGCAGGTCCCGGTCGCGCACAGCAGCAGGTCAACTCTTCCCAGTGCCGTGACGATCTCGTGCATCGTCCGATGGTGCGCGCGGGCGTTGCTGAGGCTGGCGTACTGGTTCGGCCAGAAGCCGTTGCTGGATGATGCCAGGAGGTTGCGAACCCGGTTGAGCCGTGCAGGCAGGAACTCGCCCGTCTCCGCGTCCGGCTCGGTCACACACTCGACCCGGGCGCCATAGGCTTTCAGCAATCGAATGTTCTGAGCCGTGGTCTTGGGGTCGACGACACAGATGAACTTCAGCCCGAGGCAGGAGCACGCCTGTGCCAGCCCGATCCCCATGTTGCCCGAGCTCGACTCGATCACCACGGTGTCGTGCGTGATCGCGCCCGATGCCAGGCCCTCTTTCAGCATCTGGAGGGCCGCTCTATCCTTCATGCTGCCGCCCGGATTGAGGGTCTCCATCTTGGCGTAGAGCTGGAACCGCAGACCTTCGAAGACCCTCGTCAGCCGAACCAGCGGAGTGTCGCCGATGGCGCTGAGGATTCCCCCTTTCATGGCTCTTCGCTTTTCCGGCTCCTCCGAAGCCCTGCGCCGCGTGCGGTGGATCTCGAACCGGTGCTTCCTGCCGATTCGAGGCCATCCGCCAGAGGGTCCCGCTCCACCGATGAGCATCGTCTTTTCCGGTTCATGCGCCATTCTGTTCATCTCCCGGTTCACGGTCGATTAAGCGTCCGCCCATCTTTCACGCCAGCTCGAGCCCATATCGGATGCTCTCGAGCCGCATGGATGATCAATGAGCGTGATGAGGGCGACCACGGGGGGAACACCGCAGTCCCCCTGCGGGAAACACCCGACCAGCGGCCGGGAAAACAGGCATGCCGTCAGAGGGATTGCGGGAACTCCGTCGAGAAAGGCAGGAAGGGCCCGTCTTATCGCGCGGCGGCGAGATCCCGCGTCAGCGGTGAGTGACCCGATGCGTCCAGCGACGGCCACGGCGGCCAGCGACTCCCGATCGGCCGCGGCGATCGGACGCTCCTGCAGGGTTCCCCGCTAACCCAGCGATCTCCGCCCGGATGCGAGCGGCCGCGCCCGGCGCTTCGGCGCCCGCGGAAGCGGCCGCGAGTCTACGGCGAAGCCATGTAAATGTCCGCGTGGAGGGTGTAAAGAGATGCTGCGGCTCAGGAATTGACCGCCATCTTGAACCCGCATCCCTCGGAGTCGCAGAAGCGGGTGGTGCCGGCCTTCTTGGTGGTCTTCTCCAGCACGTACGGGCGGCCGCAGGAGGGGCACTTCTCGGCCACCGGGCGGTACCAGGTGACGAAGTCGCACTCCGGGTAGTTGTTGCAGCCGAAGAAGACGCGGCCGCGGCGCGAGCGGCGCTCGACGATCCGCCCGCCGCACCCTTCGCGGGGGCAGTCGAGACCGACCTCCTTCAGCTTGATGAAGCGGCACTCCGGGTAGGCCGAGCAGGCGGTGAACTCGCCGAAGCGCCCGTCCTTCACCGCCAGCTTCTTGCCGCACTTCGGGCAATCCTCGTCGAGGATCCGGTCCGGCTTCTTGGTGACCGTGATCTTCCCTTCCTTGTCCATGGCGATCTTTTTGGTGTTGCGGCAGGCGGGATAGGCCGAGCAGGCGATGAACGGGCCGAAGCGTCCCTTGCGCAATACCATGCTGGCGCCGCACTTCTCGCATTTGCCGTGATCCTCCGGGATCTCCGGCGATTCCGCCGCACCGCTGGCCCCCGCCGCACCGCCGTTCCCCTTGCCGTTGAGGAGGAGGACCTCCTGGGTGTTTTTGCATTCGGGGTATCCCGAGCAGGCCATGAAGCGGCCGTAGCGGCCCCACTTGATCACCATCGGCTTGCCGCACTTCTCGCAGGTCTTGTCGGTCGGCTCTTCCTTGGTCTTGATGTTCTCCATGTTGGCGGTCGCCGCCTTCAGGTCCTTGGAGAATTTCCTGTTGAACTGCTTCAGAGCCTTGACGTAGTCGAGGCGCCCTTCCTCGATCTCGTCCAGCTCCTCTTCCATGCTGGCGGTGTACTTGACGTCGACGATGTCGCCGAAGTGGCCGACCAGCAGATCGGTGACCGTCATGCCGAGCTCGGAGGGGACGAACTTCCCTTCCGTCTTCTCCACGTACTCACGATTCTGCAGGGTGGAGAGGATGCTGGCGTAGGTCGAGGGCCGGCCGATGCCGTTCTCCTCCAGCTCCTTCACCAGCGACGCCTCGGTGAAGCGGGGGGGCGGCTGGGTGAAGTGCTGCTTCGGATCGATCGCCTGCAGGTGGAGCGTCTCGCCCTCGGTCAGGGGCGGCAGGACCTTGCCGGTGTCGTCCTCTTCGCCAGGCTGGCGCGCGTCCTTTTTGCTCTCGACGACCTCCTGGTAGGTGGCGAGGTAGCCGGGAAATTTCAAGGTCGAGCCGCTGGCGCGGAACAGGCACGGGCCGGCTTTGATGTCGGCGGTGGTGACGTCGTACAGCGCCGGGTTCATCTGCGAGGCGACGAAGCGGTTCCAGATCAGGCTGTAGAGAAGGAACTCGTCCTTCTGCAGGAACGATTTGACCTTGTCCGGGGCGAGCGTCATCGAGGTCGGCCGGATCGCTTCGTGCGCCTCCTGCGCCATCTTCCCCTTCTTGTAGACGCGCGGCTCGTCGGGCAGGTACTCGGCGCCGTGGGCCTGCCTGATGTGCTCGCGGACCTCGTCCAGCGCCTCGGGCGCGATGCGGGTCGAGTCGGTTCGCATGTAGGTGATCAGGCCGACGGTCCCCGCGTCGCCGACGTCCATCCCCTCGTACAGCCGCTGCGCCAGGGTCATCGTCTTCTTGACGGTGAAACCGAGCTTGCGCGACGCATCCTGCTGCAACTTGCTGGTGATGAACGGGGGCAGCGGGTTCTTCTTCTTTTCCTTCGACTCGACCGAGGCGAGGACGAACGGCTTCCCCTCGATCCGCTTCAGGGTCGCCTGCGTCTGCTCCTCGTTTTTCAGATCGGCCTTCACCTCGTCGATCTTGACCAGCCGCGCCTCGAACGGCGGCGGTTGTGATCCTGAAAGCAATGCGGCGACGGTCCAGTACTCTTCCGGCACGAACGCCTGGATCTCGCGCTCGCGCTCGACCACGATGCGCAGCGCCACCGACTGCACCCGCCCGGCCGACAGCCCCCGCCGCACCTTGTCCCACAGGAGGGGACTGATCTTGTAGCCGACCAGGCGGTCGAGGATGCGGCGGGTCTGCTGCGCGTCGACCCGGTGCGAATCGATCTTGCCCGGGTGCTCGATGCCGGCCTTGACCGCCCGCCTGGTGATCTCGTTGAACATGACGCGGTAGAGGTTCTTGTTGATCTTCTTCAGGATCTCCGACAGGTGCCAGCAGATCGCCTCGCCCTCGCGGTC